>Ga0100377_1000037_pt1 | contig 98734 bp, 78 predicted proteins | sample CryGeymeta201501_FD_83664 | JGI IMG/M metagenome (GOLD analysis project Ga0100377, IMG submission 83664) | Groundwater microbial communities from Crystal Geyser aquifers in Utah, USA - Crystal Geyser metaG 2015-01 | ecosystem: Environmental > Aquatic > Deep subsurface > Groundwater | place: USA... | reverse complement strand
TCGAGGCGATGAACAACGACGTCGATGAGAACCTCTTCGCCCAGATGTGGAACTGGACCCCGTTCGTGGGCGAGGCCACCACCAAGACCATGACGACCAGCATGGGGGACCAGTGGAATATCCTGGCCTCTGGCGCCCAGGCGGCGCTGCAGGAGACGGGTGGTGCAGGCGAGCTGACGGGCGAGACCTGGCGCTGGTACCTGGAGGACTGTCCGTCCGGGTCGCCGGCGTGCATCCATTTGACCGGAGGCAGTCCATCGTGGGTCATGGTTGACTGCTTGAGCCCCTCGTGCAGTGGAAGTGACAAGCCCGCACGGCACAAGTACCAGCTCACCCACCAGATGGGTCACCTGGCGTCGATCTTCGCCAACGGGGATGCCATCGCGGACATCGACGCCTCGGCCACCACGAGCGGAAGCTGCACGGGTGGCACGGGGCACCACATCAACACCATCGAGAACCAGTCGCAGGCGGCCTTCGAGGGCTTCGCCGACATGTGGGCGGCGCAGGCGTTCAACGCAAGCGGGACGGGGGCGGACTGCCACTTTGCCTATTTTGCAGGGGCGGTCAACTGGGACATGACGCTCGGCACTGATCTCACCAACTTCAACTGTGACGGAACCCTCTGTCCCGCGCCTCCCTGCACGACCGCAGTGGACGGAAACGACTACGAAGGCGACGTGTGCGGCGCCGAGGCGGGCTTGGCCACCGAGATCGACTGGCTGCGCTTCTGGTGGGACATGAGGACCGACCACGCATTGTCAGACGCAGACCTTCTCGCGACCTGGGTTGCTGCGACGCCCGACACCTGGAACGCGGTGAGCGTATTTCCGGGCGGCACGCCGGACAACGCCAACCCGCCGCAGCGCCTGCGGGCGGCCGCGGTGTCGGTGGGCGTGAGCGGCTCCGTGGGGGACGCCGAGACCGCCAGCGACACGGGCAACGGGACGGGCCGATGATGGTCCTCCTCGCCATGGTCCTGCTGGCCTGCCACGGCACGAAGCCGGGGGGACCGGGCCCGCGACGCGACACGGGAGGCGACGGGGCGGCGGCGGACGACACGGCCCGCCCCACCGACGGTGGTGGCGAGGCCGACACGGGAACCCCAGCCGATACCGGCAGCGGCGACACCGGCAGCGGCGACACCGGCGTCACCTGCGTGCCTGGCGAGTCACCCTTTGCCGACGACGACACCGGCGGCGGTGATGCCGGCGGAGGGGACACGGGCGGAACGCATGGTCCCTGGGATGCCGATGTGGACCATGATGGTTGGTGGCTGAGCGACGGGGACTGTGACGACCATGATCCCAAGATCCACCCGGGTTTCGAGGAGATCCCCGGAAATGGTATCGACGAGGACTGTGATGGATCGGACGCTGGGCCGACCCTGCGCGTGGACGGGGCGACCTGGTCCTACACGGGTCAGGCGGGCGATGAGCTGGGCACGACGGTCGCCTTCGCCGGCGACACCAACGGGGACGGTCGGCAGGAGGTCCTGGTCGCCGTGCCGGAGACGGGACTGGGGGTGAGCTGGCACGCCCACTTCGAGCTGGTCACGCTGGGCGCCTCCAGCAGTGACGGTCCGATTGCGACGCTGTGGTCGGAGTACACCGGCACAGGGGGGAGCGTAGGGCTGGCCGCGGACGGCGACCTGGACGGAGACGGCTACGACGACGTGGCAGTGGGCTATTATGACGCGCTCTGTACTCCCGTGGACTTCAGTGTACAGGGTGGCGAGGTCGCGGTGTTCTACGGACCATTCAGCGGCGATCTGAGTGACCGCGACGCCGACGCGCTGCTTGCGCCGGACTACAGCGCCGCCCAGTTCGGCTACTCGCTCTCCTTCGTCCCCAATCCGGACCATCCCGGCCGGTCGGCGCTCGTCGTGGGTGCGCCCCACGCCGGCTACAAGGGACACGCCTACATGTGGAACCGGCCGCGCGGCCTGGGCACGCAGGACACGGCGGATGTGAGCTTCGACGGCGGCGAGCAGGACGGACGCGCCGGTTGGCATGTGGAGTCGGCCGGGGACCTGGACGGAGATGGAATCGACGACATGCTGGTGCCGGAGCCGCAGGCAGCCCTGGACGCGGCGTACCAGGGACAGGTGTACGTCGTCAGCGGGCCGTTCTCCGGCGCAATCGACCTTGCCACCGAGGATCGCAAGCTGGTCGGTGAAGGCGAACTCTCGGTTGCAGGTGGTGACGTGGCGGGCCTCGGCGACTTCGACGGCGACGGGCACGGAGACGTCCTGATCGGCGGACCCTACGATCCGGAGGTCGGCACTCGTGCCGGCAAGGCGTGGATCGTGCATGGTCCGGTGGACAGCACCCGGTCGCTGCTCGATGCCGCTGCGCGAATTCTCCCCGAGACTGACTATGAGAGCTTTGGTCGGGCCGTCACCAACCTCGGCGACGCCAACGGCGACGGCCACCGCGACATCGCGATCAGCGCGCCGCGGGACGAGTACTACGGCCTGGGCGACTACCCCGGCAAGGTCTACGTCTTCAGCGCCCCCCTGGCTGGCACCATCTCGGCCGCCGATGCCGAGCTGGTCATCGCCGGCCGGGGCATCGGCGACTGGACCGGTGCCTCCATCGACGGCGGCCGCGACGTGGACAACGACTGCCTGCCCGACCTGCTGATCGGCTCCCCGCTGCGCAACGCCGGCGAGCCGACCACCGGCCAGGTGGACCTGCTGACGGGGTTGGACTGGTAGGGCCCGGGGGAGGGGGGCGACCGTCGCGGCTCGCCGCGTCCTATGCTGGCGCGCCCGCCCCCTCCCCGGAGCCCCGATGGCCACGCCCCCGCCCCCCGCCGATCCCGAGCGCGCCGCCCAGGTCGCCCGGTTCTGCGGCCAGTTCCAGCAGGTCGTCGACAACGTCGGCAAGGTGATCAAGGGCAAGGAGGAGGTGATCCGCAAGGTCCTGCTGGCCATGACGGCCAAGGGGCACGTGCTTCTTCTCGACGTGCCGGGCACCGGCAAGACCATGTTGGCCCGCTCCATCGCCGCCTCGGTGGCCTGCGACTTCAAGCGGATCCAGTTCACGCCGGACCTGCTGCCCATGGACATCACGGGCACCAACGTCTTCAACCTGCGGACCAAGACCTTTGAGTTCCAGCAGGGCCCGGTATTCACCAACATCCTGCTGGCCGACGAGATCAACCGCGCCACGCCCAAGACCCAGAGCGCCCTGCTCGAGGTCATGGCTGAGGGGCAGGTCACGGTCGAGGGCCGCACCCACCCCATGCCGCCGCCCTTCCAGGTGTTGGCGACCATGAACCCCCTGGACCACCAGGGCACCTACATGCTGCCGGCGGCCCAGCTCGACCGCTTCACCATGCAGCTCACCATGGGCTTCCCCCCGCCCGAGGCCGAGATGGAGCTGCTCGACGTGCACCTCGCCGAGCGGCCCGTGGTCGAGGGCTTGCGGCCCGTCATCGACCACGAAGCCTTCCTGGCCTGGCAGGCCATGGTGCCGCACATGTTCATCGCCGAGCAGGTCAAGCGCTACCTGGTGGCCCTGGCCAACCACATCCGCAGCGACAGCCGGGTCCTGGCCCCGCCCTCGCCCCGCGCCGTGCTCATGTTGGCCCGGGTCGCCCAGGCCCACGCCTTGTCCTCGGGGCGCGACTACGTGACCCCCACCGATGTGCAGGCCCTCGCCGCCGACGTCCTGGCCCACCGGCTGGTCGTCAGCGGGGACGAGACGGGCCACTCCTACGTCCAGGAGGTCCTGGACAAGGTGGCGGTGCCGGCGTGAGCGGGCCGCCTCCCGCGGGCTGGCCCCCCTCCGCCCCCTGCGGGGGCTCCTCCCCCCGGCCGAGCCGAGGGGAGGGGCCCACCCATGGCTGACGCGCCGCACCCCCTGCGGTCGATCTTCGGCATCGCCGGGCAGGGCTGCGGGATCCTGGTGCTGCCCTTCGCTGTGGGCCTGGCCTGCAGCGCCTTCTTCGACGTGGCCGAGGTCGCCGACACCAAGGGCGCGCTGGTGGGCGTGGCCCTGCTGCTGATCCTGCCGCTGATGGCCTTGCAGGTGGTGGGCGTGGCGGTGAAGGTCGGCCGCGAGCGGCGCCTGCTGCGGGAGGCCGGGCGGCTGGGGGCGGCGAGCCTGCTGGCCAGCATCCACCGCCACCTGCGCATCGTGACGCCGCGAGGCTGGGGGGCCCTGGTCACGGGCCTGTGGTTCGTGGTGCTGGCGCTGAGCGCCAAGTGGGCCAGCCTGGGGCTGCTGGCCGTGCTCAGCCTGCTGCTCTTCTACGTGGTCCTGGGCATGAGCAGCTTCGTGTCGGCCTTCCTGGTGCGCAGCTTCGCCAACGGCCTGGGCCGGGAGCAGGCGGGGATCCAGCGCGAGCTGTCGCCGGCCGTGGTCCTGGCGGGCGAGGTGGCCGAGGAGCGCTTCCACCTCAGCCACGTGCCGGTGCCGCCCGGCTACACGCTGCTCATCGAGGACCGCAACGCGCCGGAGCTGCAGACCGAGAGCCGCTACGCCCTGGGTCCGGGGGCCCGGCGGACGCGGGTCAGCCTGAGCGGGCGCTTCCGCCACACGCCGCGCGGCCTGCACCGCCTGGGGCCGGCGTCCATCTACTACCAGGACGTGTTGGGCTTCACCCGGGTGGGCGTGGCGAGCCTGGCCACGGCGACGCTGAAGGTGCTGCCGCGCTTCCGGCGCCTGACCATCGTCGACCCGCCCCGCAGCCGCCTGGACGCGCCCGATGTGCTGACCCGCCCCCACCGCTTCGCCACCGAGGACCCCTTCAAGTTCAAGGAGTACGTCTCGGGGGACGACACCCGGCGGATCCACTGGCGGCTGTCGGTGCGCACCGGCCGCCTGCAGGTCCGGGTGCCCGAGAGCCGAGAGGTGAGCACCCGCCAGGTGGTGCTGCTGCTGGACAGCTTCCTGCCCCGGGGCCAGGTCCTCGACGACGCCATCGGCGTGGCCCAGGTCCTCGATCACCTGGTCGAGACCTGGCTCTCCCTGGCGGCCGAGCTGGCCGAGCGAGGCGACCGGGTGAGCCTGGTGGCCGCGGCCGACGACGGGCAGGGCGGCCTGAAGATCGAGCGCGTCGAGGGCACGGCGGCCCACCGGCGCTGGCAGGACCTGGGCGCCCGGGTCCGCTGGCAGGGCCGCTGGGACGTGCCGCAGCTCGTCGAGGCCCTCGAGGGCCTGGGCGGGGGCTGCCACGGCCTCGCCGTCAGCTCGCGCTTCTACACGCCGCCCCCCGAGCCCCTGGGCGGCCAGAGCTTCACCTGGGTCTACCTGCCGCCCCTGTCGGCCCTGGGGCCCGACGAGCCGCCCTTCCTGCGCCAGTGGCTGGGCCGGGGCAGCCCCGGGCTGCGCGTCATGGACCGGCTCTTCCGCCTGCCGGGTCCGGCCGGGGCCGATGAGAACCGCAGCCTGGCCCAGGTCCAGGACGGCTGGCGGGCCTACCGCGCCTTCGAGGCCCGGCGGCGCCTGCGCTTCCTGGCCCGGCGGCGGGGGGACGCGACCTTGAAGGCGCTGCTGTCGCGCGACGAGACGGTGTACCGCCTGGAGCCCGGCGCGGCCGGCCACCGGCTGGTGGGCCTGGTCGCGGGCGGGCAGGCCACGACCGGGCGGAGGGCCTCGTGAGCGCCGCCGCCGGGCCGCGGGCCGTGACCGGGACGGCCGCCCGTCGCCGGGCCGAGCTGGGCGCGCGGCTGCGGGCCGTGGCCCGGCCCCTGCTGGTGTACTGGGTCTTCCTGGTGCTGATGTTCGGCGCCTTCGCCATGGTCGCGATCCTGGACTCGCCCAAGGCCGACAGCGTGCTGGCCGTCGCCTTCTTCGCGGGCATCACCGCGGCGGGGGTGCTGACCGGCCAGCTCCTGGCCCTGCTGCGGGTCCGGGACTGGGTGATCTTCCTGCTGTGGGCCGGCATGTGGACCGCCGGCATGGCCTTCGGCGTCTTCGCGGCCACCGTGACGGGGCCCATCGGGACCCTGGTGATCGCCTTCGTGTTGCTGTTCCCGCTCTTCACCCTGGGCGGGGCCTGGTCGCTGCGGGCCGGGCGCACCCTGTTCGGCGCCTGGGTGCCGCTGATGTACGCCTCGGCCTGCGCCATCATCGTGGCCGAGAACCAGGGCAAGGTCGCGACCTGGAAGGCCGGCAGCAAGTGGGCGGTCTGGAACGGCTTCACCCTGGCCGTGCTGGCCGTCGCCATCTTGCTGTTCCTGGCCTACCTGGTGAGCCGAGAGAGCCACCGCCTGTCGCTGTGGCGGCACGGCCCGCGGGCCCTGCTCATGGGCTCGGTCCAGGAGAGCGGCGCGGTGCGGCCGCGGCTGTCCTGCCTGGGCTGGGTCCTGGTGCTCTTCCTGGCCCTGGGCCTGACGGCAGGCACGGCCTTCCTGGCGCCCTACCTGTGGCGCACCGGGCCGGGGGATCACGACGGCGGCGACGAGCAGACCCAGCAGGACCAGGGCCAGGACCCGCAGCCCAGGGACGGCAAGGGGAAAGGCAAGAGCAAGGGCAAGGGCAAGAACCAGGGTCCCTCCCAGCTCGAGAAGGACTGGCAGGAGGCGGCCGGCGACAACATGCAGGAGGTGCGGCAGGAGCTGCAGCCCCAGGTCTCCCAGGCCCTCGACCTGCTGAGCACGGTCCTCATCGCCCTGGCCCTCTTCCTGCTCGCCCTGCTGGCCTTCTGGCGGCCGGTCCGCCGCATCGTCCTGGCCCGCCACTACGAGCGCCCCTTCCTCGACCTGGCGCCCACCGAGCGGATCCGCAACGGCTGGCGCCTGGTCGAGATCGCCATGGGCGACGCCGGCGTCGAGCCGCGGCCCAACGAGCCGGCGGCCAGCCTGCTGAAGCGGGCCCAGCCCACCCTGACCCGGCTGTCAGCGGGGCGGGTCGAGGTCCACGGCCTGGCCGAGGCGGCGGAGATCCGGGACCGCGTCGAGTACGGGCTGGGCGTGAACCCCGCGGACGTGGCCCACATGGAGCGCACCGCCCGCTGGGCCTACCACACGGTCTGGGACCGCATGGGGGAGTGGCTGCGGGTCAAGATGCTCTACCGGGGCATCTGAGGCGGGGGCCCGGCAGGCGGCGGCCCGGCAGGCGGCGGCCCGGCAGGGGGAGCGCCGACCGGCGGCGGGGGCAGGTCCGGGTCCCGGTAGGGCGGCGGCGGGCCGGCCAGCTCGTAGGCGCCGTGGGTGATGAGCGACCAGTCTGGCTCGTCCAGGAAGAGGCGGCGCAGGGCGTCTTCGCGGGCCTGGGCCCGGGCCTGGGCGGCGGCGTCCCCGGCCCGGCCGGCCACCCGCACCGCCAGGGCCGCCTGGGCCAGGGCCTGGGGCAGGCGGACGGTGTCGTCGGGGGGCGCGTCCAGGGCCAGGGACAGCTCGGCCAGGGAGCTGCCGCCGTCGAGGTCGGCCTGGGCCTGGGCCAGGACCGGGGGCAGCCACCAGGGCGCTGCGAGGCGGGCCCGGAGCGCGGCCGCCGGGCTCGGGTCGGCGGGGGGCGGCGGGGCGTCGAGCCAGGCCTGGGCAGCGGCCCGGAGGGCCTCGTCGTCGGTGGTCTCGGGGAGCTCGGGCAGGGCCGCGAGGGCGTCGCGGGCCCCCTGCACGTCTTGGGACTGGAGGTGGGCCAGCACCCGCCAGGCCGTGATGGCGGGTGAGTCGGGCACCAGCTCCGCCGCCCGATCCAGGCGGCCCAGGGCCGAGGTGGGGTCGTCGACCTGGAGCCAGGCCCGGGCCTCGAGCATGAGCAGGGTGGCCTCGGCGTCCCGCAGCTCGGGCACCGGGTGGCTGGCGGCGGCGGCGGCGACCCGGGCCTCTCCCAGCTCGACCCGCACCCGCTGGGCGTGGCGGGGGTGGACGGAGCCGGGCGCGCCGGGCCAGAGCCGGGCGGGCAGCTCGGCAGGGGAGGGGACCACCAGGGGCAGGGCCAGGTCCACGGCGGCCCAGGCGTCGTCGAGGGCGTCAGCGCGGGCCTCAGCAGCAGCCGCCCGGCGGAAGTCCACCTCGGCCAGGCCCAGCCAGGCGTCGAGCCAGGCCGGGTCTCCCGAGGGCGCGTGCTGGAGGCTCGCCCGGAGGGTGTCGACGCTGCCGGGCTCCAGGTTGCCTTCGGTGCCGACGAGCATGGTGCCCTCGGCCAGGGCCTGCAGATCGCCCAGCAGGGTGGCGGCCCAGGTCGCTGCGGCGGCGGCGCTCATGTCGTCGTTGGCGTCGAGCAGGGGCAGCAGCAGCGCTCGGGCCTCGGCCCGCCGGCCGGCGCGCAGGCTGTGCTCGGCGGAGACCAGGCGCCACAGGGGCGTGCGCGTGAGCTCGGAGGAGGTCAGGGCGCCGTCCCCGGCCAGGGCCAGCGCGGGCAGGGACTGCATGAGGCTGGACGGCACCTGCGCGAGCTGGCCCTGCCACAGCGCGGCCATGCCGGCCCAGGTGTCGGGCCAGGGCCCCTGCATGCCGCTGGCCAGCTCCAGGGCGGGCCCGAGGCGGCCATAGCTGACCCGGGCCTGGAGCAGGTCCTGGCGGGCGTGCTCTGCCGGGGCCTGCTGTGCCGGGGCCTGCTCGCCCTGGGTGGGCTGGGCCTGCTGCGCGCGGGCCTGCAGCCAGGCCAGGTGGGCCTCGGCCCCCGGCAGCCCCTCGGCCAGGCCCTGGCGCTGGAGCTCGAAGTCGCGGGCCAGGCGCGCATCCAGCTCGTCCTCGCGCTGGCGCGCTTCGTGCCGGGCCCAGGGCAGGGCCCCCGCCATGCGGTACAGCTCGCGGGCCCGCGTCCAGCCCTCGCGTCGGGCCTGGGGCAGGGTGCCGGCGTCGGCCGCGTCGCGCCGCCCGTCCCCGGCACGCAGCAGCAGCGGCGGGCCGACAACGCCCACCGCCAGCACCAGCCCCAGGGTGGCGAGGGCGCGCCGCGTCGCTGGCCTCACCGCGAGGTCCCCGGTTCGGGCTCGGACTCCAGCTCCAGCTCCAGCTCCAGCTGCAGCTCCAGCTCCAACTCTGCGGCCGGATCCAGCGGGACCCGCTCGAAGACCCGGTAGTGCTCGCCGTTCATGCCGAGCCGGCTGTAGACCTGCTGGGCCCGCGTGTTCCGGGAGTCCACGTACAAGCGGATGCCGCCGGCCCCGGCCTCATGCGCGTCGTGCAAGACCTGCTCGTACAGGGCCCGGTACACGCCGTGGCGGCGGAAGGCGGGCCAGACGTAGACCGACTGGATCCACCACACCCAGGCGCAGCGCCAGTCGCTCCACTCGCGGGTGATCATGAGCTGCCCCGCTTCCTGGCCGTCGACCTCGGCGACGTAGTAGTGGCCGTCTACGTCCTGGGTCAGCACGGCGGAGACGCCAGCCTGCAGCGTGGCCGGGTCCAGGGTCAGGCCCTCGGTCTCGCGGGCCATGGCGGTGTTGCCGGCGACCAGGGTGGCCAGGTCCTCGCGACGTGCGCGGCAAACGACGACGGAAATCGGGTCGGGCATGCGCCTCCGCCTCCGCCGGGTCGCTAACACTTGCCCGGCTGGCCTGTCGGACAGGTCCTGGCAGACCTACGACACCTTGTCGGGAGCCACCCAATGCGGCTTGCGATAGTCAGCCGAGTCCCTCCACCCGCACCTCGAGGTCCCCCATGCCCCACCCCGAGAAGACCGATCTGCTCTATACCGGCAAGGCAAAGCAGGTCTTCGGAACCACCAGCCCCGACCACGTCTGGATCCACTTCACGGACGGCGCGACCGCCTTCAACGGCGTCAAGCGGGCCGAGATCCGGGACAAGGGCGAGGTCAACGCGCGGATCAGCGCCCACCTCTTCGCCCGCATGGAGGCCGCGGGCATCCCCACCCACCTAGTGGCGACGCCCTCGGCGCGCGACCACGTCTGCCGTCGCGTGGAGATCATCCCGGTCGAGGTCGTCGTCCGGAACATCGCCGCCGGCTCGATCTGCAGCCGCCTGGCCATCCCCGAGGGCACGGCCCTGGCCCGGCCGCTGGTGGAGTTCTTCTACAAGTCCGACGAGCTGAACGACCCGCTGATCAACGACGACCAGGCCCTGCTCTTCGGCTGGGCCCACGCCTGGGAGCTGGCGTACCTCCGCCACGCCGCGGCCCAGGTCAACCTGGTGCTCCAGGCCTTCTGGGACGAGCTGGGCGTGACCCTGGTCGACTTCAAGCTGGAGTTCGGGCGGGCGACGGCCCCCGACCAGCGCGGTCGCATCCTGCTGGCCGACGAGATCACCCCCGACGGCTCGCGGCTGTGGGAGAAGGGCACCATGCGCCACCTGGACAAGGACGTGTTCCGGCGCGATCTGGGGGACCTGGGCGACACCTACCGGGAGCTGTTCACCCGGGTCTTCGGCGCCCCGCTGCACCCCTGATCCCTGCTCCCTGATCCCGCGCCCCCCGCTCCCGGAAGCTCGATGCCCGACCTCGTCGACCCGACCCTCGCACGCGGTGCCCCCGCCATGCCGGGCGCTGGCATGCCCGGCGCTGGCATGCCCGGCGCCGCCATGGCGGGTGACGGGCCCGACGGGGACCACTTCCACGAGGAGTGCGGCGTCTTCGGGATCACCGGGGACTCCGAGGCGGCCAACCTGGCCTACCTGGGGCTGCACGCGCTGCAGCACCGGGGCCAGGAGGGCGCGGGCATCGCGGCCAGCGACGGTCACGACCTGCGCCTGTTCCGGGGCCAGGGCCTGGTGGGCGACGTCTTCGGCGGCGCCCAGATCGCCGGCCTGCGGGGTCACGCCGCCATCGGCCACGTCCGCTACTCGACGACGGGTGAGGACAGCCTGCGCAATGTGCAGCCCTTCGTCGTGCGCTACCAGGCGGGTCAGCTCGCCATCGCCCACAACGGAAACCTGACCAACGCCGCGATCTTGCGCGACGAGCTGGAAGCCCGGGGAAGCATCTTCGCGACCTCCTCGGACACCGAGGTCATCCTGCACCTGGTCGCGGCCAGCCGCCAGACGACCTTCATCAACCGGCTGGTCGACGCCCTGCTGCGGGTCGAAGGCGCCTACAGCCTGGTCCTGCTCTCGGGCAGCACGCTGGTGGCCGTGCGGGACCCCCACGGCTTCCGCCCGCTGGTCCTGGGCCGCCGCGGAGAGGCCTGGGTCGTCGCGAGCGAGAGCTGCGCCCTGGACCTGATCGAGGGCCGGATGGTCCGGGAGATCGAGCCGGGCGAGATGGTGATCATCGACCCCGAGGGCGTGCAGTCCGTGCGCCCCTTCCCCCGGCGCCCTCGCCGGGCCTGCATCTTCGAGCACATCTACTTCGCGCGCCCCGACTCCCAGGTCTTCGGGCGCAGCGTCTACGACATGCGCCTGCTCCTGGGGCGCCTGCTGGCCCAGGAGCACCCGGTTGAGGCCGACGTGGTCGTGCCGGTGCCCGACTCGGGCGTGACCGGGGCCCTGGGCTACGCCGAGCAGAGCGGGATCCCCTACCAGCGGGGCCTGCTGCGCAGCCACTACGTCGGGCGCACCTTCATCGAGCCCTCCCAGCAGATCCGCGACTTCGGCGTGAAGCTCAAGCTCGCCCCGGTGCGCAGCGTCCTGGAGGGGCGGCGGGTCGTGGTGGTGGACGACTCCATCGTGCGCGGCACGACGGCCCGCAAGATCGTGCGCATGATCCGCGACGCTGGCGCCCGCGAGGTCCACCTGCGCATCACCGCGCCCCCGACCCGGGGCAGCTGCTACTACGGCGTGGACACGCCCACCCGAGAGGAGCTCATCGCCCACCGCTTCGACCCGGTGGGGATCCGGCAGTACCTGGAGGCGGACAGCGTGGGCTACCTGTCCCTGGAGTCGCTGCGCAAGGCCGAAGGAGACGACCTGGGCCGCTTCTGCGAGGCCTGCTTCTCGCTGGACTACCCGGTGGATCCGCGGCCCGAGGACCGGTCGCCGCAGGTCCCGCTCTTCGAGGGTGGTGGCTGAGCAGCGGGAAGCCCGCCGGCAGGCCTTCGGTGTTGTACACTGCCCACCCCTCTTCTCGCGGCGAAGGTGCAGGACGCATGGGCAAGGCCATCGGTATCGATCTCGGCACGACCAACACCGTCGTCGCCGTGCTCCTCGACGGACGACCGCAGGTCCTCGAGGATGACAAGGGCTACCGGGTCCTGCCGTCGGTGGTCACCGTCGACGAGTTCGGCGGCAAGGTGGTGGGACACGCGGCGCGCAACCGGATCCTGACGCACCCCGATCGCACGGTCTACGCGATCAAGCGCATCATCGGTCGCCGCTTCGACAGTGACCAGGTCACCGAGGCGCGCCAGCGGGTGGGCTACCCGATCGCGCCCGCGCCGGATGGCGGCAGCCTGGTGACCTTGGGAGAGGAGAAGCTCAGCCCGGCCGAGGTCAGCGGGCTCATCCTGCAGACGGCCCGCGAGATGGCCGAGCGCGCGCTGGGCACCACGGTGGATGAGGCCGTGATCACGGTCCCGGCCTACTTCAACCACCAGCAGCGCGCCGCGACCCTGGAGGCGGCCCGGCTGGCCGGCCTGCGCTGTGAGCGGCTGATCAACGAGCCCACTGCGGCGGCCCTGGCCTACGGCTACCGGCGCGAGGTCGAGCGCACCCTGGTCATCTACGACCTGGGCGGCGGCACCTTCGACGTCTCGGTCCTGCACCTGGCGGGCGGGGTCTACGAGATCCTGGCCACCCGCGGCGACACCTTCCTGGGTGGTGAGGACTTCGACTACCGGCTGGTGGACCACCTGGCCGACCAGTTCCAGACCCAGTCGGGCATCGACCTCCGCCGGGACCGCATGTCCCTGCAGCGCATCAAGGACGCCGCCGAGCGGGCCAAGTGCGAGCTGTCCTTCACCGACCGCACGACCGTGCTGGTGCCGCGCATCACGCCGGATCGCAGCCTGGAGGCGGCCATCAGCCGCCTGGCCCTGGAGGGCTTGGTCGAGGACCTGGTCCAGCGCTCGCTGGAGGTGACGCGCAAGGCCGTCTCCGACGCCGGCCTGCAGATCGCCGACATCGACGACGTGATCATCGTGGGCGGCCAGACCCGCATGCCCCGGGTGCGTGAGGCCCTGGCCGGCCTGTTCGGCAAGGAGGCCAGCCGTGGCGTCCACCCCGAAGAGGTCGTGGCCATCGGCGCCGCGGTGCACGCCAGCAGCATCACCGAGGCGGTGGGCGCCCCCCACCACGTGCTCATCGACGTGACGCCCTTCGACCTGGGCATCGACGTGGCCGGCGGGCTGTTCCAGACCGTGGTCTCCCGGAACTCCCACGTGCCGACCAGCGACACGCGGATCTTCGCCACGACTCGGGACAACCAGGACTCGGTGCGGATCACGGTGCGCCAGGGCGACAGCCGCTTCGCCGACGAGAACGAGTTCCTGGGTGAGTTCGTGATGGACGGGCTCACCCCCGCGCCGCGCATGGAGACCAAGGTCGAGGTGACCTTCCGCATCGACTCCAGCGGCATGCTGCACGTCGCGGCGGCAGAGCCCGGCACCGGTGAGGCGCGCCGGATCACCGTGCGCAACTACGCAGAGGTCGCCGGGGCCAAGGGCGCTGTGCCGGCCCAGCTCGACGGTGATGTCGCGACGCCCTCGGCGGCGGGCGCGGCCCCCTCCACCCGCACCATCGAGGCGCCGGCTGCCGTCGGCCAGCCCGTCGGGGCGCAGGCTGCGGTCGCGGGGGCGGCCGGCCCGAAGGTCGGCTTCCTGAGCGCGCTGCTGGGACGGGGTCGCAAGCCCGCCGCTGCGCCCTCGCCCGGTCCGGCAAAGGCTCCCTCGACCGCAGCGTCGGGCGCAGCGTCGGGCACAGCTTCGGACGCAGCGGCCCCGACGCGGACCTCCTCGCCGCCTGCGGCGGGCCCCGTCGCGGACGGCAGCGGGGGCCGGATCAGCCTGCCTACGCTCCAGCCCCTGGACGAGGTCGGGTCCGACGAGCTGCTGGCGCTGGAGCCGCTGCCCGACGCGACGCCCTCGGTGGCGCAGGTCGCCGAGGACGAGCTGTCCGAGGGCCACCTGTACGAGGCCGACCTGTCCCCGGCCGAGCTCTCCGAGGCCGACCTCTTCGAGGGTGAGCTCTCCGAGTCGGAGCTGTCGGGAGAGGACGTCTTCGGCCTTGGACCTCCCAGCTCCGTGAGCCCGGCCTCTGACGCGGCGGGGCGTGCATCTGAGCCTGCGGCGGTCGGCATGGCCGGCGCCAGCCGCGACTCCTGGCGTGACGAGGGTGACCACTTCGAGATGCCGGCCGACGACGAGGACGAAGACGAGCACGTCCCGGTGGGCCTGGCCGGCGGCTACGAGGCCGCAGAGTCCGATCCCTTCTTCTCCATGGCGGACAGCTCGACCCCCGAGCTCAGCCTGCCCGAGCTGCCGGCGGCACCGACTGCGGCTGCAACGGCTGCGGCTGCATCGGCTGCGGCCGGGCGCGCGAGCCCGACCATTGCCCCGGCGCTCGACGAAGAGGCCTTCGACCTGGAGAGCGAGGAGGTGCTCCTCGGCCTGGGCGAAGAGGCCTTCACGGACATGGGGGAGGAGGCCTTCGCCGACCTGGGCGAGGAGGTCCTCGCCGACCTGGGGGACGACGCCTTCGCCGAGGCAGCCGGGGACCTCTTCGCCGAGGACGAGCCCACCCGCAACACGGCGGCGGACCACCTGGACCAGCTGGACCTGGATGAGAGCAGGGCCGCGGAGCCGGTCACCAGCGACCTCTTCGAGTTCATCACGCCCCAGGGGCTCCCCGCGCCGCCGCCGATGCCTGACGACCTGGACGAAGACGAGCCCCTCTTCCTGCCGCCGCCCGCTCTGCGGGGCGAAGACCACGACCGCGACGCTCGCGTGGCGGGCCGCTCCTCGCGCGGGATCCCCGCCGCCGACGACAGCGTCGACCGCACGGACGACGCGCTGTTCAGCCTGCCGCCGGCCCTCAGCAGCCGGCCCCCCGTCGGCCAGAACGATGACGAGCGGACCGAGATCTTCGCGCGCTCGGCCAGCGCGGGTGCCCGGCCCGAGGCCAGCGCCACCAAGCGTCGCCGCCGCAAGCCGGCCCGCCTGAAGCTGGCCTACCGGAGCGTGGACGCCATGGTGCAGGAGTACCGCGAGAACCTGCGCCGCGGCGGCTGCTTCGTGAAGACGACCAAGCCGCTGCCCGTGGGCCGCGAGTGCGTCATCGAGGTGCGGGCGCCCGGCATGGAGGAGCCCCTGTGCCTGGGCGGCGTCGTGACCTGGTCCAGCGTCGGCCTGTCCACCCTGCCGGCGGGGCAGGACCCGGGCATGGGCATCGAGTACCGCCTGGACGACCTGCGCCGCGGCGAGATCGAGCGGGTCATGGCGGGCCTGGACCTCTGAGCGCGCGGCGCGGACAGATCGTCGCCGTCGCGCTCATGCGCTGAGCCTGCCGCTGCTGCGCTGAGCAGCCTGCCACTGCTGCGGCGAGCCTGCCGCTCAGGCCGTGAGGCCGCCGTCGACGACCCACTCCTGGCCGGTCACGAAGCTGGCCTGGTCCGATGCCAGGAAGCGCACGACCCGGGCGACCTCTTCGGGGCGGCCCAGGCGGCGCAGCGGGATCGCCTGGGTCACGCCTTCGACGATGCGGCTGTCCATGGCGTGGACCATGTCGGTCTCGATGAAGCCGGGTGCTACGCAGTTGACCCGGATGTTGCGCTTGGCCAGCTCCTTGGCCAGGGAGCGGCTCATGGCCGCCACGGCCGCCTTGCTGGCGCCGTAGTTGGCCTGGCCCGGGTTGCCCCGGATGCCCGAGACGCTGGTCACGTTGACGATGCTGCCGCTGCGCTGGCGGAGCATCACGATGGCGGCCGCCCGGCACATGCGGAAGACGCCGTCCAGGTTGGTCGACATCACCTGGCGCCACTCGTCGTCCCCCATGCGCAGCATGAGGTTGTCGCGGGTGACGCCGGCGTTGTTGACCAGGATGTCGATCCGACCCAGGCCTTCTGCCGCCGCCGCGAGGGCCTGGCAGCCCTCGACGGTGGAGACATCGGCCTGGACCGCCAGCCCGCCGATCTCGGCGGCGAGCTGCTCGGCAGCTTCGGCGCTGGAGCGGTAGTTGACTACGACCTGGGCGCCGGCCTGGGCCAGCTCCAGGGCGATGGCCCGGCCGATGCCGCGACCGGCCCCGGTGACGACGGCGATCCTACCGCTCAGCTCCACGTGTGCCTCCGAGGGGATGGGCCTATTCCTTGACGCGGCTGACGTAGCTGTTGGTCCGGGTGTCGACCTTGATCCGCTCGCCCTGCTCCACGAAGAGCGGCACCTGGACCACGGCGCCACAGACCAGCGTCGCGGCCTTGGTGGCGCCGGTGGCGGTGTTGCCGCGCACGCCGGGCTCGCAGTATTGGATCTCATCCTCGATGAAGTTCGGCAGCTCGATGTTGACCGGGTTGCCCTTGTAGAACATGACCATGACGTCAAGGTTCTCGGTCAGGAAGGGCGCCTGTTCCTTCATGGTGGCGGCCGTGATGGCGACCTGGCTGAAGTTCTCGTTGTTCATGAAGTGGAAGAACTCGCCGTCGTTGTAGAGGTACTGCATGGGCACGTCCTCTACGTCGGCGGCTTCGATCTTCTCGCCGGTGCGGAAGGTGCGCTCGATCACGGCGCCCGTGATCATGTTCTTCAGCTTGGTCCGCGTGAACGCGGTGCCCTTTCCGGGCTTCACGAACTGGAAGTAGGTGACGACGTAGGGGTAGCCGTCCATCTCGACCTTCAGGCCGTTCCGGAAGTCGGAGGTTTCGTACTGCAAGGCCATTGCGGTGTCTCGGGCCGGAGGAGGGAGCAGGCCGCTCGGGCGAGCAGGCCGGGCGCTCCACGATAGGTGAGGGGACCCCGAGGGGCCTCCTCGACATGGAGTGGCGCTGTGTATCATGAAGGCTGCAAGCGTGGGCCGCTCGTCGCCAGGCAGGAGCTGGCAGCCCGGTTCCCCGAGCTGTCCCCCGAGTTGTTGCGCCGCGCCCACGCGCTCTTTCCCGTGCGGGTGACGCGGAGCTGGCTGGCCCGGGTCCGGACCTGGGACGACCCGCTGGCCCGCCAGGCCCTGCCCGCGCCGGCCGAGCTGGTGGCTGCCCAGGACGACCTGCCCGACCCCGTGGGCGAGCGGGACCACAGCCCCGTGCCTTGGCTCGTGCGTAAGCACCCCGACCGGGTGCTGTTGCTGCTGACCCGCCGCTGCCACCTGTACTGCCGCTACTGCTTCCGGCGGGACCAGGGTGGACCCGAGGACCCCTCGCCGGCCGAGCTGGAGCGGGCCCTGGACTACGTCCGGACCAGCGGCGCCCGCGAGCTGATCCTGAGCGGGGGCGATCCCCTCGCCGTGCGCGACGCGCATCTGTGGTCGGTCATCGACGCGGTGCGCCCCCAGGTGCCGCTGATCCGCATCCACAGCCGGGCCCCGATCACCGCGCCAGAGCGGGTGACTGACGCGCTGGTGGCCGGCCTGCGGGCCCGCGCCCCGGTCTGGCTGGTGGTGCACTGCAACCACCCCGACGAGCTGTCGGCCGAGGTGCGCGCCGGCCTGGCCCGCCTGGTGGACGCCGGCATCCCGGTGCTGAACCAGGCCGTGCTGCTGGCCGGGGTCAACGACGACCCCGAGGTCCTGGCCCGCCTGTGCACGGAGCTGGTGGGCGCGCGGGTCTTCCCCTACTACCTGCACCACCCCGACCCGGTCCCGGGCAATGGCGCCTTCCGGCTGGGCATGGATCGGGGCCTGGAGATCCACGCCGAGCTGGCCCGTCGGGTCAGCGGTGTGGCGCTGCCGCGCTACGTCATCGATCCCCCGGACGGCGGGGGGAAGCTGGCCGTGCGCGACTGGGTGGCCGCCGGGGGGCGCCGTCCGGTACCATGAGCGGCCCTTCGCCCGCCTCGTTCCGGAGTTGAGATGGCCGTCCGTCGCGTGACCCGCAGCTATGGGTCCGTCGTCGAGTTCCTGGAGGACCACCGGTCCACCCTGGGCCAGGGGGCCCTCTTGCTGCCGCCGGACCCGGCGCGCGGCGAGCTGTCCGGCGAGCTGAAGCTGGACCTCATCGTGCCGCCCCTGGGCCGCCTGGGGCCCATCGACGCCCAGGTCGTCAACCGCGGCTCCGATGGCTCGGCAGCCCTGCGGATCCCTGCCTGGCCGCCGACGATCCAGGGGCAGATCGACGCCCTGCTCCAGGCGGTCGATGACCTGCGGGCCTGGTTCCAGCTGACCGGCCAGCTGGTGCCGCCCCAGGCGCAGCAGCCCGCAGCCGTGGCCGCCCCCTCGCCGCGCGTGCCCTCCTCCTCCGCCCCCGCTCGGACGGGCCCAGCGCCACGCCAGGGCCGGGGCTTCCCGGTGCCCGACCTCACCGGACTCGCGCCCTCCCACAGCGGCGCGGTCGGCGACGAAGCGCTGCGGCAGCTCTTCGTGAGCCTGGCCATCGAGAAGGCGACCGGCCTGCTGACGCTGACCCAGCCCGGCGGCCGCGTCCGCTACGGCTTCTGGGCCCAGGGGGGCCCGGTCGGCTGGCGGACCGAGCCCCTGGAGGAGTCGGAGGTGCTCGGCATCCTGCTCTTCAAGGCGGATCAGGTCACCCGGGACCAGCTCCGCGACAGCCTGGAGATCATGCAGCGCGAAGGCTGCCGCCAGGGCGAGGCCTTCATCCAGCTCGGGGTGATGACCTTCCCCCAGCTCGTCATGGTCCTGGGCAAGCAGTGCGAGTTCGTGCTCCAGAAGGTCCTGCGCGAGACCGGGGGCAGCTTCACCTTCCACCCCATCGAGGCGCTGCCCGAGCGCTTCCTGCCCTCGCCCCTGCGCGTGCCGGGCATGCTCTTCCGCACCCTGCTGCAGCGGGCGCGGGACATGAAGGGCGACGCCCTCTTCGAGACCCTGTCCGACTACCTCGACCGCTTCGTGAGCGTGCCCCCCGGCGCCGTCGAGCTGCTGCCCGAGATGCGCTTCAACCCGGTCGAGACGCGGTTCATCGACACCATCCGCGGCGGGTCCTGGCGGATCCGCGAGCTGTACGCCGTGTCGCCCATGTCTCGGGCGCTGACGGCCGCGGTGCTCAACGCCCTGATCCAGCTCGACTTCCTGGCCTTCACCGAGCAGCAGGACGACTCGCGCACCTTCGCCGAGTTCAAGATCATCATCGACCGCAAGCGCAGCCAGATCGTCAAGGGCAGCCACTTCGACGTGCTGGAGGTCCACTGGATCTGCCTGCCCGATGAGATCCATGCGGCCCACGCGCGCCTGAAGGAGGAGTTCGCGCCGGAGCGCTTCTCCCGCCTGGGCGAGCCGACGACCGGCTACATCCGGCTCATCAACGAGCGCCTGGACCAGGCCCACTCGGTGCTGTCCGACGAGCGCCGTCGGCGGGAGTACCGCCGCGAGGTCATCGAGGAGATGAAGGTCACCCAGTCGGCCGAGCTGCTGGGCAAGCAGGGCGACATGGCCGTCATGCGCAACGACCGCCGGGCGGCCATGGCCTGCTACGGCAAGGCCGCTGAGCTGGTGCCGGGCTCGGCCGACTACCGCGACGGCCTGGCCCGCGCCCGCACCCTGACGGGCTGAGCGGGGAGCACAGAGGGGGGCAGCACAGAGACGAGCAAGCCGGCCCCCCTCTCGGGAGGCCGGCTGAGAGCTCGACCGGAGCGCGCTGAAGCCGACCTGCCCCGTGGGGCCGGTCGGCGGGAGGCCCTAGTGGGCGTGCTCGGCGCTGGGGTGGACATGCACGACGTCGGGATCGGGGGCCAGGAAGGGGTCACCCACCGGCAGGGCCGGGACCTTGGACAGGAAGGTCGTGGTGACCAGGGCGAACAGGCCCAGGAAGCCCACGCCCATGCCGGCCGTGATGAGCAGCGGCGTGAACAGTTCGGGCTCGTGCTGCACGCTGGGCATGACGACCCAGAAGCGCTCGAGGAAGATGCCGACGGCGATCAGGATGGTGATGGCCAGGTAGGCCGAGGGGATCTTCTTGATACCGCGGCTCAGCAGGGTGGCGAAGGGCACCAGGAAGCAGAGGCTGACGACGACCAGGTACAGCTCGGACCAGGGGTGGATCTGGGTCCGCACCAGGATGAAGCCGATCTCCTCGGTCATGTTCCCGTACCAGATGGCCAGGTACTGGGCGAAGCCGGTGTAGCCCCAGAACATGGTGAAGCCGAAGGTGAGCTTGCCCAGGTCGTGGTACACGTTCCGCGAGATCAGGTTCTCGACACCCAGCCAGCGACGGGTCGACAGGCTGAGGATGGCGATGCCGACCAGGCCGCTCCAGAAGGCGCTGGCGAAGTACCAGGCCGGGAACATGTTGGCGTACCAGTGGGGCGCCAGGCTCATGGACATGTCCACGGCCATCACGCTGAAGGTGATGGCGTAGGTCACGGCGATGAGCGGGGCCACGCCGCGCTGGGCGTCCACCCCAGCAGCCTGCTCGAGCTCGTCCCCCTGCCAGCCGCCGGTCAGGCGGGACCACCAGGCGGGGGCCTTGTCGCCCATGCGGGAGGCGGCCGTGCCCATGTCGGCGCGGAGGCTGGCCCGGATGTACTTGAGCGACAGCAGGATGAGCAGCCCCAGGCCAACGGCCTGGCGCATGACGAAGAAGCCCGGCTGCAGGTAGATGGCCTTGTGCGGCGGCATCGCCTCGTGCATCCAGGGGTAGATGTCCAGGCCGCCGATCAGGAAGAAGATCAGCAGCAGGCCGTACATGATGGGGAACATCAGGCCCAGCGCCTCTGCGAAGCGCTTGATCGGCCGCCCCCAGCGCGCGTTCACGATGGTCATGGCCACGGCGAGCATCAGCGCGCCCTGGGCCATGCCACCCCAGAACATGAAGTTGCTGACGAAGCCGGCCAGGGCGAGGTCCTTGTGGGTGGCCATGCCAGCGCCGAAGGCGCCGAGGCCGACCAGGATCCCCACGATGGCCGCTCCCTTGACCGCGCCGGGTACAGCGCGCGGGACGCCCATGTAGGCGGCCGAGTTGTCAGGTGCGTGCGAGCCCATGGGCCGCTCCCTACTTGTTTTCGGTGGGCTGGGGCGGCGCCACGTACTGGGCGCCGGGCAGGGTCCGGATGTAGGCGACGGTGTCCCATATCTCCCGGTCGTCCATGGACGGACCGTACTTGGGCATGATCGCGCCGCCGTTGCGGATGGTCAGGTAGATGTAGCCGTCGCTGCGCAGGGCGGTGATGGCGCCGTCCCCGCTGAGCATGGGCGGCGGGATGGGAAAGCGGCGGATGTTGTTGGCCGGGTCATTGAAGGTGACCGGCGAACCGCCCTTTCCGTCCGGACCGTGGCAGGTCACGCAGTAGACGTCGAACATGCGCTTGCCGGACGCCAGGTCCTTGGGCGTGGGCTCGCCGTAGGGGTCGACCATGGCCTGACCCTCGGGGGTCATGCGGTCGCCGTTCTCGTGGTAGCGGTTCATGGTCACCGCACCGTCGGGCAGGTTCATCATGGCCCACTCGTAGGCCTTGAAGAACTGTGCATCGACCATGTCGATGTCCCAGGGGAAGGCCTGGGCCGGGGTCGAGCCCAGCAGCCCGAGGGCCAGGACCATCGAGCTTGCGGCGAGCTGGCGAAGGCTAGGCATCGGTGCCCTCCGAGATGGTGATCTCCGTGGCGCCGGCGGTGTGGAGCTTGGCCTTCCACTCCTGGGCCTGCGCCGCGGTGAGCCCGTTGAGGAGCAGGCCGAAGGCGTCGTCCGAGAAGCGCCGGTCCGTGGCCTCGACCTGGAGGTCGAAGGCCGGCAGGCGGCACATCAGGAGGAGCCCCAGCAGGGTGAAGAGGCAGCCCATCAGGACCGTGGACTCGAAGGTGATGACCAGGAAGGCCGGCACCGAGACCAGGGGCTTGCCCGCAGGAATGATCATGGGCCAGTTCAGGTGGGTGAAGGAGCACAGCGAGAAGCCGTAGGTCCCACCGAAGATGGCGCCGAACATCGTGAACCAGCGGACCGGGCTGGGCCGGCCCTCGTAGATGAGCTCCTCGATCTCGTGGCGGGGGAGGGGAGCGATGGCCAGGAAGTCCTTGTGACCGGACTTCTTGACGGCGTGGATCCCGTCCACCAGGCAGTCGAGGTGCGAGAAGACGGCCTTGACCGTCATGCCGGAGGGGGCGCTCATGCCGCGGCCTCCCCGTCCGCCTTCAGGGGCGGACGAACGAGTTCCTTCACCTCGGCGATGGCCACCGACGGCATCACCTTGATGAACAGGAGGAACCAGACGAAGAACCAACCGAAGCTGCCGGCCAGGATGCCCAGCTCCACCCAGCTCGGGGTGTAGTAGACCCAGGACGCAGGGTCGAACTGGTGGGCCAGCGAGCTGGCGATGATGTTGAAGCGCTCGAACCACATGCCGATGTTGATGACCACCGACACGGCGAACAGCACCACCCAGTTGGTCCGAAGCTTCTTGCTCCACCACACCAGGGGGATGAGGCAGTTGCAGGAGACCATGATCCAGAAGACCCACGAGTAGGCGCCGGTCGCCCGGAAGGCGAAGATGCCCCACTCGTAGGGGTTGTCCGAGTACCAGGCCAGGTAGTGCTCGGTCGCGTAGGAGTAGGTCAGGATGAAGCCGGTCAGCAGGCACATCTTGGCCAGCGACTCGAAGTGCCAGGTGGTCAGGTACTTGCCCCAGTCGAAGATCCTCGACATCGGCAGGAGCAGGGTGATGACCATGGCGCAGCCGCTGAAGATGGCGCCGGCGACGAAGTAGGGCGGGAACAGGGTCGAGTGCCAGCCGGCCGTCTGGGCCATGGCGAAGTCCCAGGACACGACCGAGTGCACGGACAGGACCAGGGGCGTCGCGAAGGCGGCGAAGAAGCCGTAGGCGGCCATGTAGTGGTGCCACTGGCGGTCGGTGCCGCGCCAGCCCAGGGCGAGCTGCTTGTACATCATGCCGACGAACCCGGTCGTCTTGTCACGGACCGTGGCGATGTCGGGGATGAGGCCCACGTAGAAGAAGATGGTCGAGACGCTGAAGTAGGTCGAGACCGCGAACACGTCCCACATCAGGGGGCTCTTGAAGTTCTGCCAGAGCTCGCGCTGGTTGGGGTACGGGAACAGCCAGTAGGCGTTCCAGGCGCGACCGACGTGGATGGCCGGGAACAGGCCGGCCGTCATGACCGCGAAGATGGTCATGGCCTCGGAGGCCCGGTACACGCCCGTCCGCCACTTCGACCGGAACAGGAAGAGGATGGCCGAGATCAGGGTGCCGGCGTGGCCGATTCCGATCCAGAACACGAAGGTCGTGATGTACACGCCCCAGAACACCGGTGGCTGGTAACCACCGACGCCAAGGCCGTTCTCGAGCTGGACGTACCAGCAGTAGCCGCCCCAGGCCATGACGCTGAGCGCCAGGCCGAGGAGCCCCAGGTAGGCCACCGACGGCTTGAAGAGCGGTCGGAGGATGTCGCGGGTGATCGCGCCATACGTGAGATCGTTCACAGCAGGAGCCTCCCCTCGGGATCAGGTGTGGGCGCTGGTCGCGCCGTTTCCGGTGCCACCTGCGTGCTCGCCCCCGGTGCTGCCGAGATTGCCGTGACCTTCGTCACCGCCTTCGCCGGCGCCTTGGTGGTGGGCGACGCTGGGGATGTGGTTGATGCGCGCGAGGTAGCGCACGCCCGGCTTGGTGTTCAGCTCGCCGAGCATGCGGTAGGCCCGCGGGTCGTCGAACTTCTGGGAGACCTTGCTCTCGGGCGCTTTGGCGTTGCCGAAGGTGAGCGCGTCCGAGGGGCACGCCTTGGCGCAGGCCGTCAGCTCGTCCAGGGCCTCGGGCGGCACCGTCACGGTGAAGCCCTGGTCACGGTAGTGGTCCTTGACCGCCCGGATCCGCTGCACGCAGAAGGTGCACTTCTCCATGACGCCCATGTCCCGCGTCGAGACGTCGGGGTTGAGCATCAGGTTGAAGCTGTCGGGCCACCGGAAGGTGTGGAAGTTGAAGCGCCGGGCCGAGTACGGACAGTTGTTCGCGCAGTACCGCGTGCCGACGCAGCGGTTGTAGATCATGGCGTTGAGGCCATCGAGGTTGTGGTACGTCGCGAGCACCGGGCAGACGCCCTCGCAGGGGGCGTGGCTGCACTGCTGGCACATCACCGGCTGGAAGCGCACGTCGGGGGTCTCCCCTTCGCCCTGCCAGTACCGGGACAGGCGGATCCAGCCCATGTACCGGGACATCTTCATCTGCTCGGGGCCGACCACCGGGATGTTGTTCTCGGAGTGGCAGGCCGTCATGCAGGCGCCGCAGCCCGTGCAGCGGTTCAGGTCCACCGCCATGGCGAAGCGGTAGGTCGGGTGATCCGGCTCGGGGTACATGTCGTGGATGCCCGCGGCGACCAGCCGGGGGTCCAGCTCGGGCAGCTCCATGGGGACGATGCTGCCTGCGCCCTCGCCCTTGCCCAGGTCTTCTACGCTCACGGCGTAGTTGATCGGGCGGTCGGTCATGTCCATGCTGCCGATGTAGGGGATGCTCACGGCCTTTTCGCTGGACATGGCCAGCCCGGCCCGGCTGCTCGTGAAGCGCAGCGCCCCCGTCGAGGCGTCGAGCTCGGCGCCGATGAGCTTCATCGGGTTGGCGCCGTAGCGGGTGTAGCGACCGCCGGTGGTCTTGCCGTTGCCCAGGACGACCGCGACGGTGTCCGGCCGGATGGCGGGCGAGGGCGACCAGTCGATGTCGATGCTGCCGCGGCTGGTCGAGACGGTGACCCGGTCACCGCGGACCAGGCCGAGCTTGTCCGCCGTGGCGGGGTGGATCTCGGCCCAGGTGGTCCAGGACCAGGAGCTCACCGGCTCGGGGACCTCCTGCGCCCAGGGCTTGTTGGCGTGGCGCCCGTCGTGCAGGAAGGGGTGGGCGAAGATGACCAGGTTGACGGCGCCGTCGCCGCTCAGCTTGCCGGCGGCCTTGGGGGTCGCGGCGAGCTGGAAGTCGGCGCCGGTGGCATCGGCGGGCTGGAACCAGCCGCCATGCAGCAGGGCCTGGATCCACCAGTCCTCGAAGTTGCCGGGCTGACCGGCAGCGACCCAGACCACGCCCTGCCACCAGGCCTTGACGTAGGAGCCGAAGTCGGGCGCATCCAGGCCGGGCACGGGCACGGGGGGGGCGGCCGGGGCCGTGGCCACCGCGGCAGCTCCCATGAGGGCCGACGGGCTCGTACCGAGCAGCTCGGGGCTGCCCATGGGGAGCCTCTTGCGAACAACGGGGGGGGCCACCGGCTGGGTCGGGGTCGCGTCGGCCGGCGTGGCGTCGGCCGGCGTGGCGTCGGTCGGCGTGGCGTCGGTCGGCGTGGCGTCGGTCGGCGTGGCGTCGGTCGGCGTGGCGGCGGCCACGGCCAGGCCGGCCTTGGCGGCGATGGCCAGGAGCAGGTCGCCCACCGCGCGGGTCCCGAAGAGGGGCCGCATGGCCTGCTGCTGCAGGGTGTAGTGGCCGGTGCGGACGTTGCCGTCGCCCCAGGCCTCCACGGTGCTGCCGGGAGGCAGGACCCAGGCGTTGGGCAGGGTGCTCTCACTCGGCTCGTTGGTCAGGACGACCAGCGTGCCGACCTTGGCGAGGGCCTCGGCGGCCTTGGCCTCGGGCGGCAGGTTGAAGACCGGGTCGAGGTCGTCGATGAACAGGACCTTGACCTTGCCCGAGCGACAGTCGTCGAGCAGGGTGAGGACCAGGGCGGTGTTGGCGTGGTGCGCGGTCGGCTGCTCGTCGCCGAAGCGCACGGAGCGCCCGATGTTGCCGCAGACCTCGTTGAGCAGCAGGACCGCGGCCGCGAGGGCGCCGGGATCGGTGCCGTCCGTGGGGCCGCCGGGCAGGACCACGCTGCGGTCCTCGGCCAGCCAGCCGGCCAGCTCTTCCATGCGGGCCGCGCTGACGCCGCTGGCGGTGGCGACGGCGCTGGCATCGACGCCCGAGAGCAGGGCCAGGGCAGGGCCGGCGTAGCCGTTGCGGCCCGCCACCAGCTTCGCCAGGGCGAGGGCGACATCGACCTCGGTGCCCACGGCGGGGCTCAGGTGGACATCGGCCAGGACGCCGGAGTTGCCCAGGCGAGGGGCGATGAACACCGTGCGGCTGACGAAGTCACCGTGAGCGGGGTCGCGGCTGTTGGCCCAGCCCCGGGCGTGCTCCACGGGGGAGATCCACGAGGCGGTGAAGTCGGCCCCGAAGGAGACCACCGTGTGGGCGTCGTCGAGGTGCCAGGTCGGCAGGGCGTCGCGGCCGAAGGCCGTCCGGACGGCGCCACGCAGGGCGTCGGGGCCCAGGGGCTCCCACATCAGGGCGGGGCCACCGGCAGCGCGCATGAACTGGCCGATGAGGGCCGCCAGGCTGCCGCTGCGGTAGCGACCGAGCCAGGCCACGCCGCCGCCCTGGACGGCGGTGGCGAGGGCGGCCGCCGCGACGTCCCAGGTGGTCTCGGCGCCGGCCTGCAGGGGGCCCTTGAAGCGGTCGGGGCTGTAGGTCGACTGCAGCCCGGCGATGCCCTTGGCGCAGAGGTTCCCGCCGCTGATCGGATCGTTGGCGTTGCCCTCGATGTTGATCACGCGCCCTTCACGAATCTTCGCGACCGCACCGCAGCCGGCCGGACACTCGTCGCAGCGGGTGGCGATGTAGTCGGGAACCCCGTTCACGAGCTGCTCGTCCTGTACGACGTAGGGCAGCACGTTCTCGTAGGGGACGAAGGGGTCCTCAAGGAAGTTGAGGGGGGCCGGGATCGCCACGGGCGAGTTGTAGTCGCAGCCCGTCGCGGCGATGGCCGCCCCGGCAACACCGAGGCCCTTCAGGAAGTCGCGTCGCTCGATCGACATCGCTTCGCTCACTTGTGGCAGGTGTAGCAGTCTTTCAGCTCGGCGCGACGCAGCTCGGCTTGTGCGCCATAGTGCTCGTCCACCGAGGGATGCGTCTTGTGGCAGTCCAGGCACCAGCCCATGTTCAGCGGCTTGACCCGCTGGTCGACGGTCATGACGTCCTGGACCTGCCCGTGACACTCCTGGCAGGCGACGCCCGCCTGGACGTGGCGCTTGTGGGCGAAGTAGACGAAGTCCGGCAGGTCATTGACCTTGACCCAGGGGATCTCCTCCTTCCGCTCCCAGTAGCCCTTGAGCTTCTCAAGCTCGGGCCGACCCGTCGTGTCGATCATCGCATGGCAGTTCATGCAGGTCTGGGTGCGGGGGACCCCGGCGTGGATCGATCGGCGGGCCATGGAGTGGCAGTACTCACACTGGATCTGCAGCGTGCCGGCATGCATCATGTGGGAGTAGGCGATCGGCTGCGCCTGGACGAAGTCCGGTTCCACCCGTCCGTAGGCCACGTGGCGGTCGGTCGGATGGGGCAGCAGATCGTGGGTCGCCGTGGGGAAGGCCTCCTCGGTGTCGGGGGCGTCGGCGCGGACCGGACCCTGCCACAGCACGATGGCGGCAGCGGTCGCGACCAACGGAGCCGAGAACACGAGGATGCGCTTGATCTTGCTCATACGCTCTCCGGCGGGGCCGCGTGCGCTGTACCGGGGCCCAGGAAGGGCCGCGCCTTAATGCTTCGCGCAATCTGCAACAAGAGATAGTTGTCCGCGACTTGCAAGGGATGGCCGAAGTTCCCGCTGCAAGGGTCGCCATCCCAGGGGTCAAAGGACGGAGGGAGGAGGGAGGCATGGAAGGACCCTCCTCGCGGCATTACGAGGTGGGGCAGGAGGCACCGTGAACTTCCGGCTCCTGCCCTTGTGGAGCGGCCTGCCCGGCCCGGCGTGGAACGGCCCGCCCGGCCCGGCGTGGATCGGCCTGCTCGGCCTGCTCTGGGTCGGCCTGCCCTGTGTTGGCTGTGGTGACCCTGCGCCTGCGCCCCCGGCGGCGCTGGTTGCCGCTCCCGCCACCCCGGCTCTGGCGCTTCCCGCCGCCCTGCCGCCCGCCGCCCTGCCGCCCGCGGATGCGGCAGCGGCCTACGCGGCCTGCCGGGCCCGGGTCGAGGAGCCCGAGGCCGATGGCGAGTGCACGACCGACGCGGACTGCGCGGTGGCTGGCTGCAGCGGCGAGATCTGCACCACCGCCGCCGCGGTGGGCGAGCTGATGTCCACCTGTGAGGTCGATCCCTGCTTCGCGGTACTGGACCACTGCGGCTGCCAGGCCGGCCGCTGCTCCTGGAGCCTGAAGGGCGCCGCCTCCGACAAGGAGAACTAGCGTGGCGGATGGCCGTCCCGGGAGCCCTCCGTGCGGGTGAGCGGGGGCCGCTTGCGGGGGCGCGACCTGCCCATGCCGAGCGGGGGCCACGTGCGGCCGACGCCGGCGCGGGTCCGCGAGGCCCTGTTCTCCATCCTGGGCCAGGACCTGGGCGGCTGGTCGGCGCTGGATGCCTGCGCTGGCGCGGGCCTGCTGGGCGTCGAGGCGCTGAGCCGCGGGGCGGGGCCCGTGACCCTCTGCGAGCAGGATCGGGCCGTGCACGGCCACCTGCGCAAGCTCCTCGCCGCGCTGGGCGAGCCGGAGCTGCGGCTGGTGCGCCAGGACGCGCGCCGCCTGCTGGCCGAGCGGCCGGGCGGCAGCACCTGGGACCTCGTCCTGCTGGACCCGCCCTACGCCGATGATCCCGAGGCCTGGCTGCGCCTTGCCGCACCTGCCACGGCCCGCTGCCTGGTGTTGGAGCACCGCTGGGGTCCGCAGCTCCCCGACGAGCTGGACGGCCTGCAGCTGATCCGGCATCGGCGCTACGGAGACACCGGGGTGGCCATCTACGAGCGTGCGCCCGCTGCGGCGAGCTGAGGCGCCCCTGCCCCCCTCCGAGGGGCGCTACTCGTGGTGCAGGGTCGCGACGGGGTCGGGGCGTGGCCGCTGCCCGGTGGCGCGCCAGCGTAGGTAGTCGCCCAGGATCCGCGCGTGGTCGAAGGCCAGGCCCAGCCCCTCGGGCCCGTCCTGGCCGGCGATCATGCGCGTCAGGGTCTCCAGGTCGATGAGCCGGGCCTCGGCCGCGTCGTCCATGCCGTGGGGTCGCCCCACGGCCCGCCCGATGTAGACCAGGGACAGCGTGTGCAGGCGGGGATCGCGCGAGGGGTCCGAGTAGACGCCCAGCAGCTCCACGAGCTCCGCCACCAGGCCGGTCTCCTCGTAGACCTCGCGGATGGCGGCGTCCTCGGTCTTCTCGCCCCGATCCACGAAGCCGCCGGGCAGGGCCCATCCCAGCGGGGCGTTGGCCCGGCGGATCAGGATCAGGGACGGGCGTCCGTCTTCGACGCGCTCGATGATCACGTCGACCGTGGCCGCGGGGCCGGGGGGGGGCCAGCTCATCTTGCCTCCGAGAGGTGGCTCGGCAGACGGCGCTGCCGGAGAAGGGTGCGAAGAGGGGCGCGGAGCACAGCTCACGCCGGATCGGGTCGTAGCTTGATGAGACGCGTCGCCACGCGTCGCCGTCAGCGGTACCGCGTCAACAGGATAGGCCCCTGCGCGACCGGGCGCCCCCCGAGTGCCCTGAAGGAGCGGACAATGACGCAGCGCCTCGTCATCGGAGCAGGCCCCGACGCGGTGCGCGCGGCGGCTGTCCTGGCCACGGGCGGGCACCGCGTGCTGCTGCTCCTGGACAGCCCGGAGCCCACGGGCCTGCGTCACGCCGAGCTGCCCCAGAGCAGCGGCCGCATGCGCACCGCCGACGAAGACCGCGAGCTCGCCGAGCGGATCCTGGGCCCCCTTGTCGAGGCGCCCGGCATCGGCCGTGGCCTGAGCCGTCGTGGGACCCGGGCCTGGCTGCCCATGCGGCGGCGGGACGTGCCGGCCTTGATCTCGCCCGCGCACCTGCCGGCCGTCGCGCGCGCCTGGCTGCAGGCCCGCCAGGGCTTGCGGGCCCAGGAGCTGGTCTCGGGTGGGCGCGAGGAGCGCAGCTACCGGGACTGGGTCGTGCGTCGCATGGGAGAGGCCACCTACGAGGAGCTGTACCGCCCCTACGCCACACGCCGCTGGGGCCGCGATCCCGAGGAGCTGAGCGTCGCCGTCGCCCGGGTCCATCACGCCCTGCCGGACGATGCGCCGACCCAGGTGGCAGGTGGTCGCGAGCAGGTGGCCCTGGACCTGGCGCGAGAGGCCATCGAGGCGGCGGGCGGGGAGATCCGCACCGGCGCGCGGGTGAGCGGGCTCTCGGTGCAGGGAGGCCGCGTGGCGGCCGTGCGGCTGGCCGACGGGCAGGAGATCGCTGTCGAGGGCCCCCTGTGGGTCGCCCGGGCGCCGGCCACCGTGGTCGGCTGGCTGGATGAGGAGCTGGCAGCGCCCCTGCGCCAGGACGCGGCCCGGCTGCCCTCCCACGATCTGCGCGTGACCTGCCTCAAGGGCGAGGTCGACGGCCTGCCCGAGGAGCTGCACGTGCTCGACGCCGACGCCCCCTTCTGGTGTGTCGTCTCGCCCTACGGCATCAAGGAGTACGCCCTGTTCCTGGAGACCGTGCCGGCGGTCGACGCCGCGGTCGGCTCCGCGGTCGGCTCCGCGGGGGCGGGGGCGGGGGCGGACGAGTCTGACGAGGCGGTCGCGGCCCGGGTGGCCGAGGCGGCGGAGCGCCTGGGCATCGGCACCTTCTCGGTCGAGGGGGCGCGGGTCGAGCGGGTCCGAGAGCACCAGCCCTGCTGGACGGCCGGGGCCCACGCCCGCCTGCACCGGCTGATCAACCGCTTCCAGGAGCTGGGCATCGTCGCCGTGGGGCGGACCGGCACCTTCGGCGAGCTCGATCCCGGCCAGGAGATCGGCCTTGCGGCCGCCTACCGCGACCAGGACGCCCCCGACCAGCGCGAGGCGTTGCGGTGTCGCGTCGACCCGCCCTTCAAGGTTGACGATCTGCACGCCTCGATCCGCCACTTCCTGGAGCGCTGAGCGCTGAGCACTGGGCGCTGGGCGCAGGCTCAGGGCGCCAGCTCAGGGCGCCAGCTCAGGGCAGGGTCTCGCGGGCCTTCAGCTCCTCGACCTGCGGGCCGGCCTGGGGATCCTGGGACAGCACCGTCAGCCAGGCCGCCCGGTCGGCGGGCGAGAGCTTGTCCCACTCGGCCGAGGCCCGGGCCCGCACGGCAGCGCGCAGGTGGTCCAGGGCCAGCTCCCGACCGCCGCCATCCCAGGGCAGGCCCTCGCAGCCCAGGTCCGAAGCGTCGGCCTGGTCGGTGTCCACCGACAGCCGCAGCCGCCCCTCCAGGCCACAGAGGTTGTGCCCGCCCAGACCCAGGACCCAGCGCCAGGACCCGCCCTGCCGCTCCAGGCCGCGGTAGCCCGAGGGATCACCCCCCGGCGGATCGGCGAGCAGCTCGCCCAGGCAGCCGCGCAGCGTCCCGTTGGCTGACCACCAGTCCGTGCGCCAGCGCAGGGGCGGGCCCTGGTCCAGCCAGGCCTCCAGGACCTGGTCGCGCCGCAGCAGCCGCAGCTCGCTGCCTGCGCCTGCTTCGGCGCCTGCTTCAGCGCCTGCTTCAGCGCCCCCGGTCCCGGCCTGGGGCAGCCAGCGCTCTGCCCCGCACCGCTTCGCCGACCCGCAGCGGTCCAACAAGGCGCTGGCCCCGGTGAAGGGCAGCCCGCCGGGCGCGTCGGCCTGGACCCGCCCGGCACGCACCCAGGTCTGGACGGGCGAGGGGGCGGCGGTGGCCGCCCGGGGAGGCGAGGCCGGGAGGGGCGCGGGCGGCTCGGCACAGGCCGCCAGGACCCCAGCCAGCAGCCGGCCGACCCCCAGCCGGCCGAACCGCAGCAGGCCGAAGCTCAGTAGGCGCTCGTCAGGTTGATGCAGTCGGCGACCTTGAAGCTGCCCGACAGGGAGCCGCCGGGCAGGCTCATGTCGAGGTTTCCCTTGACCTTGCCGCCGGACTTGACCGAGTCGATGGTCAGCAGGCCGGAGGTGGCCTCGACCATGTCGAAGCTGTCGCCGCTCTTGACCAGGTGCGCGGCCGACACCGGCGAGACCCCCGAGATGTCGAAGGTGCCTTCCACGACGTCGGCGTCGTTGAAGGTGACCTGGATCACGTCGTAGTCCGTGTTGCCGGGGACCTCGTCGTTGGCGTACTGCTTGCTGACCCAGGACAGGTCGATGCAGTCGATGGGATCGGCCGAGAACACGATGAAGGGGCCGCCCCAGTAGCCCTGGACCGGCTTGTAGTCGACGCCGTCGATGGTGCCGGAGAGGGTCCCGCCGACACCGCCACAGCCACCGAGGACGACGGGTGCGAGGGCGAGCAGGATGCTGGGCAGGGGGCGCGATGCCATGGCTCCTCCAGGGGCGGGCAGCGGCGGGAGGATATGCGGGCCGGGCCACGCCCACAAGGCGCGACGGAGGAGGACAGGTGCAGGTGCAGCACTGGGACCCGGCGGCGCTCCCCGCGGGAGAGGGCGAGGTCCGGCTGGAGCGGGTCGAGGACTGGTGGGAGCTGGTCCTGGACAACCCCGGGGCGCGCAACGCCCTGAGCCCGGGCATGATGGCCGCGCTGGGGGCGGCCGCGACCCGCCTGCAGGCTGAGCCCGAGGGCGCGGTCCTGCTGGTCCGCGGCGCGGGCGAGCGGGCCTTCTGCGCTGGCGGCGACCTGCGCAGCGTGCGGGCGAACCTGCTGGTGCCGGGCACCGCAGAGGGCATGCAGCGGTGGATGTCCCAGGCGCTGGACACCCTGGCGGCTCTGCCGCGAGTGATCCTGGCCAGCGTAGAGGGGGCCGCGCTGGGCGGTGGCGCGGAGCTGCTCACGGCCTGCGACGAGGTCTTCGCCAGTCGCCTGGCCAAGGTCGGCTTCGTGCACGTCACCTTGGGGGTCAGCCCTGGCTGGGGCGGCGCGCGGCGGCTGGTGCGGCGCGTCGGCAGCCGGCGGGCCCTCCGCTTGCTGCTGTGCGGGCCCGAGGCCGATGTGGTCCAGGCCCGGGAGCTGGGGCTCGTCGATCACCTCTGTGAGCCGGGCCAGGCCCTCGCCCAGGCGCGAGCGCGGGCGCGGGTCCTGTCGGCCTTGCCTCCACAGGCGGTGCGTGGGGCGGTGCGCATCGCTCGCAGTGAGGGCGATCCGGCCGTCGAGCGCTCGGTCTTCGCCTCGCTGTGGGGGGCCCCGGACCACCAGCGTGCCCTGGCCCGCAGCCGGAAGGGCCACACGCCCTCGGGGCGCGGCTGATGCTGCCCCTGGCCCTCCTCGCGGCGACGCTGGGGGCCTGCGCCTGCCACCACCGCTCGGCGCCGTCGGACGGGGGGCCCGGCGCACCGGCGGCCGCCTTCGCTCCCGCCGGCAACATCGTCGACGGGGTCTTCACTGACGCCCGCTACGGCTTCCACTTCACCGTGCCCTCAGACTGGACGGCCAGCCCGGGGCGCGACGACGCGGCCCTGCGCCTGAGCCTGCTCGACACCCTCACCGGCACCCGGGTCGAGCTGTGGGCCTTCAGCGAGCCCTCGGACAGCCTGCGTCGGCGCGCCGACTGCGACTGGACCTTCGTCGACCGCGCGGCCTACCGGGGCCTGGGCCAGAACGGCCTGCTCACCACGGGGACCTGCACGCCCCACGACCCGACCGGCCCCCGGGTCTACGGCTGGCTGCTGCCGCTGTCCGGCGCCGTGATCCAGGCCGAGGTGCACGTGCCCCCCGACCACCTGATCGACGGGCGCCGCCGCGGCCAGGGGCTGCTGCGAGGGCTGGAGCGCTGAGCGCCCCGCCCCGTCGTTCAGGCTTGGCGGCTCAGTCCTGGCGGCGGCGGCGCAGGCCGGCCACGACCAGGGGGATGCCCAGGAAGAGCCAGCCGGCGCCAGGCGCCTTCGAGCCGGCCGCGCAGCCCATGCTGCAGCCGCCGCCGCTGCCACAGCCCGAGCCGACGTAGTCGACCTGATCCAGGCTCGCGTAGGCACCGAGCCAGTCGCCCGAGGGGCCGGCCGGAGAGACTTCGAGGCTGGACAGACCGAAGCCGTCGAAGGAGGGCAGGGCAAAGGCCAGGTCGCCGACCAGGCCGCCGATCAGGCTGCCGACCAGCGTGTCGAAGACGCCGGAGAAGCTCGCCTCGATGTCGCCCGATGCGTCGGGCTCGAACTCGTTGTCGGTGACCGTCGGGATGACGTCGTCGCCGCTCAGGGCCACGTCGATGCCCAGGTTGCCGGTGGCGCCGTCCAGGTTCAGGTCCACGCCAGCCAGGGCGTCGAGGTCCAGGCCGACGATGAGCGCCTGCCGGTTGTCGAGCTCGCCGTAGAACTCCAGGCCGAGCTGGGTGACGTCGATGCCGACGTCGTGCTCGCCCGCGAAGTCCAGGGTCGGCGCTGCCTTGGGCCGCGTCTGGATGATCATCGGCTTGCTCTCGGGGAAGAGCTCCTTGAAGGAGTCCCCGGCGAGCAGCCCGAGCAGGTCGGTAGTGATGGGCACGCCGATGTTGGCGCTGTCGTCGATGGTGTAGCAGAGCAGCCCGCCGCGCCACAGGCTGTACAGGGCCTGGTTGCCGAAGTCGTCGGAGAGCAGCAGCCCGAGGTGGTAGCCCGGGCTCACCCCCGAGGGGGCGGTGCCGATGCCCGGCAGGTCCGAGGGCGTCGACAGGGAGCCGCCCGGGTCGTAGGCCGCGACGCAGGGCGCGACCTCGCTCGTCGACATCGAGCCGTCCATGGACAGGCGGACGCCGGCGGGCTTGATCTCGACGGCCGAGGGGGCCAGGGCCAGGTTGGCCGAGACGCCGTTGAGGTCGACGGTCTGCTCGATGGTGGCCTGGGAGAAGGCGTCCTCGATCAGGGTCTCGATCTGCGGCCCGAAGTCGTTGATCGCGCTGTTGAGCTGGTCCTGGACCAGGGGCAGGATCAGGTCGTAGATCGACAGCCCGAAGAAGTTCAGCACGTCCTCGACCGTGCCGATCGCGCAGCCATCGAGGTGGATGTCGCTGCTGCTCAGGCTGTAGGACAGGTTGATGGAGCCGATGGTCGCGTCGAGGGAGCGGGTCCCACCGGAGTCCAGGACCTGCAAGGCGATGGTCGTGCTGATCGTGGCCGGGAAGGCGTCGACGTGGCCGTCGCAGGTATCGTCCAGGCACTCCGCCGAGTAGTACAGGTACATCGGGTCGGAGGACGAGTTCACGGCGATGAGGAAGGTGGCGTCGAGCTGGAGGTAGCCCTCCTGCGGCACCAGCGACATGTCCGAGATGGTGATGTTGACCTTGCCGTTGGACACGCTGTAGGCGTAGCCGCCCAGCCAGCACTGCCCGGCAGCGCCGTCGTAGGAGTCCCCCATGTAGGGGATCTCCACGCTGGCGGGCACCAGCGCAGGCAGCAGCTCACCCAGCTTGGCGAAGCCTTCGGGCGTCACGTCGACGTTGATGGCGTCGCCGATCATGGAGCCGGCCGGGTTCAGGTCCTGCGCGGCGGCGGGCAGGGAGAGGGAGAGGAGGGCGAGGGCCGCGGGGGCGAGGAGGGGTCGGCGCACGGGGGGCCTCGTCGGCGAGGGGAGGGGACGCGGGCGGCGGTGTCCCGACGCGATACCGGCGCATGGTACCTGTCGAGAGGCCGGGACGCTACGCGGAAGCGAGTGGGTCCGCTCCGTCGGTGAGCGCGTCGACGTGTACGAAGCGCGCGCCGGCCGCTGCGGCCATCCTCCCGTCGGTGTCGTCGCGGTCGCCGACCATGAGCACGCGGCCCACGGGGACCCCGAGCTGGGCTGCTGCGGCGTAGAGCGCGTCGGGCAGGGGCTTGAGCGCCCCCAGGTCTCGGCAGCACAACACGGCGCTCCACCCGCCCAGGCCCATGGCGGTGAGCTTCTCCACGGCGGGGTGATCGCTGACGACGGCGCGCGGCAGGCCGAGGGCGTCCACGCGCTGAAGCAGGCGCGCCACGGCCGGCGGTGGCCGGGCCCCCGCAAAGAGCTGTGGCCAGCGCCCGTCGATCTCCTCGCGCAGCACGCGGGTCACAATGGCTGGTGGCAGGTCGGCCCGGCGGGCCAGCCGGCGGCACAGCTCGGCGTCGAGGTCGGGCAGCCGCAGGCCCCGCAGCTCCTCGACGACCTCGCCGAAGGTGAGCAGGATCCGGGGGTGGCGCAGGGCCGAGCGCCACATGCCCAGGCGCCGACGGCGCACCTCGGCCAGGGTCCCGTCAAGGTCGAAGCAGACGGCGTCAAAGGGCAGCGGTGGCGCGCTCAACATGGGCTCCAACATGGGCTCCGGGAGCAGATGGCCAAGGTAGCGCGGTGGGACATTGACAGCCGCAGCCGACATGCATAGAACGGCTCCGCCGCGGCCGTCAGGGCCGTTGGCGCTCCTGAACGGGACCTCCCCAGGAGCTGCTCATTGAGGATCGGATCCGGCCAGATAGCTCAGTTGGTAGAGCAGGGGACTGAAAATCCCCGTGTCGGCGGTTCAACTCCGTCTCTGGCCACCATCCTCCTCACTGTCGGACTCATGGGCCTGTCGCTGCTGGGCAGCGGCTGCCGGGCCGACTCCTGCGAGCGGCTGTGCGACCGCCTGGGCAACCGGCTGGACCAGTGCTTGGTGGACTGGCCCATCAGCTGGGAGGACCTGGACGCCACGTCCAAGACCGACTTCCAGCAGACCTGCTGGGCGGGCTGGGCCACGACCCGGACTGCCCTGGAGCCGCGGCAGCTCGATGACGCCCTGAAGCAGTGCGGCGAGTCGGTGGCTGACCTGGCGGCGATGCGCCAGGACGGCAGCGTCTGCGACCAGCTCCGCGCGCTCTACATCCCCTGAGCGGGGCTGCGGGCCTCGGGTCTCGGGCCTCAGGCCTCGGGCCTCGGGCGGTCGGCCTCAGTCGTAGACGACGTCCTTGAGCTCGATGTCGAGCTTGCCGATGCGGTAGTTCAGGTTGCTGCGGGAGATACCCAGGCGTCGGGCCGCGCGGGCCTGGACCCCCTTCTCCTGGCGCAGCGCCTCGACCACCAGCCGGCGCTCCGCCTCGATGAGGACGTCGGGCAGCGTGCTGCCGGGGGGCAGCAGGCCCTGCTCGGTGGCCAGACCCGGCTCGACCTCGGGGAGCTGGACGCGCTGGATCTCCTCGCCCCGAGACAGCAGCACGGCGCGCTCGACGGTGTGCTCCAGCTCACGGACGTTGCCGGGCCAGGGGTGGGCCAGGAGCTGGGCCATGACCTCGCTCGAGAAGCGGCGGGCGGTCTTCTTGTAGCGGACCGCGTACAGGCGCAGGAAGTGGTCGGCCAGCAGGGGCACGTCGTCGCGCCGCTCTGCCAGGGAGGGGATCGGGATGTGGAAGACGTTGAGCCGGTAGAACAGGTCCTCGCGAAAGCGCCCGGCCCGCACCTCGGCCCGCAGATCACGATTGGTGGCGGCGACCACCCGGACGTCCACCTTGCGGATGCCGGCCCCGCCCAGGCGCTGGATCTCGCCGCACTCCAGGACCCGCAGCAGCTTGACCTGGGTGGACAGCGGGATCTCGCCGATCTCGTCGAGGAGCAGGGTCCCGCCCTCGGCCTGCTCGAAGCGACCCAGGTGTTGGCGGACCGCACCGGTGAAGGCGCCCCGCTCGTGGCCGAAGAGCTCGCTCTCGAGCAGGCCCTCGGGCAGGGCCGCGCAGTTGACCCGCACATAGGGGGCCTGCCGGCGTGGGCTGCGCCGGTGCAGGGCGTGGGCCAGCAGCTCCTTGCCGGTGCCGGTGGGGCCGGTGAGCAGGACCAGGGCGTCGGACTCGGCCACGGCGGCGACCAGCTCGTAGACCTCTTGCATGGCAGGGGTCACGCCCACCAGGCTCTCGAAGCCGTAGCGGGCGTCGAGCTCGGCCCGGAGCTGGACCACCTCGGCCCGCAGCGCCTTCTCGCGCAGGGCCCGGACGAGGATCACCAGCAGCTCGTCCTTGGGGATGGGCTTGATGATGTAGTCATCGGCCCCGGCCTTCATGGCGCGGACCGCGTCCTCGACCAAGCCCTGGCCGGTCATCACGACGATCCGGGTCTCGGGCCAGTGCTCGCGGACCTGGAGCAGCAGCTGCATGCCGTTCATGCCCGGCATCATCACGTCGGTGAGCACGACGTCGACGGGCTGCTCGCGCAGGGCCTGGATGGCCTCGTCTCCGTCGATGGCCAGCAGCACCTCCCAACCCGCCTTCTGAAGGTTGACCCGCAGGGCGGTCCGCACCGCGCGGTCGTCATCGACGACCAGCACGCGGCCCGCGTCGGAATTGGGGCTGGTGGCGCTCAGCGGATCTCCAGGTTCCAGGGCAGCAGGGCCCAGACGGGGTCGGTGGCCAGACGGCTCAGGGTGCCCAGCTGGGCCAGGGCCGGTGGCACCAGCGCCGCCGCGTCGGTGGGCTGGGGCAGGGCCTCTGCCATGACCAGCCGGGTCAGGGCCTGGACCGAGCGGCGGGGGAGGTGACCGACCTCGCGATCGCCGTAGCTGACCAGCTCGACCAGGGCGGCGTCGGGGATCTGCGCCTCTTGCCGGGCGCGGGTGATGGCGGCGTCCAGGCCGCCCAGCTCGTCCACCAGGCCGCGCTCCTTGGCTGCCTCGCCGCTCCACACGCGCCCGCGGGCCACGACCTCCACCTGCTCCATGCTCAGGTGGCGCCCCTGGGCCACCCGGGACTTGAACTGCTCGTAGGTGGCGCCGACCAGGCGGTCGTTGGTCTGGAACTCCTCCTCGTCCAGAGGGCGGGAGCTGCTGAACATCGCGGCGTTGCGGCCGCGGCTGATGATCTCGGTGTTCACCCCGACCTTGTCGAAGAGGCCGGCAGTGCTGAAGTGCCCGCTGTAGACGCCGATGCTGCCGGTGATGGTGCCCGGCTCGGCGTAGATGGCGTCGGCGCCGGCCGCCACGTAGTAGCCGCCGCTGGCGGCGACTCCGCCCATGCTGACGATGAGCGGCTTGCCGGCATCCCGCAGGCGCTGGGTGGCGCGCCAGATCTCGTCGCTGGCGAAGGCGCTTCCCCCGGGGCTGTCGATGCGCATGACGACGGCCTGGACCGCGTCGTCGCGGCGTGCCTGGTCGAGCTGCCGGACCAGGGTGTCGCTGCCGGTGGAGCGGCCGGAGAACATGCCGCCGGGGCTGCTGTCGCCCGAGGTGATGACCCCGTCGACGTAGATCACCGCCACCTCGCGGGCGGCGGGCCAGCCGGTGACCTCGTCGTCCAGGCGGTAGTCGGGGTTCAGGTCGAAGCTGCGCCGGAAGTCCTTCTCCAGGCTGGACTCGAGCTGGTCGGGGTACAGCGTGCCGTCGACCAGGCCGTGGGCTTCGGCCTCGTCGGCGGTGAAGGGCGCGTGATCCACCAGGTCCCGGACCTGTTCGGGGGTCTTGCCCCGACCCTCGGCCACCGCGGCGCACAGGCCCGCGCTGAGGTCGTCGAGCAGGGCGTCCATCTCCTCGCGGCTGGCGGCGGTGGGGCCGGTCTCGGTCCACTGCTCGGGGGCGGACTTGTACTCGGCGCGCTTGGAGAACTGGGGCTCCACGCCGACCAGGTCCAAGGCGCCGCGCAGGTAGGTCATCTCGGTGGACAGGCCGACCAGGTCCAGGTTGGCGGCGGGGTGCAGGTAGACCCGGTCCGCGCCGGCGGCCAGCACATAGGCGGCGTTGCCGGTGTCGCGGTCCAGGTAGGTGACGGTGATCTTGCCGCGCTCGCGGGCCTTGTGGATGAGCTCGCGCAGCTCCTGCACCCGGGCCCAGGAGCCGGGGGCCTGGTCCACGTGGATCACGAAGCCCTTGACGCTGGGGTCGTCGATCGCGTCCTGCACGCGGCGGAGCAGGTGCAACCAGCTCTCGTGGCCGGCGCCGAAGAGGCCGGCGTCGGACTGGTAGGGGAAGCTGCCGTCGAGCACGAACTCGGGCACCTCGTGGCCGTACTCGAGCAGGCTGTGATCGCCGTCCCCGGTGACCAGGTAGGCCAGCCCCATGGGGTTGGCGCCGTCCTGCACGCCGGCGCGGCCCTGGGCGCCGAAGCCCATGCGACCCCAGAAGACCTCCAGGCCGCCGCCCACGTCGCCGTCCTGGTCGCCGTAGGCGCGCAGGACCAGGCCGTCGGTGGGCTCGATGCGCGCCGTGGCGCTGAAGGTGCCGGGGGCCTGGGGGACCAGGTCGCCCTGGCGGTAGTCGACGCCGAGCAGCACGCGGCCCTGGAAGGGGCGCCAGGCGATGCCGCCGCCGAAGGACTGGGTGACCCCCAGCGCGGCCCCGGGGTTGTTGAGGTTCTGGGCGACCAGGCTCACGCCCAGCCACTGGGCGGGACGCCAGCCCATGGCGACGTCCCAGGTGAGGAAGTTGTTCTCGGGGCCCTCGGGGATCTGCCAGCCCATGCCGACGCCGAGCGCGGCGCGCCGCCCCAACCGCAGCCCGAGCCCGTCTTGGAGGGACAACCAGCCCTGGTCGTAGGCCCCGTTGCGGTACAGGGCGCCGACGCCCAGCGGGCCGCGCTGCACCGCGCCGGCCAGGGTGCCCGGCCCCTGGTTCTGGAGGGCCTGGGACCAGCCCAGGTAGCCGCTGGGATCGGGGTCAAAGGCCAGGGCTGCGGGGTTTCGCCAGATCATGGCGGCCCCGTCCTCTCCGGCAGAGGAGAAGGCGGGCAGCAAGGGGCGCTCGGGGCCCGGAACCTCGGCCCGGGCCCTGGGGGAGGTCGCGGCCAGGAGCGCAAGGAGCAAGGGAGCGTGCAGCATGGGTCTCCGGGGTCCGGCCCCCCTCAGGTCGGGGGCGGGGATGATATCCTGCCAGCCAGGCGATTCGAGGACGGCCCACCGACCTCCTCCCCGGGCCCCAGCGGCCGGCACCACCCCCGGCCTCCCCTGCCCGGGCCTCCCCACAGCGGCCCCTCCTGCCGACCATCCCTCCCCCAGCTCCTCCGCCCCTCTCCGCCCGCATCCCTCCCGGGACACCTCCGAGGCCCCGCCCCCCTCCGCCGAAGCTCCCCGCCCATGCGCACGAAGTCCCTCGCCTGCACGCTCGCGACGGTCCTGCTCCTCTCGGGTCCGGCCCTCGCCCAGCAGCCCCCCGCGCTGCCGCCGGTCGCGGCGGTGGCGACCTACATGCTCGACCCCGTCCTGGGGCCCCTGCTGGAGGACCGGCTCTTCCAGTCCGCGGACGTGGGCGTACAGGTCGTCGACGTCGAGAGCGGGGATGAGGTCTGGGCCCACAACGCCGACGCCTCCATGCTGCCGGCCTCGGTGAACAAGGTCCTGACCACCGCCGTGGCGCTGCGCGTGTTGGGGCCGGCCTACGAATTCCACACGGACCTGCTCAGCCCCGGTGAGGTCGACGCCGACGGCGTGCTGCATGGGGATCTCTACGTGCGGGGCGGCGGTGACCCGACCCTGGTGGTCGAGCAGCTCTGGAAGATCGTGCGGGACCTGCAGTCGGTCGGCGTCGTGGAGATCGACGGCAACGTCGTCTTTGACGACGGCTTCTTCTCGGACCCCGGCGCCGTCCCCGGCTGGAACAAGGGCGTGGATGAGGCCAACGGCCCCGCCTACTTCGCGCCGCTGGGCGCCCTGACGGTCAACTTCAACACCACCTGCCTGCTCGTGGCCCCCGGCTCCGAGCAAGGGCAGCCGGCGCGCGTGGGCCTGGAGACCCCGGCCTCGGTCATCGAGGTGGTGAACCAGGCGGTCACGGGCAACGTCCGCTCGCGCCCCTGGCTCAAGGTCGAGCGCGAGCTGGCCGACGACGGCGTCAAGGTGACCTTCACCGTCAGCGGCAACGTCCCCCTGGGCGCCGAGACCACCCGGCTGTACCGGGCGGTGGGCGAGCCCACGGCCCACTTCGAGTCGGTCTTCGCGGACATGCTCAAGGAGCGCGGGGTGAGCTGGAGTGGGAAGCTGCGCCAGGGCAAGACCCCCAACGGCGCGGTGCTCCTGGTGCGCCACCGCTCCGACGCGCTGGCGGTGGTCCTGGCCCAGATGAACAAGCGCTCCAGCAACATCATGGCCGAGCAGGTGCTGAAGGCCGTGGGCGCCGCCAGCACCGGGGGCCCTGGCTCGACGCAGTCCGGACTGGAGGCCGTGCGCGCCTACCTGGACGGCCTGGGCATCCCGCGAGACGAGTACAACATCGTCAACGGTTCGGGGCTGTCGCGGGACACGCGGATGCGCCCCAGCCTGATCACGGCCGTGCTCATGGACATGGCCCACGATCGACGCGCCGGTCCGGAATTCATGGCCAGCCTGGCAGTGGCGGGAATCGACGGCACCTTGCGCCGTCGGCTGCGCGGCGACGAGGCGGGCCTGGTTCGCGGAAAGACCGGCTCGCTGGACAGCGTGTTCTGCCTGGCGGGCTATGCTCAGGGCGGCGATGGAAACGTCTATGCCTTTGCCTTCCTTGCAAATGGTTTTCGAGGCTCGACCTCACCGGTTCGCGACCTCCAGGATCGCTTTGCGGAGGCCTTGCTGGAAAATGGGGCAGATGTGGGTCATGGTTCTCCGTGAGCGACACGCGGGTGTCCAACCCGGGACGTCAGTGCTGATGAACGCGCGAACGCTGCTCCAGTTCCGGCGTGCCTGCGGGTACGAGCGGGCGCAGCGTCGCGTTGCGGGGGCCCTTGCCCCGGTGTATTGGCGAGACAGGGTGGAGTCAGCGGCTCGGACGCCGCGCGGGTACCACCTCTTCGCCGTTTCGATGATCAGGAGTAGCCCGTGAGCACGTGGCAGAAGTGGATGGCGCCGTTCGTGGCGACGAGCCTGCTCTCAGTGGCCTCGGCGGCCCATGCCCAGGACGATCGGACCCTCGAGCGCAGCGATGGGACCACCGCCGCACCGGTCGCGAGCGACAGCGCCGCGGCCGACGAGGGGCAGGACGTGCAGTTCGATCGAGAGCTGCTGTCGGTGGAGGAGCAGGTCAACACGCTCAAGGAGCGGGTCTTCCGTTCCAAGGCGACGCTGCAGCTGCTCTCCGAGATCGTGGCGCAGGGCTCGGGCACCGGCTCGCGCGCCTCGGTGACCCACGTCAACCACCTGGGCCACTCCTACAAGGTCGAGTCACTCTCGTACTACCTGGACGGGCAGTCGCGCTACACGCGCACCGCCTCTGAAGGGGGCCTGGAGGGCGTCGAAGAGGTCAAGGTCTTCGACGGACCGATCTCGGCCGGGAGCCACAACCTGAGCGTGACCATGCAGCTCCGCGGGAGCTCGGGCCTGTTCAGCTACGTGGACCAGATCGGCTTCAACGTGCAGTCCAACGCGACCTTCGACGTCAAGGACGGCGAGAGCTGCGTGATCAACGTCACGGCCGACGAGCGCAAGGGGTTGACCCGGTCCTTCACCGAGCGCCCCGACATCGCCTTTGACGTCCGCTGCGATCGGTCCATGGAGTCGACGGGTGAGCAGTAGGAAGCCACCGGTACCGCCTGGCCCGCACCGGGCGGCGGAACGGGGAGGACCCATGAGGTCGATGCTGCGGGCCAGCGTCGTGGCCCTGTCGCTGCTCGCGTGGGCGCCTGCCGCGCGGGCGGCCAGCGTGCTACAGACCCGCCTGGACGACATCAGCGCCCGGGTGGATCACCTGGAGCAGCAGGTCGACGACCTGGGCCTGGACTACGGCCAGCGCCGCGGCCTGATCGGCGCCTACGAGGCCCGCAGCCGCTTCGAGGAGGCCGTGTACCAGTACCTGGTGGGCGACTACGAGCCGGCGGCCCTGACCTTCTTCACCCTGGTCGACGCCCAGGCGCTCACCGCCCGGCCCCTGCACCAGGACGCCGAGTGGTACCTGGCCGAGTGCCTCTTCGAGCTGGGCAACTACGCGACGGCGGGCGACGCCTACCAGCGGGTCGTGGACGAGGGCGTGGATCACCCCTTCTTCCCCGACGCCGTGCGCCGCCTGCTCGAGGTCTACGGCCTGCTGCGCGACAACGACGCGTTCTACGACGTGTACCAGCGCTACATCGTGACCGGCAAGGTCAAGGCCACCGACTTCGTGAAGTACACGGTGGCCAAGAGCCTGTGGCGCCAGGGCGAGGTGGTCCGCGCCAAGGCCATGTTTGAGGACGTGGCCGCCGACAGCTCCTCCTACATGCGGGCCCGGTACTTCCTGGGCGCGGTGCTGGTCAAGGACGGGGACTACGACGGTGCCCTGGCCGAGTTCCGGCGCGTGACCGAGGCGACCCCGACCGGCGACACCAGCGACGGGCAGGTGCTCGAGCTGGCTTGGCTGGCCATCGGCCGCCTGGACTACGAGAAGGGCGACTACCCGGGCGCGACCACGGCCTACCAGAACATCCCCAAGGACTCGGCCTACTTCGCGGACCAGCTCTACGAGCTGGTGTGGAGCTACATCAAGCAGGAGCGCTGGAACGACGCGCTGCAGTACCTGGACATCTTCCTGCTGGCCTACCCGAACCACCGGGAGGCCGTGAACCTGGAGCTGACGCGGGCCCAGATCCTGATGAAGGAGAACCGCCGTCAGGAGGCCCTGGCCTCGTACCAAGCCGTCGTCGAGGACTACACGCCAGTCCAGGCCCAGCTGGGCCGCCTGAAGTACAACCGGACCGACCCGGCCCGCTACTTCCGCATGCTCGCCGACCCGGAGGCCGCAGAGAGCGAGGGCCACGACCTGCCGCCCTACGCCGTCGAGATCCTGGTCGACGACGAGTACATGGCGCGGGCCGTGGACGTCTACAAGTCCATGGACGCCCAGCATTCCGATCTGCAGGCCAACGAGGCGCTCATCGAGGTGGTCAGCGACGCGCTGCGCCGGGCCGACCGCAACATCGGGACCTTCGCCCGGGGCCGCGCCCAGCTGCGAGGCGTCTCCGAGGACGTGGTCTCCATGCAGGCTGCCGTGGTCGGCTACGAGATCGACTACCTGTTGGCCAAGGGCAGCAGCACCGATCGCGCCGCCCTCGAGGGCCTGGCGGGCCGCTTCCAGGTGCTGCAAGGCCGCTCGGCCGAGGTCGCCGAGGCGGCTGCCATTGACACCGGTCGCCTGCAGGCCTGGGGAGACCAGGTTGGCGCCGTGCAGGACTTGGCGGATCGCGTCCAGGCCGCGAGCCAGGACGAGCTGAACCAGGCACAAGCGGTGCAGGCCCTGGTGGACGAGAACCCCAAGGGTCTCCGTGCCGAGCAGCTGGCCCAGGTCAAGGACCAGCTCCAGGGCACCATCACGGACCTCGACCGCAGCCAGCAGGACCTGGCCCGCTTGGCCTCGGTCTCGACGCGCAGCTCGCTGCTGGCCATGGCCAACACGGCCTCCAGCGACCCGCGGGCCGCCCAGCGGGCCATGATGAGCCGCGACTACCAGCAGCTCCGGGACGACGTCCATCGCTACCGGTCGGGGGCTGCCGCCGGTGACGCCCGCCAGGTCTTCGAGCGGCTCGACCAGCTCTGGGACCGAAGCTCGGCCCTGGACGGAAAGGCCCAGTCCATCGGGCGGCGCGTGGACACCGCCGAGCAGAGCGAGCTGTCGGTCCTGCGCACCCGGCTGGCCGACGAGACCGGTCGGGTCGCTGATGCTAGCGCCGCGTTGCAGCAGGTGCAGGCCGGTTCCGGCGACATCGCGAACAACATCGCCTCGGACGGCTTCGGCCGGCTGCAGGGCGAGATCGGCAAGACCGTCGAGAACGCGGACGTGGGCATCATCGACGTGTACTGGCTCGACAAGACCGAAGTGAGCGACGAGATCGAACGCCTGGGCAAGGAGCGCGCCACGCGCTTCCAGGAGCTGGACGACCGCTTCCGCATCGTCCGCCAGAAGCTGGAAGGCATGGCAGAGCCCAGCCAGGGCGAGGGGAAGTAGCGTGAGACCGATGCGCCCCAAGAGCCTCGTGACGGTGCTTGCGCTGGGCGCCCTCGCGGCGCCCGCCCGAGCCCAGGACCTGGCAGGACCTGCTGCCGCGGTTGTGCCGGCCGACGCCGCCGAGACCGCCTCCTTCCAACAGACGCTGGCCCGGTACGACGACCGGATGCAGCAGTTCGACAAGGACGCGCGCGCCTACCTGGAGACCGTGGAGTCCGAGGCCCGCGCCCGGACCGAGGACCAGTTCGGCGAGCAGCTGGCCCTCTACGATGGCAAGCAGGACGACCTGCGGGGCCAGGCGATCAGCCGCTTCGAGACCTTCCTCGCCAAGTACCCCAACGGCAGCAACACGGCGCACGCCATGTTCCGGCTGGCGGACCTGTACTACGAGAAGAGCGAGACCGACTTCCTGGTGGACGAGGCCGAGTACTCCAAGCGCATGGAGGGCTTCGACTTCGACAACGCCACCGAGGTCCCGGCCGAGCCCGAGAAGGACTACTCGCGCTCGGTCGCCCTGTACCGGCGGATCATCGGGGATCACCCCGACTACCAGTATATCGACGGCGCCTACTACATGCTGGGCTTCTGCCTGGCCCGCGACGGCGCCGTCCAGTACGACGAGGACGAGAGCCGCGACGTCTTCCAGGCCCTGGTCGACAAGTACCCGGACTCGCAGTTCGCCGTCGCCGCTCACCTGCGCCTGGGCGAGTTTTACTTCGACAACAACGAGCTCGAAAAGGCCATCCCGCACTACGAAGAAGTGCTCCGGCTGGCGGGCGAGGATGGCGAGCTCTACGACGACGGCCTCTACAAGCTGGCGTGGACCTACTACAAGCTGTCCAACGTTAACAACCTGGAGGACTACGACAAGGCGCTGACGCTGTTCACGAAGCTGCTCGACTGGTCGCGTGCCGCCTACCAGCGGACCGGCTTCGAGACCCCGACAGCCCCCGAGGCCATCGAGTACACGGCCATCACCTTCTCGGACCTCTCCGACGCCACCGGGCGCAGCCCCCTGAAAGAGGCCCAGGCCTTCTACCAGAAGGTCGGGGACCGGGACTTCGAGAAGGACGTCTTCGTCCGCCTGGCCAGCGTGCTGACCGACCAGGCCCGGTTCGACGATGCCATCAACGTCTACGGCTTCCTGCAGAGCCACTGGCCCGATGATCCCGAGAACCCGACGCACCAGTGGCGCGTCGCCCAGATCGACTACACCCTGGAGGACCCCGCGGCTGCGCAGCTCGCGATCCAGGAGCTGACCGAGCGCTACAACGACGAGGGCACCTGGTGGGTGGCGAACCGGAACAACCCGGACGCCCAGGCCGTGGCTCGCGCCTACATCGAGAAGTCGCTGGCGGCGGTGGCGACCGGCTACCACAACCAGGGCGCCGAGACCGGGGACCTGGCGGCCTACGCCAAGGCGGCGGAGCTGTACGGGCAGTACCTGCGGAAGTTCCCTTTCGCCGACGACTACTACGAGATCCAGTGGTACCGCGCCGACACCCTGCTCAAGACCGAGCAGTTCGACGAGGCGGCGGCCGAGTACGTCCAGATCCTCAAGGCCAAGGACGATCCCTACCGGGACGGCGCCTTGTGGAACCTGATGCAGGTTCGCAAGAAGCGCCTGGAAGACACCTACGGGACCTTCAACAAGCGCCCGACCGACGCCGTGGAAGAGAGCCGGGTCACCCTGGCCAACGGCAACGAGCGCGTCGTCTACCAGCTGTCGGATGCCCACAAGGCCTTCATCGAGTCGGCGCAGGAGCTGCTGCAGTCCGACCTGAAGGACCCCGACTACCGTGAGGCGCTGGACAAGAACCGCGTCGCCCTCAAGTATATGATGGCCCAGATCTACTACTACTACGGGCACTTCGACGAGGCGCGGCCGCTGCTCAAGGACCTGATCACCAACCACGCCCAGACGGACGAGGCCGCCTACTCGGCGAGCCTGATGATCAACAGCTACCAGGACGAGGGGGACCTCCAGCAGGTCCAGGCCCTGGCGGCGATGTACGCGGGCCTGCCCCTGGGCAAGCCCGAGGGTGCCAGCACGACCCTCCGGACGGGCTGGAAGGACATCTCCGAGCAGGCCTCCTTCAAGCTCGCCGAGCAGCTCATGGACAAGGACCGCATCAAGGCGGCCCAGGCCTTCGAGCAGTTCATGAAGGACTACCCGCGCTCGAAGTACGTCGCGGACGCGCACTACAACGCGGCCAACAGCTACGCGGTCGCCGGCCACGTCGATGACGCGAACCGGCTGTTCAAGCGGTACATCGACCAGATCGAGGCGGGCGTCTACCCGCAGGACGAGCGCAGCCGCGCGCTGTACTTCCGAATCGCCAGCAACTACGCCGACGTGCTCGACCTCAACAACGCCATCAAGTACTACGAGGCCCTCTACAAGCGGTTCCCGACCTACCAGGACGCTTCGGCGGCCCTGTACAACGCCGCCTTCCTGCGCATCGGCCTGGCCGACCACAAGGGCGCGGCCGAGAACTTCGAGCGCTACGCGCGCCTGAACCCGACCCCCACGGACGCCGAGCAGGTCTACTTCGCCGCTGGCGCTCAGTGGGAGGAGGTCGACAAGGGCGAGGCCATCGAGTTCTACCGCCGCTACCTGCAGCGGTACCCGGACGCCAGCCCCGACCGCGTGATGGAGGCGCAGTACCGGATCGCCGACCTGTCGACCCAGACCGGCAACGCGCGGGTTGCGGACAAGGCGTGGACGGACCTGTCGACCGCTTATGCCCGGCTGGCCCCCGGTGGAAAGGTCGGGCCGCGCGGCCGCTACTACGCCGCCCAGGCCCAGGTCCGGCAGCTCCAGGCCATGTCCGAGGAGTTCGAGCAGGTCGAGTTCAGCAAGACGAACGAAGAGAAGAACGTCAAGCTGCTGCTGGACACCAAGCCGGCCCAGCTCAGGGGCGTCGAGGAAAAGGCGGCCGAGATCATCAACGTCTACGCCGACTTCGATGGGTCTGCCGCCGCCCTGTACTTCCTGGGTCGCGCCTACCTGAGGTACTCCGACATGCTCTACGAGGCGCCGCCGCCCAAGGGGCTGGACGAGGAGAGCAAGGCCATCTACTTCGAGGAGATCGACAAGAAGCGGATCCCCGTCGAGGACAAGGGCCGGGCCCGGCTGGAGGCCAACCTCCAGAAGGCCAAGGAGGCCCGGCGCTGGGACGACTGGATGTCCAAGAGCCTCGACGTCCTGTCTGACCGCTTCCCAAGCGACTTCGCTCGCGAGAAGCTGGAGCTCCGCGGCTCGGTGGACAGCGCCATCATCCCGCACGAAGGCGCAATCCCGCTGGCCAATGTTCCGGAGGACCCCGCGCCGACCCCGGCGCAGGACGGCACCGGCGGCACCGGCGGCACCGGCGGCACCGGCGGCACCGGCGGCACCGGCGGCACCGGCGGCACCGGCGGCACCGGGGGGGAGCAGTGAGCATGCGGTACTCCATCGTCCTGCTGGCGGCCCTGTCGCTCGCTGGTTGTGGCAAGAAGGCGCCTCCGGTCGCCGCGGCTGCGCCTCAACCGCAGACCGAGGCGAGCGCGGCTCCCGGGGCCAATCCCTTGGAGGGCGGCCCTCAGGCCATCTCCGAGTCGCCCAAGGTTCGTGTCAAGCGCGTCATGGCGGACGCGGTGAGCCGCCTGCAGGCGGGGGACGTGAGCTCGGCCCCCAAGATCGTCGAGGACCTCAAGGGCATTACGGCACTGGCGCCGGACCGCGCCGAGATCCCCTTCAACATCGGCGTGGCCTACGAGCTGATGGGGGACGACACCAACGCGCGCAAGGCCTACCTTCGGGCGACCGACGTCGATCCCAAGCTGGGCGCCGCTTGGCTGAACCTGGGCTCCATGGCGGAGCGCGCCGGCGACCTGGACCGGGCGCTCCAGAACTACCAGGCCGGCCTGCGCTACGCGCCAGACGACGGCAACCTCATCGTCGGGGTCATCGGTGTCCTGCGGCGGCAGGGCCGCTTTGAGGAGGCCATCAGCCAGGCGAAGCAGGCGCTCGGGCAGAACGCGCACAACATCAACGTCTACAACAACCTGGGCCTGGTCTACCTGGACCAGGGGCAGACGGACCTGGCCAGCTTCACCTACCAGAAGGCGCTCAACTCCATCGAGGGCGCAGACCAGAACGCGTCGCTGCACTGCAACCTGGGCAAGGTCCACCTGGCCCGGGGCGAGGCCTTCACTGCGCGGCAGGAGCTGGAGCGGGCACTGCAGCTCGACCCCAACCTGAACGCTGCCAAGGTCCTGCTCGCCCAGCTCGACATGGACGACCACAACTGGACCGACGCGGCCTCCCTGCTCGAGGGGGCCCTGGCCCAGGACCCGCAGGACACCGGCATCCTGACCAACCTGGGCATCTGCTACCGGGGTCTGGGACGCTACGAGGAGGCCCAGGCCCGCTACACCAAGGCCCTGGAGATCCAGCCCGGTGACCCGACGCCCTACCTGGACATCGCCGTGCTCCAGGGCGACTACATGCGCTCTTACGACGCCGCCCTGGCGTCCATCGACCGCTACGTGGCCGCTGGCGGCAAGCGCATGGACCTGGCCACCCAGTGGCGGGCCGACCTGGTCTCGGCCAAGGACAAGTACGAGAAGGAGCTGGAGCGCAAGCGGAAGCGCGATGAGCGCGACAAGAAGCGGGCCGAGCAGGAGCGCCTTGCCTCCGAGTACGACCGGATCCAACAGGCCAAGGAGCAGGCCGCCCAGGCGGCCCTGAACAAGGCCTGCCCGGTCGCCGGCTGCCCCGAGCTGACCGCGTGCAATCGCCAGAACCTCTGCGTCGATGAGGGCGCGCCCGGCACCGCCGTGGCGGGCCAGGCCTGCCAGAGCGACGACGACTGCGCCTTTGGCCTGGCATGCGGCGCCGACGCGACCTGTGCGTCGGGGGCCGCCGCTCCGCCCGCCGCGCCGGCTCCTACCGTGACGCCGCCCCCCGCCCCGGCAGACCCGCAGCCGAAGAACACCCCCGATCCCTGGGGAGGTCAGCAGTGATCCCGACCCTCGCCCTCCTGCTCCTCGGTCTCTCGGCGAGCCCGGCCAACGCCCAGGCTCGGCGCATCGTCATCGAGGAGGAGAACATCATCGGAAAGGTTCGGAAGCCCGAGGTGACCCTCTTTGTGGCCCGCCAGAACCTGAACACCGAATACGAACTCGAGCTCCGGAAGTCCTTCGTTCCGCTCATCGTCAAGAGCGTCGAGAAGAAGCCCTTCTGATGCGGGTTCCTGCACCCGACAGCTTGTTTGCCTCCCCCTGACAGCCTCTTCACAACCCCTCGGTGACACGGTTGTCCCACTTGTGTAGAGTCCGGCCGTCACGGCTGGAGAGTGTGGCCGCGATGGCGTGATCACGCCTTCGGACCCGACCAGTACGAACCCCTCCCAACCCCGCTCCCGATAGACCTACCAGGAGGTCCCCATGTCCTTCCTCGTCAACTCCATGCACAAGGGCGGCTCGTTCATGTGGCCGATCCTGATCGCGGCGATCTTCGCCCTCGCGATCTCGTTCGAGCGCCTCTACTACATCATCTTCCGCGCCAACATCAACGGCACCGCCTTCATGGCGCAGGTGCAGAAGCTGATCATGGCGAACAACATCGACCGCGCGATCAAGCTCTGCAACGCTGAGCCGAACTCCGCGCTGCCGAAGGTGCTGAAGGCCGGCCTGACCCGCGCCAACCGCTCCGAGCAGGAGATCCAGAACGCGGTGGACGAGTCCATCCTCGAGGTCTTCCCCAAGCTCAACAAGCGGACCCCGTTCCTGCCGATGCTGGCCAACGTCGCCACGCTGACCGGTCTGCTGGGCACCATCCAGGGTCTGATCATGGCCTTCGAGGCCGTGGCCCACGCCTCCGCCGAGACCAAGCAGACCATGCTGGCCGCCGGTATCTCCACCGCCATGTTCACGACGGCCGCCGGTCTGATCGTGGCCATCCCGACCCTGGTCCTCCACTCGATCATCCAGAGCCGGACGGTCAAGGTCCAGGACGAGATCGACCAGTTCGCGCTGAAGAGCGTGAACCTCCTGGCCGCCCGCCGTCGCGGCACCCTGAAGGAAGAGGGCACTGGCGCCGCCGCCACCGCCTGAGGCCAACTGGGAGCGTGCCCGCACCCCGGGGCCTACCCGGTCCCGGGGTGTGCTCTGCTCCGACCTCCCCCTTCCCATCCCATTGGAGAGACCATGGCCGTCAAGCGCAAGGGCATCGAAGGTGCCGAGGAACTGAACCTGGTTCCCATCATGAACCTGGTGACCATCCTCATCCCCTTCCTGCTCATGGCGGCAGAGTTCGTCACCCTGGCCGTCATCGACAGCACGCTGCCCGCCATCGGGCCGCCGCCGCCGGTCGAGGAGCAGCCGGACAAGCCGCCTCTCAACCTGAGCCTGGCCATCACCAACAAGGGCGTCACGGTGCTCGGCGCCGACGCGGTGCTGCACCCCGAGGGCGCAGCGCCGGTGGTCGAAGGCGAGGAGCGTCCGCCCACGGTGCCCTGCAAGAGCGGGGGCTACTGCATGAGCCTGGACGACTACAACTGGGAGGAGCTGACCCGCACGCTGGCCCTGATCAAGGACGAGTACCCGGACGACGAGAACGTCATCCTCGTGCCCGACTCGCGGGTCAAGTACGAGATCATCGTCAAGAGCATGGACGCGAGCCGCGAGGACAAGTCCAACCGTGGACCGGACGGTGTTGCCCGGACCCTCTTCCCCTTCGTCGTCATCGCCGGTGGCGCGATCAACTGAGTCGCTCCGACCGCTCCACCCGCTCAGCAGGATCTATCCATGGCACTCAAGAAGGCGCGGCGGACTTCGCCCAATGCCGAGTTGAGCATCACCTCGATGATGGACATGATGACCATCATCCTGGTGTTTCTCCTCAAGAACTTCAGCGCGAACGACGTCTCGGTGGCCCCGAGCGACATGCTGCAGCTGCCTAGCTCGACGACCTCCAAGGCTCCCGAGCTGGCAGTCAACCTGGTCATCGCCAAGAACCAGGTCGTCGTGGACGGCGTTGCTGTGCTCGACCTGACCCAGGTCCCGGACGAGGACAACCCCGGTCAGTCGATGATCGTGGTGCCCGAGGACGAGAAGCGCGGCCAGGTCATCACCAAGCTCTACGACCGCTTGCTCGAGAAGGCGGAGGCCGCCAAGACCCTGGCGGAGCAGTCGGGCTCTGAGGATCACGCCTTCAAGGGGCGGATCCTCATTCAGTGCGACAAGGAGCTGCCCTTCGGCGTGCTACGCGAGGTCATGTACACGGCCGGTCAGGCGCAGTTCGGCGAATTCAAGTTCGTCGTCTACAAGGTGGAGTAGGGCATCTCCCGTACCCATGGCCCGAAGTCCTGCCAGACTTTGTCGCAGTCTCTCCGGGTCATGGGGGACACAGCTTGCGGTCGATGAGCCGCGAGGACTATGGTGGGGACACGAGGAGAGGATGGTGACAGGGCGCGCGGGTTCCGCACGCCGGGCTGCCCGACCCGAGTCCGTCGTGTTGGTGCCGCCTTCCTGGACCAGTCGAAATTCCGCGAACCGCCCAGGTGGAGAGAGGTCAATGATCCAGCGTGAAGTGAAGGAGTGTCGCCGCAGACACGCCGGACTTGCGCAGGAGCTTCCGCTCTGCCACGATCGGAACAAGGGAAGTTGAGGGATGGCTGACCGGGCAGCGAACAAGCAGCAGGAGCCGCTGAAGGTCCTCCGAATCGGGGTCCTCCAGGGTGGCAAGGTCGTGCAGGAGCGCCTCGTGCGCCCCGGTGCCGACGTCACCATCGGCGAGTCGCCGCGCAACACCTTCGTGGTCACCGCCAAGGGTGTGCCCAAGAGCTACACCCTGTTCCTGGGCAAGGGGGGGCACTACCAGCTCGCCTTCACCGAGGACATGGACGGCAAGATCGCCCTCGATCAGGGCGTGGCCACCTTCGCAGAGCTCCGCAAGAAGTCGGAGACGCCCCGCAAGGGCGACACCTGGACGCTGGCGCTCACCGAGAAGAGCCGCGGCAAGGTGTCCCTGGGCGAGCTGACGATCCTCTTCCAGTTCGTGCCTGCTCCTCCGGAGTCGGCGCGTCTGTTGGGAGCCACGGACTTCCGTCCCAAGCTCCTCGACGACGACGATCCGGTCTTCCTGGGCTTCCTGGCGCTGTTCTCCGCCATCGCGGCGGTACTGATGGTCTACGTCTACAACACGGACGTGCCTGACCTGCTGCCGCCCGAGAAGATGCAGGACTACTTCGCCGAGCTGACCGTGCCGGAGCACCCGGAGAAGGACCAGCCCGACGAGGTGACGCCCGAGACCTTGGACGGCACCATCGTCAAGAAGGAAGAGCCCAAGGAAGAGGACGCCGGCACCAAGCAGAAGCAGGAGCCCAAGACGGACGCTGAGCGCGCCGCAGCAGAGGCGGCGGCTGCTCAGAAGAAGCGGGACGACACCATCCAACGGTCGAAGCTGCTCACGGCGATCATTGGTACGCGCGGTGAGACCAGCAACGGCCAGATGGTGGAAGACGTCTTCGGTGAGCAGGACAACAAGTTCGGCAACCTCCAGGACGCGCTGCAGAAGGTCGATGGTTCGGCCATCGCAGGCGCCGCCAGCATCCAGGCGAACAAGGGCGCGACTGACGGCAGCGGCTCGGGCGACGCCAGCATCGGCGACATGGCGCGTGGCACGGCGGGCTCGGGTACGGGCGTCGAGACCGGCCCCGGCACCACGGTGCACGGCCGCGTGACCGACACCACCGACGTCAGTGAGGTCGAGGGCGGAACCGAGGCCGGCAAGACCATCAAGAAGTACCGCGGCCAGGTGCAGACCTGCTACGAGCAGCAGCTCAAGGTCAATCCGAACCTGCGGGGTCGGCTTGCGGTCGTGATCAACGTGTCGGCCGGACGCGTGACCAGCGTCGAGATCGACGACAACGGTACGGGCGACAAGGACCTCGAGACCTGCGTCAAGACGCACCTCCGGGCCTGGCGCTTCGACCCGTCGGTCACGGGTGCCGTGTACCCGACCTTCGTCCTGGCGCCTTCGGGCTGATGCCGGGTGGCGGAACGCATGGGGGGCTGGCATTGCCGACACAGGCGCGCCGGCCCCTCTTCGCATCGGCGCCGAGCGCTGTCCGGCTGGCATCCCTGCCTGCCCTTACAAGAAGCTTTAGATTGTTGTGCCATGCCCGTGATCCGGTCGCCCCTGGCCGTCCACTCTTGGATGCGGTAAGCCAGTCACGCTGTTGACCCGCCCAGTGGACGGGTCTACTCTGGTGACGGCTTCTGCCCACGGAGCCCGAAGATGAGCCGCATCTCCCCCCTACTTGCCTTGATGGCCGTGCTGGCTGTCGGTAGTCCTGCGTTGGCGCAGGACGCCGCGGGCCCTGTGCTGGCACAAGAGGTCGAGACCTCTCCCAAGGAGATGGTGCAGGGGGCCAAGGACGCTCTCAGCGAGATGAACTTTGTCGAGCAGACGGTCAACAAGGACCTTGAGGCTGCGACCAAGTCCAACGACACGACGGCGGCGGGCTGTGTGCGGGACCGGCTCAACGCCATCCGCGCGCTGTCCATGGTCTCGGACCGCGCTCAGCAAGACATGCTGTCGGCGCTGGACGTCGGCGAGGTCGCACGGGCCGATCACGAGTACCGCAAGATCCAGGTGGCGCTGGCCAAGGTTCGCGAGTTCCTGTCCGAGGCGCAGTCCTGTCTGGGCGGGGAGATCGTGGCCGACAACGGCACCCAGGTGACGGTCGAGGGCCTGGCCGCGGGTCAGGACGACACCAGTGGGCTTGGCTTGAGTGATGGTGAGGTTGGTGTAGATCCCCCCAGTACCACGGGCTTCGAGTAGCCTTGACCTTGTGGGACCCGTGCACGAAGAACCTGCTGTATAGCTGTTCCCCCGGATGCTGATGCGCGTATCGAAAACCAGTCGGGTCTGCCTCGCGACGCTGCGCGTTGCGGTCGGCTGCCTGCTGACCATAGGCGTGGCCCAGGCATCGCCAGGTGACCACATCGGCAACGAGAACGCCCAGGTGATCCCGGCCCTCGAGGTTGGCGTGATGCACCGGACCAACCCCTACCTGACCGAGGGGGTCGCTGGTGGCGGGGATCCCGTCGTCGGCGGGACCGCGGTGTACATCGATCCCAGCATCGGTGTGCGCGCCAAGAACAGCGACGCGGTCTTTCACTTCGACCTGCTGTACGACGCTCGGAAGTACCTTGAGGCGGATGTCCAGAACCTGGACCGCTTCAACAACCTCCGCAGCAAGGTGGGCCTGGAGCTGCTGCCTGCGGCCAAGGTGGGGCTGAAGCTCAACGACAGCTTCTCCATCGTCGGCTACGAGGCCGAGGATCCGGATCAGGTCAGCGTCACCGCCTACCAGACCCACATTCTCAACGACCTGGGCGGCGCGATCGGTGTTCACCCGGGCGGCCCGCTGGAAGTAGATGCTGGCGGCAAGGTGACGGTGGACCAGTGGAACGTGCCGCCGGAGTTCAAGTCGAACGCTGGGGACCGGACCACGGACGTTGCGGTCGAGAGTGGCCTGACAGGGCCGGGTCTCAACACCCGGCTGGCCTACGGGCCCACCCTCGACGGCAAGTGGCGCTTCTTCCCCAAGACCGCCGTGGTCGCGAACTTCACCTACCAGGTCTTCCGCTGGCAGGACAACGTCCTCGACGCCCAGGGCGACGGCGTGAGCCGCGAAGAGGTCGGTGACTTCCTCGGCATCCCTTCGGGGCACTACTGGAAGGCCAAGGCGGGGCTGCAGGGCCGGGTGACGGAAAAGCTGACCGTCGGCCTGCTCGCAGGCTTCGGGCAGGACTACTACAACGAGGACTCGGTCTCGGCGCAGGCCGACACCCTGGGGATCGGCGGCAACTCCGAGTTCGACGGGACCGCGGGCTACGCGACCGACCTCAAGAAGTTTCCGGCCGGTGTGCTGGCCCAGGTCGAAGGCAAGTACGCCTTCGCTAAGGACCAGAGCTTCATCCTGAGCTACGCACGCGACTTCCAGGACGTGTACTTCACGAACTACGTGGACTACGACCGCGTGCTCGGTGAGTACGACGGCCTGTTTGCCGAGCGCTTCGGGCTGCAGGTCTCCGGCGTGTACCGCTACGAGCGCTACGTGGGTGAGGTGAGCCGCAACGACCACTTCGTCAAGGTCGGGCTCGACACCTCCTACAAGGTGAAGCGTTACCTCGACCTCGATCTGGGTGGCGGCTGGGCCCGCCGGGGCAGCGCCGATGGGCAGCACCCCGAGATCGAGTACGACGACGTGCGCGTTCAGGGCGGCGTTCGCTTTACCTACTGAGCGGCCTCGCCGGGGCCTCACGGTTGGCTCGGTGCGACGGGACCCGCAGTGACGCTGCGCACGAGCCTGCTGCTGCTCACGCAGCGGGCTCGCTGCCGCTCAGAAGCGCGGAGCGCGGGCCCACGCGGCGGCGGTGCCGACGATGTCGTCGATGTCGGCCAGGCGGGGCTCCCAGCCCAGTGCCTGGCGGATCTTGTCGGCCTTGGCGTACAGGGCGGGGGGATCGCCCTCGCGCCGCGGCGCGGCGACGTAGGGCACGGGGGTTCCCAGGACGCGGCCGACGGACTCCAGGACCTCTCGGACCGTGGTCCCGACGCCAGTGCCCACGTTGTAGGCGTCGCCGGGGTCGCCGGCGAGCAGGCGCTCCATGGCCAGCTGGTGGGCGCTGGCCAGGTCGCGGACGTGGATGTAGTCGCGGATGCAGGTGCCGTCGCGGGTGTCGTAGTCGTCGCCGAAGAGGGCGAGGGGCGGGCGCTGGCCCAGGGCGGCGTGAAGGGCCAGGGGGATGAGGTGGGTCTCCGGCGTGTGGGACTCGCCGAGGCCGTGATCGGGCAGGCCGCCCGCGGCGTTGAAGTACCGCAAGGTCGTGACGCGCAGGCCCTCCCGCTCCCGCACCTGGGCGAGCATGCGCTCGACCATCTCCTTGCTGTCGCCGTAGGGGCTGACGGGTGCCCGCGGATGCTCCTCGTCCAGCGGCAGGGACACGGGGTTGCCGTAGATGGCGCAGGTCGAGGAGAAGACCAGGCAGGCGACGCTGGCGTCGAGCATGGCCTGGACCAGGGCAGCGGTGCCGCCGGTGTTGACGTCGTAGTAGCGCAGGGGCGCGCGCGTGCTCTCGCCGACCAGGCTCTTGGCGGCGAAGTGCATGACCGCGTCGAAGCCGCCGGCCTGGAGGACCCCCGACAGGCGGCTGCGGTCGCGGATGTCCCCGACGATGAGCTCGCCCTGGGCGGCCTGGCGGTGACCGGTGGACAGGTCGTCGTAGGTGGCGACGTGCCAGCCGGCCTCGATGAGGGTCGCTGCGCAGGCGCTGCCGATGTAGCCGGCGCCGCCGACGATCAGGATCCGGGGGGCCATCGCTCCTCCTGGCGGCGGGGGAGGGAGCCGGTGAGGCCCCGCCCTCTCTCCGCTACTGGGAACATGGCGCGCTGGGGCTGCGCCGTCCAGGCGTGAACCATCCAGTGGTTTCGATGCCTGTGAATGACGCGTCAAGACCCACCTGATATGCTGCACGGCACGGCTCTCCGCCGTCTCCGCGGGTGTCCCGTGGGTCCGCGGTGGGGTTGCCCCCCTGGAGGACGCGTGGCCCGGACTCGGACCGGCAAGCGCAGCAGCGCTGCCGCAACCAGCAAGGAAGCCACCGGCAGGGTCTCCTTTGCCCGGGAGGGCACGACCTCGATCAAGCCGGCGGCGGCCCGCGTCCGGTCGCGGAAGGCCAAGGCGACGAGCAACACCGTCCGCCCGCCCTCGCGCCTGCTGGCGACCGCGCGTCCCATCGCGCTGCTGGGGGGCATGCTGGGCTGCGTCTATGCAGCCGTGGCCCTGGCCACCTTCAACCCGCTCGACCCCTCCTTCAGCCGGGCCAGCGGCACCACGGTCACCAACGCGGCCGGACCGCTCGGCGCCTGGATCGCTGACCTGCTCTTCCAGGTCCTGGGTCACGGTGCCTGGCTGGTCGTGCCCCTGGCCGTGGTCTTGGCGCTGAAGCTGGCCCGCCGCCCGATGGGCGGCCTGGTCCGCGTCCTGGGTGGCCTGCTGCTGAGCTGGTCGGTCCTGGGCGTCATCGCGAGCCTGTTGCCGGCGCAGCCCGGCGCGGACTTCCCGGCGGGCGGCCTGGTCGGTGAGGTCTCCGTGCGGGCCCTGGCGGGCCTGGTCGGCCCCGCGGGCACCTGGATCGTCCTGGTGGGCACGTCCCTGGCGGCGCTGCCCTTTGTCTTCCCGCTGCACCTCGAGGACCTGGCCGCGCACCTGGTCGGCGGGGTGGAGGGCGCAGCCCCCTGGCTGGGTCGGTTGGGCCTCCACATGGGCAAGCGCGCCGTCGGCGGGGTCGCGGCCGCGGGCGCGGCCGTGGCCGGTCGGGTGCGGGACGTCGGCTGGTCGGGCGTGGAGGACGAGGACCTGGACGAGGATGACGACGATCTGGACGAGGAGGCCGGCGACGGCGACAGCTTCGAGCCTGTCGAGCCTGTCGAGCCTGTCGAGCCTGTCGAGCGCAGCGAGCCGGGCCGGCGGAGCGAGGTCCGGCCGGTCCCGCGCCCCAGCACTGCACGGGGCGCCGCCGGTCCCAGCCTGGACGGCTTCCTGGGCGCGCCGGACGCCGGCATCGGCCCCCGCCCCTCGGTCGGTTCGGCCGCCGCCCGGATCTCGCCGGCCGGCGATCGCGCCACGGCCTGGAATGACGGCGGACCGCCGCGGCTGGCCGCGGGCCTGGAGACGCAGTCGGGCCTGGACGGCGAGGCATCGCCTTCCCGGACCCAGGCCAGCGGCCGCGCCCTGGTCGAGGCCAGCTGGGAGCCGACGGTCCTGCCCTACGAGGACGTGCGCGACACCATCCCCGCGGTCGACATGGCCGGCTCCACCGGGGCCGCTGCCGCGCGGGCCTCGGCTTATGACCTTCCCTCAGCCCGGGCCTCGCTGCCTTCGGACCTGCCCCCCTCCGCGCCGCGCGCCACCGCTGCAGGCGCTGCTGCCGCGCCCGCCGCCCCGCGGTTCTTGTCGCAGAACGACCCCGACTCGGTCTGGGACGCGCCGGATCCGGCCTCCCTCTCCGGCCTTCGTGTGCCAGTGGCGTCCTCGGCGGCGTCCTCGGCGGCGTCCGCGGCGGCGCCTTCGGCCGGCGTGGTGGCTCCCTCCTTGCGCCCGGCTGCTGCGCGCAGCGGTGCCACGCGGGGTGTGGGCAACCGTCGCGTCGCCGTCACCCCGGGCCACCTGGAGTCGGGTGGCGCCAACGCCAGCGGCGACATCATCGCCGACCCGGTCTCCAGCGCCTTCGAGCTGCCCCACCTCGGCCTGCTTGATGAGCACGAGCGCGACGTCGCCCGCTTCGACGAGATCGAGCTGCAGGTCCTGGCCCAGACCCTGGAGGCCAAGCTGGGTGACTTCGGCGTGAAGGGCGAGGTGGTCGCCATCCGCCCCGGCCCCGTCGTCACGACCTTCGAGTACGTGCCGGCCCCCGGCATCAAGCTGTCCAAGATCTCGGGCCTCTCCGACGACATCGCCATGGCGCTCAAGGCCCTGCGGGTGCGCATCGTCGCCCCCATCCCCGGCAAGGGCGTGGTCGGCATCGAGATCCCCAACAAGAAGCGCCAGACGGTGTGGTTCCGCGACCTGCTGGCCTGCGAGACCTTCCGCAAGCACAAGGGCTCCCTGCCCATGGCGCTGGGCAAGACCGTCGAGGGCAAGCCCTACATCGGCAACCTGTCCAGCATGCCCCACCTGCTGGTGGGCGGTACCACGGGCTCCGGCAAGAGCGTCGGCGTCAACGGCATGCTGCTGTCGATGCTCTACACCCGCACGCCCGAGGAGCTGCGCCTCATCCTCATCGACCCGAAGATGCTCGAGTTCGAGCTGTACCGGGACATCCCGCACCTGCTGCACCCCGTCGTGACCGAGCCCAAGCTGGCCAGCGCCGCGCTGAAGTGGGCCTGCGTGGAGATGGACGAGCGCTACCGCACCCTGTCCCGGTGGGGGGTCCGCAACATCACCTCCTTCAACAAGAAGATCGAGAAGGAGCTCGAGGACTGGACCGTCGAGAAGGCCTGGCGCTACGCCCCGGCCGACTGGCCGGGCGACGAGGCACCCCCAGTGCCCAAGCGCATGCCCTACATCGTCATCGTCATCGACGAGCTGGCCGACCTGATGATGGTCGCGGCCAAGGACGTCGAGGAGAGCATCATCCGCCTGGCCCAGAAGGCCCGCGCGGCGGGTATCCACCTCATCGTCGCGACCCAGCGCCCCTCGGTCAACGTCATCACGGGCCTCATCAAGGCCAACATGCCCAGCCGCGTCGCCTTCCAGGTCCGCACCAAGGTCGACGGCCGCACCATCCTGGACCAGAACGGTGCCGAGAGCCTGCTGGGCAAGGGCGACATGCTCTTCCTGCCGCCGGGCGTCAGCGACCTGGAGCGCCTGCACGGCGCCTTCGTCACCGACGACGAGGTCAAGCGGGTCACCGACTTCCTGCGGGACCAGGGCAGCCCCCACTACGAGGCGCAGATCACGGCCGACGACGAGGACGAGGGTACGCCCCTGTCCGAGGAGGACTTCGACGCCCTCTACGACGTGTCGGTCGCCTACGTGTGCCGCCAGGGCAAGGCCAGCGCCTCGATGATCCAGCGCGAGTTCAAGATCGGCTACAACCGGGCCGCCCGCATCCTGGAGTTCATGGAGCGCGAGGGTGTGGTGGGACCGGCCGACGGCGCCCGTCCGCGCGAGGTCCTGGTCGGCTCCCACGCCAGCTGAGGCCGCTGCGCCTTGGGGGGCTAGGGGACGCTGCTGGCTGCCTCGCGGTTTCGCAGGACCGTTACGCACCGCCCACCAACACCCGTCAACGGTGTGAATGATCCCCAGCGCGGGCCCGTCGCAGGGGCGGCCCCAGGCCCCTCGATCTGGACCACAGCCTTGCGACCTCACCCCGGCGAAGCTAGGCGACGCCGCCACGTGACTGGAGGCACCTTGCCCCGCTCTCCCTCCTCGCTCCCCCTGCGGCTGCTCAGCGCCGGCCTGCTCGGCTCCCTGGTAGCCCTGACGCCGCTGACCACCGCGGCGGCCACCGAGCCCGTCGGGGCCGCTGCTGCCGCGGACGCTGGCGAGCCCGCGACCGTGACCGACCTGGTGAAGGCCGTGGAGGACGCCTACAAGGACGTCCAGACGCTGCGGGCCGACTTCGTCCAGGTGACCCGCTCCAGCTCCATGGGAGAGGGCGAGAAGCAGCGCGGCCGGGTCCAGCTCGCCCGCCCCCGCAAGATGCGTTGGGACTTCACCCAGCCCGAGAGCAAGCTCTTCGTCACCAACGGCACGACCATATGGGTCTACACGCCGGCCGACAAGCAGGTCTTCGTCAGCGACGACCTGGGCGGCAGCGACGGGGGCATGGACAGCCTGCTGTCCAACCTTGAGAACCTGGACCAGTTCTTCGACGTGAGCATTGTCGACCGCCAGGGCGGCGCCGACCACCACTCCTACGTCCTGAAGCTGAGCCCCAAGGGGGGCCAGGCCCAGTTCAAGAGCCTGCGCATCGAGCTGTCGCGCAAGCGCTACGACCTGGAGAAGCTGGTCATCGTCGACGCCTTTGACAACGAGACCGAGCTGACGTTCACCAACCTGAAGGTCAATCCTGCCCTGTCGGAGGGCGACTTCAGCTTCACCGTGCCGGCCGGCATCCAGGTCGTCCGCTCGGACGGGATCTGAGCCGGGGGCCACGCGCACCCCGCAGGGAGTCTGCATCCATGCCGGAGCGCGTGCACCTGGTCAGCCTGGGCTGCCCCAAGAACCGCGTCGACAGCGAGATCATGGTCGGGCAGCTCGTCCAGGGCGGCTTTGAGCTGGTCGACTCGCCGGAGCAGGCCGACGTCATCGTCGTGAACACCTGCTCCTTCATCCAGCCGGCGACCGAAGAGTCCATCGAGACCGTGCTGCAGATGGCCGGGTACAAGGACACCGGTCACTGCCGCAAGCTCGTTGTGACCGGCTGCATGGTCCAGCGCTTCGGGCGCGCCCTGGAGGACGAGCTCCCTGAGGTCGACCACTTCCTGGGCACCGGCGAGTACCACCGGATCTCCGAGGTCCTGGCCGCCCGGCAGGGCACCGCGCTGCGCAGCTACGTCGATACGCCCATGTACATCCACGACGAGCTGGCGCCGCGCATGGCCTCGTGGAAGTCGCACAGCGCCTACCTGAAGATCAGCGAGGGCTGCGACCACCGCTGCGCCTTCTGCATCATCCCGCAGCTCCGCGGGAAGATGCGCAGCCGGGGCATCAGCTCGCTGGTGACCGAGGCCCGCAGCCTGGCCGAGCAGGGCGTGGTCGAGCTGAACCTGGTGAGCCAGGACTCGACCGCCTACGGGCGTGATCTCCGGGACGGCGCGGACCTGGGCGGCTTGCTGCGGTCCCTGGCCAAGGTCGACGGCATCGAGTGGATCCGCCTGCACTACGCCTACCCCATCGGCCTGCCCGAGAGCCTGCTGCGCGCCATTGCCGACGAGCCGCGGGTCTGCTCCTACCTGGACATGCCGCTGCAGCACGCCAGCGGCGACATGCTGCGGGCCATGCGGCGGGGTGTGACGCGGGCCGGCCAGGAGCGGATCCTGGACCGGGTGCGGCGCTTCGTGCCCGATGTGGCCATCCGGACCACCTTCATCGTGGGCTTCCCCGGCGAGACCGACGCGGACTTCGCCGAGCTGATGGACTTCGTCGCCGCCCAGCGCTTCGACCGGGTGGGGGTCTTCACCTACTGCCAGGAAGAGGGCACGCCCGCCGCGACCCTGCCCGGCCAGCTCCCCGAGGAGATCAAGCGGGAGCGGCAGCGGCGGCTGATGGAGCTGCAGGCCGGCATCAGCCGCAGCCACCTGGAGGCCCAGGTGGGCCAGACCCTGCGCATCCTGGTCGACGGGCCCGCCGACGAGCACCCCGAGGTACTGGCCGGGCGCACCGCGACCCAGGCCCCCGAGGTGGATGGCGTCGTCTTCATCGACGGTCCGCCCCCCGAGCTGCGGCCCGGCGACTTCGCCCAGGTGCGCATTACCCAAGCTGCCGAGCACGACCTGGTCGGGCAGGTTGTCGGCTGACCGATTCACGCGTACGCTGCATCCGAAACGGACGGCCGGAGGAGTCCCATGCTGAGCATCGCCCTGACCCTAGCGCTCGCCTGCAATGGCAGCACCAAGCCGACTGGCATCACCACGGGTGACAGCGGCGACACGGGGGACACGGGATCGACCCAGGACCTGTCGTGTCCCTCCATCGACCACACCCCCATCGAGACCGCGCAGCCCATCAACGTGGCCGTGCCGGTGACGGCGACCATCGTCGACGCGGGCTCCGGGGTCTTCGTCGTGGAGCTGTACTTCAAGAAGGAGGCGTCCACCTCCTACACGCGGCTGACCATGACCTTGGATGACCCGGCCAACGGCGTGTACGCGGCCGAGGTCCCGGCCTCGCAGGTCGCTTCGGGGGGCATGGACTACTACATCCAGGCGGTCGACAACCAGCAGAACACCTGCACCGACCCCTACGACGGCGCCAACCACCCGTACCACTTCCGCATCGACGGGGGGTGAGCCACGGGTCGGGCAGCGCCGCTCTGCATGCGCACAGCCCTTGCACGGAGCCCGCGTTGCCCCGGCGCCGACAGAGGCGTTAGGGCGAGGCTTCCACGACGCCACCCGGGCCCTGCGTGACGCCCTCCCTCTCCCTTGTCCTGCCCGCCTACAACGAGGCAGCGAACATCGCCGAGAGCATCTCCCAGGGCCGCCGCGCCCTGGAGTCGCTCGGTGCGGACTGGGAGATCGTGGCGGTCGACGACGGATCCACCGACGGCACCTGGGACATCCTGCAGGCCTGCCGCGCCCGGGAGCCCCGCATCGTGCTGGTCCGGCACGCCGACAACCAGGGCTACGGCGCGGCGCTGCGCACGGGCTTTGCCCGCGCCAGCCGCCAGCACGTCTTCTTCACCGACGCCGACCTCCAGTTCGACCTGGCCGAGCTGCCGCGGCTGGTCGCCCACGCGCCCCGCTTCGACATCGTCGCCGGCTACCGCTCTCCGCGTCGCGACCCCAGCTACCGGCGGCTGAACGCCTGGGCCTGGGGGCGCCTGGTGCGCCTGCTCTTCGACGTGCCGGTGCGTGACGTCAACTGCGCCTTCAAGCTCTTCGACCGGCGGGTCCTGGACCGGGTCGTCGTGCGCTCGGGCGGGGCCTTCGTGAACACCGAGATCCTGGTCCGGGCCCGCGCCGCCGGCTTCACCGTGACCGAGGTCCCGGTCAGCCACTACCCGCGGGTCGCAGGCGTGCAGACCGGGGCTCACCCGGCCGTGGTGCTGCGGGCCTTCCGTGAGCTCTTCGCCCTGTACCAGGACCTCAAGCGCACCCGCCCGGCGCCGCCGCTGGAGACGCCTGAGGTCCTGCCGGCGCGCAGCCCGGCCGTCGCCCCGCCGCCCGAGCGCCTGGTCCAGGTCTAGGTCCAGGTCCCGCCGCCTGGGCGCAGCCGCGGCCTACTGCGGGTGGGCCCGGGGGTTGTCGCGGGCCCGCAGCCCGATCATGTCGACGGGGCGCGCCACCTCGCTGGCCAGGACCAGGCGGTAGCCGGCCGCGTCGGCGCCCTCGGCCCAATCCAGCACGCCGTCCAGGGCCGGGTCGGAGCGCTGCAGCAGCAGGGCCGTGTGGCCATCTCGGGCCGCCAGGTAGCGCAGGCGGGCCAGCACGTCGGCGGTGCCGCGATCGCGGGCCTGCCAGACCTCGACCGTGGTGACCGCCGGGTCCAGGTCGGGGGGGCGCTGCGCGGTCTGGACCAGGATCTCCCGCGGGAAGAGGGGAGCCACGGGGGCCGGGTCCCGGCCTGCGAGGAGCGCGCCCGAGCTGAAGGGCAGGGAGGCTCGGGCGGCCGAGAGGTCGTCTTCGTGAGCGTCCAGGTCGACCAGGACCTCCTGCCAGGCCAGGGCGGCGTCACGGGCCGTCGACAGGGCGAAGGGCGTGAAGGGGCGGATGGCCACGGTGAGGGGCACGTCCCGCCGCACCAGGGCCCGGTCGTCCGTGGGGCCCAGGCCGGCCACCACCAGGGCGACCAGCGGGCGCTCGCGGCGGTTGGCACCGCGCGGGGGCGGCGTGTCGGCGGGCAGGGCCGGGATCAGCAGCAGGTCCTGGCGGAGCTGGGAGCCGGCGTAGACCCGCACCTCGGCGTCCAGCAGATCGCGCGGCAGCTCGTGCAGCTCGATGCCCGCGTCCCGCGCCTGATCCCGCAGGCTCCGCGCGGCCTCCTCAGCGGTGCGGCCCGGTCCGAGCTGCCAGGTGGCGTGGAGCACCTGCTCGCGCTCCGCCTGCTCCAACAGCCTCGCCGCGCCGGCCTGGGGCAGCCCGGCGGCCAGGAAGGCGTCCACCCGGGCGGGACCGGCCTCGGCAGGGCGAGCGGTGCCGCCTCGGCCGGTGCGGATGACCTGGCGGGCCAGCCACGGCGCGGCCCAGACCAGGGCCAGGCCGACGATGACCAGGCTCGCCACCAGGGCGAGAAGGCCCCTCAGGGACCGGGCTGGAGTGCTTGCCATGCCGCGTGGAGCTGGGGGTCGGCCCGCAGGCGCTCCTCGGGGGAGCCCTCCCAGGGGATGTCGGGATCGTCGTGGACCCGGTCTGCGTCAGCTCCGCCCGCTGCCGCTGCCAGGGCCACGCCCAGATCGGGCTGTACGCCCGCGCCTTCGTCGAAGGTGCGGCCGCTGGGCAGGTAGTAGCGGGCCACCGTGAGCTTCAGCGCCGAGCCGTCCTCGAACTCGTAGACCTGCTGCACCGAGCCCTTGCCGTAGCTGGGGCTGCCGACGATGGTCGCCCGCCCCAGGTCCTGCAGGGCGCCGGCCACGATCTCCGAGGCGCTGGCCGAGCCGCCGTCGATGAGCACGGCCAGGGCCAGCCTGCGATCGCTGGCGTTGTCGTGGCTGTGCAGATCATCGACGACCTTGCCGTCGCGGCCGCGGGTCTGGACCACCGGCCCGGCGCCGACGAAGAGGTCGACGACCTCGACCGCCTGGTCCAGCAGGCCGCCGGGGTTCTCGCGCAGGTCCAGCACCAGGCCGTCCAGGGGGCGGCCCCCCGCCTTCTCCATGTGGTCCAGGGCCTGGGCCAGCTCCGGGGCGGCGCGCTGCCGGAAGTGGTCAATGTGGGCGTAGCCGATGCCGGGAGACAGCAAGGAGGCGTCGATGGCCGCCTCGATGACCTGGTCGCGGACGACGGTGCACTCGACCGGCTCGGTCCCGCGCAGCAGGCCCAGCCGCACCGGCTGCCCCCGCTCGCCGCCCAGCAGGTGGGAGACCGCGCCCATGTCGTGCGCGTCGACGGGCTGGTCCTCGATGCTCACCAGCAGGTCCCCGGCCTTCACCCCGCCCAGGTCGGCCGGGCCGCCGGCCACGACGCGGGTGATCCGCACCCCGTCCTCGCCGGGTCGCAGCTCGACGCCGACGCCGAACCACCGCCCCTCGTTGCGCTCCTGCATCTCCTTCCACTCGTCGGGAGACAGGAACAGGGTGTGGGCGTCCAGGCTGTGGGCCATGCCGCGGATGGCGGCGTGGACCAGGTCGTCGGGGGGCACCGGGTCGACGTACTGCCCCTCGATGGTGGCCATGGCCCGGGCCAGGGTGTCCAGCGAGGGGTAGGGGTCGCGCTCGCGGGCCCAGGCCCCGCCGACCAGGGTGGTGCCGGCCAGCAGCCCGCCGCAGAACGCGACAGAGACGGCACCGAAGGACGTGAGCAGGCGCTTCATCGAGGATCCGCCAGGGCGCAGGGTCTGACCCATTCTAGGCGCTCCGGTTCCCAGGGGCCACGCCGACGAACCGGGGAGCGCAGAGAAGGCCCGGAGCGGAGCCCACGAGGGAGCGGCGCCGGCTCAGCGCGGGGACAGCCAGGGGAGGGGATCCTGGGGGGTTCCGCGGTAGCGGACCTCGAAGCCGAGCACGTAGCCGGTGCCGTCGGTGAGGCCCGAGTTGCCCACGACGCCGAGCACGTCGCCGGCCCGCACGCGGTCCCCCGGCCGGACCTTCAGCCCGTTGGCGTGGCTGTAGACCGTGGTGTAGTCGCCGCTCTCGATGGCCACGGTCTGGCCGTAGCCGCGCACGAAGTCGGCCAGCTTCACGACCCCGTCGAAGACGGCCCGGAAGGGCGTGCCGAAGGGCGCCTCCAGCTCGATGCCGGCGCTGTCGACCTGGGCGTTGTTCAGCGGGTCCACATAGGGGCCGAAGCGGCGCACGAGCTGGCCGCTGGTGGGCCAGGGCAGGTGACCGTAGGCGTCGCGGAAGCTCCGAAAGCTCCCGCTGGTCGAGGTCGGCGGGGGCTCGGCGGCCGGGGCACCCCCCAAGGCGGCCAGGCGACCGTCGAAGCCGCGCACCACCTGGCCGTACTCGGCCGAGGCCCGCATGGACAGCGCGCGCTCCGTGCGGATCCGGTCGAGCATGCCGAGGCGGCGCAACCGCTGCTCGCGCAGCTCGGCCTCTCGGAGCTGCAGCTCGGCCCGCAGGGCGGTCATGGCTGCCACGTCCTTGTCCTTGGCGGCCTGGGCCTGGGCCCGGCTGTCCATGGCCTGGCGGTACTGCCGCATCCGCGCCAGGTCGGCCCGCAGCACGGCCATCAGGTAGGTCGAGCGCCGCCGCAGCTCGGCGGGGTCCTCGGCGCCGAAGACGATGCGGGCCAGGCCCCGACGGTGCAGGCGGTACAGGGCGCCGATGCGCTTGCGAACCTCGGGGCGGCGGGCCGCGAGCTGGGCCTCGGCGCTGGCGGCCTCGTCCTCGTGGCGCCGGGCGCTCGCCTCGACCTCGCTGAGCTGGGACTGGATGCCCTCCCGCTGGTCGCGGACCTCCTGGAGCTGGCGGTCCAGGACGTTGAGCTGCTCCAGGATGCCCTGCTCGTCGGCGGGACCGTCGTCGAAGCCCCCGTCGGACGAGGTGGGGCCGCCGAGTCGCGCGCCCTCTACAGGGGAGGACTGGGCCCCGGCCGGGGCCGCGAGGGTGGCGGCCAGCAAGACCAGCAGCAGGGGCGCGCCGGCCCTCATGGTGCCGAGGCCAGGAAGCGGCGGACGCTCAGGAAGGACGCGGCCACGCCCAGGCCGACGCCCAGCAGGAACAGGCCCACCAGGTAGCTCCAGGGCAGGAAGGCCAGCTCGCCGGCCAGCCCGAGCTGCAGCGCGTCCTGCAGGCGCACGACCAGCAGGCGGTGCACCCCCCACAGGCCCACCAGGGCCAGGATCGAGCCCAGCAGCCCCTGGGCGGCGCCCTCCAGCAGGAAGGGGGCCGTGATGAAGGTCGGCGTGGCCCCGACCAGCTTCTGGATCTCCAGCTCGTCCTTGCGGTTGTAGACGATGAGGTAGACCGTGTTGGCCACCAGGAAGAGCGCGGCGATGCCGATGAGCGCGCCCAGCACGGCGCCCAGGAGCTGGAGCAGGGACAGGAAGGCGTTGAAGCGCTCGATCCACTCCCGGCCGTAGTCGATGTCGTCGAAGTCCGGCCCGGCCAGGGACGCGGCGAAGGCGGCGATGGCGTCGGGTGTGGCCTGGGTGGGGACCAGGGAGATCTCCAGCGAGGCGGGCAGCGCGTCGGGGCCCAGCTCGTCCAGGACGGGGCCAATGTCGTCGACGCGGGCCAGCAGCCACTCCCGGGCGTCGGCCGGGCTCACGTAGCGGACCTGGGCGACCTCGGGGCGGGCGGCGACCTGGTCGCGCAGAACAAAGCGCCGGTCCTGGCTCACGTCCTCGTGGAAGTAGGCGCTGACGTGGATGTCGCGGTCCCAGGTGTCGACGATGGCGTTGAGGTTGAACTGGACCGTCAGGTAGACGCCGAGCAGCAGCAGGGCCGCGGCGATGACCAGGGCCGCCATGGCGTTGAGGTACAGGTGCTCCCACAAGGAGCGGGCGGCCCGACGGAGGATGTGCTGAAGCGAGTGCACCTTCGACCTCAGCTCTGGACCAGGCGGCCGTGCTCGAAGCGCAGGCTGCGGTAGGGAAAACGCTCCATCAAGCCGGCGTCGTGGGTCGCCACCAGCACGGTGGTGCCGCGCAGGTTGATGGACTGGAGGATCTCCATGACCTCGATGGCCATGCCGCCGTCGAGGTTGCCGGTCGGCTCGTCGGCCAGCAGGATCGAGGGGTCGTTGACGATGGCACGGGCCACGGCCACCCGCTGCTGCTCGCCGCCGGACAGGGTCGGCGGGTACTCACCACCGCGGCCGCGCAGGCCGACGATGCCCAACACGGCCTGGACCCGGCGGTCGATGGTGGCCCGGGGCGTGCCGATGACCTCGAGGGCCAGGCCGACGTTCTCGGCGACGGTGCGGCTGTCGATGAGCTTGAAGTCCTGGAAGATGATGCCCATGTTGCGGCGCAGGGCCGGAAGCCCTCGTCGGGGCAGCTTGCTGACGTCGACGCCGCCCAGCAGCAGCTTGCCCTCGGTCGGGTGCTCGGCCCCGTAGAGCATCTTGAGCAGGGTCGACTTGCCGGCGCCCGAGGGCCCCGTGATGTAGCAGAACTCGCCCTTGGCCACGCGGACGCTGATGTCCCGCAAGGCGGCGATGTCCCCGTAGCGCTTGGTCACGTGGTACAGCCGGATCACTGCCCGCTCCTGTGGGTGCCGGCGCGGGCCGGGCCAGCGTGCCAGGTGACGTGGTCGGCGTCGTCGATGTCCACGACCTCGGCCCCGCGGGGCGGGTCGGCCAGGAAGCGGGCGCCGACGCGCTCGAAGCGCTCCACGTTGTCCGTGACCAGGAAGCGGGCCTGCCCGCCCTGGTCTGCGCGGCGCAGCAGACCCTCACGGGCCAGCAGGGCGGCGGTGGCCTCGGCCGTCGCCGTCGCCGAGTCCACGAGCTGCACGCCGGGCAGGGCCGCCTGGATGGCGCTGCGGAGCAGCGGGTAGTGCGTGCAGCCCAGGATCACCGTGTCGGCGCCGCCACGCAGGGGGCCCAGGTACTGCTCGGCCACCAGCGCGGCGACCGGCCCCTCGGACCAGCCCTCTTCGGCCAGGGCCACGAAGAGCGGGCAGGCCAGGGCGTCGACCCGCAGGTCCGGGCGCTGCTCCTGGAGCAGGGCGGTGTAGCGCCCGCCGCGGATGGTGCCTTCGGTGCCGATGACGGCCACGTGGCCGCTCTTCGTCGTGGCCAGGGCGCGGTGCACGCCCGGCTCGATGACGCCGACCACGGGGATGCCCCGGGCCCGCCCCGTCGCTTGCAGCGCCGGCAGGGCCCAGGTCGTCGCGGTGTTGCAGGCCACGACCAGGGCCTTGATGCCCCGACCCAGCAGGTGGCCGGCCACGCGCTCGGCGTAGCGCAGCACCGTCTCGGGCGAGCGCGAGCCATAGGGCACGCGTGCGGTGTCGCCCAGGTAGAGCAGGTGCTCGCCGGGCAGTCGCAGCACGAGCGAGGCGAGGACGGTCAAGCCGCCCACGCCCGAGTCGAACACGCCGATGGGGAGGTCACGAGTGGGCAACGAAGCCGCGCTCCAGGGCCGGCCCGGTGGAGGGAGGGCAGCCCGCGAGGGAGGGCAGGCTAACACGAGGCCCGGGCCGCGTTACGGCGCCACTTCGGCCGGTCCCGACCGCGGGCGCGGCCCCCCGGGAGGTCAGGTGCGCGTGGCGGTGTACGGCGGCAGCTTCAACCCGCCCCACGTCGCCCACGCGATGGTGGCGAGCTGGCTGTTGTGGACGCGCCGGGCCGACCGGGTCTGGCTGGTGCCGGTCTTCCGCCACGCCTTCGAGGGCCTGCACGACAAGTCCCTGGCGCCCTTCGAGCTGCGGCTGTCCTGGTGCCGCGCCCTGGCGGCCGAGGTCGTGCCGGCCGAGGATCCGCGGGTGGAGGTCCTGGACATCGAGAGCCACCTGCCGGCTCCCAGCTACACCATCGACACCCTGCGGGCGCTGTCCGTCGCCTCCCCCGGCGTCGATCTCTTCCCCGTCGTCGGCGCCGACGTGCTCTCCCAGCTGCCCCGCTGGCGGGAGTGGCCCACCTTGCAAGAGCGCTTCCCGCCCCTGGTGGTCGGCCGGGCCGGCTACCCTTCGCCTGCCGACAGCCTGTCCTTCCCCGACGTGAGCAGCTCCGCCATCCGCCAGCGCCTGCTGGCCGGCGCGCCCGTCGACCACCTAGTCCCCGCCTCGGTCCTCGCCGCCGTCCAGGCCGCAGACCCCCAGCGCCTGTGGGGCGCCCCCCCGGAGCGCCGGTGAGCCGACGACCCCTCGTGCTCTTCGACATCGACGGCACCCTGTGCTCCACCGAGGGCGCGGGCCGCCGGGCCATGGCGCAAGCCGCCGACGAGCTCTTCGGTCGCCCCGACCTCTTCGAGGGCTTGTCCTTCGCCGGGGCCATCGACGGGGAGATCGCCCGCCGCGCCCTGGCCCACGCCGGCATCCCGCCCACGGACCGCCGGGTCGGCCGGCTGCGGGCGGCCTACCTGCGCCGCCTGGTCCGGGGGCTGGCGCCGGGGCTGGGGCGGATCCACCCCGGGGCGGGCCAGGCGGTCCAGGGGGCGGTGCGCGCGGGAGCCGCGGTGGGCCTGCTCACCGGCAACTGGCGCCAGGGCGCCGAGCTGAAGCTGCGGCACTTCGACCTGTGGCGGCTGTTCCCAGCGGGCCTGGGCGCCTTCGGTGCCGACGCGCCCGACCGCCTGGGCCTGGTGCCGGTCGCCTGGCGGCGCGCCTGGCGCCTCGGGCTGCGCCCCGACCGGATCCTGGTCGTCGGAGACACCCCCAACGACGTCGCCTGCGCCCGGGCCGGAGAGCGGGCCCTGGGCCCCGACGGACCCCGCGTGCTCAGCGTCGGCGTCACCACGGGCTTCGCCACCGAGCAGGCCCTGCGCGCCGCGCGCCCCGACCTGCTGGTCGCCGACCTGGACCAGGGCTGGGAGGCCCTGGTGGCGCTGCTGACAGCGCCGGTGCCGCGGAGCTGACCCGGGGGCCTGGGCCTGGGCCTGGGGATCAGGGCGTAGGCACGTACAGGCTGACGCCGGTGGCCCCGTCCTCATCCGGGTTCAGGCCGCTGGCGACCAGCACGCCGTAGTCGGGGTCCAGGGCCACGCCGGCGACGGCCACCGCCTCGGACAGGGGGCCTGTGCCCGTGCCCGGGTCGCACTCGCCGATGACGCCGAAGCGCTCCGTGGTGGCGTTGAACAGCTCGGCGCAGGGCACCGCCGTCGCCGCGCCGTAGACCATGTTCCAGAACAGGCCGATCTCCGTGACGCCACCGACGATGAGCACGTTGCCATCGGGCAGGGCGATCATCTGGTGCATGGCCCGGGGGATGGTCAGGGTCTGGGGAGCGGCGTCGCCGCCGACCGGCGTCCACACCGCGCCGTCGTAGATCCAGGCGCCGTCGCTCACGGTGGCCGGGAAGTTGAAGAGCTGGCTGGTGCCTGCGGGCGCGGCGCCGCCGGTCAGCAGCACGGTGCCGTCGGGCAGGGGCGCCATGGCCGGGTGGATCAGGGCCTGGGGCATGTTGGTCGCCGGCACGATGCTGCCCAAGGCCGTCACCAGGTCGCACTTGTTCGAGGCCGCGAAGCCACCGCTGCTCTCGGTCAGGCCCCCGCAGACCAACACGCCCTGGTCCCCCAGGGCCGCGGCGGCGTGGAACAGGAAGGGGCCGCCCGGGGTGCCGCTCACGCTCTCGAAGCCGCCGGCGACCGGGTTGTAGATCTCGGCGGTGGACTGGGCCGGGAAGGTCCCTGTCGCGCCGCGCGCCAGGCCGCCGACCACGACCACGTCGCCGTTGGACAGCTCGGTGGCCGTGGCGCCGCAGCGCTCGTGGACCAGGGCCTCGTCCTCGTCGCGCAGGACCGTCGTGGTGTTGGTCGCCGGGTCGAACAGGAAGGTGGACCAGGTCACCGTCGAGGTGTCGGGCTGGTAGCCGCCGGTCGTGTCGATGGTGAAGGTGTCCGCGCCGCCGGCGACCAGGATCTGGCCCCGCTGGTCGTGGTCGCCGCGGGTCAGCAGGGTGGCGGTGGCGCAGATCCGGCCGGCGCCGCCGTCGTCCCGGGGCGGCATGGTCGCGGCCAGGGTCTGGAAGATCAGGCCCTCGTTGGGGGGCGCGACGTCGAAGCTGAGGATCTGGTCCGAGGCGCTGTCCGGGTACACGCCCTTCTTGTTGCCACCGAAGAGCAGGAAGCGCCCGCTGCCCGCCGGTGCCAGGGCCGCGAAGCCGGTCGCGGTGCCCAGGTCGTTCATCTCGGCGAAGTCGTCGACCCGGGACACCAGGATCCGGACGACGACCTCTCCGGTCTCGATGCTCTGCAGCTCGGTGCGGCCGTAGGCGACCAGGTTGGCGCCCGAGTAGCCCTTGAGCATGAGGGTGGCGCCGTCCAGGGCGGGCAGCTTGTCGAAGGTGCTGGTGTCGCCGGTCGACAGGCCCGTCAGGGCCAGGACCTCTGCGTCCCCGGTCTGGGGCTGGACCACCAGGTCCATGCGGTCCAGCTCGGAGAGCAGGCTGCCCTGGTTGTGGGGCAGGACGGGCGTGACGGTGAGCGTGTAGTCCGCCCCGGAGCCACCGCCGCCGCCGGTGCAGGCGCTCAGGAGGGCAGCCGGGAGGAACAGCAGCGGGCTTCGCATCGTCACAACCGGTGGGCGAGGGGAGGGGAGCCGGCGAGTCCCGAGGAGGCGGTACTGCCCCCCGGGAGGGTCGCCCCCGGGCGGATGGTAGGAGCGCCTGGAGCGTTATGCAACCGCGGCAGCGCGGCGGCCTGTCACGCGGCTGTGGCGCTGCCGCTTGCCCACGCCTGCAGCCCGGGGCAAGGTGCCCTCATGGTCCGCCGCTCCGCCCTCCTCCAGGCCGTCCCCGGCCTCGCCCACGCGCTCACGACGCGCCGGGGCCCGGACGGCGCCTCCCTCGACCTGGGGGCCGGGGCCTCGCCAGCGGCCTGGGCCTGGGTGGCCACGCAGGCAGGCCTGCCGGGTGCCCCCGTGGCCTTGTTGTCCCAGGTCCACGGTGCCGGCGTGTGCGTCGCCACCGGGCCGGGCCTGCAAGGGGAGGGGGACGCCGTGATCACCCGCCAGCCGGGCCTGCTGCTGGCGGTGCGGGTGGCTGACTGCGTGCCGGTGCTGGTGGTCGACCTGGACGAGCGCGGCCGCCCCGTGCAGGTGGCTGCCATCCACGCGGGCTGGCGCGGCCTGGTTGCCGGCGTGATCCCCGCGGCCCTCGGCGCCATGGGGCCCACGGGAGGCCGACGGCTCGCGGTCGTCGGGCCTTGCATCGGCGCCGACGCCTACGAGGTCGGAGCTGAGGTGGTCGAGGGCCTGGGCAGCCGCGTGCCCTTGCAGATCTTCCTGCAGCCCGGTCGGCGAGCGGGGCGCTGGCAGGCCGATCTGCGCGCTGCGGCCGCCTGGCAGCTCCGCCAGGGCGGCGTGGTCGAGTCCGAGCTGCGGCCGGACTGCACCTTCTCCGACCCGGACCTGCACAGCCACCGCCGGGACGGCGCGGCCTCGGGCCGGATCGCCGCCGTGGTGGGGTTCGTAGCGGGGACCCCGTGCTGATCCTCGCCCTGTGGCTGGCCTGCAGCGGACCCGGCTGCGTGCGTGATCCCGACACCCGGGCCCGCAGGGAGGCGGCAGAGGCCTGGGACCGCGGCATGGACGCCCGCCGGGCCGGCCACCTCGACGACGCCGAGGCCGCCTTCCACAAGGCCGCCGACCTGGATCCCGACAGCCCGGTCCTGCCGACCTGGCGCGCCCAGGTGCTCGCCGAGCAGGGGCGGGTGCCCGAGGCCCTGGCCGTCCTGGATGAAGCCTTGTCCCGCTTCCCCGCCGACACCACCCTGCGCTTCAACCGGGCCGGGCTGCGGGCCCGCCAGGGCGAGCTGGACGACGCGGCCGCCGACCTGCACCAGCTCTTGTCCTCGGGGGCCATCCAGCCCGAAGACGCGGGCGTCGACCCGGACCTCGCCCTGCTGCGGGAGCGACCCGACCTCGCCCTCCTGGCGCCGATCCCCTCGGCCGACATCACGGCCTTCGGCCCCGATGGCAGCGTGTTGCTGGGCGATCGCGCCACCGTGCAGGTCCAGGTGGACGCGCCCGCCGGCGTGCCGCTGCTGCTGCAGGACATGGGTGAGCCCTCGGGCCTGCTGCGGCGCGAGCGGGTCGTGCAGACGGACCTGGACGCCCGCCCGGGCCGCGTCCGGATCCGCTTGGATCTGAGCCTGCTGGCCGTCGGAGAGGGCCCGGTCAGCGACGGGCCCTGGCTGCTCACCGCCGGCGCGACCAGCGGCCTGACGGATCGCATGCGCTTCGACATCCTGGCGGTGGGCGACCGCAGCGGCTCGGTGGGCGAGGCCCGGGCCGAGGACCTGGTGCTGCCCTCGGTGGTGCTGGCCGGGCACAGCCCGCCCTGGGCCGGCCGGGTGGGCGAGGTGCTGGTGATCATGGCGCCCCCGGGGGCCACCGCCGAGCTGGAGGGCCCGGCGGGTCCGGTCCGGGCCCTGGAGACCTGGGAGCTGCGCGACGACACCCAGCCCCGCTGGTCCGCGTGGCTGTACCCGGACCCGGGCACCGGGCGGGCTCATGTCCGTCGGGGCCGCCAGGACCTGCTTGACCAGGTCGTGGCGCCGGCCTCTCCGCCCTAGGCCCTACATCGGCTCGACGGGCGCGGCGCAGGCGTCGCAGCCGTTGAAGTCGCCTGCCGCGTTGCCCGTGGCGCTCACGTCGCAGGTGCTGACCACCACGCTGCGCTCGCAGCTCATGCCGTAGCCCAGGTTGTCGCGGGTCGTGGTCGTCGACAGGGCGGCCGAGCCGGCGCTCAGGACGATGCCGTCTTCGACGCTCGCCGAGACGTCCACGGTGCCCAGCGTCGAGGAGAAGCCGTCCAGGTGCAGGCCCGCGGTGCCGGCCCCGGCCACGTCGACCCGGTTCAGGGTGGCGATGGCCGTAGCACCGCTGGTCGAAACGTTCTCCAGCAGCAGGCCCTCGGCCCCCGTGCCCGAGACCGTGGTGTCCAAGAGCGTGGCGTTCACGGACGCCGTGCCGCGCAGGTACAGGCCGTGGCCGCCCTCGATGCTGCTCAGGTCCAGGCCATTGGCGTACAGGGTCGAGCTGGTCGTCGTGGCGTAGGCCGTGATCCCGTCGCCGACCTCCACCTGCCCGGCGCCCGCGACGCCGACGCCGTTGAGCTGCCAGGCGCCGTTGGCCAGGTAGATGCCCGTCGCCGCGGCGTCCGTCACGTTCACCGTGTTGGCGTTGACGTCACAGCCGCTGGCGTAGATGGCCGGCCCTGTGGTGCTGTAGCTCATGTCGTACTGGAACACGTCGTCGACGTACACGGCGTAGCGGGTCGTGTACTCGCCCCCGCTCGTCATCGTGACCCGGGTCAGGCCCATGCTCTCGCCCTCACAGGACAGGGCGTAGGGGCCGAAGTTGCCCAGGGTCGTGTCGGTGATGGTGGCCGTGGAGCCGGCCGAGACGTAGGTCGCCAGGCCCAGGTAGTCGGTGAAGCTGTTGTTGCTCAGCGCCGCCGTCGAGGTCCCGTAGGCGCTGTCCGAGTACAGCTCGACGCCGTTGACGCCGTTGCTGAAGGTGTTCTGCTTGATGGTGGCGGCGCCGCCGTACCAGACCTGGATGTCCGAGCCCAGCCACTGGTAGTAGTCGTAGCGGGTGACGCTGCCGTCGCCGGTCGGGAAGACCGAGCTGGTGTCCAGCACCTCGTTCTGGCTGTCGGTGAAGGTCGAGCCGCCGACGTAGAGCGAGGTGGCCTGGTAGCTGACGACGCTGCCGCCGAAGGAGCCGCCCTGGGCGCCGCTGAAGTCGCTGTAGGTGACGCGGCCGGAGCCCTGGAAGGCCATGACGGCCGCGCAGGTGGTGTTGGCGAAGGTGGCCCCGTCGACGGTCACCGCGCCGTAGATGTCCGAGATGCCGTAGCCGACGACGTCGGTGACGGAGCCCCCGCTCCAGTCCAGGTCGCTGTCGATGGCGGCGACGCCCACGTCGGTGTCGAGGGTGAAGCAGCGGTCGGCGTCGCTGGTGGTGACGGCCTGGGTGCCGCTCACCGTGACGTCCCGGGCGTAGGTGTCCGTCGAGATCAGGTAGATCCCGTGGTTGGACTGGTCGGCCAGGGCGACCCGCGTCAGGTCGGTGCTGCCGGTGCCAGACGGCGCCGCGGCCAGCAGCCCGACGCCGGTGTAGCCGGTGATGCTGCTGTCGGTGACGGCGGTGGTGGGGGCGACCAGGTGGATGCCGGCGCTGAGGTAGGTGGCCTTGTTCCACTCGTCGGCCGTGACCTCGTTGACCACGCCGGGCGTCCCGACGATGGTGGTGTTGCTGACCTCGGCCGAGCTCGGGGAGTAGGCGTAGATGCCCGTGTAGATGGCGTCGGTCACCGTCAGGCCGTCGGCGACCAGGTCCGTGTCGCTGGCCAGGACGCCGAAGAAGGTGCCGGTGATCGTGTCCCCCGTCAGGTCCAGGCTGCCGGTGTCGGCGTAGATCCCGTAGGAGTTGACGCCCTCCAGCGTGTTGCCCGAGGTGCTCAGGCTGCTGTGGTCGACGAAGATGCCGAAGCCGTCGTTGAGGCTGGTGCTGGTGGGGTTGCTCATGGCGACGCCGGAGATCAGCGTGTCCTGCACCGTCACCACGGCGCCGTCAGCCAGCGCGATGCCGAAGCCCGTGCTGTCGCTCACCGTGCAGCCCTGCACCGTGGCCGAGCCGCCCGAGATGCTCACGCCACCCTTGGGGGCGCCGCTCACCGTGCTGTCCGCCAGCACGAGCTCGGTGGAGTCCACGATCTCGATGCCCACCTTGCCCGGGCTGCTCACGCTGAGCCCTTGCAGGGTGGCGCCGGTGGCTCCCTCGACGTGTACGGCCGCCTTGCTGCTCTCGATGACCAGGTCCTGGACGGTGGCGCCGACGTTGACGGTCAAGGGCACGTCGCCGGTGGCGGTCAGGGTCAGGCCGCTGCCGCCCACCAGGGTGAGGGCCTTGGTCAGGACCACCGCCTCGTCGTGGGTGCCGGTGCAGGCCTCCAGGCTGATGGTGCTGCCGTCGATGGCGACCTGCTGGGCGTCGTTGATCCAGGCGTAGCTGCCCGCCCCATCGACGGTGATGCAGCCGGTCTCGAAGGGGCTGCCGCCGTCGCCACCCCCGCCGGTGTCACCCCCGCCCCCGTCGCCGCCGCCGCCGGTGTCGTCGGCCTTGGTGTTCTTGGTGCAAGCCAGGGTGGTCGCGAGGGGCAGCAGCAGCAGCAGGGGAATGAGACGGCGGATCATGGACGCTCCATGGGGGTGTCCGCGACGAACGCGGCCGGCGATCGTCGGTAGGGGCGCAGTGAAGCACATTGCAGGCCCATGCGCGACGGGCCCGGAGAGGCGAGGGGAGGGCTCGTCGTGATACCCCGGCAAGACACGGACCGGCGGGTGCCGGCGACCCGGGAGGATCGATGTCCGGCCCTGACAGCGAGAGTGAGATCCTGGCCCACCAGCGCATGCTGGACCGCCTGGCCGAGGCCGAAGCCGAAGCCATGCTGGGGGGCGGAGACGCGGCCATCGCGGCCCAACACGCCCGCGGCAAGCTCACGGCGCGTGAGCGCGTCGAGGCCTTGCTGGACCCGGGCACCTTCCGCGAGCTGGACCGGCTGGTGGTGCACGACTGCCACGACTTCGGCATGGCCGACAAGAAGGTCCCCGGCGACGGCGTCGTCACCGGCTACGGCCGCATCGACGGGCGCCTGGTCTACCTCTTCGCCCAGGACTTCACGGTCTTCGGCGGCTCCCTGTCCGCCGCCTACGCCCGCAAGATCTGCAAGGTCATGGACCTGGCGGTGAAGAACGGCGCCCCCATCCTGGGCCTGAACGACTCGGGGGGGGCCCGCATCCAGGAGGGTGTGGCCAGCCTGGGCGGCTACGCGGACATCTTCCTGCGCAACACCCTCGCAAGCGGCGTGGTGCCGCAGCTCTCGGCCATCATGGGGCCCTGTGCCGGCGGGGCGGTCTACAGTCCGGCCATCACGGACTTCATCGCCATGGTGCAGAAGACCAGCTTCATGTTCGTGACGGGCCCCGATGTCATCAAGACCGTCACCCACGAAGACGTCAGCAAGGAGGCGCTGGGCGGCGCGTCGGCCCACACCGAGCTGAGCGGGGTGGCCCACTTCTCGGTGCCCGACGAGTACGCCTGCCTCGCCCTGCTGCGCGAGCTGATCTCGTACATGCCGGACAACAACCTCACCGAGGCACCTCGGCGCGAGACCACCGACCCGGTGGACCGGATCTGCCCGCAGCTCGACCAGCTGGTGCCCAGCAACCCCAACAAGCCCTACGACGTCAAGGACGTGGTCACCGCCGTCGCCGACGAGGGGCGCTTCCTGGAGGTCCAGGCCGAGTACGCCCAGAACCTGGTCATCGGCTTCTGCCGGCTGGGCGGACGCAGCGTGGGGGTCGTGGCCAACCAGCCCGCCCACCTCGCCGGCGTGCTGGACGTCAACAGCTCGCTGAAGGGCGCCCGCTTCGTGCGCTTCTGCGATGCCTTCAACATCCCGCTGTGGGTCATCGAGGACGTGCCGGGCTTCCTGCCCGGGGTCACCCAGGAGCACGGCGGCATCATCAAGCACGGCGCCAAGCTGCTCTACGCCTTCTGCGAGGCGACGGTGCCCAAGGTCACCCTCATCACGCGCAAGGCCTATGGCGGCGCCTACTGCGTGATGAACAGCAAGCACATCCGGGCCGACCTCAACTTCGCCTGGCCGACGGCCGAGATCGCCGTCATGGGCAGCGACGGGGCGGTCAACATCATCTTCCGCCGCGAGATCGTTGACGCCCAGGATCCGGCCGCCACGCGGGCCCTGCTGGTAGAGGACTACAAGGAGAAGTTCGCCACGCCCTACCGGGCGGCGGAGCTGGGCTTCCTCGACGAGATCCTGGTGCCACGCACGACCCGGGCCCGCCTGGTCGAAGCCTTCGACAGCCTCCAGGGCAAGCGCGACAGCAACCCGCGCAAGAAGCACGGAAACATCCCCCTGTAGGGGCCGCCCGGGCCCTGCTGCGAGGCCGCCTTGGCCCGCTTCCTGACGCCGACATCGAGCCTGGAACCCTGGACCCGCCTGGGGGGGGCCGGGTTCGTGATGCTGGTGGTCGTGTTGGTCGGCGCCGGGGGCTACGACACGCTGGGCGGCTCCCGCTGGACCGCCGTCGAGTGCCTGTACATGGCGGTGATCACCATCTCCACCGTCGGCTACGGCGAGACCCTGGCGGGCCTGCACGAGGTCCCCTATGCCCGGGCCTGGACCATCATCCTCATCGTCCTGGGCAGCGGGTCGATGCTCTACTTCGCCTCCTCGCTCACCGCCCTCATCGTCGAGGGCGACCTGGGAGGCGCGATGCGGAGGCGACGCATGCAGCGCCAGATCGACGAGCTGTCCGGTCACCTCATCCTGTGCGGCACCGGCACCACCGGCCGCTACGTGCTGGAGGGCCTCGCCCGATCCGGCCAGGACCTGGTCCTGGTCGACGTGGACACGGCCCACCTGGAGCACTGCCGGCGCAGCTACGACCGCAAGCTCTTCCTGGTCTCGGGCGACGCCACGGACGACGCCGTGCTGCGCCAGGCCGGCATCGAGCGGGCGGCCGGGGTCGTGCTGGCCCTGACCGAGGACCGCGACAACGTCTACGCGGCGATCGCGGCGCGCTCGCTCAACCCGCGGCTGCGCATCGTGGCCAAGGCGGTGGAGCCCGGGGCGGCCGACAAGCTGCGCCGGGCCGGGGCCGACGACGTGGTCTCGCCCAGCCGCCTGGGTGGCGAGCGCCTGGCCAGCCAGCTGTTGCGGCCCAGCGTCATGGACTTCTTCAACCGCGTCATCCTGGGGCACGAGCACGGCGTCGGCTTCGAGGAGGTGCTGGTCCCGGCCGGCGGCCCGCTGGTCGGCCGCAGCCTGGGCGAGCTGCACCTGCGGGAGCAGGTCGATGTGCTGGTGGTGGGGATCCGGCCGCCGGGCGGTGAGTGGGTGCCGCGGCCGGGGGCCGAGACCCGGCTGGTCGGCGGCGCCCGGCTGGTGGTGATGGGCGAAGCGAGCCAGGTGGCGCGCCTGCGGACCCTGCTGGAGGCGCGGGGCTGAGCGCCATGCCGAGCCTGCGACGGGCAGAGGTCAGATCCTGTCCGCCATGCGCCGGGCGCCGTCGCTAGACCGGGTCCATGAGCGCAGCGCCCGACCCCCTGTCCGCCTTCGGCCCGGCCACCCGCGCCTGGTTCACGGCGGCCTTCGACCGCCCGACGCCGGTCCAGGTGCAGGGCTGGGCCGCCATTGCCGCGGGTCGCCACGCCCTGCTCCTGGCGCCCACGGGCAGCGGCAAGACGCTGGCGGCCTTCCTGTGGGCGCTCGACGGGCTGCACCACCGCCCGCGGCAGGCCCTGGCCCCGGCCGGGGTGCGGGTCCTCTACGTTTCGCCCATGAAGGCGCTGGTCTACGACATCGAGCGCAACCTGCAGACCCCCCTGGCCGGCATCCGGGCGGCGGCCGCGCGGCTGGGCCTGGGCGTGCCCCCGGTCTCGGTGGCGGTGCGCACGGGGGACACCCCGGCCGGCGATCGGCGGGACCAGGCCCGGCACCCCGCCGACGTGTTGGTGACCACCCCCGAGAGCCTGTACCTGCTGCTGTCCAGCCAGGCCCGGGCGGGCCTGGCCACGGTGGAGACCGTCATCGTGGACGAGATCCACGCGATCGCCGGCATTAAGCGGGGTGTGCACCTGGCCCTGTGCCTGGAGCGCCTGGACGAGCTGGTGACCCGCCCCGACGACGTGGGGCAGCGGCGTCCGGCGCCACAGCGCATCGGCCTGTCGGCCACCCAGCGCCCCTTGCAGGAGATCGCCGCCTTCCTGGGCGGGCGACTGGCGGACGGGGCGGCGCGACCGGTGGCCATCGTCGACGCCTCGGCCCGACCGGCCATCGACCTGCGCGTCGTCGTGCCGGTGGACGACATGGAGAACCCGGGGGTGCCGCCCCCCGCGGCTCCGGCCCTCGACGCCGTGGGCGACGACCTGCCGGGCCTGCTGGGGCCGACGGTGCTCGGGCCCGCCCTGCTGGGGCCTGCTGTGCCCGCCGCCTCCTCGCCCGGCATGGATCGGCAGGGCATCTGGCCGGCCATCCACCCCGAGATCCTCGCGCTGATCCGGGCCCACCGCTCCACCATCGTCTTCACGAACAGCCGGCGGCTGTGTGAGCGCATGGCCCAGCGCCTGAACGAGCTGGCCCAGGACCAGGGCCTGCCCGTGCCCCTGGTGCGGGCCCACCACGGCAGCGTGAGCCACGCCGAGCGCACCGAGATGGAAGAGGCGCTCAAGGCGGGCCGGCTGCGCGGCATCGTCGCGACCAGCTCTTTGGAGCTGGGCATCGACATGGGCGCCGTCGACCTGGTGGTGCTCGTGGAGAGCCCGGGTGCGGTGTCGACGGGCCTGCAGCGGGTGGGGCGGGCCGGGCACCAGGTCGAGGTGCGGAGCAGCGGGCGGATCTTTCCCAAGTACCGGGCCGACCTGCTGCAAGCCGCCGTTGTCGTGCAGGAGATGGAGCGCGGCGCGGTCGAAGAGACGCGCGTCCCCACCAACTGCCTGGACGTGTTGGCCCAGCACGTGGTCAGCATGTGCCTGGAGGGCCCCTGGTCCGTGCCCGACCTGGGCCGGGTCCTCCGGGGCGCCTGGCCCTACCGCGACCTGTCAGAAGCCGGGCTCGTCGCCGTGCTGGACATGCTGAGCGGGCGCTACCCGGGGGACGAGCTGGGAGAGCTGCGGCCGCGGCTGGTCTGGGACCGGGGGGCGGACCTGCTGCGGGCCCGGCCCGACGCGCGCCTGGCCGTATTCGGCAACCCCGGCACCATCCCCGACCGGGGCCTGTTCGGGGTCTACCTGGCGGGGGACGCGGCGGCGGGCCCGGACGGTCGCAGCCGCCGCGGGGCCCGGGGGCGGCGCCTGGGTGAGCTGGACGAGGAGATGGTCTACGAGTCGCGCAACGGGGACACCGTGATCCTGGGCGCCTCCACTTGGCGCATCATCGACATCCAGCGGGACCGGGTGCTGGTGGAGCCGGCTCCGGGCGAGCCGGGACGCATGCCCTTCTGGCGGGGAGAGGGTCCGGGCCGCCCGGTGGGCCTGGGACAGGCCATGGGCGCCTTCGTCCGGACGGTCTCGGCCATGGAGCCCGACGCCGCCCGGGAGCACCTGGTCGCCCAGTGCCGGCTGGACGAGCGGGCGGCTGGCAACCTGCTGGCCTACCTGGCGGACCAGCGGGCCGCGACGGGCACCCTGCCCACGGACCGCGCCATCACCATCGAGCGCTTCCGCGACGAGCTGGGGGACTGGCGGATCTGCATCCTCACGCCCTTCGGGGCCCGGGTGCACGCGCCCTGGGCCCTGGCCCTGGAAGCCAGCCTGGGCACGGCGGTCGGGGCTGCTCAGGGGGGCGAGGGGGGTGAGGGGACCCACACCGGGATCCAGTCCCTGTGGACCGATGACGGCATCGTCCTGCGCTTCCCCGACGCCGAGCTCTTCGATCCGGGGCTCCAGGCGGCGGGTGGGCCGGGCATCGGCCGGGCGGCCCTGCCCGACGCGGCGGCCCTGCTGCCCGATCCCGATGAGGTCGAAGAGCTGGTCACGGGGCAGCTCCGCCACGCCGCCCTCTTCGCCGCCCGCTTCCGCGAGGCCGCGGTCCGCTCCCTGCTCCTCACGCGGCGCCGCCCCGGGCAGCGGGCGCCCTTGTGGGCCCAGCGTCTGGCCGCCCAGCGCCTGCTTGCGGCGGCCAGTCGACACGCCACCTTCCCCGTGGTCCTGGAGACCTACCGGGAGTGCCTGCAGGACGTCTTCGACCTGCCGGCGCTCGTGGCCCTGCTGCGAGAGGTCCGGGCCCGCCGGGTGCGCGTGGACGAGGTCGAGACCTCGCGGCCCTCGCCCTTCGCCCGGAACCTGGTCCTGTCCTACGTGGCCGAGTTCCTCTACGAGGGGGACGCGCCCCTGGCCGAGCGCAAGGCCCAGGCCCTGGCCCTGGCCCTGGCCCTGGACCGGGGGCTGCTGCGGGAGCTGCTGGGCCAGGACGAGCTGGCCAGCCTGCTGGACCCCCAGGTCGTGTCCCAGGTCGAGTCCGAGCTGCAATGCCTGGATCCCGAGCGCCGGGCCCGCAGCGTGGATGGGCTGCACGACCTGCTGCGCCGGGTGGGTGACCTGTCTGTAGAGGAGCTGGCCCTGCGCTGTCGCCCGGCCGCTCAGGGGGAGGACGCGGCGGCGACGGCGGCGGGGACGGCGACGGCCTGGCTGGCCCAGTTGGTCGCCGAGCGGCGAGCCGCCCCGGTGCGCGTGGCGGGCCAGGAGCGCTTCGTCGCGGCAGAGGACCTGGCCCGCTACCGCGACGCCCTGGGCTGCGTGCCCCCGGCGGGCATGCCGGCCGCCCTGCTGGCGCCCTCGGTCGATCCCTTGCTGGCCCTGGTGCAGCGCCACGCCCACAGCCACGGCCCCTTCCGGGCGGCCCAGGTCGCCCTTCGGCTGGGCCTGCGCCCGCCCCAGGTGGAGCCGGTGCTCCAGCTGCTGCTGTCCCGGGGCAGCCTGGTCAGCGGGGGGCTGATCCGCGGCGGCCTGGTCCGCGGGGGGCAGCCGGCCTGGGAGGGGGCGGGCCCCGACTACTGCGAGGCCGAGGTGCTGCGCCGCATCAAGCGCCGCACCCTGGCGAAGCGGCGGGGCGAGGTGGCCCCGGTGGACGGCGCCGCCCTGGCCCGCTTCCAGCTCACCTGGCACGGGATCTGGACCAGCAGCGGGCGGGCGCCGGGGGGGCCGGCCCTGCTGGACGAGGCCGTGCTCCAGCTCGAGGGCTGCGCGCTGCCCTTCAGCGAGCTGGAGCGCCGGATCCTGCCGGCCCGGGTGCCGGGCTTCCAGCCGGCCCTGCTCGACGAGCTGGGTGCCAGCGGGGCCCTGGTCTGGGTCGGTCAAGGCCGGCTGGGCCCTCGCGACGGCCGGGTCGCGCTGTACCGTCGGGAGCAGCTCTCCCTGCTGCTGGCGCCGCCGCCACCGGCCCAGGAGCTGGCGGCCCGGGGTGAGCTTCCCTGGTCGCCGGTGCACGCGGCCCTGGTGGAGAGCCTCCAGGCCGGCGGGGCCCGCTTCACGGTGGAACTACAGCAGGACGTGGCCCGGCGCCTGGAGCGGCCCCTGCGGGCCGAGGCGCTGCAAGGCCCGCTGTGGGACCTGGTCTGGGCCGGGCTGCTGACCAATGACACGCTCCAGCCCCTTCGTGGCTTGTCGGCGCCGGCCCGGCGCGGCGGCGGGGCCCGGCAGCGCCTGGGCGGGCGCTCCCTGTCCGAGGGGCGGCTGGGGGGACCGCCAGGGGTGGCGCAGCGGCCCACGGGCCGGCTGGGCGGGCGGCTGGGCGGGGGGCTGGGGGGCGGCGGGGGTCGCTGGTCCCTGGTCGCGGCGCTGCTGGAGCCCTCGGGGCCAGGGGCCACCGCCTCTCGGGCGTGGACGACCCAGGTCGCCCACGCTCGCGCCGTGATGCTGCTGGAGCGCTACGGCCTGGTGGCGGCGGGCCACGCCCGGGCCGAGGGCCTGCCCGGCGGCTTCTCGGCGGTCTACGAGGTGCTGCGGGGCCTGGAGGAGGCGGGCCGGGCCCGCCGGGGCCACTTCGTCGAGGGCCTGGAGGGCGCCCAGTTCGCCCTGCCCGGGGCCGTCGACCGCATGCGGGCCTGTCGGGAGGAGCCCCAGCCGGGGGACGATCCCGCCGCGACCGGGGCCGGCGCCACCGTGCTCGCGGCCACCGACCCGGCTTGCCCCTGGGGCCTGGCCCTGCCCTGGCCGGCCTCGGGGGGCAGCGGCAGCCCGCGCCGGGCGGCCGGCGCCTCGGTGGCCGTGGTCGACGGGCGGCCGGTGCTCTTCGTGGACGCGGGCGGGCGCAGCGGTGTGAGCTTCGCCGCCGTGGACGATCCGGAGAGCGCGGCCCGGGCTGTGACCGCGCTGCGGGCCCACCTGGGCCAGGCCGGCCACAAGGGCCTGCGCATCGAGCAGCTCGACGGCCAGCCGGCGCTGGACGCGCCCGCCGCGGCAGCCCTGGTCACGGCGGGCCTCGACCGGGGCCGGCACGCGCTCACGCTGCATCCACGACGATGAGTTTTCTGGTGCCTTCGTATCGAAGTGTCGGCGTTGTTGTCGCATGGCCGAGCCCGAAGTGATCCTGTGGCTAGGGTTGTCGGAGCGAGGTCCCCCATGATCCAGCCCCTGCTCGTCGGCCTGCTGCTCGGCGGGTGCAAGAAGAACGCGCCCTGCGATCCCGCCGATCCGCTCGCCTGCGACGACGGCTTGGTCTGCGAGGAGGTGACCGGCGGCGAGGCAGACTGCTTCGCGCCGGTGCAGGTGCAGGGCCGGGTCTTCGATCTCGCCGATAACAGCAACATCGGCGGGGCCCGGGTGGCCGCCCTGGACGCCAACGGCGCCGCCCTGTCGGGGGTGGCCGTGTCGGCGGCTGACGGCAGCTACGCCCTGGTTGTGCCCTCACCGCGCACCATCGACGGCGTGCCCACGGTCCCCGACTTCACCCTGCGCGCCGACGCGGCGGGCTTCCTGACCTACCCCAGCGGGATCCGTGTCTCGATCCCCATCGACGCCATCAGCAACACGGTGCCGACCAAGGACAGCGACCCCTGGATCATCAGCAACACGACCACCGACGTGGGCCTGGTCCAGGTGCCGGCGGGCACCGGCACGGGCAGCATCGCCGGTGTGGCCGAGGTCGCCGACGACCATGCCGGTGCGCTGGTGGTGGCCCAGCAGGGTGGCGCGGGCCGGACCGCCGTCGCCGACACCGACGGCAGCTACGTGATCTTCAACCTGGACGACGGGGACTGGGGCCTGGCAGGCTACGCCCTCGGCCACGTCTACGACGGCGTCAACGTGACGGTCTCGAGTGGGCAGCAGAGCTCCGCCGACCTGCACCTGGTCGGGACCAGCCCCGGCTCGGCCAGCGGCAGCGTGCAGATCGTCAACGCGCCGGGTGGCTCCGTCACCTCGGTGATCCTGGTCGTGGAGTCCACCTTCGACCCGGAGCTGGTGCGCGGAGAGGCCCCGCCAGGGCTCCGGGCCGGCGGCGTGACCGGGAGCTGGAGCATCAGCGGCGTGCCGCCCGGCGACTACGCGGTGCTCGGCGCCTTCGCGAACGATGGCCTGGTCCGGGACCCGGACACCAGCATCTCGGGCACGGACGTCCTGCACATCACGGTGGGCCAGGGCCAGGACGTCAGCGTGGACGGCTTCAAGCTCACGGGCGCCCTGGAGGTGCTGTCGCCCGGCGTCGACCAGCCCGAGGCGGTGAGCGGCCCGGTGAGCCTGAGCTGGGCCGACGACAGCTCCGAGGACGAGTACCAGGTCGTTGTCTACGACGCCTACGGGAACTTGGCCTGGTCCGCGACCGAGCCCCGCCACACCGGTGACGATCCCGTCCTGAGCTACTCCGGGCCCCTGGAGCCCGGCATGTACTACTGGTTCCGCGCCACCTCGTACAAGGACGGCACGCCCATCTCCATGACCGAGGACCTGCGCGGCGTCTTCTACGCGCCCGGCGCGCCCTGATCGGGTCCGTCCGACCCGCGGCGCACCGTACCTTTCACCGCCACCGTCCGCCGCCCCAACATGTTCATGCGCGTCGACCGGACGGTCGGCGCCTCGGCCACCCGACCGTCCTGGTAACGAAAACGCAGGGCGTCGGTGGGGCACTGCACGATGCAGGCGCCGCACTGGATGCACTGCTCGGGTCGGGCGATGGTGACCTTGTGGGCGTGGCCGTCCATGACCAGCACGTCGCGGGGGCAGACCAGCACGCAGTCGGCGGCGCCGGTGCAGCGCTCGCTGACCAACTCGACCTTCGCCTGGTTGTGGAAGGTGTTGATGGTGCTGCCGTACCAGGGCGTCGTGCCGGCCAGGTCGAGGGACAGCACCCCGACCGCCACCAGCACCAGGCCGCCCAGGCCGAGCAGGTGCGGGGTGCTGGTCGCCGCGAGCAGGAGCAGCAGCCCGGCGCCCAGGCCAATGGAGGGCAGGGCGAAGGCGGCGTAGGACAGCCAGCGGCGACCGCCCACGACGGGGACCCACGGCAGGGCCAGGAACAGCCCGAAGACGGTGCAGAGCACGGCGACGGCCGCGGCCAGGGCCAGGGGCCAGCCGGCGAGCCAGCCGACCAGGGGGGTCGACAGCAGCACCATGGGCAGCGCCCACATCGAGGCCATCTCGGCGCGCTCGCGGGCGGGGAAGCGCACGACGCGGTCGCTGCGTCGGCTGTGAGCGCCCCGGTCCAGGAAGGCCGGCAGGTCCTCCATGTGGGCGGGCCCCCAGCGGGTCTGCCAGCCGGTGGCGTCGGTGATGGCCGGGCGCTCGACCCCGGTGGCGGCCAGCTGGGGGAGCACCAGCTCGTGGTGATCGACCTGCTCGCCGATGCCACTGGTGCGCAGGACCGAGATCACGTCGTGGTGGGTCAGGTGTCCGCCCCCGGCGGCACACCAGACGTTGATGCCCCGGCTGTCGGCGCACAGCAGCCAGGCATCCCGCCCCCGCAGCGTCCGGCGCAGGCGCCCCACGGTCAGCGTGAAGTTGCCGGTCAGCAGCACCGGAGAGGCGCGGCCGGGGTCTCCCAACCGCACCAGGCCGGTCGGCGCGCGGTGGGGGAGAGCTCGCAGGACCAGGTCCCGCAGGTCGGCGAGGAAGGTGCTCACGCGGGCCTTCGGGCGTGCAGGATGAGGAAGGTGCCGCCGTCGCGGTAGACCTCGGACTGCACGATGAAGCCTGCCTTGCGAACCCGATCCGGCAGACCTGCCACGGCCCGGGTCGTGGTCTGGGTCAGCGCGTAGGGCGGCCAGGGGGGCGCGCGCCAGCCGGTGGGCGACCCGGCGCCAGCGCTCGGTGGGCACGACCTCGTCGGCCAGGACCAGGTCCCCGCCGGGGACCAGGCAGGTCGCGATGGTCTTCAGGGCGTAGCGCTGCTCGTCCAGGGACAGCTCGCTCATCGCCAGGCAGCTCACCACGGCGTCCAGGCTGTCCGGTCCGAAGTGGTCCTCCAGCTCGGCAGCGCTGGCCTGGATCCAGCGCAGGCTGCCGCCGCCGCGCGGCACCGGCCGGGCGCGCGCGACCTCCAGCATGCCGGCGTCGCGGTCCAGCCCCGTCGCCCGGGCCCCACGGGCCGCGCAGGCCACCGCGACGGCCCCGGTGCCACAGCCGAGGTCCAGCACCTGGCGTCCGGGCCCCGCGGCCAGCTCGGCGATGCGGTCGTAGACTTGCTGGATGCGCCCCCGGGACAGTAGCCCGATCCCGCGGTCATAGCGCTCGGGAGTGGACTCCAGCACCTTCATCCACACGAAGCTGGAGATGGCGCACCTCGCCCTGAGGGCATAGCCCGCGTGAGGCCGCCTTGACGCGCGGCCCCGCGGCCAATAGGAGCCGCCGGTTACGGGCTCGGACCGCCTGCACGCACGCCTCGCTCCGCGTGTGCTGGCCGCCGGAACCTCGACCCCTGGATCTTCCTCCCTCGACGCGCCGCTGCTGCAGCCGCGGCCTGGAGCCTCCCCGATGGCCGTTCGCCTCCGCCTGACCCGCCTGGGCCGCAAGAAGCGCCCCTTCTACCGCATCGTCGCCGCTGACTCGCGCTCGCCGCGTGACGGCCGCCACATCGAGATGCTGGGCCACTACAACCCCATGGTCAAGCCCTCCGAGCTGAAGGTAGACCTGGACCGCGTGGACTACTGGCTGGGCGTCGGCGCGCAGCCCTCGGACACCGTCGCCGGGCTCATCAAGAAGGCCCGCGCCGTCATCTCGGTCGAGGGCTGAGCACGTGCAGGATCTTGTCGGCTTCACCCTTCGCTCCATCGTGGAAGATCCGGACCAGGTCCGGATCAACGTGGTCGAGGGCGCCGCGTCCGTGCTCTTCGAGGTCGAGGTCTCCGACCGCGACCGCTCCCGGCTGCTGGCGGATGAATCTGCCCTCCTCCAGTCCGTGCAGGCCGTGCTCTCGGCCTCCTCGGGTCGGCAGAAGGCGGTCCTGGATCTGATCGGCCGCGACGGCCGAAGCTCCGAAGAGGAGTAGCGGAGCCGTGGGTCGACGCGCCGACCCGCGCTTCCTCCCCGACGACGTGCGCCTGGGCAATGTCTCCGGGCTGCACGGCATCCGTGGTGAGGTCAAGCTCTTCCTCTACAACCCGGCCTCGGACCTGATCGGCAAGGACCTCGACGCCATCCTGGTCGGGCCGACCGGCGAGCGGCGTCCGGCCCACCTGCACCTGCGCACGGGCGCAGGCCGCCGGATCCTGGCCGCCCTCGACGCCGCCACCGACCGCGACCAGGCCGCCGCTCTCATGGGCTTCGAGGTCGTGCTGCCCGCCTCGGCCCTGCCGCCCGCGGGTCCCGACGCCTGGTACCACCGCGACCTGGTGGGGCTGCCGGTGCGCACCGTCGAAGGCCGCAGCCTGGGCAATATCGCGGAGATCTACGACACGGGCGAGGTCGACGTGTGGCTGCTGCGCGTTCCGGACGGTGATCGCGTCCTGCCGGCCCTGCGCCGGAACCTGGTCTCGGTGCGCCTGCGCCAGGGCGACGAGCCCGGTGAGGTGGTCGTGACCGAGGACGCCGTCGACGACCGCCCGCCGGTCTAGCCCGCCCTCCCTCCCACCGGGGTGCCGGTGCGCTTCGACCTGCTGACCCTGCATCCCGAGCTGTGCATCGGCCCGGTGAGCACCTCGATCATCGGTCGAGCCCGGTCCGCGGGGCTGCTGGATGTGCGGGTCCACGACCTGCGCCAGTGGGCCGAGGGCAGGCACCAGCAGGCCGACGACGGCCCCTACGGCGGCGGCAGCGGCATGGTGATGAAGGTCGACGTGGTGCACCGCGGCATCCAGGCGGTGCGCGAGGCCGGCGGCCACGTCGTGCTCATGGACCCGGTGGCGCCCACCTTCCGGCAGCCCGACGCATTGCGCCTGGCCAGGCTGCCGCAGCTCGTCCTGGTCTGTGGCCACTACGAGGGCGTCGACGCCCGCGTGCGCGAGCACCTGGTCGACGAGGTGCTGAGCATCGGGGACTACGTGCTCACCGGCGGCGAGCTGGCGGCGCTGGTGGTCCTGGACGCCGTCGCCCGACAGGTGCCGGGCGTGCTGGGCAACCCCGACAGCCTGGGCACCGAGAGCTTCACGCCCTACGCGGACGGGTCGGTGCTGCTGGAGGCTCCGCAGTACACCCGGCCCGCCCAGTACCAGGGCTGGTCGGTGCCCGAGGTGCTGCTGTCGGGCCACCACGGGCGCATCCAGGCCTGGCGGCGGGCCCAGGCCGAGGCCCTCACGGCGCGCTACCGACCCGATCTCCTGGCCGCGCCCGCTGCGGGGCCGGCGCCCTCCCAGGAGGCGGCTCCTGGCGCCGCCCCAGGGCCCTCCGACCTTGCGCGAGACGAGGAGAACGGGTAGGTGTCGCCGGTTCGCCACGCCCCTGCCGGGCGTCGGCCTCTGAGGATACCCATGGACATCGCGACCATCGAGAAGAGCATGGAGCTCCCCACCCGCGACCTGAACATGCAGGTCGGTGACACGGTGCGGGTGCACGTGCGGATCGTTGAGGGCACCAAGAGCCGCATCCAGGTCTTCGAGGGCACGGTCATCGGCATCAAGAACGCCGGCCCCCGCACGACCTTCACGGTGCGCAAGGTGTCCTACAACGTCGGCGTGGAGCGGATCTTCCCGCTGTTCAGCCCGAGCGTCGAGACGGTGGAGGTCAAGAGCCGCCACCAGGTCCGTCGCTCCAAGCTGTACTACCTCCGCGAGCGCCGCGGAAAGTCGGCTCGCCTGCGCGAGGTCCGCGGGGCCCTGAGCCGCTGATCCGGTGAGGTCCCGTGACCCTGCGGGGTCTGCTCGGGACGCCCCAGCGCGGGACGCCCCAGCTCGGGACGCCCCAGCTCGGGACGCCGAGGAGCGGCGCCAGTCCGTCCAGGACGGGGTGGCAGCCGAGCGCTTGGTCGCCGACCGGCTGGTCGCGGCGGGCTGGGCCGTGGTGGCGCGCAATTGGCGTGGCGCCCGCGGCGAGCTCGACGTGGTCGTCGTGCGCGACGGGCGGCTGCGCTTCGTCGAGGTCAAGGCCCGAGCCGCCCAGGACGAGGGCGGGATCGAGGCCGTGGGCGCCTGGAAGCAGCGTCGGCTGGTGCGCGCGGCCCGTGCCTTTCTGGCATCGTGGCCCGAGCCGGTCGCCGAGGCCTGCTTCACCGTGGTGGTCGTGACCCTGCCGCCGCGGGGCAGCTCCCTGGAGCACGCCCGGGTCGAGTGGATCGACGACGCCTTCGATGCCTGAGCCCAGCCCCTCCTCCCTGGCCGTCCTGGCCACGCCGATCGGCAACCTGGGCGACCTGTCGCCGCGGGCCCGCCAGGTGCTGGCCGAGGCCGACCTGGTGCTCTGCGAGGACACGCGGGCCACGCGGCGCCTGCTGTCCGCCGTGGGCCTGCCCACGCCGACCCTGTGGCGCTGCGACGCCCATCGTGAGGCGGACCAGGCCGGCGCGGTCATCGCGCGGCTGCAGGCCGGTGAGGCGGTGGTGTTGGTCAGCGACGCGGGCACCCCCGCCATCTCCGACCCCGGCGGCAAGGTGGTCGAGGCGGTGCTGGCCGCGGGCCTGGCCGTGGTGGCGGTGCCTGGACCCTCCTCGGTGGCGGCGGCGCTGTCGGTGAGCGGGCTGCCGGCCTCGCCTTTTCACTTCCTGGGCTTTCCGCCGCGCAAGGAGGGGGCTCGCAGCCGCTGGCTGGTCGAAGCCAGCCGTCTGCCCGGCACGCTGGTCATGTTGGAGAGCGGGCGGCGCCTGGGGGGCCTGGTGGCCGAGTTGGCCCGCCTGTTGCCCGACCGGCAGGCCGCCATCTGCCGCGAGCTCACCAAGATGCATGAGGCCGTCTTGCGGGGCCCGCTGCCCGAGCTGCCGGCCGAGGACCAACCCGGTGAGGTCGTGGTCGTCGTCGGGCCCGGCGAGCCGGTGGCCGAGGCCGGGCCAGCGGCGCCCAGCGATGGCTCGCTCAAGGCGGTGGCCGAGGTCCTGGCCCAGCGCTGGGGGATCTCGCGGCGCGAGGCCTACCAGCGCCTGCTGGTGCTGGAGCAGGACCTTCAGGGCTGAGCTGCGTCCGGCTCGGCGGCGGTCAGGCCCAGGATCTTGTCGTCGATCCAGACCCGGACGGCCAGGTGGGCCTGCCAGACCACGGTGCCCAGGTCGGTGCGCACCCGGTAGGGGTGCTCGACCCGGTAGGGGCTCTCGACGCCGCAGTCGCCGCCCACCAGCAGGTCTGCGGTGCCCGGGAAGCGCAGCTGCAGGCCCAGGCCGCCGGTGGCGTGCAGGGCCTCTCCCTGGGTCACCAGGACCTCTCGCGAGGCGGCCAGGACATCAGGCAGGTACAGGCCGCTGGGGATGTCCTGCCAGCTGCGGTAGCCGAAGCGGCCGCGCACATCGAGGCTGACGGCCAGCTCGGGGCCGGTCTTGACCGGGACCTCGGCGCCGACCCGGAAGTCCAGGCGGCTTGCGGGGCGCACCGGCGCACCGGCGACCACCACCGCGTGGTCCGCGTCGCGCAGGTCGGTGGCGACGGTGAAGGCGCGGTCGAAGCTGGCCTGGACGTAGGGGCGCGCCTGCTGCCGCGTGGTGCTGAAGGCGGTGCGCAGGTGCAGGGCGGCCCCGCCGGGGCCCGCGCCGCGGCTGCCATCGTCGCGCTCGGCGAAGAAGCTGCTCTTGTCCTGGAAGCGGAAGCCGCCCTCGAGCAGCCAGGTGGTGCGGTGGAAGCCGTTGTGGAACAGGTCGGCGTTGAAGGGCGTCAGCTGCACCGCGAGCAGCGGACCGGCGAGGCCGTGGCCCTTCTCCACCGGGGGCGGGTCGATGGGGTCGGTGCCCACCATGCTGCCCATGCCCAGGATGGGGTCGAAGGACATCTGCTGGGCCATGGACCAGGACAGCCGCTGGTCCACCACGTAGGGCAGGCTGAAGGCCAGGGCGACGCCCTGGACCGGGCTGAAGGCGCCTTGCAGGCTCAGGGTGTGACTGCGCTCCTGGCGCGCTCCGACCTGGGTGTCCCCCTCGACCAGGCGCGTGGCGTCCCCGGTCACGGAGTAGTCCAGGGCCGCCATGCCGCGCAGGGGCTGGGGCAGGTCGGTGACCTCGGCGGCGTGGGCGGCCGACAACCCGGAGGCGAGGAGCAGCGGGAGGAGCATGGAGCCGCGGGGAGGGGAGGGGGGCGAGGCCACGTGGCTGGTCCGGTTGGGGCATGAGCGTACGGGGCCGCATGGCGGGGGTCAAGGAGGTCCGCCTAGTGCCAGCCCTCGGGGTCGCGCAGGCCGTACTCCTTCATCTTGGTCTGCAGGCTCTTGCGGCTGATCCCGAGGCGCTTGCTGGCGCGGGTGACGTTGCCGTCCTCCTGCTCCAGGGCCTGCTGGATCCGCGCTCGCTCGAGGCGCGCGGTGTAGACCCGCACGTAGTCCTTCAGGCCCAGATCCTCGATGTCGTCGGCCTCTCCCTCGTCCAGGGCGGGGCTGCCCAGGCCCGGCAGGTCCTTGACGCCCAGCACCTCGCCCTCGGCCAGCAGGACCGATCGCTCCATGAGGTTCTCGAGCTCCCGGATGTTGCCCGGCCAGCGGTGGGCCATCAGGGCGGCCATGGCCTCTGCGGAGATGGCGCTGACCTGCTTGCCCAGGCGCCGGTTGAACTTGCCCAGGAAGTGCTCCACCAGCAGGGGCACGTCTTCGGCGCGGTCGCGCAGCGGCGGCAGGCGGATCGGGATGACGTTGAGGCGGTAGTACAGGTCCTCGCGGAAGGCGCCGCGCTTGACCTCGCGCAGCAGGTCCCGGTTGGTCGCGGCGACCACGCGCACGTCCGAGGTGATGGAGCGCACGCCGCCGACCCGCTCGAAGGTGCCGTCCTGCAGCACGCGCAGCAGCTTGACCTGCAGGTCCAGGGGCAGCTCCCCGACCTCATCCAGGAACAGGGTGCCGTTGTGGGCCAGCTCGAAGCGGCCCGGCTTGCTGCCGACGGCGCCGGTGAAGGCGCCCTTCTCGTAGCCGAAGAGCTCGCTCTCGAAGAGGTTGTCCGGGATGGCGCCGCAGTTGACCTGGACGAAGGGGTTGGACCGCCGGCTGGAGTGGTCGTGCACGGCCCGGGCGACCAGCTCCTTGCCGGTGCCGCTCTCGCCGGAGATGAGCACGGTGGTGGGCGAGTCCGCGACCTTCTCGATGAGCGAGTAGACCTGCTTCATGCTGGGCGTGCGCCCGATGATGGCGAATCGGCCGGCCTCGTCCTCGTGAAGGACCCCGCGGCTGGCCTCCTCGCGGCGCAGGGCCTTGGCGATCACCATCCGCAGCTCGTCCTGCTCGAAGGGCTTGGTGATGTAGTCGTAGGCCCCGAGCTTCAGCGCCTCGACCGCGGTGTCGACCGTGCCGTGGGCGGTGATGACGATGACGGGCAGGCCGGGCAGGTGCTGGGCGCAGAAGCCAAGCAGCTCCAGGCCGTCCACGCCCGGCATCTTGAGGTCGGTGACGACCAGCTCGAAGCTGCGCTCTCCCAGGGCGCTGATCGCCTCGGCACCGTTGCTGGCCAGGTCCACCTCGTGTCCCTCACGGGAGAGCATGGCCTGCAGCACCTTGCGGATGCTCAGCTCGTCGTCGACGACCAGGATGCGCTTGCGGGGCGTGTCGCCGCGCTCGGCACGATGGACGGACATGGCTCCTCGGGGGAGGGAGGGGGCCGGAGGCGGGCCGGCTCGACGAAGGAGCGCGTCGGGGAAGGAAGCTCGCACGCGTGGGGTCGGGAGGCTACCGAACCACCGCGCACCGTTCCACGCGGCCTTATCGCCCCCCCTCTCAGTTTGCATGGACGGGTCCGGACGGCACCCGGGTGGCAGCCCGCCTCCCAGGCGCTATCCTCCCGCACCCGCCAGGAGTCCACGATGTCGCGCCCGCCCCTGCTCCCGCTCCGCCCGCTGCCTCGTGCCCGCAGGGGCCTCGCCGCGGCCCTCCTGGGGCTGCCCTTGCTGGCCGCCACGCTGCTTGCGCCGCTGAGCGCACAGGCCAAGGGCGAGGTCGCGCCCGACTTCAGCCTGCGCGACATCGACAACAACGAGGTCCACCTCTCCGACTTCCGCGGCCAGGTCGTGCTGATGGACTTCTGGGCCACCTGGTGCGGGCCCTGCATGCTGGAGCTGCCGCGGATCCAGGAGATCTACAGCGACCTCAAGGACCAGGGCTTCGTGGTCATCGGCGTGTCCACCGACGACGCGCGGGACGCCAGCAAGGTCAAGCCCCTGGTCAAGGCCAAGCGCCTGACCTTCCCCGTGGTCCTGGACAAGGACACGGCGGTGGTCAGCCAGTACAACCCCAACAAGACCCTGCCCTACACCGTGATCATCGATCGCGAGGGGCGCATCCTGGCGGTGCACCAGGGCTACAACGCCGGGGATGAGTCGGGGATCCGGCAAGAGGTCGAGGCTGCCCTGGCCGAGGGGGGGGCCGGCGCGACCCCCAGCACGGCGCCCGCGACCGGCGCCACCAGCCCGGCCACCGGCGAGTGAGCGAGCCCTGCGACACCCTCCGCGCCCTCCTCCGCGCCCTCCTCCGCTCCGTCCCGCGGGCGGTGTCGGGCGCCGCCTTCCTGGCCCTGCTCGGCCTGGGGGCAGGGCAGCCGGCCGCGGCCTTCGACCTGGTCGGCACCGGCCCCCTGGCCGGCGCCAGCGTGCAGGTCAGCGACGACTTCGAGCTGCGCTACTACCTGAGCGACCGCAAGCTCCCGGGCTTCGAGGACCGGCGGATCCACGACTACTTCGAGCAGGTCAACCGGATCAACCTGCTGCTGTCCCAGCGCTGGGACGACGGCAAGGGCCTGTCGGTCGGCCTGCAGGTGGACGAGGTCGCGCTGTTCAGCAACCGGTACATCCTGGACGGGACGCTGTACCACTCCTGGGATCTGCTCGGCGACGGCGTGTTGTCGCCCTGGCCGGACGCCCTGGTGGAGCTGGAGAAGGGCTTCGTGACCTACCGCTGGAAGAGCGGGGAGGTGACCGGCGGCGACACCTACGCCAGCTTCGGGCGGGGCATCGCGCTGAACATCAAGAAGAACACCGACATCGACATCGACACATCGATCCGCGGGGCCAAGGGCACGCTGCGTGCCGGGGACAACGAGCTGACCTTGGTGACCGGGCTGTCCAACGAGCAGCAGATCAGCCAGGACCAGCCCAACCTGGGCATCAGCAACGACGTCAGCAACATGATCAGCGGCGTGCAGCTGGCCCACTACGGCCTGGGGCCGGCCAACCTGGGGGCCCACGGGGTCGCCTATCGCTTCGGCCGCAGCCAGGACCAGGGCCAGGACGCGCTCGCCCGCTACTTGGAGCCCATGGACGCAGTCGTCGGTGGGGCGGACGTGGAGCTGTCCGGGGTGGGGGGCATCGACTGGTACGCCGAGGGCGACCTCTTCGACTACCTGAGCCCCGAGCTGGCCGGCCAGGCCGCCGACACCCCCGGCTACCAGCCGCTGCTGGGGCACGCTGCCTACGTCTCGGCCAGCGCCTACCCGGGTAACGCCGTCGTGCTGGTCGAGGCCAAGCACACCAAGGACACCGAGCGGCTCAACAACTTCGTCTCGGCCCAGGGCTGGGAGGTCGCGACGGTCCCCACCCTGGAGTACGAGCGCGTCATCACCGAGGACGGCTCGGCCGCGGTCAACTCCAACGACATCTACGGCGGTCGCGTCCGGGTCGACTACTCGGCGGCCCAGGGCCGCGTCGTGCCCTACCTGTCGGTCCTGACCCTGCGCGATGGGGACACCGACACCCTGCACTTCAACCGCAGCCCCGAGACCATCGTCCACCCGATCGCCGGCATCCAGGTCACGGGCACCACGGTCACGGCCCAGGCCAACCTCGGCGCTCGCATGGACAAGCGTGACCTCGCCGCCGAGGGCGCCGACCGCATGATCCACTTGGACGGCGATCTCGACATTCCCGTGGCAGGCAAGGACCACCTCGAGCTGGCCCTGGCCGCCAAGCACTTCGCCTGGGGCAACAACGTCCAGAACCAGTCGGACTACACCGAGATGGAGAACGCCCTGGCCTGGCACCGGGGCGACAAGCTGGTCGTGGTGCTCTACCAGGACTACAGCGACAATCCCCTCGTCACGAGCACCGGCAACGTCACGGAGAAGGTCTACGGCGCCGCCGAGCTGACCTGGAAGCCGGGACCGAATGTGGCCCTGCGCGCATTCTATGGATCCTACAAGGCTGGCATCCGCTGCTCCGGCGGCCAGTGCCGGTCGATGCCGGGCTTCGATGGCGCCCGGCTGGCCCTGACCGGTACGCTCTAGTCTGCCTGCCTGCCTGCCTGCCTGC
>Ga0100377_1000036_pt1 | contig 99857 bp, 90 predicted proteins | sample CryGeymeta201501_FD_83664 | JGI IMG/M metagenome (GOLD analysis project Ga0100377, IMG submission 83664) | Groundwater microbial communities from Crystal Geyser aquifers in Utah, USA - Crystal Geyser metaG 2015-01 | ecosystem: Environmental > Aquatic > Deep subsurface > Groundwater | place: USA... | reverse complement strand
TGGTACGGCCTCTCAGCGGCGCCGCCCCCCTGGGATGGCCCCAGCGTCGCCACCGAGCTCGGCGCACCGCCGCTCGCTGTTCAGCTCCCGCGCCCCCTCCCCGAGGACGCGCTGCCGCTTGTCGACGCCGAGCGCACCCGCGCCCTGCTTCGTCCCGTGCTCGCCGTCTGCGACACCTTGGTCGAGCGCGCTCGCCCCGCGGTCGTGCGCGCGCTGTGCGCCGATTGGACCCGCGCGCGCGCGTCGCTCCCCCAGCTCGACGACGCCCTCTCGCGCCTCGACCTACACGACCAAGCGGCGCTGACCGAGCGCGCCTTGCGCCTGCGCGAGACGCCCGAGGTCCCCGAGCACCCGAAGCGCGTCGCCGTGCTCTCGCGGGTGACGCTCGGCGCGGACATCGCCATCACAGCGCCGCTGCTTCAGCGCCTCCATCAGCGCTTCCCTGGCGCTGCACTCCTCCTCCTCGGCGACGAGCGCTGCCACGAGCTCTTGGGCGGGGCGCCCGCGGTGGCGCCCGTCCTCATCCACTACCCGCGCCGTGGCGCCCTCGCTGAGCGGCTCCACGCCTGGCTCGTCGCGACCCAGCGCCTCGACGAGCTCGACGCCGACTGGGTCGTCAGCCCCGACAGCCGCGTCGACCAGCTCGGCACGCTCCCCCTCGGCGACCGCCCGTGCTGGGTGCTGCCGACCACCCACCTCGACCGCCCGCGCCCCCACGCCGTGGCGCTCAACCTGCGCTTCGACGCGCTGCTCGGGTCGGGGCCGCACGCCTCGCCGCGCGTGTGGCTGCCCGAGCCGGCCGTCCCGCTGCCGCCAGGCGCCGTCGCGCTAAAGCTGCAGGCCGGCGGCGACGCCTCGAAGACCCTGCCCTCGGACGCCGAGCTCGCGCTGGTGCGCGGCCTGCTGGCGCTTGGGCGCACCGTGCTCCTGGACCGAGGCTTTGGCGAGCGCGAGCAGGCCGCGAGTGACGCGCTGCTCGCCAAGCTGCCCCCCGCGCGGGCGCTCACCGAGCCGCTCGGCGCCATCCCCGACTCCCCGCTGCTCACCTGGACCGGCGGGATGCTCGGCTGGGCGCGCCTCACCGCGGGCGCGTCCCACGCCATCAGCTACGACTCGGTACACGGGCACCTGGCGCGCGCCCTCGGACTGCCCACCGAGCTGATCCTGACGGACGCAGCGACCGACGACTTCGCGACCGCGTGGACCCCGCCCGGCGCGCAACCGCACCGGGGCGCCGCGCCGCTAGACGTCGTCGCCACCGTGCTGGACGCCCTGCGGTGAGCCACTTTTGCGCGACGCACCCGCTCACCGGCGAGGCGCTCACGCTCCCCAGCGAGCCGCTGCCGCTCCCTCACCCGAGCTTTGCCGCGACGCCCTGCGAAGATCCGCTCGACGAGCTGATCAGCGAGGTCTGCGCGCGCTCCAAGCCGGTCGTGGTGGGCGTCGTCGGCGCGGCGGCCAGCGGCAAGACCACCCTGTGCGGGCGCCTCCAGCGAGCGTTGGCGGCGAGCGGGGAGCGCGCGGTCCACCTGCACGGCGACGACTTCACACGCCCCCCCGCGCAGCGCTACGAGCTCATCGACGGGGTGCGCCGCGATCGCGTGTTTGGACCGGACATCTACGACCACGACGCGCTGCTTCGCGCCATTGAGGGCGCTCGGAGCGCTAGCGACGTGGTGCTCGTCGACAGCGTGCTGCTCGGCTGGCACGCGCCCACCGCGAAGGCCATCGGACTCCTCGTCGGGCTGCACGTCGACGAGGCGACCCGCCTGCGCCGAAAGCTGCTCCGGGACCACAGCAATCCCCGGCGCGCGCACGGCCTGGTGGACGACTTCGTGCGCAAGCAGCTGACCGAGGTGCGCCCCATGCACGGCGTTTTTCTCGATCGAAGCGCGCTGGTCTGGGACGCCTCGACCGCCCAGATGTACCGGCGCCACACAGCTGTCACGCAGGGCTGAGCGAACCGCGCGGGCGATCTGCTATGCTCGGGACATCTCTCTCGCTTTGGTGGTGCGATGTCCTTGCTCGCGATGTTGTCTTTGATGGTGCCTGCGCAGGCGGCGACGGTGGGCGTGCCACCTGGATCTGGGCTCTGCAGCGCCATCAACAACGCTGCCGCGGGCGATATCCTCAACCTCTCGGTGGGCACCTACGAGCTCAGGAAGTGCACCGTAAACCGAAACTACGCCAGCTCTGCGATCACCATCCGCAAGGACCCATCAGCAGGCACAGGCGACGTGCTCATTTGGGTTGGGCACTCGACGTCCACGAACAGCGACTACGACTACCTGTTGAAAATGCAAGGTGGAGCGCACCTAAAGTTCTCGAAGGTCACGATGACCGCTGGGACCAAGCACGCGGTTCGCCTCGAAGACAGCACGCTTGAGCTTGACCAGAGCGTGCTGAAGCAGGCCGATACGCGCTCCTCCACGAACCCCAGCACCGGCGGCGGCGCCGTCAAGGTCACTGGCTCATCACACCTCGTCGCCACAGATGTCACGTTTTCGGACTTCGTCGTAGGCGGTTCTTCGACGTCCACCAGCAACAACGACGACGGCGCGGCGCTCTACCTGGACTCTTCGACCGCCGACGTCGCCTGCACGCGCTGCACGTTTAACAACATGAGCGCGGACAGTGGCGCCGCGATCTACGCAAAGGCCGCGAGCTTCGTGACCATCACCGACTCGACCTTCTCCTCCCTCACCGGCAACGGGAATGGGGGAGACACGACGGGTGGTGCCATCTACCTCGGCACCGTGTCCACGAGCGCCATCTCGGGCTCGACCTTCTCCAACACGACGGCGACAAACAATGGAAAGCTCGCCTACGGTGGCGCGATCTTCGTGAGCGAGAACGTCACGTTTTCCCTTTCGAACACCACGTTCAGCAACGGAAGCGCTGACGATGGCGGGTTCTTGTTCTTGAACAACACGAACACCGCGACCGTCGCGAACACGACGTTCACAGGCGGTAGCGCCCATACGGGCGGGTGTCTGGCATCCCGAAGCAACAACGACACCGACACTCTGACCATCTCGCTGGGCGGTTTCGACACGTGCGCGTCCACGGGTACGGGCACGAGCGATGGTGGCGGCGCGTTCTACGCCTTTGGAAGCGGGTCGCTCACCATCGATGACACGGACTTCCTGGGAAACACCGCCAAGCTCGACGGCGGCGCGGGGCAGATCTCGCTCGTGGGCACAGCAGCAATCACGGGCGGGACCTGGTGTGGAAACACCGCGGGCGACGGCTCGCACACGGGGAACGGCGGCGCGCTGTGGGTGGACACGTCGAGCACCACGCACATCCAACGCTCGATCTTCAACGCGAACTCCGCCACGGGGACCGGTGGAGGTCTGCACCTCAGCGGCGATGATGGCTACATCGTCCAGAGCTACCTCACTGGGAACTCTGCGTCGGGGGGGGGCGCAGGGCTCTGGATCGCTCCGGCAACGGGGTTCTTCCTTGAGAGCACACTCGTCGCGTGGCAGACGGGTAGTGACGCCATCACCGTGTCGGGCTTGACGGCATTCGTCGAGGACTACAACAGCTTTTACAATAACGGGGGGTCGTACGTACCCACTGGCGCGAACGACCTCGTCAGCGTCGACCCGCTGTTGGTCCAGGCTGACGGCACGACGCCCGTCACCGACCCCACCGCCACCTGCAACCCCAACGACCTCCAGCCCAAGCCGCTGTTCAGTCCGCTCTTGGACGGCGGCAACCCGAACGGCGCGAACCCGCCCTACACGCTCCTCGACGTCGATAGCACGCCGAACATTGGCCCGTTCCCCGGCGAGGGCACGAACCCCGCCGACGTCGACGGCGACGGCATCCTCAACACCACGGTGCTTGGCAGCACCGACCCCCTCGTGGACTGCGACGACAACGACGCATCCGTCAAGCGCCGCACCGCTTGGTACCCCGACGCCGACGCCGACACCTTCGGCGCCGACGACGTGGCGGCCTTCTACGCGCTGGCGAAGGTAGGCGGCACCACGACCTCCACCTGCCCCGAGGAGGCCGCAGCCGACTTCGTGCACGACCACACGGACTGCGACGACAGCAAGAAGCTGGTCTACCCTGACGCCCCCGAGCTTTGCAACAGCATCGACGACAACTGCAACGGCATCGTCGACGAAGCGACCGCCACGGACGCGACGCTCTGGTACTTGGACGCCGACGGCGACACCTACGGCAAGCTCACGGACGCCGGCACCAAGGCGTGCAACCAGCCTACGGGCATGGTGGCGACCCACACCGACTGCGACGACGCCAAGCTGACGGTCCACCCTGGCGTACCGGAGCTCTGCGTCACGCCTTGGGACGACAACTGCGACACCGTCATCAACGAGAGCACCGCGACCGACGCCACGACCTGGTTCCCCGACAACGACGGCGACAACTTCGGCGACAAGACCTCGTCGGGGAGCAAGGCGTGCACACAGGCCGCCGGCTGGGTGGGCGACAACACCGACTGCAACGACAACAGCGCCACGCTCAACCCGAACACCTCGTGGTACCCCGACGCCGACCACGACAGCTTCGGCAGCGACTCGGCGCCCGCGACGCAGCAGTGCGAGCAGCCCCCGAGCTCTGTGCTCGACAACACCGACTGCGACGACACCAACGGCGCGATCAACCCGCAGACCATTTGGTATGAAGATAAAGACGGTGACACCTACGGAAACCCGAACAAGACCAAGGCGCAGTGCTCGAAGCCCTCAGGGTATGTGTCGAACTCGCTGGACTGCAACGACAACGACCCGAACATCGGCGGCACCAGCCTGTGGTTCCGCGACAGTGACAACGACGGGTACGGCGACCCCACCAAGCCGTCGACCACCTGTGGCGACCCAGGCACCGGCTGGGTGGCCAACCAGCAGGACTGCGACGACAGCAAAGCGAGCTTCCATCCTGATGCCGTGGACGTGTGCGGCGACGGCCTCGACCAGAACTGCGATGGCGTCGGTGGAAAGCTCGGCGATGACGACCTCGATGGCCTCACCTGGACGCAAGAGAACGCGGCCGGCTCGAACGACTGCCGCGTGGACTCGGACAACGACGGCGTCTCGGACTCCATCGAGTACGGCCAGAGCGGGCGCGACACGGACGGCGACGGCCTCCGCGACATCATGGACCCTGACGATGACGGCGACGGCGTGCCCACGCGCACTGAGCGCGGCAACGTGCCCGATAACGTTGTGTCCACGCGCGACACCGACGGCGACGGCGTGCTCGACTACCGCGACGCCGACGACGACGGCGACGGCGTCTGCACCAACGTGCTCGCGCCGACCAACCCGCTGGCGACCACCTGCACCGGCTCGGAGGATCGCGATCGCAACGGCGATCCCCGCAACGACGACCGCGATCTCGACGGCATCTACGACTACCTCGACGCCGACGACGACGGCGACGGCATCCCGAACCTGGTCGAGATCTACTGGGGTTCAGAGCCGCTTAACGCCGACACCGACGCCGACGGCATCCCCGACGGCGCTGAGTGGGACGACTGGATCGCGCAGGGCTGCCCCGCGCCCCAGCCCAGCCCCAGCGTGCTGTACGACGGCGTGCCCTGTCGCCTGAACGACGGCCCGCAGGACTTCGACGGCGACGGCATCGCGGACATCTTCGACGACGACGACGACAACGACGGCGTCCCCACGCTGCTCGAGGGGCCGGACGACATCGACGCCGACAACTCGCCAGTCTGCCCCATCGACCCCAACGCGCCGCCGGTCGACCCGTGCAGTTCGAATCCGGACGGCATCCCGAACTACCACGACGACGACTCGGACGGAGATGGCATCCCCGACGTGGTCGAGGCGCTGGACGACGCCGACGGCGACGGGGTCTACGACTCTCAGGACTGCCACAACTGCGACGGCTGCAGCGGCGACCCCGACGGCGACAGGATCGACAACTGCTTCGAGGCGAGCCTCGGCACCAACCCGAACCGCGCGGACACCGACGGCGACGGCTTCAGCGACCTCGAGGAGCTGGCCGGCGCCACCTCCGCCGCCACCGCGCCGGACACCGACGGCGACGGCAAGCTCGACGTCGTCGATCCCGACGATGACGGTGACGGCGTGAGCACCTACATCGAGACCCACACGGCGCCCGATGGATCGCCCGCGGGCTTCACACCGGACGTCAACACCGACGGCGACGGCCTCCCCGACCGCTTCGACACCGACGACGATGGCGATGGCCTGCTCACCAGCCTGGAGCTCAGCGAGGACACCGACGAAGACGGCGTGCGCAACCGCCTGGACAACGACGACGACGGCGACGGCAAGCTCACCGCCGACGAAGACGTGAACGGTGACGGCGACTGGAGCAACGACGACTCCGACGGCGACGGGATCGTAGACTACCTCGACGCCGACGACTCCAACGGCCCGCTAGGCGACCCAGACCACGACGGCCTGACCAACGCGACGGAGGACGAGTTCGGGTACGACCCGAGCGACGCCGACAGTGACGGCGACGGCTTGCCCGACGGTGTCGAAGATCCCCACGGGACTGGCCCCGACAGCGACGGTGACGGCCTGCCCGACGCGATCGACCCGGACGACGACAACGACGGCATCCCGACCTCCGAGGAGGGCAGCTTCGACAGCGACGGCGACGGCACCCCGAACTACCTCGACGACGACTCGGACAACGACGACATCCTCGACGGCGATGAGCAGGCGGGCCCGCCCGGCGAGCGCTACGACGTGGACTCCGACTGCGACGGCGCCATCGACCGCTTTGACGGCGTCGACGACGGTCTGTGCGAGCGCGACACCGGCGCGACGCGTCCGCCCGTGATCATCCCCCCCAACGCGAAGGGCTGCCAGTGCGGCTCCGGCGAGGTACAGAGCGCGTGGTGGCTGGGGCTGCTCCCGCTCACCCTGCTGCGCCGCCGCCGCGAGGTCCTGCCCGATCATGTCGCCTGACTCCCAGCTCGCCCTTGAGCGGCTCCGTCAACCGGACGGCGCCCACGCCAACGCCCTCGCGGCGCTCGTCGTCAACGACGCCCTCGCCACCCCGATCCGCGACGTCGCGAGCCCCGCGTGGCTCGCGAGCCAGCTCGCTACGGGCTTGGAAGCGGCGACCCACGGCACGGCCTTCCGCGACGCCGTCGCGCGGCGCCTGGAGGAGGCGGCCGAGCTCTGGGGAGCCGACGACCGCGCCCCCCGCACCTGGCTCATCCCCGAGATCGACGGGCCGCTGCGTGAGCTGCTCAGCGCAGAGTGGACCCCCAACGAGGCGCTCACCATGCGCATCATCGACCAGGGGGTCTTCCACGACGTGCTCAAGGAGGTGCTGGACAACAGCCTCCGGCGCTTCAGCCAGCGCATGCGTCGCTTCGACCAAGACCGCCTCGGTGGGCTCGGCAAGCGGGCCAAGAGCGTAGGCCGCGGCCTGTTCGGGAACCTCACAGAGGCCGCTGAGGGTCTCGTCGGCGCGGTTTCCAACGAGCTCGAGGGCGCGGTCGAGCGCCGCATCGACGACTTCCTCGCGGGCGCGACCACCGAGGCGCTCAAGATCGTCGCCCGCCACATCTGCGACCCCAGCCACGCCGAGGCTTACGGCGAGCTGCGCCTGGACATGCTCGACGTCGCCTTGGACACCCCCGTCAGCGAGTGGGTCCGCGAGGCGAAGGCCACCCACCCGCTGGAGGCGGTGGACGTCGTCATCGCCGCCACCCGCGCCCTCGTGTCACGCGAGGACTTTGTGCCCGCGGCGGAGCGCCGCATCGCAACGCTGCTCGACGCGGCGGGCGACGGCACGCTCGGCGCTTGGCTGGACGAGGTCGGGCTGCTCGACGCCTGGAAGAGCTCCACGACCGAGCTCCTCGCCGCGCGCCTTCGCGCGCTCGTGCAGGGTGACCCCTTCGCCCAGTGGTGGGAGGCCCTGCACGCGCCCGAGTCAGCGCAAGCGGACTAGAACCGCCTCGGCGTCGGCGCGCAGCAGCGCCGAGCGGGCCGCGTCGAGCTCCAGCGGCGTCAGGCCAGCGTCGCTGACGGTCCAGGCCTCGGCGCTCGGAGGGGCGCCATCGGTGAGCCGGTAAGCGACCCGCTGCCCGCGCAGCATGACCTGCGCCGGTCGGTCGCCCTCGGCCCGCAGGACTGAGCGCACGACCTGTGGCTCGTCGTGAAAGACCCCACGAAGCGCACCGCGGCCGAGGGCGAGATCGACCACCGCGGGTGTGAGGCCCGCGAGGCTGGTCGGCAGCGTGCGGCGCCCAGGCGCAAGCCGGCCAGGAGCGACGACGACCAGCGGCACGCGAAGCGTGGCTTCGGTGAGGGTGTCGTGGCGAAACCACACCTCGTCGTCGCCGAGGCTCTCGCCATAGGTGCCCGCGAGCACGACGATGGTGTTCTCCAGGCGTCCGGCCTGCCGAAGCGCGTCGATCAGGTCGCCGATGGCGTCATCCACGAGCGCGACCTCGCCGCGGTAGCGTGCCCGCACCAGCTCGACGTCCTCTTGCCCGGCGATGGCGCGGCGCTGCGCGTCGGGGATGCCTGCGGGCAGGTCGCGGGCGCCCGCACCAGCGCTCCCTGGGTCGTAATAGCGGTAGTCATAAGGCGGCGGAGGCTCATACACATCCGACGGGTCATGCAGGTGCACCCAGGCGAACCACGGTTCATGCGCGGCGAGGATCCACCTCTGGGCGAAGGCGGTGGTCACGTCGGCGCGGCGCTCAACCGGCGGCGGACGCAGCGCGGCGATCAAACGCCCGAGCGACGTGTTCGCGAGGCCACGAAGCCAGCGAAGGTCGTCGTCATAGGTGCGAAAGCCCTGCCCAAAGCCGCGGTCGCGGTGCAAGAGCCGCGAGGACACAAAGCCGCCGGTCCGCCACCCCGACGCGCGGAGCTGCTCGGCCAGACCGCGCGCCTCAGGGACGCGTCCTCGCTCTTCGCCGAGCGCGACCTCATCCGGTTGAACGCCAAAGAGCGCGGACGCAGCAGCAGCAGCAACCTCGGGCGACGGCGACCGAGCCTGAGTCCATACGACCCCGCCGCGCGCGAGCTCCCGCAGGTGCGGCGCGTCGCCGGACGGCCCGTTCATCCGGTCGTAGCGCAGGCCGTCGACGGTGATGAGCAGCACGGAGGGGGCCCCAGGCGGAGGCGCCCCAGCGACCGGGGCGCTGCTCGTTCCTGCCCCCATCGCTATACCCGCCCACGCGAACGCGGGGACGAGCGCGACGACGCGAGCCCGCGCGGAGAGCTGGTCCGCCAGCCCAATCAGGCCTGCGGCCGCCAGCGCGACGCACCACCACGGCGACGCGAGCTGCTCGTAGGGCTCGACCCGCACGGTAGCGGCGAGCGCCGTCCCGAGCACCGCTGCGCTGCAGAAGCCGACCCACAGCGCGCGCGCGCGCTTGCGCTCACCCGCGACCACAACCAGCAGCCCGCCGACGGCGCCCGCGGCCGTGCCACCGAGGACGCCGAGGGTCCAGAGGGTCGCGCTGCTGACCAGGTCGGCGGCGATGGTCGTATGCACTGAGGCCGGCAACACCTCACCCAACACCGCCCACGCACACCCAGCGGCGCTGGCCCAGCCGATCGTGACCGTGACGCTCGGTTCGAGAGGTCCGGACGAGAGCTCAGGCTCGGGAACATCGTGCATGGGGTGGGGTCTAACGGTGCGTGGCCTTGCGCAGGAGCGCCCGGCGTGAGATAGTGCTTCGTCCGCGCCACAGCGCGCTGGAGGACACGGATGAGGAAGTACGCGCTCGTAGCAGCCCTGTTGCTGCCCCAGACCGCGCTCGCCGGCACCGTGGTGCTCGCGCCGCTGCTCGCGCGCACCGGCGCAAAGCCACAGCATGTCTCCAACGTGACCTCGCTGATCTCGTCCGAGCTCGACTTCATGTCCGAGTTCGACGACGTCGTAGAGCTCACCGCATCGCCGGCGAACACCGCGTGCCTCACCACGCCGTCCTGCTTGCGCGTGCTCGCCAACCAAGGTGGTGGCGACGCCCTGCTCACCGGCGCGCTGTCGGTGAGCGCCACGCAGTTCACGATCGAGCTCGTGTACTACGACAACAAGGGCGGCTCCATCGTTCGCCACAAGACGTACACGCTCGCGTCGGATCCCGAGGCGGTCGCCGACGGCATGAACGACGTCGTCACGTCGCTCGTCACCGGCAAGACGCGCACGGCCGCCAAGGACGCTGAGCCCGGCGCCGACGCCTTCGCCTTCGACCTGGAAGACGGCGACGACTTCAGCTTCGAAGACAGCAAGCCCTCGAACACGAGCTCCAACGCCGCGGCGGCCCTCGCCCGATCCCAAGCGGCCGAGCGGGAGCGCGCCGAACGCGAGCGCGCCGCCGAAGAAGCGCGCCGCGCCGAAGAGCAGCGCCGCGTCGCCGAAGAACAGCGCCAACGCCAAGAAGCGGAAGCTCGCACGCGGGCTGAGTCCGAGGCCCGCGCCCGCGCCGAGGCGCAAGCCAACGCCCGCGCCGCAGAAGAGCAGCGCCGTCGCGACGAGCAACAGGCCGCCTACGCGCGCAACACGGCCGAGGTCTTTGACCCCTCCGCCATCACCTTTGGCAAGCCCGCCGACGACGACATCACGATGGAGGCGCTCAACTCCGCCATCAACTTCCGCTCCCCGGTAGCGGACGTCGCGGTCGAGCCGGCTCGCCCATCGCGGTCGACCGGCCCCATCGACGACCTGGATGAGCTCGATGAGCCACGGCGTCCTACCACGCCGCCGTCCACGCGCACGCCCTCCAAGCCCACCCACTCGCAGACCACGCGATCGCCGTCCAGCTCGGACGTGCCGAGCGTTCAGTTCGCGCTGCGCATGGGCTACAGCAAGTACTTCGCGCTCTCCTTCGTCACCTGGGGCGGCGAGATCGCCATCCCAGCGGGCACGTCGGGGCTCACCATCGTTGGCGGCGTCGAGGCCTTCAGCACGCAGCGCCAGATCCCCCTGGAGCAGCAGCCCATCGTCGAGCGCATCTCCGAGTGGAACACTATCTTCCCGCTCTCCGGCGGCGTGCAGTACAAGTTCCGCGGCGACAGCGCGGTCACGCCGTACGTCGGCGCCGACCTCGTGGCGGTGCAGTACTACGTGAACACCGAAAACCAGCCCGCGTGGGCGATCGGCGGGCGCGGACGCGGCGGCATCGACATCGCAGTTTCGCCCGTGGTTGCGGTGAACGTGAACGTGTCGGTCGGCGCGTGGCAAGGCAGCGAGTGGTGGCGCATCGAAGAGGGAATGGAGAACGTCGGCCCGCTGCCACAGCTCAGCGCCGGCACGATCTTCTCCTTCTAAGCAGCCAGCAGCGCTGCTGAGCTGGGCCCGAGCGCCCTAGGCGAATACGAGGGGCCATCATCACGGGGGCCCCGCCTGTTCTCCTATGTCCTGTGTCTGCTCGTCGGCATCGCGCTCCCAGTGGGCGTGCTGTTCGTGGGCGCGCGACGCGCGTGGCGCCAGCTCGCCGCCGCCGAGGCGTACCGCGACGTGGCGCGCCACCTCGGCTTGCTCGTGGACACGCGCGGTCTTTCGGTACAAGGCACCGTGCGCGAGCGCAGGTTGTGGATCGGGCAGGTGATGGTCGGGTACGGGAGCGAGCGTCGGCGCCGAGTCCGCGGCGTGCTCGGCCTGCGGAGGCCGCTCGGGCTTGGTCTGCTCATGCGCCCGCTCAACACCCGCGCGCGGCTGCGGCGCCGTTCTCGCCGGATGCGCGTGGGCATGGCAGCCCTCGACAAGCGCTACGAGTTTCACGGTGACGAGGTCGACCGCGTTCAAGCGCTCTTCGGCGATGAAGCTGTACAAGCGGCGCTCGCCGAGCTCGCCACGCGTTGGCCACGCGTGCTCATCACCGATCACTTCGTGCGCGTGTCGCTGCTACGCCCCGAGTCCACCGTGGAGGACCTCCACGCGCTCGTCAGCGCGCTGGAACGCCTCGCCGCCGCCGTCGAAGACGCGCGATCGCGCATCCCTGCCCCCACCCGCCTGCGAAGCACCGCCGAGGCGTGGGAGCCGATCGCCGCTGCGCTCGGGCTCGCGTTTGAGCCCTCGCTCCCGGCGATGGCCGGGGAACGCGACGGTCGCGCCGTCCTGCTCTCCGCCCGACGCGGCGCCGACGGCTACTCGGCGACGCTCCAAGCCTCACTTAGACTCGGCGAGGAGCTGGGGTTGCAGCTGCGGCCGCAGGTCGAACCCGATGGCTACTGGAGCGTCGGCCAGGACATCCAGCTCGGTGAGCCCGCCTTCGACCGGGCCTTTGTCGTCAAGGGCTGGGATCCAGACGGGGTTCGCGAGCGCCTCAGCGCCCCAGCGCGCCTGAAGCTGCTGGAGCTCGCACAGTATGGCGCGCTGCAGGCGGACGACGGCATCCTCACTGTCCACGACGTGCCGCTCGACGGCCTCGCCATCCCCGCCATCCTTGAGCTCCTCACGAGCACCGCCGCGGCCCTCGAAGCCTGACGCGCGACGCGGAGCCCTACTTGGCGGAAGCTCACCCCATTCACACGCTCTTCCTCCGCTCCGTGGCGACGGCGGCGTTGGTCTACGCCTGCGAGGCGACCCTCGTCCGCTACAGCGACGCCCCCGTCTCCGGCTTTGACCTGGCCTACAGCGCCGTTGCGCTGATGATCTTGCCAGTAATAGCTGGCGTTGCAGCCTACAATATCCGATGGCGCTGGGGGCGCCTGCTCTTGGCTTGGAGCGCCTACGCAGCGCTCGCGCTCGTCGGGACGGCGATCTCGCTGCCACTCGCCGTGGTGGGCACCCCCGCGAGCCTCGCTGTCGGATGCGCGCTCGGAGTCGCCCTCGCGTGGCTGGCGTGGACGGCGCGGATCCCGCACGCCCCCAGCGTCACGGCCACGAGCGCCGCGCTGCTCATCGCTTGGCTCGCGAGCTGCGCGTTCCAGGGGGCGCTCCCCGACCGCGACACGGTGTTCTGGGTGGCGCTGTGCTGGCTCGCGCTGGGGCTCGTCGCCGCCGCGCCACATCGGCTGGGCATGACCCTCGTCGCGGGCTCGCTCATCGGCATCGGTGCGCTGCCACCCTACGCCCCCGGCTGGACCTCGGACGGTCACGCGACGGGGCCGGACATCCTCCTCGTCACCGTCGACGCGCTGACCGTCGACGAAGCCGCCGACCTGCGCGCTTGGACGGTCCTCACCAAAGATGGCGCGGCACCGAACACCACCGCGGTCGACGGGTGGACGCGCTCCGCGACCACGACCCTCGCGCGGCGTCTGCACCGCGCTGGCTACCACACCGCCGCGATCGTCGATCGAAGCGATGCGTTCAAGCGAGGCTCCGGCGCCGAAGCGGGCTTTGGCGTCTTTCACCACAGCGCAGACGCCGCGCTCAGCGGTGGGTCAGCGAGCACGGGGCGCCTGCTCATCGCGCGGCTCGTCGATCATCTTCCGGGCCTCGGTGCGCAGGCCGAGCCCTCGTTTCGCGCCATTCACCGCGCCAGCGCCCTGCTGAGCGCCCCGCGCCGGGGGCCGCTCTTCCTCTGGATTCACCTCGCTGTCCGACCTGCGGGCGAACGACGCAGCGCCGCGCTCAGCCGCGTCGACACCGCGCTGAGCGTCTTGCTCGATCGCCTCCCGCCCGACTCACACCGGGTCGTCGCGCTCACCGCCAACGGCGACGCCACGGGCACGCTCGCGCCCTTCGCCATCGCTGGCCTACAGCTCACCGAAGCGCCGGGCGCGGTCGCGCAGACCGACATCGTGCCCACGCTGCTCGCGGCGGCGGGGAGGCCCTACGACGACCTCCCCGGCCGAGACCTCGCCGCTCCCCCCGAGCCGGACGCAATAGCTCTCCCCGCGGAGATGCAGTGAATCGCAGGCTCTCAGCGGTGATGGCGGCGGCGCTCGGGCTGCGGCTGATTCACCTCGGCTTCCCCATCAGCGGGATTCACGCGTGGCGACAGGCCGACACCGCCGCGATGGCGCGCGCGTACACGCGCGAGGGCTTCGACCTCCTCCGCCCTGCGGTCGATTGGCGCGGCGCCGGGCCCGGCTGGGTTCAGAGCGAGCTCCCCATCTACAGCTGGGTCATGGGGCTGCTGGGCGGGTCTTCGGTCGCGGGCAGGCTCCTCGCCATCTGCGGCGGCTTGCTCGCCGTCTACGCGCTCTACCGGCTGCTCCGCGACATGATCGACGAGCGCACTGCGCTCTGGGGCGCGTTCCTCGTCGCCTGCTCGCCAATGGGCGTGTACTTCACCCGCACCGTGCAACCCGACGCGTGGATGTTCGCCGCCCAAGTGGTCGCGCTCTGGCTCGCGCGCAGCGCCCTCACCACAGGTCCGCGCGCGCACGGCCCGATGGCCCTCGGCGCCTTCACCCTCGCCTGCCTCATCAAGCCCACCAGCGCCGTGCTGCTCCTCCCCCTCGCCGCGCTCGTCGTCGTACACCGCGGCTGGGCGGGGCTGCGGCGCCCGGCGCTGCTCGCAGGCGTAGGCGCCGCCTCGCTCCTTGTCGTGGCGTGGTACGCGTGGGCGACGCACCTCGGCGACCTCACCGGCCTGCGCTTCTTCGCGTGGGCCCCCGGCCAGGACAAGTGGGGGCACCTCGGCCTCGCGCTCTCGCCGTCGTTCTGGTGGACGATCCTCGTGCACCGCCTCGCCCAGCACGCGCTCGCTGGCGGCTTGTTCGGCGTGCTCATCGCAGGCCTGCTCTTCGCGCGCAACCGCGCCGAGGAGCTTGTGCTCGACCTGTGGCTGCTGAGCTTGCTCATCGGCACCGCTGTCACCGCCGCGGGGCAGCTCGAGCACGCGTACTACCAGCTCCCGCTGGTCGGGCCCGCTGCCGCCATCTGCGGCAAGGTCCTCGGCCGCCACCTCCTGCCCTCGCTCCGCTGGCAGACGGTGGTGCTCGCTGCCATCCTGGCGACCGCCGCGCCCTCAGCCGCTGTGCACCTCGCCCGCGCTTACGAGTCCGAGCGGGAGCACCCCGACACGCTGGACGCGGCCGCGCTCGTCGCTGAGCTGGTCCCCGCCGACGCCCTCGTCGTCGCGGTCGCCCCCAGGCGCGACCCGACGCTGCTGTACCACGTCGACCGCCACGGCTGGCTGCTGCGCCCCGACCAAGCCACCCCCGAGGCGCTGAGCGACCTCGCCGCCCAAGGCGCGCAGTACGTCATCACCTTGCACAGCGAGCCCATCGCGGGCGCCACGCTCGTGGAAGCGCGCGGCGCGGCGCGGCTCTATCGGTGCTCGCCGGGGCCCTCGGCGGGCCTGCGCCGGGCGCGGTGAATCGTCTCGGCGCCGCCAACTGCGTGCGGTTCGCCATCGCCCTCGATCTCAAGCTCCGCGTCCTGCGTCTCGGCCTTGGGCTGATCCAGGCAGCGTAGCGCGGTCTTGCCGTCCATTTGGTAGGTCTCGACGAGGCCACACTTCATGAGGCGCTGGAGCGCCGCGCGCCGAAGCTCGGGCACCTCGGGGATCTCGTGCCCCTTCCAGCGGTGGATGAAGTAGTGCGCGCCGACGAAGCCGCCGCCAGCGGTGAAGTGCTCGTAGGCGCGGGTGAGCTCGCGCAGCACCTCGGCGTCGACCTGCTCGGGCGGTGACGGCACCACGTTGACGGGCGCCGACGCGAGATCCGCGTAGGAGAACTGCTCGACGTGCTGGAGCAGGTCAATGGTCCCCCACGCCACGCGCGAGAGTGACCGCGACAGGCCAGCGTCGCCAAAGGTAGCGATCCATCCCTGCTTTCCAAGCCCTTGAATCGCCGTCAGCGCGGGCGCGACGTCGAGGTCGCCGGAGAAGATGATGGCGATGTCGTACGCGTCCCGAACGGCCAACAGGATGACGTCGGCCACGAGCTGCGTGTCGACCATCTTCTCTTCGGTGTACTGAATCACGCCGCCGCAGTGCGGGCAGTCGCGCGACGCCGCGCGACGGTTGAAGCGCTTCACGAAGAAGCCCTGCTGCCGCTCCAAGGCGTCCAGCAGGTCCGACAGGGCGTGGCGGTCGGTCGCTTCGTCGTGCGGCGTGGGTACACCGGTGTAGTAGTAGGCGCCGAACATTCGGGTGCCGCCGACGTGCTGCACGGCCCACTTGGCGAGGGCAGCGTGGTCGAGCCAGCGGTCATCCGCAGACCGTCTGAGCGCCTTCATATGGTTCTTGCCATCGAAGAACAGAGCTACGCGCATAGAGCCTCTCTTTCCGGCGCCCAGAGGGGCGACCCGACTTGCCGAGCATACTGTGCGCGGCGCACCGCGGCCACCCCCCACCTAGCGGGCGACCGCGGCGCGATGACCTAGCTCGCTGCGGGCGGCTCTGTCGCGACCGCGGACACGCCCGCGAGCGCGGCCGCGCTGCTCTGCTCAAGCAGCGCCTGCAAGCGGCGACCGATGGCCGCCGGGTCCTTGACGGTGCCCTCAAGCAGGAGCGCGTCGTCAAGGAGCAAGCGCGCGAGCGGCTCAGCGGCCTGCGCGTTCCCCGACGAGCGCAGGCGCTCCAGGTTGCGCACCACAGCGTGCCGCGGGTTGAGCTCCAGCACGCGGCGCGCGGTCATCACCTGCTCACGCGCTTGGCGCAGGATGCGCTCCATATTCGAGGAGACCGTGTCATCGGCGTCGACGAGCACCGCGGGCGAGTCCACCAGGCGCTTGCTGGCGCGAACGTCGTTCACCTCGCCGTCAAAGATCTCCTTCATCCAAGGGATGAGGCCAACGAGATCTGCTCCAGCTTCTTCGTCCTCTTTGGCATCATCCTCGCCCAGGTCAAGATCGCCGAGGCTGATCGACTTCACGGCGACGCCCTCGACCTCCTTGAGCTCGCGGATCATCCACTCGTCCACCGTGTCGGTGAGCACGAGCACGTCCCAGCCGCGCTTGCGGAAGACCTCGAGCTGCGGCGAGTTCACGGCGGCGTCGCGGTTGGCGGCGGTGATGTACCAGATGGTGTCCTGGCCCTCTGGCATGGCGGCGCGGTACTCGTCGAGCGACATCAGGCCGCCCTCGTCCGCGTGGGAGACGGCGTTAAAGCGCATTAAAGCGAGGAGGGTCTCGCGGTGCTCGTGCGCGTGGTAATAGCCCTCCTTGAGCAGGACTCCGAAGTCGCGCCAGATGTTGAGGTAGCGCTCGCGGTCGGTGGTCGCGCCCTCCTCGACCTCTTGGTCGGCGGGCGCAGCGGCGAGCTTCTGCAGCTCCTTGAGCACGCGCTTGGTGAGCGCTTCGCGGATCTTGCGCACGACGGGCGTCTTCTGGACCATCTCGCGGCTGACGTTGAGCTGGAGGTCCTCGCTGTCGACGACGCCGCGCACGAAGCGCAGCCAGTCGGGGAGGATGTCGCGGGCGTGCTCGTCGATGAGGACGCGCTTGGCGTACAAGCGAGGTCCGCGGTCCGCTTCTGGGTGGAAGAGGTCGTAGGGGCGGCGGCCGGGGATGAAGAGCAGCGCCGTGTACTGAAGCGGTGTGTCCACGCTAAAGCGAATGCGGAAGGCCGGATCCGTCCAGTCCTGCACCAGCGAGCGGAAGAACTGGTTGTACTCCTCGTCAGGCACCGTCTTGGGATCCTCGTGCCAGATCGCCTTGGCCTGGTTCACCTGCTCATCGCCCATGCGAATGGGCCACGACACGAAGTTGCTGTGCTTACGAATGATGGTGCGAACGCGGCCGTCGCTCCCGTACTCGCTCTTGTCCTCGTCGCGCAGGTAGATGGTGATGCGCGTGCCGCGGTGCTCCTTCTCGATCGGCTCGACCGTGTACGAGCCCTTGCCGTCGCTCTGCCAGCGAACGCCGACCGCGCCCGGCATGGCCGAGAGGCTGTCGACCTGGACGCGCTCGGCGACCATGAAGGACGCGTAGAAGCCGACGCCGAACTGGCCGATGAGGCCGGGGGTCTCCTTGCCCGACTCGCGCGCTTCGGCCATCTGTTTGAGGAAGGCTGCGCTGCCCGAGTGCGCGATCGTGCCGAGGTTCTGAATCGCCTCTTCCTGGGTCATGCCGATGCCGTCGTCCTCGATGACGATGACACCCGCCTCTTCGTCGACCTCGACGCGAATGCCGGCCTCGCCCGCGGCGGGCGTGAGGTCGATGCGCGTGAGGTCCATAAAGCGCGCCTTGTCCAAGGCGTCTGCGGCGTTGGAGATCAGCTCGCGAAGAAAGACCTCCTTGTGCGAGTAGAGGCTGTGAATCATGAGGTCGAGCAGCTGCTGGACTTCAGTCTTGAAACCATGTTCCTGAGCGGTCATCCGTCACTCCGAGGTTCGGTCCCGTACGGGAGGGGGTTAGGTGCGCACCGGTAAGCACCCGCCCCCCGGCGACAAGAGAAGGTGACCCGTGTCCGAGACCAGCCTGCAGCGCCTCCACAAGTTCATCGACGCCTCCCCCACCCCCGCCCACTGCGCCCAGACGGCCGCAGCATGGCTCCACGCCGTCGGCTTCCAAGAGCTCGACCCGCGCTCAGCCCCCACGCCGCTCCAGCCCGGACGCGGCTACACGGTCACCCAGGGCGGCGCGATGCTCGCGTTTCGCGTGGGCGCAAAGTCACCCACCGAAGCCGGCTTTGTCATGCAGGCCGCGCACACCGACTCGCCCAACCTGCGCGTGAAGCCACAGCCTTACGTGCGCGCGCACGGCTATATTCGCCTCGGGGTCGAGGTTTACGGCGGCGCGATCCTCGGCACCTGGACCGACCGCGACCTTGGCCTCGCTGGGCAGGTCGTGCTGCGCGACGGCGCTGGCCAGCGCACGGCCCTCGTCGACCTGCGGCGGCCGCTCTGCCGCGTACCGAACCTCGCGATTCACCTCAACCGCGCCGTGAACACGGACGGCCTCAAGCTCAACGAGCAGACTCACCTGCCCGCGCTCTTCGCCATGGACACGCAGGACGAAGCGCCGCTCCACACCCTGCTCGCGACCGAGCTCGGCGTCGCAGCCAGCGACATCCTCGCCTGGGACCTGTCGCTGGTCGACCTCGCCGCCCCCGTCGTGTCCGGCGCCCGTGGCGAGTTCTTCCACGCCCCGCGCCTCGACAACCAGGCCTCCTGTCACGCAGGCCTAGAGGCGCTCATGGCGACCCTCGACCGCGATCTGCCCGACCACACCTGCGTCCTAGCGCTCTTCGACCACGAAGAGGTCGGCTCCCAGAGCGAGCGCGGCGCGGGGGGCCGCGCGCTGGAGCACCTGCTGCAGCGCATCGTGCGCGACCACGAGCAGCCGAGCGTCGGCGGGCTGGAGCGCGCCCTCGCCCACTCCGCGCTGGTGAGCACCGACATGACCCACGCGCAGCACCCCGCCTGGCCCGAGAAGAGCGAGCCGCAGCACCAGCCCGTACTCAACGGCGGCCCCGCGATCAAGCAGAACGCCAACCAGCGCTACGGCACCACCAGCGAGACCGCCGCCCGCTTCTTGCGCGCCGCCGAGCGCGCGAGCGTGCCCGTGCAGTGGTTCGTCAACCGCACCGACCTCGCCTGCGGCAGCACGGTCGGGCCGATCCTCGGCGCTGGCCTCGGCGTCGCCACCGTCGACGTCGGCAACCCCATGCTCTCCATGCACTCCATTCGCGAGCTCTGCGGAACCGCCGACCACGAGCGCATGATCGCCACGCTCACCGAGTGGTTCGCACCGAGCGCGTAGGCGCTCAGGGGGTGTCGCCGCGGCTGCCCTTCGCCTCGGTGGCGATGGCGAGCCGCGCGAGGCCCCGGCTGCGCGCGATGTCCATGACAGTGACCACGCGCCCGTGGGTGACGCCCTGATCGGCCTTGAGGATGACGAGCGTGTTTGGATCGCGCTCGGCCGCGCGCCGGAACACGTCGTTGAGCTTGTTGAGGTCGACGGCCTGCTCGTTCACGCGAATGGAGCCGTCGAGGGCGATCCAAACGCTCAGGTCTTGGTCATCATTGAGTACGACCTGGGCGGAGCTGCGCGGCAGGTCCACCTGGATGCCCGGCGAGCTCACGAAGGTGGTGCTCACCATAAAGAACAGCACGAGCTGAAAGACGATGTCGATCATGGGGGTGACGTCGAGCACCGGATCGGCGCGGCGCTTGCCCGCAATCTTCAAGCGTCTTCCTTGGCGAGCGCGTCGAGCAGGCCGAGGCTGATCTCTTCCAGCTCAAGGAGCAGGCCGTCGACCCGCGAGAGCAAGAAGCGATTGGCGACCACCGCCGGGATGCCGACGGTCAGGCCCGCGAAGGTGGTGATGAGCGCCTGCGAGATCCCGCCGGCGAGGGCGCCGACGTTGCCGAGCCCCTGCTCCTGAATGGCGGCGAAGGTCGCGATCATGCCGCCCACGGTGCCGAGCAGGCCGAGCAGCGGGGCGATGGAGGCGATGGTTCCGACGACGGGGATGCCCCACTCAAGATCGGCCGCTTCCCGGCGTCCGACCTCCTCAAGGCGCTCCTTCATCTGCGCGCGCGGGCGGCCGCGCTGCTCCAGCGCCATGGCGAACACGCGACCGAGGGCCGTGGGGCTCTGCTTGGCTTCGCCGATCGCGTCATCGAAGCGCGTCGCAGCCATATGCGCGGCGACCCGCTGCTGAAGCGCACGCGGCAAGATGCGTGCGACGCGCAGCGCCCACATGCGCTCCATAAACATCGCTAGCGCGACCACCGAGCAGAGCCCAATGGGGTACATGACCGGCCCACCGGCGAGCAGCGACTGGAGCAACGAACCTCCCGAAGCTCGGACTCTAGCACGGCGCCCCGCCGGACAGCGTGCCCCACCGAGCCGCTGAGACGAATCGTTGCGCGGCCCTCGCCGCCCGCAGCGCAGGTGTGTACGACAACGCCATGCGCCGGGCACGTCTCCTCACCCGCTTCATCCTCGCTGCTGTGACCGGGCTCGCCCTCTGGGCGTCGATCCCCGGGACTATCGGCAACTACCTTGTGCGCGCGGCCGTCGGAGAGCTCGAGCTGCTCGCCGATCGCGAGCCCATAGACCAGGTGCTCGCCACCGACGCCTTCACCGGCAAGGAGCGCGAGCGCCTCTCCCAGGTGGCGCGCGTCAAGGCCTTTGGGCTCACGATCGGCCTCGCGCCCAGCGGAAGCTACGAGGCGATCAGCCCGCACTGGCAGCGCACGATCTGGAATGTGTCGTCCTGCTCGCCCACGCGCTTCCGAAACCGCTCGTGGTGGTTCCCCATCGTCGGCCGGGTGCCCTACCTCGGGTACTTCGACGAGGGCATCGCCCGGCGCGCAGCCAGCAAGCTGGCTCTGCGAGGCGACGACGTCTACGTGCGCACCGCCGGCGCCTACTCCACGCTCGGGTGGTTCGATGACCCCGTGCTGCCCGGCATGCTCCGCTACACCGAGGCCGACCTCGCCGACACGATCCTCCACGAGATGACCCACGCGACGCTCTGGGTGCCCGGCTCTGTCGCCTTCAACGAGTCGCTCGCGAGCTTCGTCGGCGAGGTCTCGGCCGACCGCTACATGGTCGCCACCTACGGCCTCCAGAGCGAGCATGTCGCCAACGCTCGGGCGATTCGGGCGCGACGCGACGCCCTCCGCGACGTGCTGCACGAGGTCTACGGCGAGCTCGACGGCGTGTACACAGACGCGGCGCTTACGAACGCCCAGAAGAAGAACGTCAAAGCGCGCATCCTCGCGACCATCCCGCTGCGCATCGCGCGCCTGAACCTGCCGGACAGCGCCAAAGCGACCGCGTGGGCGCAGCGCGAGCAGTGGAACAACGCACGCCTGCTGCAGTTCCGCACGTACAACCGCCGCCGCGAGTGGTTCCAAGCGCTGCTGGACACGCACGGCGGCGATCTTCCCAGCTTCTTATCAGACCTTGAGCGAATCACCAAAGGTGCCGATGACCCAAGCGCCGCGCTGGCGAACGCGGTCGGCGCTGTCGACTTCGAGCCCAGCCCGCACCGCTGATCTGCTCCTGCCGTGTTGTACAAGATTTTTGAACAATGTCCCACACCGCGACGTCCATGTCTCAAAATCTGACACGCCTGACACACCCGCGCCGCCACCTAGCTCCATGTGGTACGCTTTCATTTGTTCGGTCTCTTCGCGACATCATCCCCCGGCGCCGCCCTCATCGGCGCCCTTCACGCCAGCTGGCACGGAGTTTGCTACATGACATGGCAACTTAGCGAGGAGACGACGCCCATGGCTGAAGCAAAGGGTCGACGCGAGGATGAAGCGCGCGGAGCGGTGCTCACCCAGTACCTCCGCAGCATGGGAGCGATCCCGCTGCTCTCTTGCCAGGACGAGGTCGAGGTCGCCCGCCGCATCGTCGACGTGGGCCCCGACTCCGAGATGGCAAAGTGCGAGCTCATCCGCGCAAACCTCCGCTTGGTGGTGTCGATCGCCAAGCAGTACAGCTACCGCGGACTCCCCCTCGCCGACCTCATCCAAGAGGGCAACATCGGCCTGATGAAGGCGGTGGAGAAGTTCGACTACACCCGCGGCTTCAAGTTCAGCACCTACGCCTCGTGGTGGATTCGCCAGTCGATCATCCGCGCGATCGAGAGCCAGATTCGCACCATCCGAATCCCGATTTACAAGCTCGAGATCGTCAACCGCGTCAACCAGACGCGCAAGATGCTCTTCCAGTCCCTCGGCCGCGAGCCCACGCTCTCGGAGATCGGCGAGCGCCTTGAGCTCGACGTCGAGCAGGTCGCCGAGCTGCTCCACCTCACCCGCGAGCCCATGAGCCTCGACCAGACGGTGAGCGAAGACAGCGACTCCACCATCGCGGACTTCATCGAGAACCCCAACGCCGAGCTCCCCTCCGACAACATGGAGGAAGCGGCCCTTCGCGACCAGATCGATGAGGTCCTCGCCACCCTCACCCCCCGCGAAGAGAAGGTCATCCGCATGCGCTACGGCATCGGAGAGCCCACGCACTACAGCCTGGAAGAGATCGGCGCCCGCTTCGCCCTCACCCGCGAGCGCATCCGCCAGATCGAGATCAAGGCCCTCCGCAAGCTGCGTCACGCTAAGCGTCGCGAGCAGCTCGAGAGCTTCTCCGCTACCGGTACCTAAGTGTAGGACCGGCCCCCGCAGGCCCCGGCTGTTGGCCGAGGGCTATGACGGCAGCGAGCGCGCGCTCGCTGCCGTTCGTCGTTTAGGCCCCGCAATCGCTGCGGGGCAGGCCGGACCTAGCTGTCAGACTTGCCGTCCCAGAGGCAGGTGCAGAGGTTGCGGTCGCCCCACGCGTCATCGATGCGCGAGACGGACGGCCAGAACTTGTGCGCGCGCGTGTGCGCGGTGGGGAAGGCCGCGAGCTCACGCGAATAGGCGTGCGTCCACGTGTCGGCGCAGACCTCGGCCGCGGTGTGAGGCGCGCCATGGAGCACGTTGTCCTCGCGGTCAGCCGTGCCAGCCTCGATCGCGCGCAGCTCCCCGCGAATGGCGATGAGCGCGTCGCAGAAGCGGTCGATCTCCCACTTGGACTCGCTCTCCGTGGGCTCAATCATGAGCGTGCCGGTGACGGGCCAGCTCATGGTGGGGCCGTGGAAGCCATAGTCCATCAGGCGCTTGGCGATGTCGACCACCTCGACCCCAATCGCCTTGAACTCGCGGAAGTCGACGATGCACTCGTGCGCGACGAGGCCGTTCTTGCCCGAGTACAGCACCGGGAAGTGGCCTTCAAGGCGCTTGGCGATGTAGTTGGCGCAGAGGATGGCGACCTCGCTCGCGCGCTTGAGCCCGTCCGGCCCGAGCATCGCGATGTAGGCCCAGCTGATCGGCAGCACGCTCGCGCTGCCGTAGGGGGCCGCCGAGATCGGGCCGATGGCCTGCGCGCCGCCGGTCTCCACCACCGGGTGACCCGGCAAGAAGGGCGCGAGGTGCGACTTCACGCCGATGGGGCCCATGCCGGGGCCGCCGCCGCCGTGCGGGATCGCGAAGGTCTTGTGCAGGTTGAGGTGGCTGACGTCGCCGCCGAACTTGCCGGGCTTGCACAGGCCGACCATCGCGTTGAAGTTGGCGCCGTCGACGTAGACCTGCCCCCCAAAGCGGTGGACGATGTCGCAGATCTCGGTGATGCGCTCCTCGAACACGCCGTGCGTGGACGGGTAGGTCACCATGAGGGTGGACAGCTCGGCCGCGTGCTTCTCGGCCTTCGCTGCGAGGTCTGCGACGTCGATATCGCCGTGGTCATTGCACGCGACGGCGACGACGCGCAGACCCGCGAGCGCGGCGCTGGCGGGGTTGGTGCCGTGCGCCGATGTGGGGATCAGGCAGACGTCGCGGTGGCCCTGGCCTTGAGCGCGCTGGTAGGCGCGAATGACCTGCAGACCTGCGTACTCGCCCTGCGAGCCGGCGTTCGGCTGCAAGCTCACGGCGTCGTAGCCGGTGATCTCGGCGAGCCAGCCTTGCAGCTCGGCCATGAGCACCGCGTACCCCTGCGACTGATCGCGGGGAGCGAAGGGGTGCAGGCCGCTGAAGCCCTTCCAGGTGATGGGGATCATCTGGGTGGTGGCGTTCAGCTTCATGGTGCAGGAGCCGAGCGGGATCATCGCGGTGTCGAGCGCGAGGTCCTTGGACTGCATGCGGTGGATGAAGCGGAGCATCTCCGTCTCGCTGTGGTAACGACGGAAGATCTCGTTCTCCAAGAAGGTGGAGGTGCGGCGGTGCACGTCGAGGGGGTCGGCGTCGGTGACGACGGGGACGTCGGCGCCGCAGCCAAAGCTCGCGAGCAGGATGCTGACGTCGTCGGCGGTGGTGGTCTCGTCGAAGGCGACGCCGAGCGTGGTGGCGTTCACACGGCGCAGGTTGAAGCCAGCGCCCTGGGCGCCCTCGAAGATGGCGTCGCACTGCTCGCCGACGACGACCTGAACGGTGTCGAAGTAGCAGCTCGCCGTGGAGGCGTAGCCGCCGTGCTGGAGACCAGCGGCGAAGGCGCGGGCGTGGCCGTGGACGCGCTCGGCGATGGCGCGCAGGCCTTCGGGGCCGTGCCAGACCGCGTAGAAGGCGGCGCACACCGCGAGGAGCACCTGCGAAGTACAGACGTTGCTCGTGGCCTTCTCGCGACGGATGTGCTGCTCGCGGGTCTGGAGCGCCATGCGCAGCGCGACCTGACCGCGGCGGTCCCGGCTGACGCCGATGAGGCGGCCGGGCATCTTGCGGGCGAGGTCCGAGCGAGTGGCGAGGAAGCCAGCGTGCGGGCCACCAAAGCCGAGCGGAACGCCAAAGCGACCGGCGTTGCCGACCGCGATGTCGGCGCCGAGCTCGCCCGGAGGCGTGAGCAGCGTGAGCGCGAGCAGATCGGCGGCGACGGTGACGAGGGCGTTCACGGCGTGAGCGCGCGCGACGAGGCCGCGCAGGTCGGCCACGACGCCGGTGGAGTCGGGGTACTGCGCGAGCACGCCGAAGACGTCAGCGGTGAGCTCGTAGGTGTCGAGGTCCGCGACGATGACCCGCACGCCGAGCGGCTCAGCGCGGGTCTGCACCACGGCGATGTTCTGCGGGTGGCAGCGGTCGGACATGACGAAGCGGTTGGCCGTCTTGCTCTTGGAGGAGCGCAGCGCCATGGCCATCGCCTCGGCGCAGGCCGTGCCCTCGTCGAGCAGCGAGGCGCCCGCCACGTCAAGACCCGTGAGCTCCTGCACCATGGTCTGGAAGGTGAGCAGCACCTCCAAGCGCCCCTGGGCGATCTCGGCCTGGTAGGGCGTGTAGGCGGTGTACCAGCCCGGGTTCTCCAGCACGTTGCGGAGCACGACCGGCGGCGTGATGCAGTCGTGGTAGCCCATGCCGATGCAGGAGCGCAGCACGCGGTTGGCCGACGCGCGCTCCTTGAGCTTGGCGAGCGCTGCGACCTCGCTGAGGGCGGGCGGGAGCGCGAGCGCCTCGGTCACCCGAATGGCCCGCGGGACGGCCGCCTGAATCAGGGCGTCGAGGTCCTCGAAGCCCAACGTGGCCAGCATCTCGCAAACTTCGCCCTCGCGAGGGCCGATATGACGCGCAACGAACCCATCCGCAGCCATGGCCGCCTCTCTTCTTCGTAGTGCTTGTTTGGCAGGAACGCTGGGCGCTTAGGCGCCGACGCGGGCCTGGTAGGTGGCCGCATCCGCGAGGCCTGCGAGGCCCGACGCGTCGGTGACGCGCAGCTTCACGAGCCAGCCAGCGCCATAAGGATCGCTGTTCAACGCGTCCTCAGCGCCGTCGAGCGCCTCGTTCACCGCGATGACAACGCAGGCGACGGGGGTGTAGACCTCGGCCACGGCCTTGACGGACTCGACCTCACAGATCGCGGCGCCGGCGGCGAACTCGGCGTCCACCTCGGGGAGCTCGACGTGCACGATCTCGCCGAGGGCATCCTGGGCGAAGTCGCTGATCCCGAGGGTCACCTCGTCGCCAGCGACGAGGAGCCACTCATCATGAGCGGTATAAACGAGGTTCTTGGGGAAGTTCATGCTGACTCCTTGACGTAGAAGGGACCCTTCACGATGACGGCGGCCGCCTCGCGCCCGCGGACGTCGACGACGACCTGGGTGCCCGGCTTGCCATAGGGGGGGCGGAGGTAGGCCATGCAGACGCCGCGGCCGAGGCTCGGCGCGCGGGTGCCCGAGGTGACCCAGCCGATGTCTTGACCGTCGGCGAGGACGCGCATGCCGTCGCGACCGATGCGCGAGCCCTCGATCACCAAGCCAGCGAGGAAGTGGGTCTCGCTGTCGCGGCGGGCGAGGATGGCCTCGGAGCCAACGAAGCCGCCGGACTTGTCGAGCTTGGTCACCCAGTTCAGGCGCGCCTGAAGCGGGGAGATGTCATCCGACAGCTCGTGGCCGTACAAGCAGTTGCGGACCTCCAAGCGGAGGGTGTCGCGGGCCCCGAGGCCAACTGGCAGCATGCCCACCGCGGCCCCCGCCGCTAGGATCTTGTCCCAGAGCGGCTCAGCGAGGTTGACCGGGATGAAGAGCTCGAAGCCGTCTTCACCGGTGTAGCCTGTGCGCGCGATGAAGCAGCCGTCCACGCCGTCGACGGCGCCGGAGACGAAGCCGCGGCGAGCGATGCTCTCCAGGTCGACGTTCACGAGGCCCTGGAGCGCCTGAAGCGCCTTGGGGCCCTGCACCGCGAGGAGCGCCCAGTCGTCGCTCTGATCGACGATGGTGCAGCCTTCGGGGTTCGGGTTGTGCGCGTGGAACCACGCGACATCCTTGGCGCGGTTGCTGGCGTTCACGACCACGAGGTAGTCGTCCTGCGCGACGCGGTAGGTGAACACGTCGTCCACGACGCCGCCGCGCTCGTTGCACAAGCAGGCGTATTGCGCGGTGCCGATAGCCACCTGGGAGACGTCGTTGCTGAGCAGCCACTGCAGCGTAGCGAGCGCCTTGGGTCCGGTGAAGCGCACCTGGCCCATATGCGACACGTCGAACAGGCCCGCCGCTTGGCGGACCGCGTCGTGCTCCTGCTGGATGCCCGAGTATTGAACGGGCATCAAATAGCCCGCGAAGTCGACCATGCGCGCGCCTAGGGCGACGTGACGATCAGTGAACGGCGTACGGCGCAGATCCATCGGCTGCCTCCACGGATGGCGAGGTCCTCCACCTATGTCACCGCATGGCCGTGTCAAGCGCCCTGGCGTGCGCTCGCAGCAGTGAAGGTGTTCTCCATCAGCATCGCGATGGTCATGGGGCCGACGCCCCCTGGAACGGGCGTGATCGCGGAAGCACGCTCGGCGGCCGACTCCGTGTGAACGTCGCCACAAAGGCGACCATCTGGCAGGCGGTTCATGCCGACGTCGATGACGACGGCGCCGGGGCGAATCCACTCCCCTGGGATCGCCTCGGGGCGCCCGATCGCGACCACCAAGATCTCTGCGCGCTCGACCTCGGCGCGCAGATCGGCCGTGCGGCTGTGGCAGACGGTCACGGTGCAGTTCGCCTGCTCCAAGAGCTGCGCGACGGGGCGGCCGACGATGTTGGAGCGACCGACCACGACCGCGCGCTTGCCGGACAGGGCGACGCCGGTCTCTTCGATGAGGCGCATGACGCCGAATGGCGTGCAGGCGACGATGCTCGGGCGCCCCTGCGAGAGCCGGCCGGCGTTGAGCGCGTGGAAGCCGTCGACGTCTTTTGCGGCGTCGATGCGATCGAGGACGCGCTGGCCGTCGACGCCCTGGGGCATCGGGAGCTGCACGAGCACGCCATCCACGTCGTCGTCGGCGTTGAGGCTGTCCACGAGCGCGAGGACCTGCTCAGTGGACGCCGAGGCGGGCAGCCGGTGCGTCCAGTGCGCGAAGCCGATGCGCTCCGCGACGCGCTCCTTGTGGCCGACGTACACCGCCGACGCGGGGTCATCGCCCACGAGCACCACCGCCAAGCCAGGCGGCCGCGGCAGCGCTTGAGCGCGCACCTTGAGCGCGCGGTTGAGCCGCTTCGCCAGATCCAATCCGCTGAGCATCTGCGCCATCTCGCCCTCCAGCGTCAGCGAGCGAGCCCGCACCGGGGCGCCACGCTGCACCTGCTGAAGAGCTATTCCGCTAGGTGCCTTCGGACGACCCGCCCTTGGTCCCACCCTCTTTGATGCCGTAGTGGTCGCTGTACCAGCCGCTTCCCTTCAGGTGAAACGAGGTGCCGCTGACCTTGCGCCCAGCGGACTCTTGCCCGCAGGCGGGACAAGCGGGATCCGGCGCGGACATCTTCATCAACTTCTCGAACTCGTGCTCGCAGGCACCACACTGGTATTCGTAGATCGGCATTCGTTCCCTCTCCGAAGGGCACCCGATATAGGGACCAACCGCCTACCCGGCAACACCTATGACTCCACTTCCCGACATCGCTGAGATCCTGCTGCTGCCAGCGCTGCTCGTCGCGACGCTCGCGGTGGCCTCTACGCTGCGCGATCTCTCGGTACACGTCGCGGATCGCGGCGAGCCCGCGAGCATCGACGCCCCTCGCCTCGCCCTCATCGTGCGTGAAGCGAGCGCGCGCACCCTGCTCACCTTCGTCAGCTGGCTGCCGATCAGCGACGCGCACCCGGTGCGGCGCGAGGGCATCGAGCCCCGCTCGCCGGTCTTGCTGGTGCCCGGGTATGGACGCGGGGCGGGCGCCTGCCTCTTCATCCGCATCTTCCTCAATCACCGAGGCTTTGCGTGGGTGTGGGCCATCCCCCACCCCAAGGGCCAGTCCCTCGCAGAGCGCGCCCAAGCGCTCGCCGAGAAGGTCGCCGAGCTCAAGCGCGCCAGCGGATCGCCCCAGGTCGACATCGTCGCCCACGGCGTCGGGGGCCTCGTCGCTGGCTGGTACATCAGCCACCAGCACGGCGGCGACTCGGTGCGCCGACTCGTCACCCTCGGCACGCCGTGGCGTGGGACGCGCTCAGCCGTGTTCTGGCGCGACGCGGTCGCCCACGAGTGCCTGTACCAGTCCTCAGTCCTCGACGAGCTCCAGCCACCGCCCATCCCCACCACAGCGGTGTGGTCCGAGCGCGATCCCTCCGTCACGCCCTCGTCCTCAGCGCTCCCCACCGGCGCCGACAGCGTCCACATCGACGCGGTCGGCCACGACGACCAGCTTGTCAACGCCCGCGCCTACCGCGCCGTTCAGTTCGCGCTGCTCCGCCCGAGCAGCACTTCATGAACGCCATTTCTCCCGAAGTGAGCCTATGAACCTGTTTGATCACCGCCTCCTCGTCGTCACAGGGAAGGGTGGCGTCGGGCGGACCACCGCGTCCATTGCGCTCGCCCTGTCCGCCGCGCGCGCCGGTCGCTCGGTTTGTCTGCTTGAGCTCAACGACGTGCACACCATCTCACAGCGCTTCAACCTCGACGGCAGCTACGTGCCTCAGCACCTCGCGCCCAACGTGGACGTAGCGACGCTGTCCGCCTTCGCCTGCTTGGACGACTTCGGCCGTCGCAAGCTCAAGATGAACACGCTCGTCCGGCTCCTGTTCGACAACCGCGTCATGCGCGCCTTCGTCGAGTCCGTGCCGGGCCTTGGCGACCTGCTCCAGCTCGGCAAGGTCGAGGACCTCGTCGCAGCGCCCCTCGCCGGCGAGAAGCGCTACGATCTCGTCGTGGTCGACGCTCCAGCGACCGGACATGGCCTCACGCTGCTGTCGGCGGCCTCGTCCATGGCAGAGATGACGCTCACGGGTCCGTTCCACGACCTCGCAGACATGATTCAGGGCTTCCTCGCGGACCGCGATCGCGTGGGCATCATCGTGACCTCGCTCCCCGAGGAGCTGCCTGTGAACGAGGCGCTTGAGCTCTCCACCGCGCTGATCGAGCAGGGCTTCCCGCCGTGCGCCATCGTCGTCAACCAGACGCTCGCTCACCTCCGCATCGACGACGTGCTCTGGGACACGGTGCGCGACCACTTCCACGAGCACCCCACCGCCGAGGTGCAAGCCCTCGCGCGCCTTGGGGATCGCGCCGCGACTCAGCTCCGCATGCAGCGCGAGTCCCTCCAGCGCCTCGCCGAGGCCGCGCCCATCTACACCTTGCCGCGCACCGGCGCGTCGCCAACTGTCAGCGAGCTGCTCGGCTTCGGCGAGGCGCTCCAGCCGTGGTCGGAGGTTCCGTCATGACCGAGATCTTCATCTGTGGAGGCCCCGGAGGCGTAGGAAAGACCACGGTCTCAGCGGCGCTGTCGGTGGGCCTCGCGCTCGCCGGACGCCGCGTCGTGGTGCTCACGATCGACCCCGCGCGGCGCTTGGCGGACGCCCTCGGTCTGGACGCGCTGTCGAACGAGCCCTCGCCGGTGCCCTTGGAGGACGCCGAAGGAACGCTCGACGCGGTGATGCTCGACCGCAAAGCGACGTGGGATGGCCTCGTGCGCCGCTACGCCAACGACCCCGATCACGCGGCGGCCGTGATGGAGAACCGCTACTACCGCGCCGTCTCCACGCGCTTGACGGGCTCGCACGAGTATATGGCCACCGAGAAGCTGCACGAGCTGGTGGAGTCGGGGCGCTGGGACGCCGTCGTCGTGGACACGCCCCCCTCCCAGCACGCCGTCGAGTTCTTCAACGCGCCGTCCCGCATGCGCCGCATCCTCGACGGCAAGGTGTTCAACGTCATCACGTCGCCCGGAACGGGGCTGCTCAGCGGCGCGACTCGCAAGATCGGCAAGCTCATCCTCGGGCTCGCCGGACAGAACGTTGTCGACGATATCCGAGAGTTCTTTCACCTCTTTCGCGATATGTCCGACGGGATGCGCGACCGCAACGGCGCCGTGCAGGAGCTCCTCAGAAGCCCCAACACGCGGCTCTTCGTCGTCACCTCCGCCAACGAGCCCGACCGCAAGGACGCGCTTGAGTTCTTGGCCGAGGTCCGCGCGCAAGAGATGCACTTTGGCGGCTTCATCGTGAACCGCGTGCGCGGCGCTGGAGCGCTGGGCGAGCCGCTGAGCGCGGCGGACATGCCGGAGCGCCCTGCGCACGTGGGCCACCAAGCCTGGACGGACCTGGTTCGCGGCCTGCTTGAGCTGCCCGGTCGAGCGGACCGCTCCGCTGATCTCCACCTGCGCGGCCTTCGCCAGCTCCAAGAGCGCACCGACGCCCCTATCTGGGCGGCGCCGGAGCACATCGGCGGCGTGCGCACGCTGGACGGCCTGATGGCCATCGCGAGCGCGCTGCCCCCCGCCTCCCTGCCGCTCGCGCGAATCGCCTAGCGGAAGGCCGCTTCGCTCACGCAGAGGTCGTTGAACTCCTTGCCTGGGACGACCTCGCCGAAGGTCAAGCGCACCGTGCGCGTCGCGTGCGCCGGGAAGCTGACCGACTGCGACATGAACATCACCGGCTTGAGGACGACGCTCTCCGTTCCACCGTCGGAGAAGGTGAGCGTCGCCGTCTTGGGGCGGTTCGCCTTCATGTACAGCCCCATCGACGCGCCGATGCCGTTGATGATGTCGAGCTGCTTCACCGAGCGTGTAGACCCGAAGTCGAACTCCATCCACTCGCCGTTGCCGTCACCCTCGACGCCCTCGCACCACATGGAGTCCGTGAGGCCGTCACCGACGTTGACCGCGTCGTAAGAGCCGTCATCGTCGGCCTTCAGCTGGCTGGAGGACTTGTACGACGCCACGTGAAGCGCGGTGTCATCCGTGTCGTCGAAGACCTGAATCTCCGAGATCGCGGAGTCGAGCCAGGTAGTGCCGGTGTGCACGGACTTGACCTTGAACCTAAGGGTCGAGGTCTTGTGCGCCTTGGCGAGCTCAAGCACCTGCGGGACCATCTCGTCCGCGAGGGTCATGACCTCGGTGGTGCCGTCGGAGAACTTGACCTCGAGCTCCTTGGGGCGGTTGGCGCGGTGGTAGTAGTCGTTCGAGTACCACAAACCACCCCAGACCTTGATGCGCTTGACCGCCTTCTCGCCGCCGAGGTCGATCTCCACCCAGCTCCCGAGGCCGCTGCCGTCCTCGCCCTCGACCCAGCTCGTCTGCAGGCGGCCGTCAAACAGCTGCTTGACCTCGTAGTGCGAACCATCCTGGGGCGGAAACGTCGAAGAGGCCGTTCCAGAGGCGATCTTGACGTCCCCGGCTTGCGCCGTGGCGGCGAAGGAGAGCAGCAGGGCGGCGGCGACTGTAGACATGCGGGCTCCGAGCGTGAGTAGGCGGAGCGTTTTACGGGACCAACCCGCTCCGTGTCAATCGTAGCCGCGAGACACGTCGCGCGACCGAAGTCTTCCGCGATTCATCAGAAGTTGGCGACAACTGAGAAGCGTCCGCCGTCAAAGCCCGGGAGCAGGCGGCACTGTCCGCCGGCGCAGCGAATACCCGCTTTATAGGCGCCGTAGAACGCCTTGACCGTCACCGCGTCGCCCGCCTTGTATTGCAGCTCGGTCGCCGCGTAGAGCGCGTCGGACAGGTTGCCCTTCGAGTCCACGAGCGGGTTGTCGGTGCGATCGAGGAAGCCCACGAGGAACCACCGCGCTCCCGGCATGCCCACGGTCAAGCTGCTCTCGAGCTCGGTGTAGTCCTGCTGCTGGAAGGCGTTGTTTCCCCAAGCGAAGTGCTCGATGGAGAGCGCTAGATCGAGGTGGGTGCCCACCGGGCCGGGGGCCTTCACGTCGAGGTCGCCGTGGACCTGCTGATCGGCGTCCGGAGCCGCTGCCGTGGAGCCGTCGCGGCGATCCCTGCGGTAGCCCGCGTTGGCGACGATCGACTTGCCGTCGCCGCGCGCCTCGACGCCGACGAGCCCGTGCACGACCGTCTCGGGCGTGGTGTTGAAGTGCGCACCGCCGGCCTCGCCATCGCGAAAGACGGCCGCCGACACGTAGGGCGTGAGCTCGCCGGGCACCGCAGCCCAGTCGACGCGCAGCCGGCCGCCGCTGAGATCATTGCTGTTCACGGTGGCCGAGCTGTCCTCGGTGATGGCGCGCTCGTACTCGAGCGTTGGGCCGATCGCGAGCTCGTACAGCTCACCAGTGACCAAGGCGTTGACCCGCTCGGCGTGGCGGTAGCGCTTGCCCTCCAGCTGCCAGGTCGTCGCGCCGACATAGGCGGTGGCCGAGCCATAGGCGGCCACGCCCAGCTCCGGGGACTCATCGCCAAAGAGCAGGCTGTCACCGTCGATGCGTGCGGGGAAGCCGAGCGCGTCGACCTCGGCGAGCCAGTCCACCCCGAGGACCGAGGCCTCAACGAGACCGCCGCCAGCGACCACGTCGAAGCCAGGGCGCGGCACGGCCGCGACGCCGTCCAAGCCGGGCTCCGTCGCAAAGCGGGCCGCCATCGCCTGCACACCCACGCTCGCCGGGCCGAGGCCGTACCGTTGCGCCGAAGCGCCGATCACAAGATGCCTGCGATCGCGCTCCAAGCCAAGGTTTGGGTTGTCCTGCACCACCTGTTGGCGGTTGGTCAGGCCCGCCATCGCCTGAAGGTCCCAATCGCCCGGACGCGCGACGAGCTTGATGCCCTGAAGCGACGTGTCCACGTCAATGTCGACGTTGCGGTTGAGGTTGAGCAGCAGCCCGGTGCCGAGCACGGCGTACGCGTCGCCCAGGGTGACCGTCGCCCCCGCGCGCTCGTGCGCGAGCGAGAGCTTCTCCACGTTCGCGAAGGCGTCGCCCGGCAGCGGCCAGCGCACCTCTTGCGCGCGCACGTCGCGCTCGGTGATGAGCACACCGTCGAGGCGGTAGCGATTGGCCCACAGCGAGACCTCGTCGATCTGCGCAAAGCCCCGCCACGCGCCCGACGTGAAGGACGCCGTCAAGCGGTTCACCTGCTCGACATAGTCGAGGACCCGCAGGTCATCGAAGGGGGGCGCGAGCTGCTGCGCCGACCGCCAGTAGCGAAGGTCGAGGTCGTCGGTGAAGTGCGCGCCCGTGGAGCTCGCCGACGAAGCAGCGGGCTCAGGAGCGGGCTCTTGCGCGACCGCGCCTCTGCCCAGCAGGGCCAACACCATCCACGCGCTCACGATCCCGCCTCCCCGATAAGGACCCGCCTTAAGGCGTCGGAGCCTCGGGTGCCTTGGGCGCGTCGAGGAGCCGCAGGATCTCCTCGCGCAGCTTGTCTTGGTCGCCGTCGTTAAAGCCCGCGTGGCGCGCGATGATGTGACCCTGCCCGTCCAGGAGCACGCTAAAAGGAAGGGTCTTGGTGGGGTTGTACTGCACCAGCACCGCGCTGTCCGCGTCGCGAGGGACGGTGAGCGTGTAGCCCTGGCGCTTGAAGTAGGGCTTGACCTGCGCCCCCGTGCGCGCGTCGTCCGTGGACACGGCGAGCACGCGGAAGCCGCGCGGCCCGAGCTCGTCTTGGAGCTTCTGCAAGTGGGGAAGCTCTTCTTTGCAGGGCTCGCACCACGTCGCCCAGAAGTCCACGAGGACCACCTGTCCGCGCAGCTCAGAGAGCGTGACCACCTGCTTGTCGAGGTCGCGCAGCGTGAAGTCCGGCGCGACGTCTTGCGCCCACGCCGTGCCGCTTGTCAGCCCCGCGAGCACCGTGAGGGCTCGCATCCATCGCCGCACTGAAGTCATCCGGTCCTCCGTGTACTTGGGGTTCGATTACCTCGCAGGAACCCCTCCGCCCACCTACGCCATCCCGCAGGCGCAGGATTCCGCGCTATGGTGTGCGCTCATGGAACCGCGCATCCTCATCGTCGACGACGAACCCTCCATCCGCAAGGTGCTCGCAGCGCACCTCGCTCGCTTTGGCTACGCCACCGAGACCGCGGCATCAGGCGTCGAGGCGATCGCCCAGCTCAACGCAGGCGCGTACGAGCTCGTGGTGTCGGACATCCGTATGCCGCAGATCGATGGGCTCGAGCTGCTCGCGTGGATCCGCGAGCACCGCCCTGGCGTGCCCGTCATCCTGATCACGGCGCACGGCACGGTCGCGAACGCGGTCGAGGCGCTCAAGCGCGGCGCGTACGACTACGTCACCAAGCCCTTTGACGCCGACGAGCTGCGCCAGACGATCGCCAAGGCCGTCGCCACGCGCGAGCGCAACGAGCACCGCCTCTCAGAGGCCGCTGGGCGGTTCGAGATCATCGGGCGCACGTCCGCGATGCGGCGCGTTTACGACCTCATCGAGAAGGTCGCGCCCTCCCCCAGCACCGTGCTGATCACCGGCGAGTCGGGCACCGGCAAACAGCTCGTGGCCCGCGCGCTGCATCAGCAGTCCGCGCGCCGCGATGGGCCGTTCATCGAGGTGAACTGCGGAGCCATCCCCGAGCACCTCGTCGAGTCCGAGCTCTTCGGCCACGAGCGCGGCGCGTTCACCGGCGCCGTCGCCTCCAAGCCCGGCCGCTTCGAGCTCGCGAACGGCGGCACGCTGTTCTTGGACGAGGTCGGGGAGCTCGGCCTCGACACGCAGGTCAAGCTGCTTCGCGCGCTGCAAGAGCGCACGATCGACCGCGTCGGCGGCGTTCGACCGATTCATATCGACGTGCGCGTCATCGCGGCAACCAACGTCGATCTGGAGCGCGCCCGGGCGCAGGGGCTGTTTCGCGACGACCTGTTCTGGCGGCTCAACGTCATCCCGATCCCCATTCCACCGCTTCGCGACCGCATCGACGACGTCCCCCTGCTCGTGGAGCACTTCTTGGGCACGTTCAACGCGCGCCTCGGCAAGCAGGTGCAGCGCGTGTCCCCCCCCGCGCTCGCGGCCTTGCTCGGCCACAGCTGGCCGGGGAACATCCGCGAGCTCGAGAACCTCATGGAGCGCGGGGTCTTGCTGGCTGACGGCCCCGAGCTCGAGCTCGACGCCCTGCCCCCCTTCGCGAGCGCCGCACGCCACCGCGACCCCACCCTGGACGACCTCGACCTCAAGGAGTTCGTGCGCATGCACACAGTGAAGCTCGAGCGCGAGCGCATCCAACAGGCCCTGGAAGACGAGAGTCAGAACGTCACTCGCGCCGCTCGAAAGCTCGGGATCAGCCGGAAATCGCTGCAGATGAAGATGAAGGAGTATGATCTCCGATGAACCGCTGCACTCGGGGCTGGCGCGACGGCCTCGCTTGCTGCTACCCTCCACGCGGAGGCGCCCTTGCCCAGGTTTAGCATGCTGATCTTGACTGCGTTTGTCGTCGGAAGCGCGCACGCGGCCGAAGTCACGGACTTCCCGCCCGCACAGCGTGCCGATATTCGCGTTGGGTACGACTACCGGCACCAGTTCGGCTCGCTCGAGGAGACCTGGGGCGGACGCCAGTGGGGCTACGGCCGACGCACCGAGACGCAGCACGACCTCTCGCCGCGCATCGAGTTCGCCATCATCCAGGGCGTCGCGATCAACGTCACGCCAGACGCCACGTTGAGCCGCGTGTACGCCTTCCCCAGCGAGGGCGACATCTTCTGCCCCCAGGGCTATGGCTGCGACGGCCCCTCGCGCATGATGTACGACCCCGTCAACCAGACGGGCTCCTACGCCAACGGCGGCGTGGCGGTGAAGCTCGCCCCCGAAGATATCCCTCGTTACGCCGGAAAGGGCCTAAATGGCGTGTGGGTCGGCCTCGCGGTGCAGCCCTTCGCGGAGCGCTACTCGCGCAACCACCTGGTGACCTGGCGGTTGGACGCGGCGATTCGCTCCGCCAACCGACACAACAGCTTCTGGACTGCGCGCGAAGACGGCACCCGCGGCGCAGCACCCGGCGGCGCTGGTTTTAAGCTCGCCGCCGCCTTCTCCACCACCAACGACACAGCGAACCCCTACCTCTCAGCGGTCTACCAGCGCGAGGGCAAGTTCGTGCTCGACGCCTACCGGGACAACGACGGCACCGTGTGGTGGACGGGCCAGACGCTCAACCCGTCCGACCACTTCGACGTGCGCGGCGGCGTCGAGCTCGTCGCCGCCGAGAACAAGACCACGGAGAGCCGCTTCGCCGTCGATATGTACTTCGGCTTTGGCTACCGCAGCTGGGAGGACATCCCGTCGGGCATCTTGCTGCCCAGCGTCTTGGACGCCTCGCGCTCGATCGTGGTGACCCACTACGACCACATCATCGCCACCGGCGGCCTTGGACTCGACACGCACTTCAACAAATACGCGGGCTTCCGACTAGCGTTTGACGCGAGCTACCTCACGCCGCACCCGCTGGAGCATGTGTACCCCGTGCGCACGGACTACGACACGGTGGAGCTCGGCGTGCACGGCAGCCTGGACATCAAGATTCGCTGAGCTCGGTCTCGATCGCGAGCAGCCGCTGGTAGGCGTCCCGCTTGGAGACGCCCCACCGCTGCGCGAGCGCGGCGGCGATACCGCGAAGCGAGCCAAGATCGTCCTCGGGCACTTGGCGCGCGTGCGCGGTGCCAGGGCCGATGAGCACGACGCACTCCCCTCGCACCTCCTCGCGCGCTCCAATCGCCGCGCTCAGCTCGCCGAGCGGCGCCCGCAGGACCTCCTCGTAGCGCTTGGAGAGCTCGCGGCAGAGCACCGCCTCGCGATCGGGCTGCACCTGCGCGAGCACGCGCAGGAGCTCGGCGACGCGCGTCGGCGCCTCGTAGAGCACGAGCGTCTCTGGGTGCGCTAGGACGCGCTCTGCGAAGCCCTCACGCCCCTTCCGGGGTGGGAAGCCGAGGAAGCTGCTCGGCGCCGCTGGGAAGCCGCTGGCGGCGAGCGCCGCAGCGAGCGCGCTGGGGCCCGGAATGGACCGAACCTCCCCGCCGAGCGCGAGCACCGCCTCGACGAGCTCGCGGCCGGGATCGCTCACGCCTGGCGTGCCCGCGTCGCTCACGAGGCCCACGTCCTCGTCCATCGCGCGCTGCGCGAGCGCCCGGTAGACCGCGGCGTCGGAGTGTGCGTGCAGCGCCTGCATGGGGGGCGCCGCGATGTCGAGCGCGCCCAGCAAGCGCCGCGTGACGCGCGTGTCCTCGGCGGCGAGCACCGCGACCTCGGCGAGCTTCTGACGAGCGCGCGGCGCGAGGTCGTCGAGGGTGCCAATTGGCGTTGCAATGATCCAGAGCGCCATGCGTTCACCCGTCGAAGGGGTTGTCCAGCCACTGGATCGACCAGTCGCTGAGGTTCACGAGCGCCAACAAGAAGGCTTGCTCTTCCCAGGCGTCGCCGTACTCGAGGAGCCACGCTTCCGCCGCGCGCACGAGGCGCGCTTGCTTCGCGGGCGTCATGGCGTCGAAGCCATCGAGGTCGCCAGGCTCTCGGGCCTTCACCTCGACAAAACGAAGCGCGCCGCCCAGTCGCATGACTCGGTCAAGCTCTCCGGCTGCGCAACGCCAATTGCGAGCAAGCACCCGCCACCCTTCGGCGACGAGTGCTTGTTCAACGTGCTGCTCGGCGTCGAAGCCGAGCTGAAGTGCGCGCCGACGGTCATCCGCGGTGCGCAACCTCGGCCTGCCTACTCGGCAGCGGCGCGGACGCGCTTCTTGCCGCGCTTCTTGCGCTTGAGCTCGCTGCCGTCGGCGGCGGTGGCGACCTCGGCGCTGCTGACGCCCTGGAAGTCACGCATCGGCTTGAGGCGAGCGGCCTTTCCACGCAGATCGCGGAGGAAGTGCAGCTTGGCGCGACGGACCTTGTGACGGGTCACGACATCCAGGCGCTCGACCGAGGGGGACGAGACCGGGAAGACGCGCTCAACACCGACGCCGGACGCGATCTTGCGCACGGTGATGGTGCTCCGGGGGCCGCCGTTACGAATACGGATGACGGTACCCTCGAAGATCTGGATGCGGCTACGCTGACCTTCTTCGATGCGCACGTGCACGCGGACGGTATCGCCGGGGCGCATGTCGACCGCCGGACGCTGACGCGCCGCGATGGTCTCGGCCTCGATCTGTTCCATGATGTTCATCGTGAACTCCTGGCCCGACGGATTCCCCGATGCTGCGCTGCTCGGGTGCCGCGGGGCGACAATGCAAAATCGGGCCCACTCTATTCGTCGTGGGACCTTTCGTCAATGATCGTGCGACGAAGGTGTCGCTCCCAGAGATCCGGGCGCCGCGCCTGCGTGCGAAGCTCGGCTTGCTCCTTCCGCCAACGGGCAACTGCGCCGTGGTTTCCGGAGAGTAGCACCTCAGGGACCGAATGATCTCGCCACACGCGGGGGCGGGTGTACTGCGGGTACTCCAGCAGGTCTGAAGCGAAGGACTCGTCTTGGGCCGAGGCCTCGTTGCCGAGCACGCCAGGCATGAGGCGGGCCACCGCGTCAACGATGGCGACGGCCGCGATCTCGCCGCCAGTGAGCACGAAGTCGCCGAGCGAGATCTCTTCGTCCACCAGCAGCTCTATGCGCGCGTCGATGCCTTCGTAGTGCCCAGTGACGATGACCAGGTGCTCGTGCTGCAACAGCCGCTCAGCGACGCGCTGCGTGAACGGCGTGCCCCCAGGGCTGGTGAGCACGACGTAGCTCGCTGGGGTCGCCACAGCGTCCAGGGCGTCCGCCACGATGTCGACCTTCATGACCATGCCGGCGCCACCGCCGTACGGGGCGTCGTCGACCTGACGATGCCTTCCCGGCGCGTGATCGCGGATGTCGTGAACGCCGACGCCCATCAACCCAGCCTCACACGCGCGGCCGATGATGGAGCTCGCGAGGGGCACGCGCACGATCTCGGGGTGCAGCGTGAGGACGTCGAAGCGAATGGTCACCGAAGGTTCTCCACAAAGGCGCTCGAACTACCGCTCGATGGCGTCTTCGGCGAACACAACGCGCCCGGCTTCGGGAGAGACGATCAGCACGAGCTCCTTGAGCGCAGGGACAAACTGTACATCACCGGCGACCTCGATCTCGAACAGATCGACGGGGCCAGCGGTGTGAACGTCGACGATCACGCCGACATCTTCATCGCCTACGAACGCGCGCAAGCCGACCACCTGGTGGAGGTAGAACTCGCCGGGCTCGGCCGCAGGAAGCTCATCGGCAGGCACAACAATGCGCCACCCGTTGAGTGCCTCGGCCATGCCGGGATCGGTGACACCGGGCACACGCCCGATGACCCGCTTCCCTGCCCCGGAGCGCGCCTTTAGCTCAACAACACGCCGAACGCCGAGCGGTGACACCAAGGTCACCGTACGCGGGCGCGCGAGCAAGTCGCTCTCGCGGTTGTGGACGTGCAGACGAAGCTCGCCTTGCACGCCAAAGACGCCAGCGACGTAGCCGAGCTCGACTTCATTCGAGCCCAAGAGCTACTCCTCGGCCGAGGCCTCGTCGTCCTCGGCGCTGTCATCGTCTGCGTCGTCTTCACTGTGCTCCTCGACGAGGTCGAGGGTCACCTTGCGACGGCCAGAAGCCGCAGACAGCACGCTGCGAACCGAACGGAGGGTCTCGCCCTCGTCGGACTCAAGCGCGGCGACGTCAGCGGGATCGACGACGAGCTCGTAGAGCGTCACCGACTCCTCTTCGATCTCCTTGATGGAGATCGCGTCCGGCTTTGAGACCAGAGGCGCAATGAGGTGCTGGATGAGGGCCTGCATTAGGCTTGAGCCTGCGCTTCGCGGGCGCGCTTGATCAGACGCGCGACCGTATCGGAGGGCTGAGCGCCCTGACCGATCCAGTGATCCACGCGCTCCAGATCGAGCTTGAGCTCGAAGGGCTGCTTCATGGGGTCATAGTAGCCGAGACGCTCGATGAACGAGCCGTCGCGCTTGGTGCGCGCATCGGCGGCAATGACACGGTAGAACGGGCGCTTCTTGGCGCCCATACGGGTAAGGCGGAGACGAACCATTTGGCAATCCTGTAGTGGTACGGTCGACGTCGGCGTTTAGCCTGATGCGACGGTCGCGGCAAGTGGGTGGGCTACAAAGGCAAGTTGCCGTGCTTCTTGGGTGGAAGCTCGGACCGCTTGTTCTGGAGACTATCAAAGGCTTGGATGAGGCGCTGCCGTGTGAGCTCGGGTCGAAGGATCTCGTCGACGTAGCCGAGCGTCGCGGCGCGGAATGGGTTGGCGAAGGTGTTTCGGTACTCCTCGACGAGCTCGGCCTTCTTGGCGACGGGATCCGCCGCCTCCAAGAGCTCGCGTCGGTAGATGATGTTGACCGCGCCGTCGGGGCCCATCACCGCGATCTCGGCGGTAGGCCACGCGAAGTTGTAGTCGGCGCGGATGTGCTTGGAGTTCATGACGTCGTACGCGCCGCCGTAGGCCTTGCGCGTGATCACGGTGATGCGCGGCACCGTGGCTTCGGCGAACGCATAGAGCAGCTTAGCCCCATGCTTAATGATTCCGCCGTGCTCCTGCTGCGTGCCAGGCAAGAAGCCGGGCACGTCCACGGGCGTGAGCAGCGGGATGTTGAAGGCGTCGCAAAAGCGAACGAAGCGCGCGGCTTTGAGCGATGCGTCGACGTCCAAGCAGCCCGCGAGCACCGCCGGCTGGTTCGCGACGACGCCGACCGAGCGAGCGCCGAGGTGAACGAAGCCCACGACGATGTTGCGCGCGTAGTGGGCGTGCACTTCGAGGAAGCGGCCATCGTCCGCGACCGAGTGGATCACGTCGCGAATGTCGTAGGGCTTGTTCGCGTTGGTGGGGACCAGCTCGACGAGCTCGGCACACGAGCGATCGACCGGATCCGACGTGGGGCGGCGGGGCGCCTCTTCCATGTTGTTCTGCGGCATATACGCAAGCAGTTCACGGAGCAGCGCCATCATGGCCTGCTCGTCCGGCACCTTGAAGTGCGCGACGCCGCTCACGGCGTTGTGCGCCGTGGCACCACCGAGCGCCTCCTTCGTCACCGATTCGTGCGTGACCGTCTTGATGACGTCTGGCCCCGTCACGAACATGTACGAGGTGCCCTCGACCATCGCGATGAAGTCCGTGATGGCGGGAGAGTAGACCGCGCCACCGGCACACGGCCCAAGGATCGCGCTGAGCTGCGGCACCACACCAGAAGCGAGCGTGTTGCGTAAGAAGATGTCCGCGTACCCGCCGAGCGAGACGACGCCCTCTTGAATGCGCGCGCCGCCGCTGTCGTTGAGGCCGATCACCGGCGCGCCCGTGCGCATCGCGTGGTCCATCACCTTGCAGATCTTCTCGGCGTGGGCGCCGGAGAGCGCACCACCAAACACGGTAAAGTCTTGAGCAAAGACGTAGACCAGGCGCCCATCAATGCGCCCGTAGCCCGTGACGACGCCGTCGCCATAGACCTTCTGGTCCGCCATCCCGAAGTCCGTGCAGCGGTGGGTGACGAGCTGATCGATCTCAACGAAGCTGCCCGCGTCCAAGAGAAGATCCACGCGCTCACGCGCCGTGAGCTTCCCGACCTGGTGCTGGCGCTCGCGCCGAGCGGCGCCGCCACCGTTGATGGCCTGCTGCTGGGCCCCATCGAGGCGCTCAAGTAGTTTCTGACGCTCCATCTGGGTCTCCTCAACCAGCGTCCGCACATAACCAGACACACGACAAGTTGTGGGTTCGTGCGACACCGAAGTACGCTTCACCGCCGCACTGGAGCCCCCGAATGTCCCCCACCCGCCTGCCCATCGCGCTCGCGCTCGCCGCCGCTTGCACCCATCAGCCCGCCCCGGGCGACGCGATCCCGCACGCCGACTGCTCGACAGACGAGGTCATCGCCCTCATCGGCACCGACGGCTACCGCAGCGTGAGCGAGGCGGTGAACGTCTCGGCCGACGGCGACACCATCGAGGTGTGCTTGGGTATCTTCGCCGATAGCTTCTCGATCACGCACCCCCTCACCTTGGTAGGAGCGGGGTCGGGGCGCTCAGTCCTCGTCGCGCCAGCAGGCGAGGCGCTGGTCACCATCGCCGACGTCGCCGACGTCGCCGACGTCACCCTCCGCGGCCTCACCCTGCACGCGTCCGCCTCGATCCTAGAGGGAGCGAACACGCAGCTCACGCTCGACGACGTGATCGTGGAGGGCGCGCGCGGCTACGGCGTCGACCTCACGGACAGCGAGCTGTCCGTCACAAACGGCGAGTTCAACGCGAACGAGCTCGGCGGAATCCACCTGCGCGGCGGCAGCGCCACGGTCACCGGCGCGACCTTCGCAGACAACAGCGGCTTCGGCATCGGCGGCCTTGATGCGGCCGAGATTACTGTGAGCAACAGCACCTTCAAGGGCACGCGCTACACAGGCAACGGCTCCACGACCGACGGCTTCGGCGTCGATGGTCGCCAGGGCGCGATCCTCACCCTCGACCACAACCGCTTCGAGGACAACATCATCGGCGGCGTCCACGTCGACGGCGCGGCCGTGGCGCTCGACGGCGACACCTTCTTCGGGAACTACTCCGGCCTCTGGCTCGACAGCCCCCGCAGCGTGCGCGCCAAGGATCTTGTCGTCGAGGAGAGCGCGCTCTACGGCGTCGTGCTCCTGTCCGGTCACGACACGCTGTTCGAGAACCTGCAGATCCTCACGAACCCCGAGACCTCCATGAAGCACCGCATGGACGACCCGGCCACGGCGGAGAACGAGGACTACCCTGGGTCCTACGGCATCATCGCCATCGACTCGGACCTCGTCATCCACGGCGGCGTGATCTCGGGCAACAACGACGCGGGTATCGCGCTGCAGCCGAACCTCACCACCAGCGTGTCGCTCGTCGCCTCCGACCTCACCCTCGACAACAACACGGCGCTCGGCCTGCAGATCTACAAGGGGTCGGCGGAGCTCACGAACGTCACCGTCCAGAACACGCACGACAATGACGAGATGTGCGAGAGTGCAGACTACTTCTGCAATATGGGCGTCTTCGCCATCGAGGCCGACGTTCACTGGAACGGCGGCGCCCTCACCGACAGCGACACCTACGGCGCCTACCTCCTCAACAGCGCCCTGCAAGCATCCGACCTCACCATCTCGCGCGCGGACGACACCGCCATCGTCTTGGACAGCTCCGCGCTGACCGGCACGAACCTCAGCTTCGTCGACGCTGGCGGCAACGGCATCGTGCACATGAGCAGCGCGCTCACCTTGGAGAACAGCCGCTTTGAAGGCGGCAGTCGCCCCGCCGAGCGCCTCAACGAAGACGGCAGCGTGTTCCAGAACGGCAACATGGCGAACGACATCCTCGATTATGGCGGATCGAGCTCAAAGATCAGCATTCACAACAGCACGTTCTCGGGCGGCGACCAGCTCATTCAGGACGACAGCTGGGGCCACCCAGCGACCGCTATCGAGTTGTCCGGCGTGACCATCTCCGGGTACTACAATCGCGCGATCAGCCTGACGGCCGCGTCGCTCCTCGCGTCGGACGTACACATCACCGACCAGCGGGGCTCTTTCTTGTGGTGCAACGGCGGCTCCGCGCGCTTCGAGCTCTCGTCTCTCGACGGCGTGGGCACCTACGACACGTGGTCCAAGCTCATCGCGGCCGACGGCACGGTGCTCTCGTCTACCAGCACCCCCGGCTCCAACGCGGCGATGCAGGTGGAGTCCTGCCCCCTCACGGCCGAGGGTCTGAACGTCGCGCACACGACCCTCGCCGCGATCGTCGGCCAAAACTCGGCGTTGGAGCTTGACGGCGCCAACTTTACGGACATCGGCGGCGTCTCGGGCGGCGGGAGCCCCACCTCGGGCGCGATCGACCTCGTCTACGGCGGCGGCATTCGGGCGAGCGTGCTGCTCAACCACGTCGCGTTCACTGACCTGGAGAACGCCACCGCGGTCCGCGTGCGCGGCGACCACGTGGACGGCGACGGCGTCGAGATCACGGACATCGCGATCACCTCGCCAGCGCCCACGGCGCGAGCGGGCGCCGGGATCGCGCTCTCGAACCTCAACGATGTGCGGCTCTCAGGGTTGCAGATCGACGGCACCCCCGAGCACGGTGTCGCCCTCGAACACGTCACCGCGACCGTCGACGGCACCGGCTTTGGCGCGGCGGGCACCATCACCAACACCGGCCTGTCCGGGATCTACGCGCGCGACGCCATCCTCAGCATGAGCCACGTCGATGTCGTCGGCGCGAAGGGACCGGCGGTGCAGCTCACCGGTGGCACCGTGCTCCTGAACGGCGTGAGCGCGTCATCGACCGCCGACTTCGGCATGGTGTGCGCGGACGCGCCGGAGGCCACGCCGGACCCGATCCCCCTGCCCCAGTTCGACGGGTGTACGGACGTGACCGCGACCGGACCGCTGGGCGCGCACAGCCAGTGTGGCGCCTGCCTCTAGGCTACGGCACCACCAGCTCGCGAAGCGGGTCGTTGCGCCCTCGGCGTGCGATAACCATGAGGTTCGGCGGCGCGCCCGTGAGGCGCCACGCGCTCGCCACCAGCACGCCTCGCTTGTGCAAGAGGTAGGGAACGCGAGCGTCGCTCAGCACCTCAGGCAAGGTGTCGAGGCGCTCGCCGGGCTCGAGGTGCACCCACACATCGTCGCCACGCCGAACCGCGAGCACGCCGACGGGCATGTCGCGCAGCGCAGCGCTCGGCGCGCGAAGGTCGACCGTTGTCGGCGGAGCGGTGCGCCCAGGAGGCGCTGCCAGTTGCGCTACGAAGGGCCGTGCAGAGCCCTCGCGTCCCCCGGCCGACACCGACAAGCCCTCCACGTCGAAGCCCCCCGCCCCGTCTACGCGCAACGCGTAGGCGATCGAGCGGCTGGGGCCGTCCGTCGAGTCGGCGAAGTCCTCGCTGACGCGCACGAGCCGTACGGGGCCGACCGCGCGCGCAGCCGTCACGTCCAGCGGACGTTCGCCGGCGCCGTGTACGCGCAGCTCAACCACGAGCTCACTCCCCCAAAAGACCGCACCCTCAGGCCGCTCTACGCCGACGCTAAGCGCCGCGCTCGGCAAGAACGAGAGCGCCGGGTGCTCCAGCCAAGGCGCGAAGTCCGGGTCGTCGAGCACGTCGCGCGCCGGAGCGGCGCCATCGCGGATCGCGCGCTCGAGCTCAGGCGCCGCTTCGTCGATTCGCCCCGCGCGGGCGAGGTAGGCCGCGCGATTGTAGCGAGCCACCGCGAAGTCGGGGCGCGCCGCGACCACGCGCGCCAAGAGGTCAATCGCACGGACGAGGTCCCCCTGGACGGCGACTGAGCGCGCGAGCCACGCTGTGATGACGGGGTCGTCCGGCAGCTCCTGATGTGCCCGCTCGAGCTCGGCCGTGGCCTCAGCCACTTTGCCATCGCTCAGCAGGGCCTGCGCCCTGTCGGTGTGCGCAAGGGCTCGGCGCACGGGCCCTCCAAGCGAATCCGCGCTTGAGCTGCAGCCTACGAGCGCGATCCAAAGCCAATACATCATAGAGACAGGCCGATCATCGCCGCAATGCGGCCGGCGTCGCCGCCGTCCCGGCGGTGCGAGAACAGCCGCCGATCGCTCGCCGTGCACAAGCCGAGCGCCTCGATGTTCACCACGCCCGCTGCGCGAAGCTGCCAAGCGACCGCCGCACCCAGGTCGACGTGGTCCCGCTGCCCGAGCCCCGGCTTGCGCACGCGCGCGACGCCGCCGCCCGCGCGCGCGACCGCCTGCAGCACCTCGTCGCTCACCTCGTACGCCCCAGCGCCGATGTGGGGGCCGACCGCCGCAATGATGCGCCCTGGGGCTACACCCGCGCGGGCGCACACCGCCTCGACGGCGCGTGCGACGATGTTTGCAGCGACGCCTCGCCACCCCGCGTGAACCGCGGCGACACAGCCGTCGACGGCCAGCAAGACGGGAACGCAGTCCGCGGTTCGAACCGCCACAACGAGGCCACGCTCAGCCGTGAGGATGGCGTCCGCTGCGCCCGCCACGCCCAGCGGCCCGGAGGCCCCTCGAACTTCGAGCACCGCGTCACCGTGAACCTGCTCCACCAGCGCCAGCTGCTCGGGCGTGAAGCCGACCCCCGCGAGCGCGCGCCCCCAGTTCTCCACCAACGCGGCGTCCTGCTCTCCGGGGCGACGCGCGAGGTTGAGCGACGCGAGCGGCCCCAGCGACACACCGCCAGCGCGGGTGGTGAAGCCGTGCCGCACGCCTGGGAGCCGCTGGAGGTTCTCGGCACACTCGACGACGACGCTCACGAGGGCGACCTCCGCCCCTGGACGTCGAGCACGCGCAGCACGGCGTCGGGGATCAGCCCCTCTACCGATCGGCCGTCGCGCAGGCGCTCGCGAATGTCCGTCGACGAAACGCCAGGAAAGTCCGGGACGCCGTCGATCCCGGGGTAGCCCTGCCGCCCTGCGATGATGGGCGCGAAGTCGCGCTCAATGCCCGCCCAGTCGTGCCACGCTGCCTTTTCCAGCAAGGTGTCGGCTCCCACCAGCAGGCGAAAGCTGTGCGCTGGCCACCGCGCCGCGAGCGTGTTTAGCGTGTCGATCGTGTAGCTCGGCGTGGGCAGCTCCGCCTCGATCGCCTCTACGCGTGCCTGCGGACCGATGACGCGCGCGAGCGCCTCGCACTGCCCGAGGCGCTCCGTGAAGGGCGCGAGCTCCTTGCCGAAGGCGTGCCCGAAGGTCGGCACGAGCCAGACCTCGTCACACTGCTCCGTCCAGAGCGCCCAAGCGGCGACGAGCCCGTGACTGACGTGGGGGGGGTTGAAGCTGCCACCATAGACCGCAATGCGCATGGCTGAATGATACCCCCGGCGCTACGATGCCTGCATGACGTACCGACGCAGCACCGCCGCATTCATCGTCGCCGCCCTCTTCATCGCCGGGCTCGGAACCGGCGCATGGGCAGGCTCCACCGCAGTCGACCGCGCGAGGTCCCCCTACGAGGGCCTCGATCTCATCGCGCGCGTGCTCACGCTCGTCGAGGACCGCTACGTGGACGACGTCGACCAGCGCCAGCTCACCGAGGCCGCCGTGCGCGGCATGGTGGGCGAGCTCGACGAGCACTCCATGTGGATGGACGCCGAGACCTATCGCTCCTTCCGCGACGACACCCACGGCACCTACGAGGGCATCGGCGTCGAGATCAACGTGCGGCCCGACGGGGTCGAGATCGTCAAAGTGCTCCCCCACGGGCCGGCCGAGCGCGACGGCATCCTCGCCGGCGACCTCATCCTCGCGGCGAACGGCGTGTCGCTCGCCGGTCTCGACCTCGACGGCGTGCTGGCGCAGATGAAGGGCCCGCGCGGCTCGCCCGTCGACCTCACCCTCAAGCGCCCGAACGAGCCCGAGCTCGTGCACCTGCGCACCGTGCGCGACCGCATCTATACGCCCTCCGTCGAGGCCGCGCGCATCGGCGACCTGGGCTACATCCGCCTCGTGCAGTTTCACGAGGGCTGCGCCAAGGACCTGTCGGATCGCGTAGACGACCTCAACGCCAAGGGAAACATCGCCGGTCTGATCCTCGATCTTCGCGACGATCCGGGCGGACTGCTCGATCAAGCCGTCGCGGTCAGCGACCTGTTCATCGACGAAGGCCCCCTGGTGTCCACGCGGGGGCGCACCGACGACGAGCGCAAGTACGTCGCGACCCCAGGCGGCTTCCCGGCGGACCTCCCGGTCGTCGTCCTCGTCAACGGCATGTCCGCCTCCGCCGCCGAGATCGTCGCGAGCGCGCTCCAGGACACGCACCGCGCCACGCTCATCGGCACCGCGACCTATGGCAAGGGCAGCGTGCAGACCGTGTTCGAGAACCCCGACGGCAGCGCGATGAAGCTCACCATCGGCGCGTACTACACCCCGTCAGGCGAGCCCGTCGCACCCCATAACGGCCGTGTTCCCGACGTCATCGTCGCGATGCCAGCCATCCCAGGGCCCCGCGCACGCCTGGTCGCCGCGCTCGAGAGCAGCCAGGACCTAAGCGCCGAAGAGCGCGACCAGCTGCTGAGCCTCGCGGCCGAGCTGCCCAACGACAAGCCGCAGCGCGAACCGGTGCCGTGGTCGCTCGAACCCGCCAAGCGCCTCGACAGCGATCCGCAGCTCGCAGCCGCGGTCATGCACCTCCACCCGTAGGCGGAGGTCGCGCCACTACATGGAGTCGTCGCCGACGATCTCGCCGACGAGGTCGTGCTGCGACGACGCCGTGATGAGGACGGGGCGAATCTCGCCGACCTTCACGTCGTCCGGCGCCTTGCCGACGTAGACGATGCCGTCCACGTCCGGCGCTTGGTACTCGGTGCGGCCGACGATCACGAGCTCGGACTCCGGCGAGGTGCCCTCGATGAGCACGGGCATGATCTCGCCCACGCGCGCCTTGAGACGACCCGCGCTGAGCTCGGCTTGAAGGCGCATAAGCTCTTGCTGACGCTCCTCGCGGACCCGCTCGGGCACCTGGTTCGGCAGCTCAGCGGCCGGGGTGCCATCCTCTTCGGAGTAGGTGAACACGCCAACGTGATCGAAGCGCTGCTCCTTCACGAAGTCGCAGAGCTCCGCGAAGTCCGCGTCGGTCTCGCCGGGGAAGCCTACGATGAAGGTGGTGCGAAGGGCGATGTCCGGCACCGCGTCGCGCACGCGCTTGAGGATGCGCTCCTGTCCATCGCGCGTCACGCCGCGCTTCATGGCCTGGAGCATCGGCCCCGAGGCGTGCTGGAGCGGCATGTCGAGGTAGCGGCACACCTTGGGCTCGTCGCGCAGCGCCTCCAACAGCCCGTCGGGCAGCCCGTGCGGGTAGGCGTAGTGCAGCCGCATCCAGCGGAGATCCTCGATCTTCGCCAGCTCGCGCATAAGGCCACCGAGCCCCGTACCGTCGCGCAGGTCGCGCCCGTAGGCCGTGGAGTCCTGGCTGACCAGGTTCAGCTCCACCACGCCCTGATCGACCAAGCGGCGCGCCTCGACGACGAGCGAGTCGATCGTGCGCGAGCGGTGCTTACCGCGCAGCTGCGGGATGATGCAGAAGGTGCAGGTGTGGTCGCAGCCCTCGGAGATCTTGAGGTAGGCGCTGCTGGGGCTCCAGCTGTTCACGCGCGGGTTCGCGTCCGTGTGCAAGAAGGTCGGCTCGTCGAGCCACGTGCGGATCTTGGGCTCGCCGCGCTCGCGCAAGATCTGCCCGATGCGGTGGTACTCGCCCGTGCCGAGGAAGTTGTCGACCTCGGGGAGCTCGCTCTCCAGCGCGCGGCCGTACCGCTGAACCATGCAGCCCGTGACGACCAGGCGCTTGCAGCGTCCCTGCTCCTTAAACTTCGCCATCTCCAGCACGGTGTCGATGGACTCGTCCGTGGCGGCGCGAATGAAGGAGCAGGTGTTGACGACGATCACCTCGGCGTCATCGGGGTCACCGACGAACTCAAAGGTGTCACCTTGAAGGATTCCGACCATCACCTCGGAGTCGACGCGGTTCTTCGCACACCCGAGGCTCACCATATGTACTTTTCGCATGGCGCCCGTCTAGCCTGCCGCGAGCCATACGCCCAGCGAGACTACATGGCGCCGGCGGTGATCACCTCGGCGCCGGCGGGCACCTGGAAGTTGAACGCGGCGTCTTCGAGCTTGGCCCCGAGGTCGACCTTGGAGAAGTCGAGCTCGGTGACGCTGTCGTACACGTCGGTGATGGTGACGTGCTGAAGCAGCAGATCCTCGCCGAGCACAAGGTGAATGGTCTTGACCTGCCCGGGGGTACGCGGCGCGAGGTCAAAAGCGTGCGCGCCCGCAGCGCCGGCGTGCAAGTCGACCAAGAACTTCTCGTCCAGCTTGTCGAGGGACTGGAGCAGCGCCTGCGCGGAGTCGGCCTGCGACGCGACGTCGTCAAAGCGCATGACCTGGTTGTCTTCACGCGAGTAGACCCACATGGTCTTGCCGTCCGAGACGAACTGCTTGCCGGACTCGGTGAAGTCCCAGCGCATCTTGGTGGGGCGCTTGATCTGCAGGCGGCCGCGCTGGGCTTCGTCGCCGAAGATCTCCGAGTGCGTGGTCTGCACAAAGTCCGCCGTAAGCGAGTCGACAGCGGCGTACTTCTTCTCGACCGCGTCGAGGACGGCCGTCTTTTGAGACTCGGACACGGCCGAGTTCACAGGCCCATCTGGCAGGTCCGCGGCGGCGGCCATCGAGTACATCAGTCCGCCCAACAAGACTAGGCTTTGCATTGTCACCCTCACGGAACCCCCCGCGGCCAGCTTCTCTATGTTTCCATCAAGCTATCCGCAAATCGCGGTGAGCTCGATTTCAGACGATGACAGCGATCGCGCCGCCAGACTCGCTACGCCCTGTGAACGCTCGAGCCCCCCACTTCATTCAACCCCCAGCCTACGCGAGCCAGCTCGGCACCTCTTGGATCAGCACCTCGCGAGGGCGCGCACCATCGGCGGGGCCCACGAAGCCGTCGGCCTCCATGCACTCGACGATGTCCGCAGCCTTGTTGTAGCCGATGCCAAGCGCGCGTTGCACCAAGGATGTCGACGCCTTGCCCTTCGAGATGACCACCTCGAGCGCCTCGCGGTAGCGCGGGTGGCGCTCCTCGCCGACATCGAGCGCCTCCGCGTTTGGATCGGAGACGTCGACAAACTGCGGCTTGGCCTGATCGCGCAGGAAGTCACACACGCGCTCCACCTCGGCGTCATCCACGAAGGCGCCGTGGCAGCGCACGAGATCCGACGCGCCCGGCGGGATGTAGAGCATATCGCCATGACCGAGCAGCGTCTCCGCGCCCATCGCCCCGAGGACCGTGCGGGAGTCGATGCCAGACTGGAGGCGGTACGCGATGCGCGTGGGCAGGTTGGTCTTGATGACGCCGGTGATGACGTCGACGGACGGGCGCTGCGTCGCGATGATCAAGTGGATGCCGCACGCACGCGCCTTCGCGGCGAGGCGTGAGATGTGCTCCTCAACGTCCTTCTTCACTTGGAGCATGAGGTCCGCGAGCTCATCGATGACGATGACGATGTAGGGCAAGCGCTCCGGTAGCGGGAGCGGCTGACCGGGCTCGAAGTCCTCGGGCGTGTAGCGGTGGGCCTTCGCGGCCGTCCAGCTCTTGGACTCCTCCTCGACCTTCGCGTTGTAGCCCTTGATGTTGCGCGTGCCCCAGCGTGCGAGCAGCTGGTAGCGGCGATCCATCTCCACACAAGCCCAGCTCAGGGCGCCAGCGGCCTTCTTGGGGTCGGTGATGACCGGATGTAGCAGGTGAGGAATATCGGCATAAGGCTGGAACTCAAGGAACTTTGGGTCGACGAGCAGCAAGCGGAGGTCTTCGGGCGAGCGCGTGTACAACAAGCTCATGAGCATGCCGTTCACGCCGACCGACTTGCCGGAGCCAGTGGTACCGCCGATGAGCAGGTGCGGCATCTTGGCCAGGTCCGCGACGACGGGCTCGCCGCCGACGTCCTTGCCGAGGATGCAGGGCAGCGTGTGCTTCGCGGCCTTGAAGCCCTTGCTCGCGAGCATCTCGCGCAGGTAGATCGTCAGGCGATCCTTGCTCGGGATCTCAATGCCGACGACGTCAGTGCCGGGGATCGGCGCCACGATGCGCACCGTGACGGCGCGGAGCGCCATCTTCAGATCGTCCGTGAGGCCCGTGATCTTGGACACCTTCACGCCAGGGTCGGGCTGAAACTCGAAGATCGTGACAACGGGGCCGGGTCGAATGCCCACGACCTTGCCGCCGATCTTGAAGCAGCCGAGCTTCTCTTCGATGATCAGCGCTTGGCTCTGGAGCTCGATCTCGTCGATGACCGCGCGTTGCTCGGGCACCTCGTCGAGCAAGCTCAGCGGCGGCAGCTTGAAGCCATCGGCTTCGTCGACGGCGCGCCCGTCGTCGCGGTGGCGCAGATCGATGTAGCGGCCACCCGAGACGTGGGCGGGTACGACCTGATCTTCTGGCTCGGGTGTGAGCGTGACCTGCCGCACGTTCTTGGCGACAGACACAGGAGCGGGGGCCGCAGAGCTCCGCGCGGCGGGCATGCGCAGCGGCGCCATTCCAAAGCCGTCGGTGCCCGTGCTGCGCGCGACCGACTCGAAGGCGTCCTCGTCCTCGTCGAGCTCGCTCGCGATCTCCTCCTCGTCGAGCTCGTCCTCGTCGGCCTCGTAGGAGGCGTCGCCCAACAAGCTCACCCGCTGCATTGCGTCAAACGCGCTCAAGTCCGTGTCGATCTGCGCGACCGCGACGCGGGGCTTGGGCTCCGGAGCGGGCACGCGAACCGGCTCGGCGAAGCGAGCGGCCGTCGAGGTGCGCACCGGTAGCGGCGCTACGACGCGGGGCGCTTCGGCCGCCGCCTCGCGGCCGCTCGTCGTGCTGCGGGGGCTGTAGCTCGTAGGATCCCACTCCACCTCGGCCAACACGGCCGGACCAGCGACGTGCGTGGGGTCCTCGGCAGCGGAGTCGAGGTCGTCCAGTACGGATTCGGGCTCGTCAACGGACTCCAAGCGCTCCCACTCTTGCGCGGAGCTCGCCCCACGGCGAAGCGCGTCCACCATTCGCGTCAGCAGCCCACCACTGGACGCCGTCGCCCCACGACCGGCGCGAACGACATGGCCGCCGACGCCCGCCGAGACGCCGAGGCCAAGCCGCCCCGCCGACGCGAGGCGCAGCCCCAACCAGCGAATCGCGAGCGGAACCCATAGCTCCACGCCGTCGACGATGCGCGAGGCGATGCGCCGCCAGTCGACGTCGAACAAGAAGGTGAGCGAGAAGATCGCCCCAGCGCTCAACGCGAGCACCGCCCCAACGACGCCAGCCGACGACTCGAGCGCCGTCACCAACACCCGCCCAACGAGACCACCGGGCGGAAACGCTCCACCCGGCCGGAGCGCGAGATCAAGCGTGCCAAGCCCCACAATGTAGAGCGAGGATCCCGAGACAAGCGTCGTGAGCGTCATGGGCTTGCGCCCCGCGAGCATCACAAAGCCAAATCCGACCGGCAGCGCGACGACCCACGCGCCGTGCCCGAGGCCCAAGAACAGCGCGTCGGCGATGGTCGCGCCGAGCATGCCGCAGTAGTTCTCGACGCGGCCCGTGCCTGGATTGAGCGGCGTGGGATCACCCGGATGCCAGCCTGCAAGCGAGACTACGGCGAATCCGCAGGTGAGCACTCCCCCCAGGAGCAGCAGCTCGCGATGGCGCTCGGAGAAGAGGTTGCGAACGAATCGAGTTGGCGAGGTCGCAGATGTGGCCACGGGGCGCTCCCATACGGGGACACCATAGCACATATTGACGTGTCAGCACATGACCTAAAGTTGTTTCAAAAGTCCCCTCCCCTCCCCTCGCGTTAGGGCGTGTATTGCTGTTCTCGGAGGTTCCCGATGGCGAAGATCCTTGTGACCGGCGGCGCCGGCTATGTTGGTTCCCACTGCGCGCGTGAGCTCGTCCGTGCCGGACACGAAGTCACGACCTTCGACAACCTGTCGCAGGGCCACGCCGATGCCGCGTCTGGCGAGCTCGTCGTAGGCGACCTGCGCGACCGGCAAGCGGTGGACGCCGTGCTGTCACGCGGCTTCGACTGCGTGCTGCACTTCGCGGCGCTCATGGCCGTCGGCGAGTCCGTAGACCACCCCGTCGACTACTTCGACGTCAACGTGGGTGGCACGCTGAACCTGCTCATCGCCATGCGACAGCATGGCTGCGACAAGCTCGTGTTCTCGTCGACCTGCGCGGTCTACGGCGAGCCCGCCCACGTGCCCATCACCGAGACCACGCCCCACGCGCCCATCAGCCCCTACGGCGAAACCAAGGCGACCGTCGAAGCCATCCTCGCCAACGCGCGGCGCGTGGGCGAGGTGCAGTCGGTGTGCTTGCGGTACTTCAACGCCTGCGGCGCCTCCGAGGATGGCCACTTGGGCGAGGCCCACTTCCCCGAGTCGCACGTCATCCCCGTCGCGTTCGAGCGCCTCATCCATGGCAAGCCCTTCGCGGTGTTTGGCACCGACTACCCCACGCCCGACGGCTCGTGCGTGCGCGACTATGTGCACGTGCTCGACCTCGCAGACGCTCATCTCCGCGCCGTCGAGCACCTGCTCGCTGGCGGACAAGGTGGCGCTTGGAACCTCGGCAGCGGACGCGGCTACAGCGTCCTAGAGCTCATCGCCGCGGTCGAGCGCGTCACGGGGCGCCAGTTCTCCGACATCAAGCGCGAGCCTCGACGCCCTGGCGATCCACCCGAGCTCGTCGCGGCCCCCGCCAAGGTCGCAGCGGACCTCGGCTGGAGGACGACGCGCGACCTCGACGTGATCCTGGCAGACGCGTGGCGCTGGTTCCAAGCACCTCGCTTCGGGCCGGGAACTACCAGCCGCGAACGATGAGCTGGTCCTCGGGCTGCAGGACCACGTCCGCCTGCTTCCCAGACAGGATGCGCTTGATGTTGATGTGAAGCTGCTCGCCCCCGGCGCGCACGAGCTTGGCACCGCTGAGGCGGCCACCTTCTGATGTGCCGCCCGCGCTCGTGAGTGCCTGCGTGAGCGTAAGCCCCTCCCGGTAGCTCACCGGACCGTCTTTCTTCACACCGCCGGAGACGTAGACAAAGCGCGGGCGCTTCACGACGATCACGTCGCCAGACTGCACGTAGATGGGCTCTAGCGAAGGGAGCGTAGCGATGTCGTACAGGCGGACCTCACCGCCACGAACCAGCTCGACGTCGACGACGTTCTCGCCCTTGCGGTCGCCAGCAGCCAAGATGACATCGAGCAGCGACGTGCGCCCCTTGAGCACAAGCTCGCCAGGCTTGGCGACCTCACCCATCACTTGAACCACTTGGCTGCCGTACTTGGCCACCTCCACCGTGACCTGCGGGTTCACCAAGTAGCCGTCACCGAGACGCTGTTGAATCTCTTTGGCAACCTCGACCACCGTGCGGTCGCACGCGGAGACTGAGCCAATGAGCCCTACTTCGATGGTGCAGTCGTCAGGCACTTCAAACGGACGCGTAAGCTCCTTCTCGTCGTGAACGCTGATCTGGACCACGTCCCCAGCGCCCAGACGGTAATCGCCCGCTGACGCCGTGTGCGTGATGAACAGCGCAACAGTCATCGCGAGACTTCGTACCGCCAAACGCCCCTCCCGTTGGATCATGCGTCCTCCTACCCACTTCGTCACTTGAACGCACACGACCCTTCAGCGCGCGCTCCGAATGACGTGTGGTGACGACATGCGACCCCGGCGCGCAAGCGCGACGCCGGTCAGTACGCGACGTTCATCAGCATGTGAATGTTCACGTCCGTATACTCGACCATGTAGTCGTCGGACGCGCGCTGGTCGAACCAGACGCCACCGCTGACGGACAGCCAGTTCTGGAGCGTATACGCGACATCGCCCTTGATGCGGGGCACTGTGTCGCCACGCGCGACCTCGCCGGCGTACTTTTCGAAGCGCACACCCGCTTCGGCGGTGGTGTAGACATGCTCGCCGATGCGGTTCTCGCTGCGCACGTACAGGTAGTTGTACGCCACGTAGTTCGTGAACCAAGAGTCATCGAAGTCACGGCGGTAGCCCGCGGTGACGACGTTGTCCTTCGCGAACTCTTGCTTGGCCTGCAACAACATGCGGAAGCGGTCGAAGCCGCGCACATCCATGTCGGCCAACGCGGCAGGAACGCCACCGCTGGCGCTGTAGTTACCCATGCCCCAGCCGCCGGTGAGGACCAGCACCATGTTCTTGGTGAATCGGCCGCGAAGTCCCGCAGAGAGCTTCACAAAGCTGGAGTTGGGCACGGTGATCGCCGAGCCCGAATCGTTGGGATCACGCGCCGAGACGATGTTGTGGCTCCAACCGTTGAAGGTGTAGTCGCCCTCAAAGATCGCCGCCGTACGAGGCAAGAACGTGAACTTTCCGTCCAGGCCGCCCGTCAGCGCGTTTCGGCTGTTGAGATGCCGTGGGTAAGTGCTCGACGTGCCGGGCTGCGAGTAGTCCGGGACGCGGAACTCATCGAAGCCCCAGCCACCGCGCGGCGCAAACTCGAGCGTGGGTCCGACGCGAATCGGCACCTTGAACGCTAGGTCGTTGCGAAACTGCGTGTTGAACGGGTTGTCGACCAAGCCCGCCGCCACGATGTTGTTCCGAAGGCCAGCGGTCTCGGTGAACTGGAACTGCACCGCCTGCTCGGTGAGCAGCCGGAGCGCCGAGGTCACGTTGAAGTCCGAGAACCGGTCCAAGTTCGCGCGGTTGTCCGCGCCCGACACGAGCGTGTAGCGGAGCTCGCTGGTGCCGCTCGCTTCGAGCTCGGTCTGGGCGCCCTTGGCGGACACCTCGAAGCCCGGAGCGACGCGGATATTCGACGTAGCGAACGCGTTCGCCTCACGCCGGTAGCCGTTGGTGCGGTACTCAAGGCCCAAGTCGATCTTGGGCGTGATCACCGCGTCACCCGCGATGATGTGCTCACCCGGGGCGGCAACAGCCGTCGCAGGCCCGAGCATGATCATCACCAGAATGGCGACGTATGGTGCACGCTGCATCAACGCTGTCCGACTCCTGAAGGACCCCGCGAGGGCGGAGCTAGGCGATAATACCCTGTTGCGTTCGTTAGGCCCACCCATGTCACTGGAATGGGCTTGCGTGAGGAGGATCTTCTTGGAGGTCCATGGCGTCGAACCCGACGCCCTCCGTGTCATCGCCATCATCTGTGATGCCGCCGGTGTACTCCGTCACGGACTCGCCCGAGCGCATCCCCGAGTCGTCTAGACAGCGCTCGGCCTCGGCGAGCAGCTGGCGCGTCTTGCTAAGCGCCACCGCGATCTTGCGGAACTCGTGATCCGCACGCTCGGTCGCCCCCGCGGCGAGCGACTCCTTCATGGCGGTGTCTGCGGCCTCGCTGACCTGGACCAAGGCGCGTAGCGCCGTCAGGCGGTACGACAGGCACTGAAGGCGCTCCACGCTCGACTCGCGCCGCGCGCCCTCCAAGAGCTTGACGACGGACTTCACGGCGTCGCGCATCTCTGCGGTCGCGTCGATCGCGTACTGAATCTTCTCTTGAGGCGACGTGGTCTGGGTGCCGACGATCTCACCCGTGACGCCCACATCCTGCGCGGAAGCGGGGACGGCAACGACTAGCACAGTGCCCAAGAGAGCCACTGCTGCGAGTCGGTTGATTGCGTTCAACATGCGGTCGTACTCCACGCTCATAGAGGACACTTGATACCGCCTCGGGTGCGGTGTCGTCAACCCGCAGAGGTTGAGCGACCATTGACTCTGTCCGGTCAGCGGACGAATCTCTTCAACTTTTCTTTTCCGCAAAGCACATTTGAGCGGTCCCGTCGAAGGTAACGCATCGGCACATCTGGGTTCAAATCAACGCAAAACAACCATCGACTGGCGAACACCTCGCGCCCATCCCGTGGGGCGTGCGCGCGCAAACTGTGACGCAAACGCGGGAGTGACATGGGGCTTTCACTCGCCACGCAAGTGGATCGCATCGCGCACGGAGCCCGTTCCACGCGACGACACGACATCGCAAGGGATCCCCCCCGTCGGTCCACTCGCCGCGAGGCGGCGACAGTCGATCCAAGAAAAGAGCCTGCTTTCGCAGGCTCACGTGCCGAGGCATCCGACCGACGCGGCGCGCTTAGCTCTTCGGGCGGAAGATGAACGGGTAGACGATCTCGCCTTGGACCTCCAACGGGAAGCTCCAACGCTCGATCTTGCCCTTGATGCACTTGCCAAGCTCGGCGCTACCGGTGGTGTTCGCGAAGACCTCGGCGCTCGTGACGCGCCCCTTCGTGACGTACCACTCGATCTCAACACGACCCGAGACGTTCGGGGCCGAGCGCAGCACTTGTTCGTAGCAGTAGGTGAGCTGTCCAAAGTTGCGCTGAACGACGTGCTTGACCGACCCCATGTCGCCGTCTTCAAGATCGCCGTCGCCTTCGCCCATCTCCGTGGTGCCTTCGATCTTCGTCTTGGGCGTCTCGGTGAGCTTGGCGTCGTTGCCGCCGCCGATGCCACCGACGTCAGCCACGGTCGCGTCCGTGGTGCTGCCGCCCTTGCCCTGGCGGGAGATCGTCTCGGCGCTCGCGATGGCGACGCCACCGTTCGCGTTCGCGAGCGCGGCCTCCAAGTTGCCAGCCTCGCCGTCGCCGGCGAAGAGGTCCTCGGCCAAGCTTCCGCTTGAAGAGTTGCCGCGCGTGACGAGCATCTTCAAGAGCACGGACTTCTGAGTGATGTCCTCCTTGAGCGCTTCACGCTGCTGAGCGGCTTCCACCTTGTTCTTAGGGGCTTCCTTGGGCTTTGCAGCATCTTCGGGCTTGTCCTTCTCAGGACCCTTCGCGTTCTCGTCGACTTGATCCGTCTTGAGGTCCTCGGGCGGCGGAGGCGGAGCGTCCGGAGGGGGTGCGAGCATCTTGGTGAAGCGGTCCGGAATCTCATCCAGCGCCCTCACCTCGGGCAGCTCAACGTTCACCATCCAGACGACCATCACCGCAGCCAAGGCCGAGAAGATCGCGAGAAATCCGAGGAAGACGGGATCGTCGTCGTCCATGAGGCGCGGGCGGAAGTCCATCGCCTTGAGCGGCTTGATGGCCTCGGGAGGGGGGGGCGCCACGAACTGGAACAACACCGTGACGCGATCGATCGTGATCTTGCCGCGATCGTGCTCGGTGAGCGGCAAGCGCCAGCTACCGCCCTGCTGCTTCACGGATGGATCGGTGCGGAGCTTCTCCAGCCCGACGACAGCGCCGCCGGAGCTGATCTTGCCCTTCATCGACTCCGTGAAGTTCAGCACGTACGTGCCGCCCGCCTGCACAAAGAGCGGGTACTCCGCGCGAGGCAGCCCCGTCTTCGGGAACACAAACGTGTTCTTCGCGGACTCGCCGACGGTGACCGTCTCCCCGGCTTTAATCAGCCGTTCTTGGACGATCTTTCCATCCTCGATGATCCCGATCCGCAGGACCTTCTGTTGAGACGTGGATGCCATGAGTCAGCTCTCCGGGGCGCTGTTCGTCGGTTGGCGATGGGGAGTCGGCGTCAGCTCACTGCACTCGACGTCCTCGCGGTCCATACAGACCACGGCCCGTCGGTTGGGTTCACGCATTTCGACCATGCACTTCAACGAAGTCCCCGAGGTGGTGTGTTGCCCTGCTTGAACAAGAGTGTGCCGAATGGGCTCCGTGCCGTTCAAGCGTATTCCGAGAGGATGCGGGATGACAAGCCGGGGGGGAGAATGCACACATGCCCCTGTGAGAAGACACGTTTGAGCCCCCGAACAACACGCGGGGCCCCCCAATTGGAGCGCCCCGCGATCGAAAGGACGTGACGCGCGAGGCGCTAGTCCCCAGACTTGATGACGACGAAGCGGAACTCGCTGAACTGAGCCTGGCCCGCGGTGTACATGACCTCGCGGATGACCTCGAACGGCAAGCGCTTGTCGCACTGAAGCAGAATCTGCCCCTTGAACTCCTCGCCCAAGCGAGCGTTAATCTGCTTCTGCGACTCGGCCTTGTCGAAGAGCACCTCGTACAGCTCCGGGATGCTCTGCCCGCGCTTCTTCTCCGCAGGAACGGCGACCGTGGGCGCGCCCGTCTCCGGATCTGAGTAGCTGCCGAGTTCGAGGATCGACTTGCCGTCGACGACGATCTCCTTTTGGGACACGACTACGTTCACCGCCATCTTCGGCGGCTTGCGCGCCGTAGACACCGGGACCTGGAGGTCCTTGGACGGCGTCACCGAGACGTCCGTCGTGGAGTACGACTTCAAGAGGAAGACGAGGATGATCGTCATCATGTCCATCATGGACGTGATGTTGAGACCCCCGCCTTCTGCTGGACGACGCGCTTTCTTCTTCATGGGGAGCTCCTACTGCGCGCCACCGGCGATGACGACATAGGGGAAGAGATCGCGCGGCCGGCCATCGACAGGCTTGCTCGGGTCCTCGCGGGTGGCGTCCATGGTCACTACGATCACCTCGTAGGCGATCCGCGAGCCAGGGACGAGGATGACGTTCTGCTCGTCCGCGTACTCGTCCTTGATCTCGCCGAGCAGGCGCTGCAGCTCGGCGACATCGTAGGAGTCGACCTTCGGACAGCCGACGTCCTTGCAAGGAATCGTAGGCCCATCACCTTCACGGTTCTGAAGCACCGCAGCGGAACCGCCGACGGTGTATCCAGAGCCAGTGATGATCACCGAGAGGTTGAGCGGCTTCTTCTCTTCTTCGGGCTTCTCTTCTGCGGTGGACGGAGCGCCGATCGCAGGCAGCGTCGAGTCAATGACCGCGACGCTCACGAACTCTGCCGCCATGAGGAGGAAGGGGATGAGGATGGTGACCAGGTTCATGATCGGAACCAGGTTCAACTCCTCTGCTGCTGCCCCACGCTTGCTAGCCATGGAAGGGCTCCACGCTTGAGTGAGGCTGACGCAAGCGCGTCAGCCGAGGGTTCGATCAGCTAGCGGCCGCTTCTTGCGCGCCGCCCGATGCACGACGGCTGGTGAGCAGGTTCAGCGTCTTGAGGCCGTACTGGTCAACGTCGTCGAGGATCTTGTTGGTGCGCGTGGAGATGATCGAGTGGATCACGAGCGTCGGGATAGCCACGATCAGACCACCGGCGGTGGTGAACATAGCGACCGAAATACCGCCAGCGAGCATGGCCTGCTTCTGGTCTGGCGGCGCATGAGCCACGGCGTCGAACGCTTGGACTAGGCCGATGATGGTGCCGAGCAGTCCGAGTAGGGTGACGACGTTCGCGAGCATCGACAGGTAGCCAGTGCGCTTGTTGAGGATCGGGGCGACCTCAAGGGTGGCCTCCTCAATCGCGTTCTCGATGTCTTCCTTCGAGCGGTTGGCGCGCATCAGGCCCATCTTGACGACCTTGGGCAGCGCAGCGTGGGGCTCTGCGTTGCAGAGCTTGACCGCGCGGTCGATGTTGTTCGCCATCACGAGCTTCTGAATCTGGGCCATGAACGCCGTCGCGTTGATGTTCGCGCGAAAGACGATGTAGAACAGGCGTTCGAACGCGATGGCCGCCGCGACCACCGCACACCCCAGAATGGGGTACATGAAGAATCCACCATCCTGGAACATTTGCACGAGCATCATTTTCTTGGTTCTCCGATGTTGGCCATAGTTTCTGCGCGGGCATCGACCCCGTGCGCCCGTGTTGGACCCGGGGACTTTACTCGAACCACAAGCGCATGGGCAGTGCTTGTATGCAAGAACGCTGTCAGAGCTAATAGGAAATGGCGTTTAGGCGCAAGTCTCAGACAGCGATGCGTGCCACTAGTTCCACGCTACCGCGTGCAAACGCGATCGCGCAGGTGGCGCGAGCGTCAAAAAGGCGCCTCGTCGAGCGCGAGGACGATCTTCGGCAAGAAGCTCTCCTTGAGCTCCAGGTCGTAGGCCTTGTTGAGGTTTTCCCTTGAGATGTACACCGCGAACTCGGGCTTTTGCACTTCGCCTTCGATCACGGTGTCCTTGAACACCAAGCGGTTCTTGGCCTGCGCGGCGGAGGGCACGAGCAGGCACGCGACCGCCCAAACGAACACGACTCGCTTCATTGTCCAGCCCCCCAAGGGTCAGTTGGCTCGGCGGGAGCGGGCTCTGCTGGCGCGTCGCCCCCTGCCCCCCACGGGTCTTGCGCGGCGCCCGCAGGCGGTTCGCTCGCTGGGTCCGAGGGCGCGGGCTCCATGGACGGCGCCTCGGGCGGCGGCGCTTGAGGCGCTGCTGGAGGAGCATCGGGTTGGGCGGGGGGCTTCGCGGCCTCGTCGGCCGCCGCCTGCTTGAGCAGCGCCTCGCGCTTCTTCTGCTCCTCCTGCATGCGCTTCTTCTCTTCTTCCTTGCGCGTGCGCTTCTCCGCACGCGACCGCTCCTTCTCGACCTCATCGATGTACTCTTGGGCGCGCACGGCATCCTCGCCGCCTCGATCCACGTACTGCTGGAATGACGTCGTCGCCGCGACGTAGTCCTTCTTGTAGTCGCCATACAGGATGCCCAAGTTGAACAACGGCTCGGGCGAGCTCGGGTCGATCTCAAGCGCCTTGCGGTAGACCGCCTCGGCATCATCGAGGCGATCGAGGCCGCGGTACGCGATGCCGAGGTTGATCAGCACCGACCCGTTGTTCGGCTCGAGCTGTCGGGCTGTCTCCAACAGCGGCATCATCTCGCGGTAGTTGCGGCTGTCGAGGTAGATGTCCGCCAGGTAGATGAGCGCTGGCGTGAAGCTCGGGTCGAGCTCAACGGCCTGCTTGAGGTGCTCCTTGGCGCTGTAGTTGTCGCCCAGCTCGAAGAACACGCGGCCGAGGTTCGCTTGAACGTGGGCGTTCTTCTCAGCGTTCGGGATGCTAGCGATCGCCTTGGTATAGATGAACTTGGCGAGGTTGAGCTGGCCCTGGTCGATGTACACCAACCCGAGGTTGTTGTAGACCGAGAGGTTGTTGGTGTTGATCTGCAGCGCGGCCTTCGCCTCGCGGATGGCGTCGTCGAGCCGCCCCTGCTTGCGAAGCGCTCCAACGAGCGCGCCCCACAGCTCAAGCTCCTCTTTGTCGACCTCGAGCCCCGAGCGGTACTTCGCTACAGCGGCGTCAACTCGCCCCGCTCGCTCGTCCACGACACCCAAATAGAGCCACGCGGTCCCGAGCTTTGGGTCGAACTCAAGCGCCTTGTTGAACGAGGCCGACGCGAGATCGAGCTGACCCGACTTGAAATAGGCGACGCCCAAGTTGAAGTGGATCTCGGGCGAGCTCGGCGCCTCGGCGAGCATGCCGCGGAGCACCTCGACCGCGCGCTTGGCGCCCTCTGGGCTTCCCTCGATGAGATCCGCGGCCCCGTTCACGCGCTCAAACAGCTTGAGCTTGCCGTCCGTGAGCGCCTTCGCCTGGGCGTCTTCGGCCTTTGCTTGCGCTTGGGCGGCGCGCTCCGCCTCCGTGGCCTCAGCCGAGACCCCCACTGAGGACGTGTTCGCGGCGTCGGTGCCGTCTACAGACGTGGCCGGCGGCTTCTTGCCGCAGCCCGTGAACATGCCGAGCGACAGGGCGACGACCAGCGGTAGCGTGCGAACGATCATCATTCACCTCCCCACGGCGTAGGACCGTCGGGCGCGCCCGCGGGTTCCGATGGCGGCGCGGTGGTGTCCGTGGCCAGCGGATCGGACATGCGAAGCGGCAGCACCTCGGGGTAGTAGGACGAGTCCGTACCGCCACGCAGCTCGACCTTGAGCGCCGGGTAGTTGCGCGGGTCCATCTGGTTGAGCGCGGCCTGCGCCTTCTCGACGTAGACGTTGTGCTCGCCCTTCTCTCGCGCGCTGTCGATGACCTTCGTCAGGTCCTCTTTGGCCTTGTCCTGCACCGTGTAGAACTGTGGGTAAACCTGCGTCTGCAGGATCTCCATGAACACGTCCTGCTCCTCCATGGACATCGTCTCCGGTGGGCGGAGCGAGAAGCCAAGGTCTGCGAAGTACAGCTCGGCGGCACCCGCAGAGTAGATCGCGGCCGAGGTGTACTCGAAGTCTTTGTACACGTACAAGCGCTGCGCGAGCTCCTTGAACTCGCGGATCTCCGCGGGCTTGGTCTCCATCAGGAAGGTGACCGCCTGTTGCTCGTCCTTGGGCAGCTTGTCAGAGACGAGCTTCGCGAGCGCCGCCTCCACGGCACGATATTCGGACTCGGCCGCGTAGTGCCGCGCCCAGAAGCCCAACTTGGAGGGATCGCGCTCGGCTACCGTGCGGTAGTCCGCGAGGATCTCGTCCATATAGCTGTCGAACTTGCGCGTGTTGCGCTCGGCCTTGTACAGCTGCGCCAGCTTGTACTTGGCCTCGAAGGCATGGTCGGGGTTCTGCAACCCGAACAAAGACAGGTACCGACTGTAGAAGTCCTTGGCCTTGGTCGCGTTCACCTGCTCCCACTGCTCGCCCGCGAGGTAGTACACCTTCTCCACGTCGCCCTCTTGCGGGAAGCGCGTGCGGTACTCCTCGAAGGCGCGCGCCGCGCCCGCGAAATCGCTAACGCCGATCCGAAGGAAGGCGGCGTTGTACCAAGCCGCCGCGGCGTCGATGTTGGTCGGGTCGCGCTGAACGAGCTGCTCGTAGTAGTAGATCGCCCTCTTAAGGTTGAAGGTCGACTCGTAGGTCATGGCGATGCGGAAGTAGAGCTGCTTGGAGCGGTCATCCGCAGGGTAGGTGTTGACGAACTGCTCGAACAGCTCAATGGCGCGATCCGCCTTGCCAATGAGCTGGTAGCTGTTGGCCGCGTTGAACAGCGCGAGCGGCGCGTTCTCCGAGTCCCTGTGGTCGGCCAAGAACTGCATGTAGCACTCGGCGGCGCCTTCGCGGTTCTCGTCCTTGACCATCTGCAAGCAGATGTTGAACTCCGCCCACTCCAGCGCGTCGTTGAACGGCGGAAGGTCGCTTCCAGGTACGCCGGGCGGGTCCGCGATGAACCGCTTGGTCCACTTGCGCACGCCCTCAAGATCGCCCTCAACCGTGTAGGTGTCGACCAACAAGCTCGCTGCGTACGAGCCCTCATCCGTCATGCGGTAGTCGTGGTAGACCTTCTCCAGCAGCGGACGCGCCTCGTCGAAGCGGTTGTGGTAAAAGTAGGTTTGAGCGATGATATACAGCAGCGCGGCGCGGTTCTTTTCCACCGCATCGCCGTAGTCGTTCTCTCCCTCGGCGGGCGGCGAGAACTTCCACGTGAGCACGCGCTTCGCCGAGTCGATGAACTGCAGGTGCTCCGTGGAGAGCTTGTAGACCGTCACGACCGCGGGCTCGCCCGTGGCTTCGTCGATCTTGCCATCCTTGCGCGCGTAGGTGCGCTCGACCTCGGCGCCTTCGGGTGCCCCCTCGAGCTTCCCGAACTTCGCGTCCAAGAGGGCGCGACGCGCGCGCATGAGCTGGAAGACCGCGCCATCGCCATAGACGTGGTTGCGGCGACTCTTGATCAACAGCTCGAACTCAGCGGCGGCCTGCTCGTACTCCTTCGCTTCGCGGAGGGTGTCGGCGAGGTACCACTGCTGCTTGTAGTAGTCGTCCGAGATCGGGAACTTATCCAAGTACTCCCTGAACTTCTCGGCGGCAGCCATATAGGCTTCTTTGTCTTGGCTCTTGTCGGCCGCGATGCGGTATTCGACCGCGACTCCCGCGAGCGAGGACTCGATGTAGCCCCGCGCCTTGGCGAGCGCCTCGGGGTTCTGGCGGTTGGCCTCCCACCACTCCGAGCTCTCGTTGTAGCGGTTGGTGAGCTCGATCCTGGCGTTACCTGCCGCTTCCAAGTCGGGGAACGCTCCGGAGTTCCAGAGCTGCACGATCTTGGTTTGGAAGTCCGGGTTCTCCGGGTTGTTCTTCCAGCGCTCGTCCGTCTGAAGGAACTCGTAGACGCGAATCGCTTCGTCGTACATGGCGAGCTGAACTAGGTTTTCGCCGAGCTGTGCGTAGATGTCCCACTCGTACGGCTTGGGATCACCCTTGGCAAAGTAGGCCCGGGCGACGTCCAACGCCGACCCCTCGCCCCCCCCTTTTGTGCCAGGCTTTGGCCACGTACCCGTCCACCCCGGCGGCGGGGACTCCATAAGCCCCCCCTTCTCTGCGATGTCCGAGAAGGAGATGGCCATGTACTTAACCGCGTCACCGCGGTAGTCCGAGGGCTGCCCGCGCTCAAGCAGCTGATGCTCGGAGTCCTCAAGCACTAGCGTGAACATATCCATCGCCGCGTTGTACTCCCAAGGATCGAAGGCGATCTTGTAGTACGACCACGCGAGCTGGTACATCGCTTCGATGAAGTACTCGCCGGACGGGCCCTTGTCATAGACGAGCTTGTACTCGGCGATGGCGTCCGCGTTCCGGTTCTTGTCGAAGTAGGCGTTTCCGAGGAACAAGTGCGCCGCGTCCGCGAGCGACGAGTCCGGTCGGAGCTGGATGAGGTCCACGAAGGCCTGACGCGACCTCTCGTCGTCCTTCTGCGCTGTGTTGACGTCGCCGTAGGCGAAGCCAAGCATGTACAGCGCGCCGTCGAGGTGCTCGTACGCCTCGTCGATCGGCCGATCGCGGTTGTCCGCCACGATTCGCTCGTAGAGATCAATCGCCGGTCCGAGGTCGATGCGGGGCATCTCACCAAGGTTCTCGCACGCGGCACCGTCACCTTCGAAGCAGGCGTTCTCCGCCTTGCCGTAGGCCTCGCTGGCATCGAGCCAACGGTCCTTTTGGCGCTCGTAGTAGAGGTCTGCGAGGCGGAAGCGCACGTGCGCGGAGTAGTCGCTGTCCGGGTAGGACTGCAAGAACTGCTCAAAGACCTCGATGGCTTGGTCGCGCTTGGAGAGCTCGAGCTCGTCGAGCGAGTCGATGAGCGTGTCGTAGCCTTGACTGAGCTTGCGGCGCTCTTCGGCCTCGCGGGTGTCGATGTAAGCGCGCGTGTCCGCGTCAAGCTCCTTCATGCGCGCGGCGAAGCGATCGCGAACCAAGCGGTAGCTCTGAAGCTCTTGCAAGTCGCGCCCACCGACGCGCTCGGTCGTGTCCACGCGGTCCGCAGCGCCTGTCCCCGCCGTGCCAATCGACGGCATGACGAGACCCGCGAGCAGCACGAGCATCGATGAGAGACGTGGATTCAACGGCACACCTATTGGTTGAGCTTCTGGCGAATCAGGTTGAAGCGCGCCTCGAGGTCTTCGAGGAGCGCCGTCTTCTCGTTCTGCACGTGCGCCTTGTTGTCGGCGACGTCCAGCTTCTCTGTCCAGTACACGTCGACAACGCCCATGTCGGCCTTGAGCACAGACTCCGCGAAGAAGTCCTCCAAGCGCCCAAAGCCCGCGCGCGTGAGCCCGATGGAGACCTCCTGCGCTTCGATGAGGGTCTGCTCAAGCGCCGCACGCTGCGCAGCGACCTCGCCGACCTCGTAGTTGAAGCGCGCCCGGATGCGGGTCATCTCCGTGGTCTCGGACTTGACCACCTGCTGGCGGATCTTGGTCAAACGGGTGCGATCGTACGCGATCTTGGTCCAAAGCCCGTCGATCCGGCTGGACACAGCTGCCTTGTCCGCCGCGTCCGACGAAGTCCTGACCGCTCCAAGGCGCGAGCGAATGTCGTGAATTCGCTCCATGAGCACCGTCTCCGCGGAGCCCTCTTTGGGGCCCTCGGAGGCCAAGCGTTGCTCTTCGCGCTTGAGCTCGTCACTGCGATCGAGCATGCGCCCGAGCTCGTCGTCGATCGACGTAAGGCGCGCCTCGGCGTCGCCTAGCTGGGTCGAGGTCAGACCGGAGGCCTTGGACAGGGTCCCACGCAGCGTGTCAGCCTCGGTGCGCAGCGTGCGCGCTTCTTCGTCGACCTTGTCGATGTCATCGCGAAGCGTTTGGAGCGCGCGCTGCTGGTCCTGTTGGGCCGCGTCCCGTTGTGTCGCCGCCTGCTCCACCAGCGCCTGGAGTCCAACCCGGTCCTTGGCGATCGCGTCGAGCTCCGCAACCGCGCCCCCCGTGGCCGTCTGACGGAGCCAGACCTCTTCGATCTCAAGCAGCTGCTGCATGAGGTCGGTGCCCATGCTCTGCTGAAGGAGAACGTCGTACCGAAGCTGGTCAAAACCGCCGATGCCAACGGAGCTCTCAAGCACTCGTGTGAGCTCGACAATCAACCCTTCAGACACCTCGACGTCCCGGCGCTGGCGCTCGAGCTCTCGGTACACCGTGAGCGCGCTGGAGAGGTCGGCGTCGGAGAGCATCATGGCCATGGCGAAGGCGGGTAGGCCCTGGTCCGTGCCCGCCGCTTCGTCGAGCTCGATGATGCGCCGGAAGTACTGCCCGGGCTCGTCCTCGGAGTGGGCGAGCGTCTTGAAGCGCTCGCGAATCGGCGTGTAGTCGACGATGACGCGCTCGTAGGTCTGCAGCGCTGACGCGTACTGCTTGTCCTTGGCGTGCACCTTCATGTGAAGGTGGCCCTCGAGCACGCGCAGCTGCGCCGCGTACTGGTGCTCGGGGAACGCCAGCAAGAAGATGCTGACCTGGTCAAGCGCCTCGGAGAAGCGCTCTTGCTTGATGTACGTCCAGGTGATCTCGTAGAGCTTGTCCGCCATATACTCGGAGTCGCCGCCGATCTTGACGTAGGCCTCGCTGGCTTCGTCGAAGCGGCCCTGCTCGTAGTAGATGCGCCCCAGCGCGAGCAAGCAGAGGTCGTGGACGCGGCGATCCTCTTGCGTGTCCACGGACAGCTCTTCGCCTTGGCGGAAGAGCGGGAGCGCCTCGTCGAGCATGCCCTTGGAGACGAGGACCGCCGCGCGGAAGTACAGCGCCTTGCGGAAGTAGGGGCTCTGCTCGCCGATGCTCTCGACCTGCTCGAGCGCTTTGTCCGCGTCGCCCGCGCGCCTGAACGCCTTGGCGACCGCGTAGGTGACGACGTCCGAAGGGCGCACACGCCCGGTGACGATCTCTTGCTCGTACAGCGCGTGAAAGGACTGCACCTGCCCCGAGGACGCGTACAGCTCCAGCAGGCGCCGAATCGCGTCGTCGCGGAAGGGATGCTCGGCGTCGTCGGCGATGACCTGGTACCGCGCCTCAGCAGAGGCCAAGTTCTTCATCTGGAAGAGCGACTCAGCGAGGTACCACTCGGCGTCGCGGTGCAGGCCCGCGTCGGCGAGCGACGCCGTGGTGACGAGGGTATAAAAACCCTCGGCGGCCGCCGGAAAGTCGCCGATCATGTACAGGTAGACGTAGTCTTGGTACCGCTCGACCGCTTGCGCCTGCGTGATGAAGCCGCGCCCTGGCGCGACCTCGGTCTCAAGCGCTTCGACGCGCTGGTGGATCTCGGTCGCGCTGGCCTCGATGGTGTCGAGGCGCTCGGCGCTCAGATCGCGAGCGGAGGCCGCGGGTGCCCACGCAAGGGCGAGCAGGAGTAGGTTCATCCTGGCCATTGAGCTCTGCAGTACGAGGTTGGTGTGGTGAGTCATCATCGCGCCGTCGGTTGCGGGCCGCGGCCCGGGTCCTACTCGCCCTCCCGCATGGATTCTGCGACCATGTCGTACTCGATCCCGGGCTTGTCGACGAAGGTGTGACCTGGGCGCTCATTCGCGATGACGCGAACGGTGGTCTGCTTGCCGTCTTCGACTTGGAACGTGTACGACGAGTGCACCTTGAACGAGTAGGTCTTCAGGTAGGTGAAGATCCCAAGCCCGCTGCCACGGAGAACCGCGTGCACCTGCAGGCTGTGGCTTCCCGGCGGGATGGCTTGCTCGTGGAGCTTGAGCTCGCGCAGCTGGTCGAGCGAGCCACCCGGATCAACGCGCGTGAACACGTTCTTGCCGTCGAGGAAGTACTGAATCGACTCCATCGTGTAGGCGGGGCCGATCTTGTTGATGTGCCAGATCACCACGCGGGAGCCGATGGTCGCGCCCTCGATCACCAGCTCCTTGAGGAGCTGAAGAGTCGCCTTGGAGCGAAAGACGCGCTCCTTGAGGCGGCTGACCTCTTCTTCCACTGTGCGCAGCTCGCGGTTGTATTGGCTGCGCGCAGCTGCATCCGCAGCGACTTCGTCTTCGGCCGCTTGCTGGTCGGGGAGCGGGTCGCCATTCTCCGCCGCAGTCACCTCTGCGACTGGTGTCACGCTCGGCGCAGGGTCCTGCGCGAACGTCACCGACGCCAACCCCAACGCCCCTAGGAGCGGGAGGAGTCGTAGGACTGTTGTTGGCTTCATCCGTTCTCCAGGTGCTGTTGCGGCATGCGCGGAGAGTGTAACCGAGGTGCCTCACACCTGTATATCGCCCCTACAGCATTATCGCCGTAGGAGAAACTCGATCGAGAGTCGAGTCATCGGCCTGTCATGGGGATTCTTTGCCACCATCCGACTCCGCTGCGTCGTCGCCTTCGACGACGGCCTCAGCGCCTACATTCAGTCCAAACACGCGCCTCGCCATCGCATCATGCACTTGCTTGATGCCAGCGATGCCACCCTTGACGTCGTTTGACAGCAAAGCGAACGCGAGGAGGCGCCCATCGGCGGCCTCCATATAGCCGACAAGCCCATGCACCCCGTCAATCGTGCCGGTCTTTCCCCGAAGACGAGCAGGTTCGTCGCGCAAGCGACTGCGCAGCGTGCCGTCCGCGCCCGCGATGGCGAGCGACGATCGAAACTCCGCGCCTACACGCGGGTCCTGGGCCATGTCGAGCAACACCGCGGTCAGGACAGAAGGGCTGATGAGGGCATCGCGCGAGAGCCCGCTCCCGTTGACGAGGTGGTAGCTGTCGTCGGGAAGGCCTAGCTGCGCGAGGTAGGCCTGGACCACCTTGAGTCCACCCTCGGTGGTGCCGTCGGCCGTGTCGCTCTCGGCGCCCATCGTGCGCAGCACTTGCTCGGCCATGAAGTTGTTCGAGTACTTGTTCATGTCCATGAGAACGGCCGCGAGCGGCGGCGACACGGACTGCTCGACCAAGCGCGCCGTGGTGGGCACGCGGCCTTGACGCGCGTGACCGGTGAGTCGCACCCCCTGCTCCCCCAGCATCGCCATGAACGCGCCGATAAAGTGCGCCGTCGGGTCTTCGACCGTGCGGTAGATGGACACAGCGTCGGCGCCAGCAGGCACGGTGCCGTCAACGGTGAAGCGCAGCATGCCGTCCGAGGGCTCGCGCGTCACCGTGAGCCGGCGGTGCGCCGTCTCGGGGCCCGTCTTGACGGTGTTCACTAGCTCGACATAGCCAGAGACCGGTGTATCCAACGCGACGATCGCAGGGCCATCTACTTTTGGGCCGGGGCGCACCACCAAGGTCACTGTGTTGAAGTTGAGCGAGAGCGCGCCCATCGTCGCGAAGTACGACGGGCCTTCTTCGACGTCTTTGGCCTTGTCCCACCCGACGAGCTGCGGCGGGCCCTGAAAGAAGCTGTCGTCGAAGATCACGTCACCGTCGACGCGCTCGACCCCGTCACGGTGCAGATCGTGAATGAGCTTCCACATGCGCTCGACGACGAACGAAGGGTCGCCGTGCCCCTGCACATAGAGGTTCCCGTGCAGCGTGCCCGCCCCATCCAAGACGCCGTCGACGTACAGGTCGGTGGTGAACTTGTACGACGGACCCAGGTTCTTGAGGGCGGCGGCCGACGTGAGGACCTTGGTGGTGGACGCGGCGATGAGCGGACGATCCGGCGCGCGAGCGAACACCTCGGTGCCAGAGTTCACGTCCACAAATTGGGCGCCAGACAGGCTGTTTCGCCAGGCCTTCCCTTCGGTGAGCGGGCCTAGGCTCGCCTCCATGGAGGGGACGGGGAGCGACGCGGAGGGCGCCTCTGCCATGCTGGGCACGGACAAGAGACACAGGGCGAGCAGGCCAAGCCTGAACGCAAGCGGGGGGATCGCTAGTCGGCTGAGGATCGTCATGGGGAGGTACCGGGCGGGGCCGACTCGGGGCGAGCCGACGGGGGGCTGGGGGAGAGCGACGCGCGCACGTCGCTCGCAGGGATCCTACCTTGTCGCGATCGCGTTGTCGGTCAACATTCGCCATGCACGCGCGACACGCCGCAGCCGACGCCGCGTCCCGCTGAGCGCGCTACGTTGTGCGAGAGATCGGCAGGGCATAGAGACCCGGCGCTGGAGGACCGAAGGATGAAGGCGAGGATCCTCGTCGCAGACGACGAGCCGGCGGTGCGCTCTGCGCTGAGGGTGAACCTCGGCAAGGCGGGGTACAGCGTTGACCTCGTTGACAGCGCTGAAGCGGCGCTCGAGCGCCTCGACGCCGAGCCCTACGATCTGCTGCTGACAGACGTGCGCATGCCTGGGCGCTCCGGCCTCGACCTCATCGGCCTCGCCAAGCGCTGTCAGCCTCACCTCCAGGTCGTGGTGATGACGGGCTTCGGCTCGGTCACGGACGCCGTCGCGGCCATGCGCGAGGGGGCGTGCGACTACGCGATCAAGCCCATCGAGCGCGACGAGCTGCTCGTGATCTTGGGGCGCGCGCTGGAGAACCAGCTCCTGCGCCAAGAGATCGGCCGGCTCCGCCAAGAGGTGCGCGCTACGCGGTCGCGCCACAACCTCATCGGGACAACGCCGGTGATGGAGCGGCTGTACGCCGATCTTGAGGCGATCGCCAACACCTCAGCGACCGTTCTTATCGAGGGGCCCACCGGCACCGGCAAAGAGCTCGTCGCCCACGCGCTCCATCAGCAGAGCGCTCGCAGCGCGCAGCCCTACGTGCGCATCAACTGCGGCGCGATCCCCGAGTCGCTCATCGAGAGCGAGCTCTTTGGCCACGAGCGGGGCGCGTTCTCCGGCGCGATTCGCCAGCACGCGGGGCGCTTCGAGCAGGCTCACCGGGGCACCCTGCTCCTCGACGAGATCGGCGAGCTGGAGCTGCACCTGCAAGTCAAGCTGCTTCGGGTGCTCGAGAGCGGCGAGTTTCAGCGCGTCGGCGGCACCGACACGCTGCACGTCGACGTGCGCGTGATCGCCGCGACCAACCGCGACCTGCGCGTCGAGGTCGCCGAGGGTCGCTTTCGCGAGGACCTGTACTACCGGCTCAACGTCATGGCGCTGCAGGTGCCGCCCCTCGCCGACCGCGTGGACGACATCCCGCTGCTCGTCGAGCACTTCGCCAGGAAGTACGCCGGCGTAAACGAGCTCGCCCTCCCCGCGGTAGCGCCAGACGACATGGCGCGGCTCCTCGCGTACCCGTGGCCCGGCAACGTGCGCCAGCTCGAGCATGTCGTCGAGCGCGGCGTGATCCTGCAGCGCGCCGGCACGCTCGCGGTGCGACTCCCCGACGAAGCCCCGGTGCGCCAAGCGCCGGCCGCCGCCGTCGCCGCCGGCACCGCCCTGCCCTCTGTCGGCGTCAGCCTCCAAGAAGCGCTGCTGGAGCACGAGCGCGCGCTGCTCATCGCGGCGCTACGCGAGGCCAAGGGCGTGCAGGCCCAGGCGGCGCGCAGACTAGGAATCTCGCGTTCCAACCTAAGCTATCGCATGCAGCGACTCGGGCTACAGGTCGTGGACGTGTCCTACGATTGAGCGCTAGGGCGCTGTGTCCGTGCTCGTGCCCCAGTCGTCGCACGTCCACGCCGACGAGTGGGTGAGCGCGTCTCCGCACACCTGCAGCGCTTGCTCTCGCTCGCGCGAGGTGAGCTGAAGCGACAAGGTCGCCCAGTCGTCCTGGCAAAGGCGAACCGCCGCAGCGTCCGTCTGGACGCCGCAGCTCGTTCGGACTGACGCGGTTTGCGCGCACAAGCGCTCGCAGTTGTCTCCGCATCCGGAGCACCACACGAACACCACGGCGAAGGTGGTGGCCAGGGAGGGAATCGAACCCCCGACACAGGGATTTTCAATCCCCCGCTCTACCAACTGAGCTACCTAGCCAAGACCTTTGTTACCGTCAGGCCCCACCCATTTATCGGGCTAGCCTCGACCCGTCAAACCCCTCTGCCGCATTTTCTGCGGCTTCGTCATCTACCCGGTTCAAGCACGACGACGATGTCCCCAACTGCCTCACAGCAGCACGCGAGGCGCTGCGAAGGGTGGTCGAGAAAGGGCTGCTCCTCGTCGCGCAAGGGCGTGAGCACATCGGCGCCGCTGACCACCCGCACGCGGCAGGTGTTGCACGCAGCGAAGCCACCGCACGCCGCCTCGATACGCGCGCCAGCGTCCTCGAGCACCTCAAGCAGCGTTCGCCCGCTCCCCGACGGGACTTCGACGGAGACACCGCCTTGCACGGACACCCTCACTCGGGCTCCTGCTCAGCGTGCTTCGGCCTGATGCGCCACAACCGCAGCGCCCGGTAAGGGATCTGCGCTGCCGTGTAGAAGAACAACGGCGGACCGAGCCAGTTCATGCGCAGCCCCCCCGCCGCGTCGCCGTGGGCCAGGTAGACGAAGCTGCGCGTGAGCCCGCAGCCGGGGCAATCCACCCCAAAGATGCGCCGAATCGTGCACAACACGGGCACCTCAACCCCAAAGAGGCTGAGCATGCCCTCGGTCGGCGCCATGAGCCAGGCGACGACGAGGACCCCTACGCACAGGACGAGCACGAACGCCTCGCCGAACCACCACGAGGCGACCCAGCGCTCGAAGCGGCTCACCCTCGGCGGGCCTCGTTGAGCCGGCCGAGCTGGCGAGCGACGCGGTCGACGATGCCGTTGACGAAGGCGCGCGACTCGCCGCTCCCGTACGTCTTAGCGAGCTCGACCGCCTCGTTGATGGTGACCGTCGCGGGCACGTCGGGAGCCGACCGGAGCTCGAAGCACGCCATCCGCAGGATGTTCCTGTCGACGACGGGCATGCGGCTCAAGCGCCAGTTGGTGCTGGAGCCCTCGATGAGCGCGTCGATAGCCTCGTGGTCGCGCACGACCCCGTCCACGAGCCGAGTGGCGAAGGCCACCTCGTCCGCTTCCGGTGGGCGCGCGTCGCCCAAGCCGTCGGCGTCCAACAGCCCATCCCACAGCGCGGCCAGAGCCTCGCCGCCGGGGGTGCCGGTGATGTCAGCCTGAAACAGCGCTTGGAGGGCGAACTCTCGCGCGCGACGTCGTGATGCCATCAGAGCTTCCCGAGGAGCGAGGCCATCTCGATCGCGGTGAGGCCTGCTTCGGAGCCCTTATTGCCCGCCTTTGTGCCCGCGCGCTCGATGGCCTGCTCGATCGAGTCGGTGGTGAGCACGCCGAAGACCACCGGAACGCCGGTCTTCATGCTCGCCGTCGCCACGCCCTTGCTGACCTCGGCGGAGACGTAGTCGAAGTGCGGCGTGGAGCCGCGGATGACCGCACCGAGCGCGATGACCGCCTGGTACTTGCCCGAGGCCGCGAGGGCCTGACAAACCAAGGGGATCTCGAACGCGCCGGGGACCCAGACCAGGTCCACGCGCTCGTCCGTGTCGATGCCGTGACGACGCAGAGCGTCCTCGCAGCCGTCGACCAAGCGTCGGGTGATGAAGTCGTTGAAACGTCCGGCGACGATCGCAAAGCGACCGCCCGGATCTGTGAGGTGACCCTCGATGACGCGCGCCACGTGCGCCTCCTGCTAGTTGGCCGAGCCTATAAGCGAAATCCGCTCGACGAGCCGCAAGCCGTAGCCCTCGATCCCGACGATGGGGCGCTCGGAAGCAAGCAGCAACCGAATCTCTGCGAGACCCAAATCGCGCAGGATCTGACAACCAGCGCCGAGATCGCGCAGCTGATCCGCGCGCGGCGGGGGATCGACCTGGAGATCCGCGTTGAAGTCACCCGCGAAGGCGCGGCGAAGGTTTCCGACGAGGCCGCCGCCCGCGTGCATGAAGACGACCGCGCCACGGCCCTCCTCGGCGACGACGCGCAGCGACTGCCACGCCGAAGACGCGCGGCCCTCAGCGGAGTCCTGCAAGAAGGTCCACGGCGGCGGCGTGGGCTGGACGCGCGCGAGCGTGGGGCTCTCGTTCAGCTCGCCGCGGTAGAGCGCGAGGTGGTAGTCGAGCGTGCCGGGGCAGCTGTACAAGCGGATCTGCCACGTGCCGAGCCCGGGCACGTCGAGGGTCCCCTCGCCTTCGCGGTGGATGATGCGCTCGTGGCGCATGCGGTAGCGGATGATGTCCGCGACGGCGAGCACGCGGATCTGGTGCTGGGCGCCGAACTCCATGAGATCAGGCAGGCGCGCCATGGTGCCGTCGTCCTTCATGATCTCGCAGATCACACCCGCGGGGAGCAGCCCCGCGAGGCGGGCGAGGTCGACCGAGCCTTCGGTCTGGCCCACGCGCTCGAGGACGCCGCCCTCGCGCGCTTGCAGCGGGAACATATGGCCGGGGGTGACGACGTCGCGGGGGCGCGCGTCCGGGGCGATCGCGACCTGAATGGTGTGCGCCCGATCCGCGACGGAGATGCCGGTCGTGACGCCCTCGCGGGCCTCGATCGAGACGGTGAACGCTGTGCCGTAGAGCGACTTGTTGTTGGTCGCCATCATCGGCAAGCCGAGGCGCTGCACCTGCTCCGGCATGATGGACAAGCAGATCAGGCCACGACCGTAGGTGGCCATGAAGTTGATCGCTTCGGGCGTGCAGCGCTCGGCCGCGATGACCAAGTCGCCCTCGTTCTCGCGATCCTCATCGTCGACGAGGATGACCATCCGGCCTTCGCGCATGTCCTGCAACGCGAGATCGACCCGCTTGAACGGATCGGCGGGGTACACTTCGAAGGCTTCGAGCTTGTCGTGAGGCATCACATGAATCCGTTGGTTCGAAGGGTCTCAAGGTCGAGGCCCGATGAGGACGCGTGGCGCCCGAGGAGAGACTCGACATACTTCGCGAGCACGTCGACCTCGATGTTGACTGAATCGCCCGCGCGCACCTCACCCAGACGCGTGACCGTCTGCGTGTGTGGCACCGCGTTGACGCGCGCTCGGCCGCCGACGAGCTCGTTCACCGTGAGGCTGACGCCGTCCAAGCAGATCGAGCCCTTGGCGGCGACGTAGCGGCGCAGCTCCTCCGGGAGCGCGACCCACAGGACGCGGCTCTCGGCCTGCTGTTCGACGCGATCGTAGCGACCGACGCCGTCGACGTGACCCTGTACGAGGTGGCCATCGAGCCGGTCGCCGAGGCGACGGGCGCGCTCCAGGTGGACGCGACGGCCGGCGCGGGCCCCCCGAAGCGTGGTGCGCTCCATGGTCTCGCGCGCGGCGATCACGGTGAACTGATCGCCGACGATGCGCGTGGCCGTGAGGCAGGCGCCGTCGATGGCGATGGAGTCGCCGACGCGGACCTCGTGAAGCGGGATCGCGGTGCGGACCGTGAGCGCGACGCCCATGCCCTCAGGCACGACGTCAGCGAGCACGCCAATATCTTCGATCAAGCCTGTGAACACGACACGCCTCCACGATGAACGAGGCGGTAACGCAGCGCGACGTCCTGCCCGAGCGTCTCCACGACGGGAGGGCCCTCAAAGCGCAGCGCGTCGCTGAGGTGCTGAAGCGCCGCGTCCCCCGTCCACACGCGCCCGCCTGGGATGAGCACCGGCGCGACGAAGGCGACGAGGTGGTCGACGAGCCCCGCCTGGAGCAGGCTGCGGTGAACGCCAGCGCCGCCCTCGACGAGCACGCGATGAAGGCCGCGCGCAGCGAGCGCGGAGAGCGCCTGGCGAAGGTCGAGGCCGCCTTCGGCGCGGGGCACGCGCACGATCTCCGCGGCGAGGTCCCGCTCTGGGGCGTCGTGCGCGCAGCAGATCACCGCGCGACGGCTGCCCGACAGCAGCGCGGCGTCGCTCGGGAGGCGCAGCTCGGTGTCCAAGACGACCGGCACGGGGTCGTGGCCGCCCTGGAGGCGGCAGGTGAGCCGCGGGTTGTCCGCGAGCGCCGTGCCGATGCCCACGAGGACCGCGTCGTGGTCCGACCGCAGCGCGTGACCGCGCTCGCGCGCCGGCTCGCCCGTGATCCACTGACTCTCCCCGGAGACCGTCGCGATGGCGCCGTCGAGGGACATCGCCACCTTGAGCGTGACCTCGGGGAGCCCCTCGCTCATGGCGCGGGCGAAGCCGACGATGAGGTCGGCGCACGCACGCTCCTCGACGCCGAGGGCGACCTCGACCCCCTGCCCTCGCAGCAGATCGACGCTCTTACCGCGCATCTCAGGGAATGGGTCGACGACGCCGACCACGACGCGCGCGATGCCAGCCGCGAGGATGGCGTCGGTGCAGGGCGGCGTGCGCCCGTGGTGACGGCAGGGCTCCAGCGTGCTGTAGAGCGTGGCGCCGCGTGGGTCGAACCCTTGGCGACGCGCGTCCGCGAGCGCCATCACCTCGGCGTGCGGACCACCAGCAGGCTGCGTGTGCCCGAGCCCGATGACCACGCCATCGCGCACGAGCACCGCCCCGACCGACGGGTTCGGCGCGGTGCGCCCCAGCCCCTCGCGAGCCTTGTCGACAGCGACGCGCATCCACGCGCTGTCGGTGGTCACTCGCGCTCCTGAAGCGGACGAATGGTGTCCACGAACTGCTCGACGCTCTCAAATGCTCGGTAGACCGAGGCAAAGCGAAGCCACGCCACAGCGTCGATGCGCTCCAACACCGTGAGGACCGCCTCGCCGACGTCCGAGGACGCGACCTCGGTCTGACCGCCGCGCCGCAGCTCTTGCTCGACGTCCCGCGCCATGGCGTCGACGTGATCAGCGGTCACGGGCCGCTTGCGGCACGCGAGGGCGATACCCTCCATGACCTTGTCAAGCATAAACGGCTCTTTGTTCCCGCTCTTCTTGACGACCCACAGGCGTTTCTGTTCGATGCGCTCGAAGGTCGTGAAGCGCTCGGCGCACTCCAAGCACTCGCGCCGACGACGGGTGGTGTCGCCGGCGTCCCGGGAGTCGATGACCTTCGACTCTGTGTGCTCGCAGGCGGGGCACCGCATCAGGCGATCAGGGACTCGGAGTACACCGGGTGACGACCACAGAGCTCATGCACTTGCAGGCGCAAGCGCTCCAGCGCGTCGTCGTCGCCGCGGTTGGCGATCGCGTCCGCGACGCAGTCACCCACGAAGCGAGCGTCGGCCTCGTTGAGCCCGCGGGTGGTCATCGCCGGGGTGCCGATGCGCACGCCGGAGGTGACGAACGGGCTGCGCTTTTCGCCGGGGACGGTGTTCTTGTTGACCGTGATCCCGGCCTTCGCGAGCGCCTCTTCGGCCTCCTTGCCGCTGCAGGTCTCGCCCAGGTCGATGAGCATGAGGTGGTTGTCGGTGCCACCGCTCACGAGGTTCAATCCGCGCTCCATGAGCCGCTCGGAGAGCACCTTTGCGTTGCGGATCACCGCCTCCGAGTAGTCGTGGAACGAGGGCTTGAGCGCCTCGCCGAAGGCGACGGCCTTAGCGGCGATGACGTGCATCAGCGGTCCGCCCTGCGTGCCCGGGAAGACGGCCTTGTTCATCTGCTTGGCGCGCTCGACGTCGTTCACGAGGATGAGGCCACCGCGCGGCCCGCGAAGCGTCTTGTGCGTGGTGGTGGTGACGAAGTCGCAGTGGGGGATCGGGCTCGGGTGGTGCCCGGTGGCGACCAAGCCGGCGATGTGCGCCATGTCGGCGAGCAGGACCGCACCGACCTCGTCCGCGATGGAGCGGAAGGCCGCGAAGTCGAGGGTGCGCGGGTAGGCGGACGCGCCAGCGATGAGCATCCGAGGCCGCTCGCGCAGCGCTTGCTCGCGGACGCGGTTCATGTCGATGCGGCCGGTGTGCTCGTCCACTTGGTAGTGAACTGCGCGGTACACCATGCCTGAGGCGTTCACGGGCGAGCCGTGCGTGAGGTGGCCGCCGTGCGTGAGGTCGAGGCCCATGACCGTGTCGCCAGGCGAGCAGGCCGCGAGGTAGACCGCGGCGTTGGCCTGCGCGCCCGAGTGCGGCTGCACGTTGGCGCCGACCGCGCCAAACAGCTCGCGAGCGCGGTTGCGGGCGATGCGCTCGACGTCGTCGACGTGCTCGCAGCCACCGTAGTAGCGCGCCCCAGGGAGCCCCTCGGCGTACTTGTTCGTCAGCCAAGTGCCCATCGCCTCCATGACCGGGACCGAGACGTAGTTCTCGGACGCGATGAGCTCAAGGTCATCTTGCTGACGTCGAAACTCTCGAATCAGGCCCGCATGGACCTCGGGATCTGCGCTCGCGAGGGTGTGCATCGTCTCTCCTAGTGGACTCGCCGCACCTGCTAACGCTCTTGGCGGCGAGGCTCGATCTTCGCGACGCGTCTGGCGTGACGGCCGCCCTCGAACTCCGCGTCCAGCCAGGCGTCCACGCACGCGAGCGCCAAGCCGACGCCGATCACGCGCTCGCCCATGCAGAGCACCTTGGCGTCGTTGTGCTCGGTCGCCATGCGGGCCGAGAAGGTGTCGGCGACCACCGCCGCCCGCAAGCCCGGGTGCGCGTTGGCCGCCATCGCCATGCCCTGCCCGGTGCCGCAGATGAGCACGCCTCTAGCAGCCTCGCCCGCTAGGACCCGCTCTGCGACGACGTGAGCGATGTCCGGGTAGTCCGCCGCTTCGCCTGGGGCGACGCCGACGTCGTCCACGTCGAAGCCGCGCGCTGTGAGGTGCTCGACGATCGCTGCCTTGAGCTGAACGCCGCCGTGATCGCTGCCGAGCGCGATGCGCATGGTCTGCTCCTAGAGGTCGGCGCCCGCGAGGCTCCGCACCACAATGGTCGCGTTGGTTCCGCCGAAGCCGAAGGCGTTTGAGAGCGCGACCCGTGGCTGCGTCTCGCGTGCACCGCCCGCGACATAATCCAGATCACACGCGGGATCTGGCTCGGTGAGGTTGATCGTGGGCGGCACCCACCCTGTTTGCAGCGTCTTGGCGACGAGCACCGCCTCCAGCCCGCCAGCGGCGCCGAGGAGGTGCCCCGTGACGCTCTTGGTGGAGCTGACGAGGAGCCGCCGCGCGTGCTCGCCGAACACCGCGTGAATCGCCACCGTCTCGGTGCGATCGTTGAGCGGCGTCGAGGTGCCGTGCGCGTTGATGTAGTCGACGTCGTCGGGGGTGATGCCCGCGTCGCGGAGCGCTTCGAGCATGCAGCGGCGCGCGCCACGGCCATCGGGGGCTGGCGCGGTGATGTGATGCGCGTCCGTGGAGGCGCCGTAGCCGATCAGCTCGCCGTAGATGCGAGCGCCGCGGGTGACGGCGTGCTCAAGCGCCTCGAGCACGACGACGCCAGCGCCCTCGGACATGACGAAGCCGTCGCGACCGCTGTCGAAGGGGCGCGAGGCCCCCGCGGGATCGTCGTTGCGCTTGGACAGCGCGCGCATCGCCAAGAAGCCGCCGAGGCCCAGCGGACCGATGACCGCCTCGGTGCCACCAGCGAGCAGCACGTCCGCCGCGCCGTCGCGGATCGCGCGCATGCCCTCGCCGATCGAGTGGTTGCCCGTGGCGCAGGCCGTTGCGATGCACACGCTCGGCCCCTGCGCGTTGTAGCGGATCGCGAGCGCCCCCCCGGCGAGGTTGTTGAGCGAGCGCGGGATGAAGAAGGCCGACACCGAGCGCGCGCCTTCGCGGTGCACGACGCCCGACTGCTCGTAGATCTCCGGGATGCCGCCGATGCCGGTGCCGACGTAGACGCCAAAGCGCTCCGCCTCTGGCCAGCGCCCCCCGCGCTCAAAGCCTGCGTCGCGCAGGGCCTCATCACAAGCGGCGACGGCGAGCTGGGCGTAGCGCCCGACCCGAAGCACCTCGCGCGCGCCCAAGAGCGCGGCGCCGTCGAAGCCCCTCACCTCACCCGCGATGCGCACCGGGAGGTCTGAGGCGTCGAAGCTCGTGATCGGACCGATGCCCGATCGTCCGGCGAGGACCGCGCCCCAGGTAGAGGCCGTGTCCAAGCCGCAAGGGTTGACCGTCCCGAGCCCAGTGATGACAACGCGGCGACGCACGGATGGGCAGAACCTCAGGACGCGTGCGCGATCACGTAGTCGACCGCGTCTTGCACGGTCCGGATCTTTTCGGCTTCGTCATCGGGGATCTCGATGTCGAACTCTTTCTCCATCGCGATCACGAGCTCGACCACGTCGAGCGAGTCCGCATTGAAGTCCTGGATAAAGACGGCATCCGGGACCACATCTGCGGCGTTCACGCCGAGCTTCTCGATGATGATGGTCTTGATCTTGCTCTCGATCGCGTCGTTCGACATCGGGACTCCATGAAGGGCTGCGAAATATAGCGCGCGCTGCGTTCAGAGCAACGCGGCAGTTCGTCACGGCGTTCGTCTGGGGGCGCCGAGCGCGCCCAACCGACTCTGAAGATTGGCGACGAGGCCGTCGCGAGCGGCGCGATGGGCCATGTCGATCGCAGCGGCGACCGCGGCCTCGTTGGAGCGCCCGTGCGCGGCGACCACCACGCCCTTGGTGCCCAGGAGCAAGCCGCCGCCGTAGCTGTCCCAGCGAATCGCGCGCTGAAAGCCCTCGAAGGCGCCCTTCATCAGGAGCGCTCCGGCCCGCGCCGACAGCGAGGACTGAATCTGCTGCCCGAGCAGGTGGGTGACGACGTCGGCTGCGCCTTCGACGGCCTTCACGATGGCGTTGCCAACAAAGCCGTCACAAACGAGCACATCGCACGCTCCAGCGAAGGCGCTGGACGGCTCGACGAAGCCGACGCCGCGCACCGAGAGCTCCTGCACCAGCGCGAGGGTCTCGCGGGCGAGCGCGTTGCCCTTTCCGTGCTCATGGCCGTTGGAGAGCACGCCGACGCGCGGCGACTCAATGCCGAGGACCTCGGCCCAGGCCGCGCCGAGCAAAGCGAAGCACGCGAGCTGCTCCGCGCGGCAGTCGACGTTGGCGCCGACGTCCAGCAGAACGAGCTGCCCACCGTCAGAGCGCGGCAGCACGGTAGCGATCGGTGGGCGCTCCACAACCTCGAGCACGCCGACCGTTAGGACCGCGCCGACCAGGAGGGCGCCGGTGTTGCCACACGACACCACGGCCGAGGCCTTGCCGTCCGCGAGCAGCTGCAGCGCCACCCTTAGAGACGAGTCCGGCCGCCGACGCACAGCGCCGACGGCGGACTCTTCCATTCCGACCACGTCGGAGGCGTGCACGATCGGGACCTGCACACCGTCTGGGATCAGCGGCGCAAGGCGCGCCGTGTCACCCACGAGCGTGACCGGGATGCCTTGACGCACCGCTAGGACCGCGCCGCGCACGACCGCTTCGGGCGCGTGATCGCCACCCATAGCGTCGACGGCGATGCGTCCACCGGAGGTCAAGGTGTTGGGCCTCCCACCATTGACTGCGTGAGGCCCAAGTGCGGCACTACTCGGCGCGAGCCTCGAGGACCTGACGTCCACGGTAGGTGCCACAAGCGGCGCACACGTGGTGGCGCTGCTTGAGCTCGCCACACTTGTCGCAAGGCTCGACAGCGGCGGTAAACTTGAGGGCGTCGTGCGCGCGGCGCATGTCGCGACGGCGCTTGGAGGTCTTCTTCTTCGGAACGGCCATCTCGAGACTCCAGGGGGCTAGTTTAGGGTGAGCCCCTTAAGCGAGGAAAAGGGAGAGGCGTGCTCGTCACCAGCACGCCCATGGGTATTCAGCAGGGTCTGCGTGCGCTCGTCACAAGACGAAGCGTCCTCGCATTCCGTGCGCGCGGGTGCCGCGAGGGCGATGGCCTCGGACAACACGCTGGCGAGGTCGAGGCTGCCGTCGTGGTAACCCACGTCGAGGTCTTCGACCTCAAGCTCAAGCTCTTCGTCCTCGATCTTCGGCTCGGCCACGTAGCGAAGGCTCACTGGGACGTCGATCATCCGCGTGAGCTCGACACCACAGCGCTCGCAGATCCCGGGGGCTTGCGCGCGCACCTGCCCAGTGACCAGCACCCCATCATCCGAGACGCGCACATCGAGCGTGCCCTCGAATGAGGTCAGTTCACTGTCCAAAGCGAAGTTCGCAGCCTGCTTTGCCCACGCATCTTGCGCGGTGAAGCTCCAGCTTGCGTGACCCGCCGGCAGGGTGTCCAAGGAAATGCGCACGTATCCTCCGTGCTCGAAGCCCACGGCTCTTACCCGATCGGGGCTGCCTCGGCAAACCATTCGGAATATGCTGCCCAGTATGACGACCGTGCTCCCCCTGCTGGTGGCCCTCGTGGCCTGCACCGACAACTCTCCTGAGGCCCAAGCCACGCGGACTTGGGTTCACGATCTGCAGCCGATCTTGCTGGAGAACACGCGGCTCGCCGAGCACGTGCTCTGGACGGCCTCGGATCTGCACGACAAACGCACCGAGCCCGAAGCTGCGCGCCAGGTCTGGGCCGAGGCCGTCGTCCCCACGGCGCGCCAGCTCACCTTCCAGCTTGAGGTGATTCACGCGCCCGACCAGTGGGCCGCGCGCCAGACCTCGTTGGAGCAGATCTGGGGCGAGCGCGCCACCGCCTATGAAGAGGTGCAGACCGCGCTCGAGTCGGGGGACCGCAAGCAGTGGCAGGTGGGCCGCGAGCGTTCCATGAACGCCAAGCTCCGCGAAGAGAAGTGGTTTGATACGATCAACCAAGAGCTTGCGCCGTACCACCTCACGCTCGATCAATACCCCTGACTTTTTTCTTGACCAGGCCTCCGCAGCGCCATAGTAGGGCGGCGTTGATGACCCGTAGTCGAATTGGCAAGACGTCTGGTTCTGGCCCAGAAGGCTCCAGGTTCGAGTCCTGGCGGGTCAACCATCAATGCTCCCATCGTCTAGCGGTTAGGACGCTGGCCTCTCACGCCGGAAGCAGGGGTTCGATTCCCCTTGGGAGTACCAATGGCGTCCCTCCTGAGTCACCCTCAGGAGGGACGCTTCACCGCTTTTACATCGTTGCTCCCATCGTCTAGCGGTTAGGACGCTGGCCTCTCACGCCGGAAGCAGGGGTTCGATTCCCCTTGGGAGTACCAATTACGGCCCTCTTGGTTCAACGCCAAGAGGGCCGTTTTGCGTTTGGGGCGCCATGCCCTCCCCTGCCACGCTAGCCGAGCGGCAAGTAGGCGTTCGGGCGCACGCCGAGCGGACCGGCCCCTTGGGCCACCTGCCAGAGCGTGCGAAGCGCCGTGGCGTCTTGGCGCGCGCTGTTCAAGAACTGCACAGGCAGGCAGACAAAGCGCCGCTCACGCTCGACCACCGCCACCGCTTCGAGGCCGTTTGGGTACGCGAGCCACACCCACTCATAGGCGACCGCGCGGGTGAGCGCGTCACCGAGCAGCAGGCCTGCGGCGAACACCTGGTCATCTTGGCGAAGGCCGCCGTCCGCTTCCAGCGAGCGCTCCAGCGCCTCGATGATCTGTTCTGCGCCTTGCTGATCGGTGAGCAACCACCGCGACCGCGCGCGCTGAAGCTCCTCGCGGAGCTCCGCGAGGTCTTCGGGAGAGAGGGGGCGCTCGGTGGGGGTCATGGCTGGTCCGGGCTCGGCTCGACCGGGAGCGGTTCGAGGAGCAGCATGTCGTCGGTGAAGAAGTAGTCGGACTGGCGCCCGAACATGACCTCGGTCTCCCACGACACCTTGTCGGGCGTCGCGCGCGTGAGCACGCCGGTGATGGTGACCAGCTCATAAGACACGAGCGACTCGGGCTTGACCGGCGAGCGCACCAGCACCCGCATGCCGCGACTCTCGGTGTCGTAGGGCGCAAAGTACCCGTAGAGCCAATACTCTTTGGCGTCGCGAAACAGGTTGCCCGGCACGCGCTGGTGAACGGTGGCCGTGTAGTGCGCCATGCCCGGCACGCGCACGAGCGCCGGCGTGTCGATGGTGTCGAGGTCCTCCCACGCCACTTCGAGCACGGGACCGCTGACCGTGGGCGCCGCGTGCAACCACAAGCGCAGCCCCACGGCCAGCGTGACCGCGACCAAAGTGGGGATGAAGAACTGGAAGAGGCGTCGCATGAGCGTCACTCTTAGCGCGGTGCGCGGTGGATGGGCACATCGATGGGCATGTTCTGGTAGGCTCAGCGTCTTCACTGGAGCGTTCATGCCCCCATCCGACCCATCATCCGCCGACTGGTTCGCTGACTTCGGCGTCAACCGGTCCAACGCGTTGGCGGTGCTCGCCGCCGCGACCCGCCACGGCGGCGATCACGCCGATCTGTTCTTCGAGCACGCCACCACCACCTCCCTCGCCATGTCCGACCGCAAGGTCAACCGCGCGTTCACCAGCGTCGACCTGGGCGTCGGCGTTCGCGTCGTGGTCGGCGATCAGGTGGGCTACGCCTACACCGAAGACCTGTCGCTCGAGTCCATGCTGCGCGTCGCGCGCATCGCGTCCGAGATCGCCCGTGGAGGCAAGGCCGTCGCGCCGGTCCCATCCAGCCCGCGCGCGCTGCCCAACCGCTACCCCATCGCCCGCACCTGGGAGAACGTCGCGCTAAGCGAGCGCATCCCCCTGCTTCAAGCCTGGGAAGAGCGCGCCTTCTCGCTCGACCCGCGCGTCATCAAGGCGGAGCTCTCCCTCGCCGACACCGACCGGCGGGTGTGGATCGTGTGCGCCGACGGCCGCGAGGCCTCGGACTACCGCCCCATGACCCGCGCCTTCGTGAACTGCACGGTCGAGGACGGCGCCGTACGCGAGAGCGGCGGCTACAACCTCGCGGCGCGCAACGACCTGAGCTTCTACACCGCCGAGCGCCAGGCGCGCTTGGTGGATGAAGCGGTGCTCCGCGCGGTGCGCTCCCTGGACGCCACCACGCCCCCCGCCGGTGAGATGCCGGTCGTCATGGCCGCAGGTTCGTCGGGCATTCTCCTGCACGAGGCCGTCGGTCACGGCCTAGAGGCCGACTTCAACCGCAAGGGCATCAGCGTCTTCGCCGACCGCATCGGCCAGCGCGTCGCGCCAGCGGGCGTCACCATCGTCGACGACGGCACCGTCCCCTTTAGCCGCGGCGCCATCAACGTGGACGACGAGGCCAACGACGTCGAGCGCACCGTGCTCATCAACGACGGCATCCTCACGAGCTACCTGCACGACAACATCTCCGCCAAGCACTACGGCGTCTCGCCCACGGGATCTGGTCGCCGCGAGTCCTTTCGGCACCCCGTCCTGCCGCGCATGCGCGCCACCTATATGGAGGCCGGGCCCTACGACCCGCGGGAGATCATCGCGAGCGTCGAGCGCGGCATCTACTGCGAGACCTTCGCGAACGGGCAGGTGCAGATCGGCGCGGGCGACTTCGCCTTCTACGTGCGCCACGGCTACCTGATCGAGGACGGCAAGCTCACCAGGCCGGTGAAGGACGTCAACCTCATCGGCAACGGGCCCAAGGTCCTGGAAGCGATCCAAATGGTCGGCAACGACCTCGTCATCGACGAGAGCGGCTGGACATGTGGAAAAGACGGTCAGAGCGTGCCTGTCAGCCAGGGCATGCCCACAGTGAAGGTCGCCGCGTTGAGCGTCGGTGGAGGCACGCGATGAGTCAGCTAGAGCAGCTCGCCACGAAGACCATGGCCTCGCTCCTGTCGCTCGGGGCCGAAGAGGCCGTCGTGAGCGTCAGCGAGGGCACACACACCACGCTCCAGCGCCGCGACGGCAAGGTTGAGCAAGCGACCGAGGCCAGCACCCGCGGCCTCGCCATCTCGCTGCTGGTCGACGACCGCTGGTCCAACCACAGCACCTCGGACCTGCGCGACGACGCGCTAGCCACGTTCATGGCACGCGCCGTGGAGGCTACCCGCCTGCTAGAGCCCGACCCCGACCGCCGCCTCCCCCCCGTGCAAGAGTGCGGACGCGGCGTTTCGGAGGAGACACTTGACCAGCTCGATCCTCACTTTAGCGAGCGCACCACCGAGCAGCGCGCTACCGAAGCGGTCGAGCTGGAGCGCGCCGTCGCTGAGCACGCCCCAAACGGCTTGGTTTCGAGCTCCACCTTCGTCGCTGATGGGCGCTCCCGCGCGGTCATGGTGATGTCGAACGGCTTCTCGGGCTCGCACGAGGGCGCTTGGTTCTCCTCCGGCGGCGAGGCCACGCTCACCGACGGCGAGCGGCGCCCCGAGGCCTACGCCTACTACGGCGCGCGCTACCGAGGCGACCTCCCCTCCCCCGAGGCCATCGCGATCGAGCTGCGCGCCCGCGCGCACGAGCGCATCGGCTCCGGCCCCGTCGCGAGCGGAACCTACCCGATGATCCTGGCGAATCACGCCGTCGGCCGCATCCTTGGCATCTTGGCCGGGCCGCTGTCGGGTGGCGCGATTCACCAGCGGCGCTCCTGCCTCGCGGACAAGCTCGGCGAGACCATCGGCGCGTCCTGCCTCACGATCATCGACGACCCCACCCTGCCCCGTGGGCTCGGCAGCCGCCCCTGGGACTCAGACGGTCGCGTCGCGCGCGTGATGCCCGTGATTGAGGCCGGCGTGCTCAAGCGGCACTACATCAACACCTACTACTCACGAAAGCTCGGCGTTTCAGCGACAACTTCAGGTTCGTCCAACTGGGTCGTGCGCCCAGGGGACCGCTCGCCGGAAGCCATCGCCGCCGCGCTCCCCAAAGCCATCCTCGTGACTGGCTTCTTGGGCGGCAACAGCAACGCCGCCACGGGCGACTTCTCGTTCGGCATCCGGGGCGTGCTGCTGGAGAACGGCGCGCCCACGCGCTCGCTCTCGGAGATGAACGTGCGCGGCAGCGTGCTCGACGTGTTCAAGCGCCTGGCCGAGGTCGGCGACGACCCGTGGGGCTACAGCTCGGTGCGCAGCCCGTCGCTGCTGTTCGCCGACATGGAGTTCAGCGGGGCGTAGCGCCTAGGTGGGCCGCGCGCCGGTCTCGTCGAGCAAGCGCCGGTGCACCGGAGCGTCATAGCCGTGACGCTCCGCCGCCAGCTCAAACCAGCCGTTGCGCCACGGCCACTCCTTCACCGCCCCCTGGTAGCGCGGGATGGTGCGCGAGTACGCTACGAGCTTGTCGTAGAGCACGTCGAGGGGGATGTCGACCGACATGGTCTTGCGCCCGAGCACCCGCAGCTCGTCCACGAGCGCGCGTAGCTCGTCGGCGTGGTGGTCGCAGACGGTGCCGACGTCCACCTTGTAGCGCTGACAGAGCAGGCCAAAGGCGGAGTTCCAAACGAGCTTCTCTAGCTCGACGGCGGTGAAGCGCGCCCAGTCCAGCTCGCGAGCTGGCAAGCCCATGCGTCCAAACCAAGCGGCGAGCGTAGCGGCATGCGGGCCCGTGAACACGCTCGGGGGGCCGTCCTCGATCGGCGCGCCACGGGATGGAACGGCGAAGAACAGCAGGCCGCGTGTGGCGCCTTGGAGGCTGTGCTCACCCAGCCAGTCGCGCACCATGCCGTTCTGCACGAAGACCAGATCGTCGCGGCGATGCGCTGGGATGCGGGGCACGACCGCAGCGAGATCGTCGTTGCGCACCGCGAGGACAATGGGTCCGACCGAGACGGGCTGCGCGAAGATCTCCCAGCCGCCGTCGCGCCGCACCAGCGCGCAGTCGATGCTCGCTTCGATGCTTCGCCGCTGCAGCGCTAGACCAACCCGCCCTGCTCCTACGATGACCACGTCGCCCCTCCCTCATGTTGTTTGATAGCCTACGCTATGCGACTCGCCGCGACTACTGTCCACGCCCTCCGTGAGCTCGGCCTCGACCTCAAGCTCGATCACCCCCTCGCCCTGCGGACCTGGTGGCGCGTGGGTGGCCCCGCAGACGCGTACGCGGTCGTTGAGACGGTGGACCAGGTCGCCGGGGTTCAGCGCCTCGCTGAGCGCGAGGGATTTCCTGTCTTTGTGCTTGGAAATGGCTCGAACCTGCTGGTCTCGGACCTCGGCGTTCGCGGCCTCGTCGTGCAGCTCGGCGGCGACCTGGCGCGGGTTCAACCCGACCAGGACCCGACGCTGCTCCACGTCGGCGGCGGGCTCAAGCTCGCCCGCTTCGTGCAGCAGGCGGTCACCCACGGCTGGACCGGAATGGAGGTCTTCGCTGGCATCCCCGGCACCATCGGCGGCGCGATTCGCATGAACGCGGGCGCTTCGCTGGGCGAGACCAGCGACGTGCTCGTCGACGCCACCGTGGTCCGCCGGGGCGGCGACGTCACCACCCTCTCCCACGGCGACCTCGCCTTCGGCTACCGCACCGCGGCCGTCCCCGACCACGCCATCATCGTGAGCGCCACGCTGCGCCTTCGCGAGGCGGACCCCGTCGCGACCTTCGCGCAGATGCAGCACTTCTTGGAGCGGCGTAAGGCCACGCAGCCGACCGACGTGCCCACCTGCGGCTCCACGTTCCGCAACCCGCCGGGTGACTTCGCCGGGCGCTTGGTGGAGGCGGCGGGACTCAAGGGCTTCTCCGTCGGGGGAGCGCACGTCTCCCTCGTGCACGCGAACTTCGTGGAGAACCAGGGCGGCGCGACCGCCGACGACCTGCGCGCCGTCATCGAGCATATGCGCGAGACCGTCGCCCAGCACTTTGGCGTGCGCTTGGTGCCCGAGGTGCACATGGCGGGCGACTGGTCACACTGGAGCGCCGACGCGCACGGGCGGTTTAGGCCATCCAAACGGTCTTGACGTTGGCGAGCTCGTAGAAGCCCTCGCGGCCAAGCTCACGGCCAAAGCCGGACAATCCGACGCCGCCAAACGGCAGGCGAGGATCGGACTTCACCATGCCGTTCACGAACACACCGCCTGTGCGCAGCTCCCGAGCGAAGCGCTCGGCGCGGTCCGCGCTGGACGTCCACACCGCGGCGCCGAGGCCATACCGCGTGTCGTTGGCGAGCTCAAGCGCGTGGTCGTCGTCGCGGGCGAAGCGCACCGCCGCGACGGGGCCAAAGGTCTCTTCGCGCCACACCGGCATGTCGCTGGAGAGGTCGACGAGGAGGGTGACCGGGTAGAACCAGCCCGGCACATCGGGGATCTGCCCGCCGAGCACGGCGGTAGCGCCCGCTTGCACCGAAGCCTGAACCTGAGCGTGGAGCGCCGCGCGCAGGTCTTGCCGGGCGAGCGGGCCGACGGTGGTGCCCGGTGTGCGCGGGTCGCCGACGACCTGAATCGCGAGGGCGCGCTGAAGCATAGGCAGGAAGTCGTCTTTGCAGCGTTCGTGCACGATGAAGCGCTTGGCCGCAATGCAGCTCTGGCCGGCGTTGAGGCAGCGCGAGGCAGCGGCGGTGGTGGCCGCGCGCGCGAGGTCGGCGTCATCGAGCACGATGACCGGGTCGCTGCCACCGAGCTCGAGCACGACCTTCTTGAGCGCAGCGCCCGCAGCTTGGGCGACGGCGCGCCCCGCCCGCTCGCTCCCTGTGACGGTCACCGCGGCGACGGCCGGGTGTGCGACGACGCGGTCGAGCACGCCGGGCGCCGCGACGTCGATGAACAGGTGCTGCACGAGGCCCGCCGGGGCGCCCGCGTCGTCGAAGAGCGCTTGCAGCGCGAGCGCGCAGCCGGGCGCGGAGGGCGCGGGCTTGACGAGCACGCCGTTGCCGATGGCGAGCGACGGCGCTGCGTAGCGAAACACCTGCCAGAACGGGAAGTTCCAGGGCATCACGCCGAAGACGACGCCGAGGGGCTCGGCGCGCACCTCGGAGCGGGAGGCGTCGGAGGGCGTGGGGTGCGGAGCGAGGAGCTCGGCGGCGTTTTGAGCGCACCACTCGCAGAGCCACGCGCACTTGAGCGCCTCAGCGCGGCCCTCGTGGAGCGGCTTGCCGACCTCGTTCGCCATGAGCAGCGCGAGCTCGTCGGCGCGCGCCCGAAGCAGCGCTGCGACGCGGTCGAGGAGCGCGACGCGCTGGGGTAGCGGGGCGACGCTCCACGCGCGAAAGGCGAGGCCAGCCCGGACTAAGCGGTCGTCGAGTTCCTGCGCAGACGCGAGCTCGACGGTGACGCCTTCGACGCCCGTCGCGGGGTCGACGGCGCAAAACGGCGTCACGGACACGCCCACACCGCCTGGCACTCAAGCAGGTCCGAGAGCGTGCCATCGGCGGCGCAAGAGGCCAACCGCACCGCGTCGACGCAGTCGCCGGCGGCCGACGCGTGGTCGGTCTCGACGGGGTAGCTACAGGCGCCGAGCGCGAGCACCCACACGATGCGCTTCATCGAACCTCCAGCGGGAGCGACACTTGGGCGCCGTCGAAGCCGTGGGGCGTCCAGTGGCGGCGACAGCGGGCCTCATAAGCCTCGTCCGCGCCGAGGAGCACCGTGTCCTCTTGAGCGACCAGCCGCTGGCTGCGATCCGCCGGACCGCCGCACACCATGCAACAAGCAAGGTTCTTAGTGATGAACTCCGCGACGGCAAGCAGGTGCGGTATGGGCTCGAAGGGGCGCCCAAGGTAGTCCTGGTCCAGCCCCGCGACGACGACGCGACGGCCTTCGTCGGCGAGCTGGTTGCACACGCGCACGAGGTCGTCCGAGAAGAACTGCGCCTCGTCGATGCCGACGACCTTGGCGTCGCCGACGCGCTCGAGGATCTGCGCGGCGGTGGCGACGGGGACGCAGGCCAAGGCCACGCGGCTGTGGGCGACGACGTCGGTGACCGCGTAGCGCGTGTCGGTGGTGGGCTTGAAGACAACCACCTGCTGCTTGGCGTAGCGCGCGCGAACGAGGCGGCGAATGAGCTCTTCGGTCTTGCCCGAGAACATGCACCCGGTGATCACTTCGATCCAGCCTTGCTCCGGGTGGCTCATCGGGATCATCGACTCGGGCTCCAAGACTGGGGTGGCTGACCGTTCCAGCCCATTATCACCTCACCGCGCGAACCGGCGGGGCCTTCGCGACGCAGGAAGGAGCGCCCCGCAAAAGGAGGGAGGGAGCTGCCGATCTTGGACCAGGGGTTCTCGACAAAGCTGACGGTAGTGTTGAGCCCGGCGCCGTGAGCGTCGCACCACCACAAGCCCGCGAGCTGGCTGGAGAGCGGATCGGAGAAGAGCGAGAGGCCGTTGGACCTGTACAACGCCTGGTGCTGGTGCGCGTCGTCTTCGCGGAACGTGAGCACCTCGCGCGGCGCGCCAAATAGGATCTGGTTGACGAACCCGCGCGGCAGACGCCAAAGCTCGCCGCAGCCGAGCGCCGGGAGGACCGGCACGCCTGGGGCGACCTCACCCGCGAGCGTGGCGATGTACATCAGGCGCGCGTCGATCTGCGACAGGACCTCGAGCGAGCGCGACGGGTGCACGACCATGACCAAACCGCCGCTTCCTTTGAGCCCGGCAGGCGGCGTGAGGCAGAGCTCGATCGCGACGTGGGTGTCCTCGTAGGACGCGCAGTGGCCGACATCTTCGCCACGGTCGACGGCTTGCAGCCACAGGTGCACCGCGACCGCTACATGCGCGACATCGGCGCCCGGCGCGAGCGGCCGCTTGAGGCGCAGCGTGTAGTAGCGACCTCGAAGCGCTCCATCGAGGGCCGCGCGCAGCGCAGCGAGGTCCGCGGCGGCGCTGCCGTGCTCGGCGAGCTGAAAGGCGATGGGAGCGAGCACATAGCTCTGTCGCCCGATCTCTACGCGAAAGAGCCCCGGGACGAGCACCCCCGACAGCCGACCGCCCTGCGTGTTGGCGACGCCGATCGCCTGAAGCGCCGTACGCGCCCACAGCGGGCCCCTCGGATCGCGATCGCTCAGGCGCTCCAAGAGCGCTGCGCGAACGTCTTCCGGCTGGGCACGGAGCATGACCTCGACCTGCCCACGCAGGGACGCATCCTCAACCAAGCTCGCTGGCCAGCGGCCGGGCGAGCCCGCGAGGGCCATCGATTCAAGCATCGGAGCCGAGAGTAACGACATGGGGCGCGTCTATAAAAGAGTCCGAGCCGTCACGCTACCCAAATCGGAGGGCCGAAGGCGTTGTTCCGGTCAGCTTTCGGCCAACACGGCAGGTCAGCCCAGCTCTGGAACGACGCCGTCCTCTTCTTCCTCTTCCTCTTCGTCGAACGCAAGCGCGAGCGCGATGGATCGACACACCGAAGCGATCCGCGCGCCACCTTCGTCGGCGAGCAGGTCGCGGTCGACGACCTTGGCGACGAGCTGACCGATGAGCGCATCAACGGCATCGCCAGGCGCGAGCTCAGCGAGCGTGGCGCCCATCGCGTCCACAAAGCGCCCGTCTTCCATGTGTCCGCCCTGGAGCTCTTCCCAAACGCGGTCCAGGGTGCCGCCGATCGTCTCGCGCAGCGCCGCGTCGTCGCGACCGAAGGCGTCGGTGAGCGCGCGGTGGATGGTGACGGCGGCCTGCTGGTCGCGCTGAAGGCGCTCGATGAGCACGCTCTTGCGGTCTTCAGGCAAGCGCGAGCCGCCCAAGATGGTGACGAAGCGGTCGACCTGCTCCGCGTCGCGTGGGATGAGCTGGAGCGCGAGCACGGCCCGCCCGACGAGCGGGAGCGCGTGATCCGCAGGGTCAAGCTCCACCGACGACGACTCCTCCGCGCCCGACATGCCCGCTAGGAGCGCAGCGTTGCCGAGCGACTCTTGGGCGTCGGGGCTACGGCCCTCTTCGGCGGCGCGCTCGGTCGCCGGCGCGGTCTGCGCGATGGGGGTTCGACGCTGCTTGCTCAATGCGCCGCCGTCACGTTGTGCTCAAGCGCCATGCCGCAGACGGGGCACACCCCGTCACCCTGCTCCATGCGCGCGTACTCGACCGTGCCCATGTCGCAGTACCAAGCGCCTTCTGGCAAGCGGAGACGCGAGATAGGAGGATCAAATGCCTGTCCCGCGGCGGGCACCGTAACGGTGCCGCTAAGCGCCGGGTCCGGGCGGCAAGCTGCGCCTGACGCCAGCAGCAGCGCCGTCATGGCGACGAGCGCGGCCTGCCTCATACGTCGCGCACCAAGCGGAAGCCGAGCCCCGCCCACCGGCTGTCCGGCGCTTCGGGGGAGCGGGCCTTGGCCCAAGCGGCCATGGACGGCTCTTGCCACGAGCCCGGGTGAATCCACCGATCGCGCGCGACGCCGTCCGAGCACCACTCGGCGACGTTGCCGGCGAGATCATACACGCCCTCGGGCGTGCAGTCGCGAACGAACAAGCCCACCGCGCAGGGGCGACGCAGGACCTCTTCGCGGGTGTTGGCGTTGCCGGTGCCGAAGGGCATGCCCCAGGGGTACGGGCGGCGCTCATCACCGCGGGTAGCCCAAAGACGCTCGTCGAACCTGGGCAAGCGGGCGCCGGCGGACAAGGCGAACGCGCTCGCTTCGTGCCAGGTGACGCCCACGACGGGCTGGTTGGCGATCAGCAGCGGGCTGCCCTCGGAGTGGCTCGCGCGCACCGGCCACGGATCGTCGCAGGACTGAAGCCACGCCCAGCCCTCCTCTGACCACGCCTCGCGATCCTGGTAGCCGCCACCATCCACGAAGGCGCGGAACTCGGTGTTGGTGACGGGGAAGCGGCCGATCGCGAACGCGCCCTCCTCACCCTCCAAGCGGACCCAGTAGCTGTCGTGGTTGGCCGGCAGGATGCGCGGGTCGCCGAGCGACGACAGCACCTCGCCCAGCTCGACGCGCTCCGCGGAGCTGCCCTCGCCAGACGCGACAAGATCGATGAACGCGCGCACAACGGCGTCAGCATCAAGCCCAGCAGAGACCAGCCCTGCGGGCTCGGCGACCGCGCGACGGCCCAGCGCGATGAGCGGCGCGATGCGCTCGCTTGCGGGCAGCTTGTTCAGCTCGTTGAGTTCTTGGCTCGCCACGGCGTCCCCCTGTCGGTTCGAATCACACAAGGCATAACCACACCATGGCGGCGGCGTCACACGCCTGCGCTCAGTCAGCGACAGTGGTGTCGGCGGCGCGCCCCTCGCGAAGGAGCCCGCCGACCTCGACGCGGAGCGGCGCGCCCGTCGGTTCTGGGACGAAGTGAACGCCATAGTCGGCCCACTCATCAGCGCGAAGTTGCTCGCGCAGGCGCCCGTTTCGCGCGCGCGCCTGGCTGACGGCAGCGCGCCAAGTGGTCGTCCAGACCGCGGCCCCGAGGCTCGCGACGGCCACCGCGGCGCCGGGCTGATCCCGCCGAACCAAGTGCACCGCGCCGACGGCCGAGCCGCCGACGATCCCCGCCGCGAGCAGCCCTCCTCCCACGTTGCCCGCATAGGCTTGCCCGAGTCCTGGAGCGAGCGACAGCGCCCCTGCGAGCGCGGGTGAGCGGCGCGGCAAGGTGTCCCAACGCTCAAGATCGGCGTCGAAGGCGGACGCCGTCTGGCCCAGCGGCCCCACCACCTTCGCGAGCTCCTCGTGCGCTCCGCCGCGATCCGCTGCACCCAACCGCGCGTGCGCTCGCAACAAGTGCACCGCGTCGAGCGCTACGGCAGGTCCTTGCTCGGGGATCGGGACAGCGAGCGCCAGGTCGAGCTCGCCTGCGACGAAGGCCGCCGAGACGCGCGACGCCGCGAACCACGAGGCGAGATCGGGGTGCAAGCGCTGCCCGACGTCGAGGACGTGGTCCTGCGCCCGTCGATGGCCGACGGCGCCCTGAAACGCCGCGAGCCGCAGCCTCGTCCTCGCCGCATCGGGCGCGTCGGGGTGCTCCAACAGCGCGACCATCACCTGCGCGGCGGCGACGTCGGGGTAGCCGGCGGCCGCGAGATCCTGGAGGCGCGCCCACGCGGCGTCCAGCTCCGACTGCGCCCAAGCCGGCGCGGACAGGAGCGCCAGCCACAGGAGGTTCAACGCGGCCTCGACAGTCCGCCGCTCTGCAGCACCTCGCGCGCCGCGCGCACCGCGTTCTGCGCCGCGTCGGCCGTGGGCTTGCGCGCGACCCCACCGTTGCTGGTTGGCGTGCTCCGCGGCTCGGTCGGCGTCTGCGGCGTGCGCTGCACGCCCCCACCTTGCGCTACGCCCCCGGTTGTCGGCGTGGGCGCGACGGTGGGCGTCACAGGCGCGGTGGGCGCCGGCGCCGCGGTCGTCCGACGGTTGCGCGGCACCGCTGGCCCTGTCATCCACTTGGCGCCGCCTGCCCCATCGAACGCGGCGTCAGCGATCTGCTCCAAGACGCCGTTGAGCGGCGCGCTGTCAGCGGCGTCGAGGTCGCCGTCGTCCTCCCAATGAACCCGATGCGAGGCCGTGTCGCGAAGCAGGCGACGCGTGGCGTTCCCCCCCTTCCCGCCTGGAGCTTCGGCGAACGAGAGCGCCGAGACGCTGCCATCCAGCGCGACAGCGTAGGTGGTGCCCAAGTTGGACCACGCCACATCGAGCGTGGTGGCGCCGCCCTCGAGCGTTGCGCCATACTCCGCCTCGGACGTTCGGAAGTAAGGCGACATCTCGGTGAGCGACAGCGCGTGAACGGAGCCCTGCACGCGAAGCAAGCCGTCCTCGCGCAGATCGCCGTGCGCGTCCACCTCGGCGCCCGCCAGCTTCCCCTTCATGGAGAAGGGCAGCCGCTCGGCGTCTGCAGGACCGAGGTCGATGCCATCGAGCGCGGCAGACCACGTCTTTGAAGCGCCACCGTTGACCGCGTCGACGAGGGAGACGCTCACCCCGCGCGCGCGCACCGAGGCGGGCATGGCCGGCAGGTGCCGCACATCCCACCCGAACCACGGGTCGGGCAGCTCACTCGCCCGCACGCCACCGGCCCAGCGCGCGATCTCCCACTGCGCGGGCTCTGGCCACGCGACGAGGCCGCCCTTGGCGAGCTGCAGGTGCAGCTCGACGCCTTCCGCCGTCGCGACGCCGGCCTCAGGCACGACGAGGTGCTCCACGCGCAGCACCTGCTGCACATCCTGCACGGTGAGGCCGTCGAGCGAGAACCTGGCGGCGCGCCAGCCCTCTGCGGCGCTGGTGTCCAGGCGCAGCTCGTCGAGCTGCAGGTGCTGTGCGCGCGCCGACGTCTCTTGGGACGCGCCGCGGTACTTCACCATGATGTCGTCGACGACGACCCGATGCGCGAGCAGCTGCGCCTTGGCGCTCTGGTGAGCGAGCTCGCCCAGCGCTGCAGCTTGCAGCCCGACGGGCACGACCCAGCCCGAGGCATCGCGGCGCAGATCGAACTGCACGCCGTCGACGACGAGCTCATCGAGGGCAAACCGTTCGGCGGACAGGTCGCCCACCATGCGCACCTCGCGAACCGAAGCGAGGGGCTGCCCGTCGCTGCCTTTGACGCGCACCCCGTCGAGGATGACGGCCCCGGGCGACCACCGCACCGCGCGCACCTCGATGTCATCCCCCGAGACGCGGCTCAAGAAGGTGCGCACAGCGGCGTCCGTTGAGCTCTGAACCCACCACCACCCGCCCGCGCCGAGCGCCGCGAGCAGCACGACAGCGCCTGCGCCAAGCGCGAGCACGCCGCCGACGCCTGCGACCGCCACGCGGCTGCTCACCATCGACGGGCTGGACGGGCGCGGGCGGGGCGCCACCGAGCCATCGACCGCGCCGATGGAGTCGGGCGCCAACGTCGGGGAGACGCGCACCATCTGCTTCCCGCGGGCGAGCTCCGCCTGGACGAGCCCCTGGGGGTTGGCGGTCGCGAAGCTGCGCGGGACCTCGCCCGTCACGAAGTCTTCGCCGCTAAGGGTGGCGCCCGTTGGCACCGCGGGCGCGACGATCATCTGCCACGGCTCGCCGTTGAGCACACGCACGATGTCCGCGCAGGACGTCAGCCGGCGGTCGCGATCGACCTGCAAGCAGCCCTCGATGCAGCTCCTCAGGTGGTCGGGCGCGCCCTCGACGACGCGCTCAAGCGGAGGGTAATCGCCGCTTGTGACCGCGTTGAAGATGGACAGGATGTCGGGCCCCGCAAATGGCGGCTTGCCCGCGAGCAGCTCGTACAAGATGCAGCCGAGCGAGAACACGTCCGCCCGCTCGTCGACGTTCTTGGCGTCGCGGATCTGCTCGGGCGACATGTACGCGGGGGTGCCCATCGCGACGCCCGACCGCGTCTGCCCCATGCTCCCCTCTTCCGCGAAGGCCTTGGCCAACCCAAAGTCCGCGACCTTGGGGATCGCAGCGCCAGCGCCGGTGTAGAGCATGACGTTCGCGGGCTTGAGGTCGCGGTGAATGACCCCGAGCGCGTGCGCGTGGCGCACTCCCTCCACGATGCCGCGAAACAGCCGCTCCGCCTCGGCCGCGTCGGGGACGTGCTCGCCCAGGTAGTCATCGAGCGACGCGCCGGTGATGTACTCCATGACGAGCCCCGGTGAACCTCCGACGTCCAGGATATCGGTCACAGCGACGATGTTCGGGTGCGCGAGCGACGCCTGCACCCGGCCCTCTTGAAGCAGCCGCTCGCGGATCGACTCGCTCGTCATCGTCAGCACCTTGAGCGCGTGCGCGCTCCCGAGCTGGGCGTGACGAACCTTGTAGACGATGGCCATGCCACCCTTGCCGAGCACGGACTCGACGGTGTAGCGATCTACGACATGACCAGGCTTGAGCGACATGCGAACCCCTTCGCTAGCGACATCCATATCGCATAATCGATGCGTCGCATGGGTCAGGAGGCTGTGACGCTCGCCGAGACAGGTTATTCGGCCCCGCGCGTGCCCCCGTAGCTCAGTGGATAGAGCAGCTGATTCCTAATCAGAAGGTCGGAGGTTCAATTCCTCTCGGGGGTGCCACCTTCGTACCTGACCGAACATGCCGGCCTTCCGCTAAATCGGACGAGTCGGCAAGCTCAGGCACCGCCCCGCTTCGCCCGCTAGAACGCGTCTTATCGACGGCGTCTAGCTCGTCGCACAGGTGCTGAAGCCCGTCGTTCTCCATTCCGACCTTCAGGTTAATCACGACCTCGCGGCGGTCGTGGACGTGGATGCTCTCGAT
>Ga0100377_1000034_pt1 | contig 100569 bp, 64 predicted proteins | sample CryGeymeta201501_FD_83664 | JGI IMG/M metagenome (GOLD analysis project Ga0100377, IMG submission 83664) | Groundwater microbial communities from Crystal Geyser aquifers in Utah, USA - Crystal Geyser metaG 2015-01 | ecosystem: Environmental > Aquatic > Deep subsurface > Groundwater | place... | reverse complement strand
GGGTTGCCCCAGGTGTGTCTTCTGCTCGGTCATGGGCCTCTGGGCCCACTCCCTCCCATCAGACGCCACCTGGAAACAGAATCTACGTCGGATCCATCGGCATCTATTTTCCGAATGGCTTCTCAGCCACCCACCAGTCGAGGAGTGACGGACCATGTCCGAGCCTGATGTGCTCACCATGCTCGCGGCCCGCGCGGGGTTCTATGCCGGCGAGGGTCTCAATCACGAGGAGCAGGCGTTCGCGGGGGAGTTGACGGTCGAGCCGATGGTCGGCAACCGCGCCGTGCTGCTGCGCTATCGTGCCCTCGGCCCGGACGGCGCCGTCTATCACTCCGAGGCCTCGCTCGTCGGGATGCGCGAGGATGGGGTGGTGTGCATGTGGCCGGTGATGAGTGAGCTGCCGGCGATCCTGGTGCACGCCGTCATCAGCACCTCGGAGAGCCCGTCAGGGCGGATGACCGTGGTTTTCCGCCACGGCGATCCGGCCGACGAGGAGGTGTTTCGGCAGGAGCTGGTGCTCGACCTGTGGCCGAACCAGGACCTGAGCTACCGGCACGCCTGGGGGTTGCCGCTGGGGATGTACAAGGAGCGTTCGAGCGCGCGCATGAAGCAGCAGAAGCCCCGCAAGGAGGGCTGACGGAATGGATCGGATGGAGAGGTTCGACACCGACCCGCCGGTGGAGGTGGAGGAGCTGGAGCTGGACGGCCTGGAGCCGGGGCGCTTCCATCGGCTGGCGGTGTCGCTCATCGTCGACGGGGCAGGGCGGCCGGTGCTCGTGCCGGTGATCGTGGCGACAGGGGTGGAGCCAGGCAGGGTGGTCGGCATCACGGCGGCGGTGCACGGCAACGAGCTCAACGGCATCCCGACCATCCACCGGCTGCTCAAGACGATCGACCCCGGCCGTCTGCGCGGCAGCGTCGTCGGGGTGCCGATCGTCAACGTGCCCGGCTTTCTGGCCAACCAGCGGACCTACACCGATGGCCAGGACCTCAACCGCACGTTTCCGGGCAAGCCCGATGGGAACGAGTCGCAGCTCTATGCCTGGCGGTTCATGGACCGGATCGTCAGTCGGTTCAACTTCCTGGTCGACCTGCACACGGCGAGCTTTGGCCGGGTGAACTCACTGTACATCCGCGCGAACATGACCATCCCACTGACGGCGCGGCTGGCCCGGCTGGTGGGCGCGGACATCATCGTGCACAACGCTGGCGGCGATGGCACGCTGCGCGGGGCGGCAGCGGCGCTGGGCATCCGGTCGATCACGGTGGAGATCGGCGATCCGCAGGTCTTTGATGCCGGGATGATCCGCGCCTCGCGCGTCGGGCTGAGGGATCTGATCGAGGAGCTCGGCCTGGTCGATCCAGACGGGGAGGCGGCCGAGCGCGCCGCGGTGGAATGCGCCCGGTCGTTCTGGCTTCACACCGACAGCGGCGGGTTGTTGACGGTGGCGCCGGAGCTCGGACAGATGGTCCGGGCCGGCGAGCTGATCGCGACGATGGTCAACCCGTGGGGTCAGGTGGTGCGGCAGTATCACGCCCCACAGGACGGGATCGTCGTGGGCAAGAGCACGAACCCGGTGGCGCAGTCCGGCTCGCGCATCCTGCACCTCGGGATCGTGGCCGAACCGGAGCGGCCGGAGTCCTGATGACTGAACGTCGCGCGCGGCAGCCGTGCGCGACGGGCTCGCTCGATCTTGACCGGACGACGGACGTGTCCCCGGTCTCGTCGTCGCGCTCCGGCGTCATCGGACGCCCGCTCCGCGCGACTCTGACCTGTAAACGACCTCCATCACCTGGACCTGGACCATGCGCATCGCCTTCACCCACAACCTCCTCCGCGTGCACAACGAGGAAGAGGCCAAGTTCGATACGCCGGAGACCGTGGCCGCCATCATTGAGGGGCTGGAGCGGCTCGGGCACAAGGTGCTCCCGATCGAGGTGTCCGGCTCGGTGGGCCATCTGGTGGGCCGGCTCGAAGGCTTCGAGCCGGATCTGGTGTTCAACACCGCCGAGGGGACCTCTGGCCGGACCCGCGAGGCGTTCTACCCGGCCCTGTTCGACCAGCTCGGCCTCCCGTTCACCGGCTCGGATGCGTTCGCGTGTACGCTGACGCTCGACAAGCGCCTGTCCAAGCTGATGGTGGCGGAGGTGGGGGTGCCGACGCCGCCCTCGGTGCTCGTGGTGGACCCGCAGCAGACGCTGCCGGCGCTGCGCTTCCCGGTGATCGTCAAGCCGAATTACGAGGGCAGCAGCAAGGGGATCGACCGGGACTCCATCGTCTTGACGCCCGAGGCCCTGGCGCCGCGCCTGGCGTTGGCGCTGGCGCACTTCCCCGACGGCGTCCTGGTCGAGGAGTTCATCGTGGGCCACGACGTCACCGTGCCCTTCCTGGCCGGAGCGAGCCCCGAGACGGGCGGCGTGCTGCCGGCTGCGGAGTACCTGATCGGCGGCAAGTCGCAGGGAGACGCCCTGGCGATCTACGACTTCCACCTCAAGCACGAGGACTCGGGCCTCATCGAGGTGCGCGCCCCGGCGGTGTTGCCGGAGGCGACCGCGGCTGAGCTGGTCGGCTACACGCGTCGGGTCCACGCGGCCCTCGGCGTCCGGGACTTCGGTCGGACGGACTACCGGATCGATCGAGACGGCAAGGTGTGGTTCATCGAGGTCAACGCGCTGCCGAGCCTGGAGCCGGGCGCGTCGATCCACGTGGCGGCCGAGCTGGCGGGGGTGGGCGACTTTGACGCCGTGCTGGACGCGATCGTCCGGAGCGCCGCCGAGCGGTTCGGGATCATGGAGCGGCTGGAGGAGACCTACAAGACCCACAAGCGGCGCGTCGGGCTCATCTTCAACCTCAAACGCACCAAGCCCACCGCTGGCGGCGCGGAGGACTCGGAGGCCGAGTACGACTCGCCGGAGACGGTCAACGCCATCGCCGAGGCCATCGCGTCCTGGGAGCACGAGGTGGTGATGATCGAGGCGACGGCGCCAGGCCTCGCCAAGCTCGGTGATGCGAACCTGGACGTGGCCTTCAACATGGCGGAGGGCGTCCGCGGTCGGTCCAGGGAGTCCCTGGTGCCAGCGCTGCTCGAGCTGTACGGGGTCCCGTACACCGGCTCGGACGCGGCGACGATGGCGGTGGCTCTGGACAAGGGGCTGGCCAAGCGCGTCGTGCGCGAGGCGGGCGTGGCGACGGCGCCGTTCGTGCTGATGACGTCGGTGGACACGCCGGTGCCGCCGGAGCTGACCTGGCCGATGATCATCAAGCCCGTGGCCGAGGGCAGCAGCAAGGGCGTGCTCGGGCCGAGCGTGGTGCGTGACCTCGAGGGGCTGCGCGAGGCGGTCTCTCGGTGCATCGACCGCTACCGTCAGCCTGCGCTCGTGGAGCAGTTCTTGAGCGGTCGGGAGTTCACGGTGGCGGTGCTGGGCAACCCGGGCGAGACGCTGCCGCCGATGGAGATCGTGTTCAACGCCGAGGCGGGTCCGGACCCTGTATACAGCTTTGACCACAAGCTCGCGTTCCATGGCGCGGTCAGCTACCAGTGCCCTGCCCGCGTGTCCGAAGAGATGGAGGCGGAGCTGCGTCAGGTGGCGTTGGACTCGTATACAGCTCTGGGCTGTCGGGACGTTGCACGCATCGACATCCGGCTCGACCACGCCGGCCGGGCGTGCTTCATCGAGTGCAACCCGCTGCCCGGCCTCACGCCGGGCTGGTCGGACCTGTGCCTGATCGCTGACGCCTCCGGGTTGCCCTACCGTGAGCTGATCGGTCGCATCCTTGAGCCGGCGCTCGAGCGCGCGGTGTGCGGTGAGCTGTGACCAGGGTTCAGGTCGCCGCGGCGGCGAACGGAGGTTGAATGGCCGAACGACAGCGGCTTCGTGATCTGGGCATCTCGATCGGCGCGTTCCCGACGGGTCCATTCAACGCCATCACCGACGTGTCCGGTGTCTGCGTCGGCCACGCGTCGATCAGCGAGGGCGCAGCGCGCACCGGCGTGACGGCGATCCTGCCGAGCGACGGCGACGTGTTCATGCAGCGGGTGGCTGCCGGGGCGTTCATCCTCAACGGCGCCGGTGAGATGTCGGGGTTGATCCAGGTGGTGGAGTGGGGTCTGCTCGAGACCCCGATCCTGCTGACCAACACGCTGTCGGTGGGCCTGGTCTCGGCGGCGACGGTGGACCATGTGGTCCAGCGCTACCCCGGCATCGGCCACATCCACGACGTGATCATCCCGCTCGTGGGCGAGTGCGACGACTCCCACCTGAACGACATCATCGGCGGCCACGTCACCCCCTCGATGGTCTTCGAGGCGTTGGACGGCGCCCGAACCGGCCCCGTTCAAGAGGGCAACGTCGGCGGCGGGACGGGCATGGTGTCGTTCGACTTCAAGGGCGGGATCGGGACGAGCTCACGGCACGTCATGGACTACCACGGCGACCACACACTCGGCATCCTGGTGATGAGCAACGTCGGCCGGATGGAAGATCTGCGGGTGGACGGGGTGCCCGTGGGCCGTGTGCTGCGCCCCCGGTGGCAGCAGGGGCCGCGGCGACCGATCTTCGGCTCGATCATCGTGGTGCTGGCCACGGATGCACCGCTGAGCAGCCACCAGATCCAGCGCGTGTGCAAGCGGGTGGCGCTGGGCATCGGGCGAGTCGGGTCGTACGCGGCCCATGGCTCCGGCGAGATCGTGATCGGCTTCTCCACCGCCAACCGGCTCCCCCGCGTCGACCCGCCGCCGATCCAGACCATCACGACCTTCGCCGACCGGTTCATCGACCCGATCTACCAGGCGGCGATCGAGTGCACCGAGGAGGCGATGCTCAACGCGATGTGCATGGCCGAGTCGATGGTGGGCGTGCGCGGTAACGAGGTCCATGCCGTGCCGCTGGACGAGCTGGCGGACATCTTTTTCAAGGAGCGCGGCCGGTGGATGCCGGCCGAGGGGCTCTGAGCCGCCCTCAGCCCTTGTAGCCGTCGATGATGGCCTCGACCACGGCGGGATCGGCCAGGGTGGAGATGTCCCCGACCTCGTCGACGCGCCCCTCCACCACCTTGCGCAGGATGCGCCGCATGACCTTGCCCGAGCGCGTCTTGGGCAGCCCCGGGATGATCTGGAACTCGTCGATGCGGGCGTGGGTGCCGATCTGCTGGCGCACGGTCTGGTTGAGCTCCTCGAACAGGTCCTCGTGGGGCTCGGCGTCGGGTTGCAGGACGAGGAAGGCGTAGACGCCCTGTCCCTTGATCCGGTGCGGGAAGCCGACGACCGCGGCCTCGGCGACCTCCTCGCGGGTGAGCAGGGCGCTCTCGAACTCGGCGGTGCCCATGCGGTGCCCCGAGACGTTGAGCACGTCGTCGACTCGCCCGGTGATCCAGTAGTAGCCGTCCTTGTCACGACGGCAGCCGTCACCGGTGAAGTACAGGCCAGGCCAGCTTGAGAAGTAGGTGGCGACGAACCGGTCGTGGTCGCCCCAGACCGTGCGCGCCTGCCCGGGCCACGGGAACTCGAGGCAGAGCAGGCCCTCGGCGGCGCCCCACAGCGTCCGCCCCTCCGGGGTGATCAGGACGGGGTGGATGCCGGGCATCGGCAGCGTGGCCGAGCCCGGCTTGGCGGGCGTGGCGAAGTTCAGCGGTGCGATGCAGATGCCGCCCGTCTCGGTCTGCCACCACGTGTCCACGACCGCGCACCGCCGCTCGCCCACCACGTCGAAGTACCACGTCCACGCCTCGGGGTTGATCGGCTCCCCGACGGTGCCGAGCACCCGGATCGAGCTGCGGTCGTAGCGCGTCACATGGGCGTCGCCCTGGGCGGCGATGGCGCGGATGGCCGTCGGCGCGGTGTAGAAGACGGTGATCTTGTGCCGCTCCACCATGTCCCAGTAGCGCCCGGCGTCGGGGTAGACGGGGGTGGACTCGAACATGAACGTCGTGGTGCCGTTGGCCAGCGGCCCGTACACGATGTAGCTATGGCCGGTGATCCAACCCACGTCGGCGACGCAGGCGTAGACGTCGTCAGGCCGAATGCCGAAGACCTGGAGGTGGGTCCAGGCGGTGTAGGTGAGGTAGCCGGCGCACGTGTGCATCAGGCCCTTCGGCCGGCCGGTCGAGCCGCTGGTGTAGAGGATGAACAGGGGGTCTTCCGCGGCGCAGGGGACGGCCGGGCAGCTGTCCTCGGCGCGGTCCACGGCCTCGTGCCACCACACGTCGCGGCCCGGCTTCATGGGGACCTCGTCGTCGGTGCGGCTGAAGACGACGACGTGGCGCACCAGGTGTTCACCCTCGAGGGCCTCGTCGGTGACGGCCTTGAGTGGGATGGTGCGGCCGCCGCGGCGGCCGACGTTCTGGGTGATCACCACCTCCGCGGTCGAATCGCGGACGCGGTCGCGGAGCGCCTCGGCGGAGAAGCCGCCGAACACGACCGAGTGGATGGCGCCGAGGCGGGCGCAGGCGAGCATCGCGACGGCGGCCTCGGGGACCATGCCCATGTAGATGATCACGCGGTCGCCCTTGTGGACGCCGCACGAATTGAGCACGTTGGCGAGCCGGCAGACCTGGCTGAGCAGCTCCTTGTAGGTGATGCGGCGCACGTCACCCGGCTCGTCACCCTCCCACAGGATGGCCACCTTGTCGGGGGTCGCCTCGGCGTGGCGGTCGACGCACGACTCGGTGACGTTGAGGGACCCGTCGGCGAACCAGGTGAACGGGCCGTCCTTGACGGTGTGGTAGTCGCCGTCGAGGCCACGGGTGGGCGGCGTCTGCCACGCCACCAGGGTGCGGGTGATCTCAAGCCACCAGGCGTCGGGGTTGGAGCGTGCCGCCATCCAGTCCGCCCGATAGTCGTCGAGGTTCTCGATGAGGGCGAGCGGGTCACGTCTGTCGATATGTGTCATCTCGGGCTCCAGTGCGAGGGCCGGCGCGGAGGGCGTGCGTACCGAACGGGTCAGGCAATGGTGTATGAGGCGTCACTGATGGAGTCAATAGGGGCACGGGCTGACGGACAGGTGGCAGGGGGCGCGCCGCGGCGGCCTCCTCTGACGGTCCAGGCGCCTGCGGAGCTGGTCGTCGCCGCCTACTGCCTGCTGTCCTGCACGTCCGCCCACGAAAGATTGAATCGCGTCAGATACTTACGAAGCCGGTCGGCGTCGTTGCTGCTGGCCTTCTTCGCGCGCGACACAGCGAACAGGACGCGCCCGGCCTCCGAGAGCGTGGCGGCCTTGCGGCAGACGGTGAGCACATCGGCGAGCTGCACCCGGTCGAACCGGTCGAGCTCTTCGGCGGCCTCCTTGCCCAGCAGGCGCTCGAGGGCGTCGTCGGCCTCCGAGCGGGCCTCGGGCTGGCGCCAGCCGCGCTCGAGGCGCTCGATCTCCTCGCGCACGACGTCGAGGGTGATGCGTCCGCCGGGCGCCAGGGTGGCCATGCGGGTGATGGCGGCGTTCAAGTCGCGAAAGTTGCCGGCCCAGCGGGCGTTGGGGTGGGTGGCGAAGGCAAGGAAGCGCTCACGACCCTCGCGGTTGAAGGTGACGTGGGTGTCCTGCTTGCGGGCCCACTGGTCGAGCTCGTACTGCAGGTTGGGCTCGATGTCCTCGAGCCGGTCCTTGAGCCCCGGCAGCTCGAACGTCCACAGGTTGATCCGGGCCAGCAGATCCTCCCGGAACTTGCCCTTGTTGACGTCGAGCCACAGGTCCCGGTTGGTGCCGGCGAGGAGCTGGAAGTGGCTCTGGGTCTCCTTGTCAGCGCCGACGGGCAGGAAGACGCCGGACTCGATGGCCCGCAGGAGCATGGCCTGCTCGTCGAGGCCGAGCTCGCCGATCTCGTCGAGGAACAGCAGGCCCTGGTCGGCGGCGCGCAGCAGGCCGGGCCGATCGTTGATGGCGCCGGTGAACGCGCCGCGCTTGTGGCCGAACAGCGTCGACATCGCGCCGTCGCCGCGCAGGGTGGCGCAGTTCACCTCCACGAACTCCCCCGAGACCTGCCGTCGGGTCTTCTTGAGCTCGAAGATGCGGCGGGCGAGCAGGGTCTTGCCGGCACCGGTGGGGCCGGTGAGCAGGATGGGCGCGCGCGAGGCGATGGCGACCTGCTCGATCTGCTCGATGAGCCGATTGAACCGGGGGCTGCGGGTCTCGATGCCGCGCTTGAGGAAGTACTGGGCCTCCTGCTGCTCCTGGTCGTGCCGCGAGGCGATCTGATCGTACCGGGACAGGTCCAGGTCGATGACGCGGTACTCGCCGGGCTCGTCCCGGTTGTTCCGCGTGGGCGGCGCCGACTGGATCAGCCGCCCGGGCAGATAGTGCGCCTCGGTCAGGAGGAACATACAGATCTGGGCGACGTGGGTGCCCGTGGTGATGTGGATGTAGTAGTCTTCCTCGTCTGGATCAAACGGGTAGCTTCGCGCGAAGTCCCACAGCGCCTGGTATACGCCCTCGAACTCCCAGGGGTCATCGTATTCGATGTGGTGATGGGTGACCTCGGTCTCGGGGGAGACGTGGCCGATGTCCTCGGCGATGACCTCGGCCAGCTTGCCGTGGCGGGCCTGGTAGACCATGGCGTAGCGGTCGAACAGCAGCTCGGGGTGCAGGAAGAGGGCGATGGTCGGTCGCCACTTCTCCCAGCGCGGAGGGCCCTGGCCTCCGTCGAGCTTGGGACCGGGCAGGCCGATCAGGACTTTGCGACGCGTCATGTGTCCACCGTGGTTGGGCAGACCCGGCGGTCCGCACGGCGAGTGTATGGATCAGGGCCAGCGATGCAACTTTCTATGGCGGCGGCGCGGCGGGTGCTGGCCATTGCCGGAAAGGCCGCGAGCCGGTATGATCGGCGGCCCCTCAACGCCAGGAGGGGACAGGCCAAGGAGGGAGTGACATGCTCACCATCGACGGCTCCATGGGCGAGGGCGGCGGCCAGGTGGTACGATCCTCACTGGCCCTGTCGCTCGTCACCGGGACGCCCTTTCGGATCGACAAGGTGCGGGCCGGGCGCAAGCGCCCTGGCCTGATGCGCCAGCACCTGACCGCCGTGCAGGCCGCTGCTGCTGTAGGCGGTGCGCGGGTGACCGGGGCCGAGATCGGCGCCCAGTGCTTCACGTTCGAGCCCGGCGCGGTCCAGGCGGGGGAGCATCGCTTCGCCGTCGGGACGGCCGGCAGCGCGACGCTGGTGCTTCAGACCGTGCTGCCGGCGCTCCTGGTCGCTGGCGGTCCCTCGAGGCTGACTCTGGAAGGCGGCACCCACAACCCCATGGCGCCGCCGTTCGACTTCATCGCCGAGGCGTTCTTGCCGCTGATCGCCCGCATGGGGGCCCGCTGCACCGCGACGCTGGAGCGGCCGGGCTTCTACCCCGCCGGCGGTGGCCGGTTCACGGTCGAGGTCACGCCCGTCGCCGAAGAGCTCATCCCGTTCGCGCTGCTGGAGCGCGGCGAGGTCAAGCGGAGGGAGGCGCGGGCGCTGGTGGCCCATCTGCCGCGGTCGATCGCGGAGCGGGAGGCGCGCAAGGTCCGCGATCTGCTGAACTGGCCCGAAGACGAGGTGCGCACTGACCTCGACCGCTCCTCTACCGGGCCGGGGAACTGCGTCATCGTCAAGATCGGCAGCGAGTATGTGACCGAGGTCTTCTCGAGCTTCGGGACCAAGGGCATCAAGGCGGAGAACGTCGCCAAGGCCGCCGCAGACGAGGTCAAGCGGTACATCGCGACGGATGTGCCTGTGGGTGTCCACCTCGCCGACCAGCTGCTCATCCCGCTCGCGATGGCCGGGGCGGGGCGCTTTCGCACGCTGGCGCCCACGCGGCACACCTTGACCAACGCCGAGGTGGTGCAGACCTTCTTGCCGCACGTGCACATCGATATCACCCAGGAAGAAGAAGGCGCGCGGACCTGGTCCGTGCGGGTTCACTCGTCCTGAGACGGCTCCCAACCCACCGCGCAGGCTCCTGGCCTGCGCCCAAGCATGCCTGGAGATGGACGCCATGACCATCGGCAGCCGAGCCCGTCCCGACACCTTGTTGCGCAGCCAGCGCGTCGTCTTGCCAGGCGGCGTCCAGCCGGCGTCGGTCCACATCACCGACGGCGTGATCACCGCCATCGGCGCGATCGACGCCGCGGTGCCGTCGGTGCGGACGACAGTGGAGGACCTCGGCGATCTGGTGGTGATGCCGGGTCTGGTCGATGCCCATGTGCACATCAACGAGCCCGGCCGCACCGAGTGGGAGGGCTTCGCCAGCGCGACGCAGTCCGCCGCGGCCGGGGGGATCACGACCCTGGTGGACATGCCGCTCAACTGCATCCCCGCCACGACGACGCGCGAGGCGCTCGCCATCAAGCGCGCGGCCACGGTGGGCAAGCTGTGGGTCGACGTGGGGTTCTGGGGGGGCGTGGTGCCGGGCAACCAGGAGGAGTTGGCCGGCTTGATCGCCGAGGGCGTGCTGGGCTTCAAGTGCTTCATGGTGCCGTCGGGCGTGGACGAGTTCGGTTTTGTGGGCGCGGCGGAGTTGGAGGCGGCGGCGCCGGTGCTCGCCGCCGCGGGCGTTCCGCTGCTGGCCCACGCCGAGGCGCCGGAGGTGATCACGCCCTCGTCGCGGGCGCTGGCGGAGCTGTCGGCGGAGGCGCGCCGCGATCATCGGACGTGGTCGGCGAGCAGGCCGCACGAGGCCGAGATCGACGCCATCGCCACGCTGCTCGATGTGGCCGAGCGGTACGGCTGCCACGTCCACGTCGTGCACCTGGCCACCGCCAGGGCGACGTTCCGGCTCGAGGAGGCCCGCGCTGAGGGGCTGCCCGTGACGGTGGAGAGCTGCCCGCACTACCTGACCTTCAGCGAGAAGGACATCCCGCTCGGCGCCACCGAGTACAAGTGCGCGCCCCCGATCCGGGACGAATCCAACCGCCTCGGGCTGTGGGAGGGGCTGCGGCGCGGGGTCATCGAGATGATCGTGACCGACCACTCGCCGAGCCCACCGAGCCTCAAGGCGATCGAGCAGGGCGACTTCATCGCCGCGTGGGGTGGGATCGCCTCGCTGCAGGTGTCGCTGTCGGCGGTCTGGACCGAGGCGAGCCGGCGCGGCTTCCACCTGCTCGACATCGCCCGGTGGATGAGCGAGCACCCGGCCCGCCTCGCAGGCCTGACCGATCGCGGCCGGATCGAGGTGGGGCGCCGCGCGGACCTCTGCGTCTTCGACCCGGAGGCGACCTTCGTGGTGGACGGCGCACTGCTGCATCACCGGCACAAGCTGACGCCCTACCACGGCCGCACGCTGCGAGGGACGGTCGTCTCGACGTGGCTGGGCGGCCAATGCATCCACAACCGGGGCGCCCTCGGCGTGATCCCCAACGGCCAGCTGGTCAGGAGAACCCCCCTATGAGCGAGTTCCTCGCGCTCGTCGACCTCGCCTCCGAGCGCTTCGGTGGGATGGTCGAGTATGCCAACGACGAGTTCTTCGCTGAGAAGGAGAATCTGCTCACCGCCGCCGAGCCGGTCTCCGACCCCGCGCGCTACACCGACCACGGCAAGTGGATGGACGGCTGGGAGTCTCGCCGTCGCCGCACGCCGGGTCACGACTTCTGCATCGTCCGGCTGGGCCTGCCTGGCGTCATCCGCGGTGTGGTCGTCGACACCTCCTTCTTCACCGGCAACTTCCCCGAGGCCTGCTCGATCGATGCCGCCAACCTCGCCGGAAGCCCCCCCGTGGACGAGCTGACCAGCGACGCGATCGCGTGGACGACGATCTTGCCGCGCACGACACTGGCCGGCAACAGCCACAACCTGTTCGAGATCGCCGACGGCCATCGCTACACACACCTGCGCTTCCACATCTATCCCGACGGCGGCGTGGCCCGGCTCCGGGTGCACGGCCTGCCGGTGCCCAACTGGCGGCGCCTGCTCGCCCACGGCCGCACGCTGGATCTGGTGGCCGCGGCCAACGGCGGCCGCGCGCTCGGCGCCAACGACAGCCACTACGGCGCGCCGGACAACATGGTGCTGCCCGGTCGCGGCATCCATATGGGGGACGGCTGGGAGACGCGCCGGCGGCGGGGGCCGGGCAACGACTGGACCATCTTCCAGCTGGCCGCCGAGGGCGTGGTGGATCTCGTGGAGGTGGACACCTGCCACTTCAAGGGCAACTACCCCGACCGGTGCACGGTGGAGGTGATCCGCGCGCCCGCCGCTACCTTCGAGGAGCTGTCCCGGCCAGAGACGGCCTGGACGCCGTTGCTGTCCATGACGTCGCTCCGCCCGCACACGCTGCACGCCTTCGACGACGAGCTCGTCGAGGCCGGCCCGGTGACGCACGCGCGTCTGTCGATCTTCCCGGACGGTGGCATCAGCCGCTTCCACGTGTTCGGCCGCGTGACCGAGGCCGCGCGGGAGGGCCTGATGATCGACTGGCTCAACGGCCTGTCGCTGACCGAGGCGCTGCCTGTGTTCGGCCGGTGCTGTGGCTCGGCGCGCTGGGCGACGGACCTGGCGATCGCCCGGCCGTTCGACGGCAAGGCGGCGCTGCTGGAGGCGTCGAGGACGATCATGGACGGCCTCGATCGGGAGGACTGGCTGGAGGCGTTCGCCGCCCATCCGCCGATCGGAGGTGGGGAGAACGGGGCGCAGGACGCCGTGGCGAGCCGTTGGTCAGAACACGAGCAGGCTGGTGCGCACACCGCCTCGGACGATGTTCTTGAGCAGCTCGTCGAGGTTAACTTCGCCTATGCTGAGAAGTTTGAATACACCTACATCGTCTGCGCCACAGGCCAGACCGCCGAGGCCATGCTCGAGCTCGCCCGCGCCCGGATGGACAACGAGCCCGGCGAGGAGCTGAAGGTGGCCGCGGGGGAGCAGCGGAAGATCACCGAGCTTCGGCTGCTGAGGTTGTTGGCGCCATGAGCACGATCAGCACCCATGTCCTCGACACAGCCCGCGGCGTGCCCGCCGAGGGCGTGCCCATCACCCTCGACCGCCTCACCCCCGAGGGCTGGCAGCGGCTGACCGCTGGCGTCACCAACGACGACGGCCGCGTCCGCGACTTCCTGCCCGCGGGCACGATCCTGGAGCCTGGCACCTGGCGGATGGCCTTCGACACGCGGGCGTACTTCGACCGTCACGGGGTCGAGGGGTTCTATCCGTACGTGCATGTGGTCTTCGAGCTGAGGCGAGGCGGCCAGCACACCCACGTGCCGCTGCTCCTGAGCCCGTTCGGCTACTCCACCTACCGCGGGAGCTGACCCACGATGCCCACGTCCACCCCTGTCCCCGCCCGCACGGCCGAGCTCGCCACGATGCTCCGCAACCGGCTGCGCAAGCGCTGGAAGCATCTCGGTCGCTGGGCGAAGCGCAGCGGCCTGACTTGCTTCCGCGTCTACGACCAGGACATCCCCGAGTTGCCCCTGGTGATCGACTGGTACGACGGGCGCGTCCACGTCGCCGAGTTCGTGCGCCGCCGCGCCGCCGACGAGGAGGAGGATGAGGAGCACGATCAGCTCGTGGCGGCGCTGGTCGAGGTCGTGCGGGAGGTCCTGGGCGTGGGTGAGGCCGAGACGTTCCTCAAGCAGCGCCGTCGCCAGAAGGGCAAGGCGCAGTACGAGAAGCTCGGCGAGGACGGGGCGCGGTTCGTGGTGACCGAGCACGGGCACGCGTTCTATGTGAACCTGTCGGACTATCTCGACACGGGGCTCTTCCTGGACCACCGCGCGATGCGGCGCGAGGTGGCCGAGCAGGCCCAGGGCAAGCGCCTGCTCAACCTGTTCGCCTACACGGGCGCCTTCTCCGTCTACGCCGCCGCCGCTGGCGCGGCCGAGACGTGGACGATGGATCTGTCCAACACCTACCTCGCCTGGGCCGAAGAAAACTTCGCGCTCAACGGCTTGACTGTTGGCGGCGCGCATCGATTTGTGCGCGCCGATTGTTGTGAATATCTCCGCGGGGTTCAGGACCGGGAGCGGTTCAACATCGTCGTCGTCGATCCGCCCTCGTTCTCGAACAGCAAAGGGATGCAGGGCACCTTCGATGTGCAGCGCGACTACGGATGGCTCCTGCGGGCGGCGCTGGCCCGGACCGCGAAGGGGGGGGTGGTCTACTTCTCCACCAACCGGCGCGGGTTCACCTTCGACGGCGAGTCGGCCAACCTCGGCCGAGACGTGACCTGGGAGGACATCACCGTCCGCACGCTCGATGAGGACTTCAGTGGATCGAAGATCCACAAGGCGTTCAGAATTGTCAAGTCAGCCGGTTGCTCACAGTAATCTATGTGTCAGGTGTCTTAGATGAAGAAGCTGCTCGCGCGGTTGCCGCACCATATCGGCCTCGCCATCCTCCTCATCGTCGCGTCGATCGTCGTTGTCGTGGCCGACGCCGTCGCCGATCCGCCCGACCCCGTCGACTCGCGGGACTACGTCGGCAAGGACGCGCCCGTGGACGCGGCCAGCCTCCGCTTCGAAGACCCCGAGCTGAATCGGCGCTGGTTGGCCCTGCATGCCTGCATCGACGCGCGCACCGACACGAGCTGGCAGAAGTTCCCGCTCCGCCGGATCGGCAACTTCATCGAGGAGGACGCCTGCATCGGCAAGAACGCCCAGCGTGGCTGCTCCGGCGGCAACTTCCGGGACAGCCAGGGCTCCCGATGGGCGTCGGTGTCGACCCTCCACTACCCCCAGGGCTGGCCCTCCGTCTTCGGCCTCAACGTCGACCTCGGGGCGCTGCCGGAGGCTGATGGGGTGGGGGTTCACCTCTGGTGGAGCGAGGGCGGCAAGAGCGTCGTGGGCTCGTCGCTGGACGTCACCTTCAAGGAGTTCGCGGCCGGCGCGCTCGCCGTGCAGCTCAGCCTCGGCGACACGGCCGAGTGGACCATCGGGGAGACGAAGCTCACGGTCACCGCGCCCGGCACCCGCGCCGAGGTGCTCGGGCGCCTCCTGGCCTCGCCCGCCAGCCTCAAGGCCGAGGGCCTGCGCCAGCTCGATGCCCTGCAGTCCCGCGTCGGTGAGGCACTCCAGAAGGGCGAGGTCGTGCGCTGCGTGTACGGCCCCTACAAGGGCGGCGGGATCCCGCCCCGCTGTGAGCGCCGTGAGCCCATCCCCGCCGGCGAGCAACCGGCCGAGCTGTCGAAGCTCCACAAGCGCCTCGACGCCCAACGCGACCTGCTCAACCGCCGGTCGGACGCGCTGCACGCCGCGCTCGTCAAGCTCTACCCGCCCGCCTGCCGCTGAGCAGCCGCACCGGCCTCCCGTGGGCCTCCTGAGGTGCGCTCAGCTGTCGTACCGCCCCGGACACAGCGCACGCGCCGCCTTCCAGGCATCCTCGGCCTCGCGGACCGGCCGCAGCGTGAACGGCAGCAGCAGCTCCGTGGCGAACTCGACGGGCACCGAGGCCAGGACGAGCCGCCGAAGCACGTGCGCTGCGACCGGATACCACCGGGCCGCCTCACCGTCCCACCGCACCTGCACCCGCTTCGTCGCGGTCTGCCTCCCCTCGCGGATGAACGCCAGCTCCTCGTCGAGCAGACCGCTCATGACGTCCGCGTCGACACGCCCATGGGCCACCTCTGCCCACAGCTGCCAGCGTGACCGCTCGGCGCTCGCGAGGTCGTCCAGCACGCGTACGAACACCTCCTGACCCCGCGCCGTCGTCCGCGAGGCCGGCAGCGCGACGCAGGCGTCGCCGGTCAGCCACCCGGCCAGGTACTGCAGGGTCTGGAAAAGGTTGTACCGCAGCTCCTCCACCTCCGCCTCGGCCGTCGTCGCCGCCGGCTCCAGGCTCGCCGCCAGCACCCCCCGCAGGTAGAGCGGGTCGTCCAGCGCGAGCCCCGCAGCGTCTGGCCCCCGCACGAACGCCAGCAGCGCGTCCCGCTCCATCGGGTCCTCGATCAGCTCGCCGATGAGCGCCGCGAGCGCGCCGTCGTGGCCGTCCGCGCTCCTGCGGCGCCACGCCTCGACCACCGCCACGCCCACCCTCACCAGCGCCGGGTGCGCCACCCAGAAGCCGTCCAGCCCGCGCCGGAGCTGCGTCACGGCGTCCTTCACGTAGCCGACCAGCGCGACCTGGACCGAGGCGGCGTCCGCCGGGTCGAACAGCACGCCATACATCCCACCGATCTTCAGCCCCCCCTCCGGCCCCAGCTCCCGCACCAACAGATCGTGCGAGGCCCGGATATGGTTGATCACGATCGACGGGTCCGACTTCGCCGGCATCCGGAACCTCGGATCGTCCCGCATCAACCGCGCCGTGCCGGCCAGGAAGTCGTGCCACCCCAGGCTGCCCCCGGCGAAGTACCCCCCCAGCGCCTGCGCCATCGCCCCCACCCGAAAGATCGCCCTCGGGTTCTCGAACACCACGATCACCTTCAGCGTCCGCCGCACGAACCCCGGCTCCACCGCGGCGAGCTCCTCCTCCACGGCGTCGAGCAGCGCAGCCACGTAGGCGGCCTCCTCCTCGTTCTCCAGCTTCGGCACGTAAAAGCTCAACGCCTCCGCACGCCGCCGGTGATGGAACGCATGCAGCCCCAGGTCCACCACGTGCAACGGTAGCGCCTCGCCGTTGAGAAGGTGGTGGCCGTCCGGCACGCCGAGCCCGGGGATGCGCTTGATGGGCTGGGACCGCCTGACGCCCGCTCCACGCCCATGACGCAATGCGTCATCCTCGCCGATCGTGCCGTCGAAGCACCGCCCCAGCAGCCGGTGGGACTCCAACAGCAGCGTCGCCATCGGCGTCCGTGAGTCTTCGCTGTCCGCTCCCCAGTGGATCGCCGCGCCCGCCGCAGCCACCAGCGCCTCCACCACGGGGCCCCCCGGGGCGCCCTCCGCCCCGAGCACCGCCATCGCCTCCCTACACCCCGCCTCCGTGTCCGCCGGCGCGAAGTACGTCACCGCCGCGCCCCGCAGGTGCGGCGGCAACATCACCGACGGCGCCTCCACCGCCTCCGTCAGCGGCCCCACCACCACCCGCCCCGCCGCATCCCGCGCCCCCAGCGCCGTGCGGTAGGCCGCCGACCGGAAGGGCACGCCCACATTCGCCGCCGCCATCGCCGCCGTCTCCGCGTCCACGAACGCCCGGTCCGCTCGCCGCTGCGCCAGCACCGGCGCCAGTCGCCCCCGCACCCGCCCGTACACCCGGCAGACGAACGCCAGCGCCTCGTCCGTCTCAACCTCCTCGAAGGCGCCCCGCAGGCCCCGCGACACCCTCAGCCCGGGCACGGCGAGTACGGGCTCCGCGTCGGCGAGCAGCGCCGCGAGCAGGGCGGGGGAGAGGTGATCGGCGTAGATGGGGCTCGGCGGGTTGGACATGATGGCAGCTCGCATGGAGGGGGCAGGGGGGGACGAGCTGGCAAGGTCGCGCGGGATGCGGCGCGCGTCAAGGGGGGCGGGCAGGGCGGACCGCGCGATCGCGCATCGAGCCACCCGCGCCGGCTGGCAATCCCGCGCTTGCCATGATACGGAGGTCCACCCTGAACGGTAGCGGGCGTGATTCCAATGAGGGTGAACGGCATGAGGACAGCGATGGACACGGGACGCGCGAGGCGGTCGGCGGTGGCGCTCGGCGCCGGGCTGGTCCTGTTACTGGGCGCCGGGGCGGCCCGTGCGGCCGACCTCCATCCGTACGGTGACCTCGGGCTGCGGGCCGAGACGCTGTTCGTGCATGACAAGGACGCGTCTGGGGAGCGCACGAGCGAGCGGCTGCAGCATCGGCCGGAGGTCGCGTTCGGGCTCGGGCTGCGCGCGCTGGCGCTGGACGACACGCTGGAGGCGAACCTGCGCCTCACCAGCGCCCCCACCGACGCGCTGACCGACCGGTGGCTGGCGGCGGCGGACTTCGGGCGGCTGCGGCAGGTCGCGGTCGATCGGGCGTGGTTGGGGCTCACCATGAGCGCGGTGCCGGAGCTGTCGCTCACGGTGGGGATCGCGCCGGTGCCGTGGCGTCGCACGGGGCTGCTGTGGGACGAGGATCTGACGCTGCCGCTGGCCGTCGTGGCGTGGGACCAGCAGCGCAGCGGACGGGCCGTGGTGCGGCGCACGCACGGCTCGGTCGGCGTGATCGAGCTGAACTCCGGTGTCCCGGTCGAGGACGACGACATCGTGCTGGCAGGGGCTGACCTCGGGGCGACCTGGGGGCTGGGGCGTTCGGTGACGCTGCAGACCGATCTCGGCTACGTGGGGCTCTGGGGGCGTCGGAGGCTCGGGCGGGCGGTGGCGCGGGGGGACGTGCGGGTCGGTCAGCAGCGCGCCGGCTTCACGACCAACACCACCGACACCGACGCCACGACGCCGCGCGCCGAGCCGACCCAGCGCCTCATCCTCGATGGCCTCGCCAGCGACTTCGACGTGTTGTCGGCCTACGTCGCCCTGCGGGTCGGCGCCTCGGAGCTGTTCCCGGTGACGGCGTTCGGGCATGTCGCCTGGAACCTCGGCGCGAGCGGGCCGGGGGAGGGCAACGCGCTCGGGCTGGTAGCGGGGGTGCGGGTCGGTGATGACGCGATCGCCGGCCAGACCGCCGTGACGCTCCGCGGCCTGTACATCGAGGCCGACGCCGCGCTCGCCCCGTTGAACGACGACGCGCTCCTGACCAACCTCGAGGGGCTGGCCATCGAGGCGTCGTTCGGCGCCTTCGAGGGATTGAAGTTCGCCTTCGATGCATTGTATAGCCTGCAGGTCGACCCCGATCTGCGTGGGTTTGGTGATGACCGAGGCGAGCCCGGCTCGAACGACCCCGCGGCCGTTCGACTGCGCCTGTCCTCCACGTGGTCCTTTTGATGCGCCCTGAGCGCCGTCCACTCCGCCTCGCACCCCCGGAGAGGTCTCCATGGACTTCGATTTCCAGCGGTACATCCAGAGCCGGCGCGGCGAACGCAGCGTCGATGGCGTTCGCACCTTCCAGGACTACGCCTTCGGGCGGGACGTGAAGGTGCTTCGCACGCTTGACCGGACCCGGTTCGTCGGCCTGGCGCTCAAGGCCACGGCGCGGCTCGAGCGCTCGTGGCTCAAGAACGAGGTCGTGGACAAGGCCGTGCGGGTCGGGCCGGGCGCGCATGCCGATGTGCGGGAGCTGGCCCATGACGTGGCACGCGCCGTCGGCATGGCCACCCCCACCATCTATCTCACCGCCGCCACGCGGCCCTGGCTGGCCGTGGCCGTGACGGTGGAGGGCAGCGCGTGCATCCTGCTCGACCCCGTCGCGCTCGACACGCTGTCGAACGCCGAGCTTTCGTTTGTGCTCGGGCAGCAGTGCGGTCACCTCGACAACGGCCATCTGCCCTACACGACGTGCCAGTTCGCCCTGGCCCAGATGGAGCAGGGCTTCGCTGGCTGGCTGCTGCGGCCCGCCCAGCTCGCCCTGGAGACCTGGCAGCGCGTCGGCGACATCACCGCCGATCGGGCTGGCCTGCTTGCCTGCCGCGATCTGGAGGTCGCTACCTCCGCGCTCCGCAAGCTCCACCCCGAGGACACCGCCACCGTCGAGGTCGGCGTTCAGCCGGTCGACGTCGCCGAGAGCGGGGACAGCGCCGAGAGCGACGAGTTCCAGGATCAAGCCGACCTCGACGAACACGACGAGGATCGCGAGGATGGGCCGGACGACACGACCGTCGTAGACAGCGATGCCGGCACCGATGCCCCGGCCGAGCGCCGGGCCCACGCCCTGCGCAATCGCCTCCGCGCGCTCGCCGCCTTCGAGCGCTCCAGCTTCTATCGCGTCGCCACCGGCCTCGACGGCGGCGACCCACTCACGGACGTTGACAAGGAGGTCGAAGGGAGCCTACGATGGGTTTAGGCCGAGCCTGCGGGCTGGCAAGTAGAGTACGTTGTGTCGGTTCCAAGGAAGCGTGTTTCCGCTCAGGCGCTCTGGGCCCCGTCAGCTCATCTGTCACATTGATCCTGGTAGAGTTGTCGACAACGTTCGACTTGAGCCGTCCCAAAATATTCGGAGACGTGCTCGCCGTCGAACGTCCTCGCTCGGCAGCCAGGCCAGGTGAAGGCACGGTGGCTATTGACGTGGTCCCATCCCTGTTCACATCACGCACCGGGTCGAGCCGTAACTCACGACGATGTCGAACACCAGCGTCGCAGGCGGAGCCTGCCCCCTCCTCCCTCACCCCCTCCTTGTTGGCCCTCGAACGTCGATGTGTGCTGCGGCGGACGCCAGGTCCGGCCACATCGCAAGCCTCCGGGTACGGATATGACCGAGGAGAAGCACGCCCCCCCCGCCACCGACGGCCCCGGCTCCATCGACGCTGACGGCATCGAGGACGCCGAGATCATCGAGGAGCTGCCCGCGGTGGAGGCCGCCGCGCCGGCCGCTTCCGTCGCTGCGCCGGCCGATCCCGCACCAGCGGCGCCAAAGCCGGTCTTCGAGGCCATCGGGGCGTCTTCGCCCGAGGCCGCTCAGGAGGTCGCCGAGCCGGCCGCGGGCGGCGCGCAGGAGGCGGTCGAGGTGGATGCGACCGAGCGTCTGGAGGCGCTGCTGACGGAGCTGGCGGACATCGCGCGGACGAGCGGGATGCGCAGCCTGTCGTCGGAGATCACGAGCGAGCGGCTGCCGGCCCTTCGGGAGGGCCGCGTGACGGTGGTGGTGCTCGGCGAGTTCAACCACGGCAAGTCGACGATCATCAACGCGCTGCTGGGCGGGCCGGTGCTGCCGATGGGCATCACGCCGACCACGGCGGTCATCACCCACCTGGTCTGGTCGGACAAGCCGCGGGCGGTGGTCCACTACGACGACAACGACCGGGAGGAGGTCGCGGTCGAGCGTCTGCCCGAGCTCGTGGCCCAGGACCAGCGGGTGGAGCCGAAGTTCGTCGAGGTGGGTTATCCGTCGGAGCTGCTGCGGGACAACCTCGTGCTGGTGGATACGCCGGGCGTGAACGACATCAGCCAGCAGCGGGTGGAGATCACCTACGGCTACCTGCCACGCGCCGACGTGATCCTGTATGTCCTTGATGCGAATCAGGTTCTCAAGAAGTCCGAGATCACGTTCATCCAGAATCGGCTGCTCCGGGGGAGCCTGGACCGGCTCCTGTTCGTGCTCGGCAAGATCGACACGCTGAGCGACGATGAGCGGGAGGAGGTGGAGAGCTACGCCAGGGAGAAGCTGGCCGAGCTGATCGGTCCTGTGGAGCTGTACCCGCTGTCGGCGCGCAACGCGATGAAGGGCGGCGATCCGGGCTTTGAGGCCTTCCAGGCGAACTTGCGGCGGTATCTCAAGGACCGCAAGTCGTTCATCCTCGTGGACTCGGGGGTGAGCGGTGGGCTGCGGGTGGCCTCGATGCTGGAGCAGAACCTGGCGATCAAGCGGCGCGGGTACGCGCTGGACCGCCACGAGCTCGAGCGGCGGGTGGAGTCGGTGCGCAAGCGCGTCAACGACGCGCGGCGGCTGATCCACGACAACCTCCGGCGCATCGACGAGACGACCCTCGGCATGAAGGCGACGGCGCGGCACAACCTCGCGGAGTTCACCGAGCGGTTCGCTGAGGCGCTGCCCGCCGAGATCGACCGGGCGACCCCCGGCGACATCCAGAAGTTCCTGCCCGACTTCATCCGAGACACCTACAAGGGCTGGCTCGAGGACGAGGGCAACTCCATCGCCCGCGAGCTGGAGCGCCTGGCCCAGGAGGTCATCGAGACCACCAACCAGAACCTCGGCGAGGCCGTGGACGCCGTCCAGGACGAGCTCGGGCTGGAGGCTGGGACGCTGGACCTGAAGGTGGACACGACCCCGTACGACGTGGGCGTCTGGGCGCTGGGCGCGGCGGGTGTGTCGGTGGCCGTGTTCGGATCGATCATCGCGGGCGGCCTGCTCTTGTTGGCGGCGCCGGTGCTGGCGTTCGTCATCAAGGACAAGGCCGAGGCGCGGGTGAAGGACATGGCCCGCGAGGGCGGCGTCCGAGCCATCCGCGAGGCCGGCCTGCACGTCGAGGCCGAGATGCACCGGATGATCGAGGGCTATGGCGAGCAGCTCCGGTCGTTCGTCGAGTCGGCCGGGGAACGGCTGTACCGGCAGGTGAACGAGGCGCTGGGGCAGGTCATGAGCGACACGGCTGACGTGGGCGCGGACCGCGAGGCGCTTGATCGCGTGGCAGCGGGCGCCGAGGCCGATGTGGAGCGCGTGGTGGCGGGGCTGCACGAGGTGCGGCGGAGCCTGCTCGCCGGGGCGGGCGGTCAGCACGGCTGAGCCGCGCGGCGCCGCCTGCGGCGGCGCTCCAGGCCCATCGACAGGCGGCCGGCCCCGACCGGGGCCGCCGCGATCCGGGGACATGGCGTGACGATTCAGACCCAGAGCGCGTTGCTGGCCTCGATCGTGTTGCTGGCGCTGGCGGTGGGCGTGCTCATCGGGGGGCGTCGGACGCGGCCGTCGGTGTACTTCGCGCTGCTGTCGTTCGTGCTGTCGTTCTGGAACCTGGCGGAGTTTCTGGCCGCGGTCACGCAGTCGGAGATGTGGGTGCGGGTGGGCTACATCAGCGGGCTGTTCATCCCGTTCACCGCCCTGAAGTTCTTTCAGAGCTGGCTCAACGCGCAGACGGGCGTGGTGCAGGTGGCCTCGCAGGTCATCGGCGTGATGTCGTTGGCGCTGCTGCCGGTGGTGTTCTCGCCCCTGTGGTCGGCGCCGTGGTTCGGCGTGCTGCTGTTCCTCTACATCTACGTCAGCCTTCTGATCAGTATCCTTCTGATATTCTTGAGGTTGCGCCGGAGTCTGGGGCCTGTGGAATCGGCGAGGCTCCGGTACCTGGGCTATGGTGGGCTGAGCGCGATCACGCTGTCGTTGCTCGGGCACATCCCGGATCTGGGCGCGTGGGGGGTGGTGCTGATCTACATGCCGGCGCTGGCGCACGTCGTCATCGTGGTCTTCCTCTACTTCCTCAGCCAGATGCTCCTGCAGTATCGGCTGTTGGACCTGAACGAGCTCGTCGGCAAGCTCGCGGTGCTGGTGGCGCTCGTGTTGGTGCTGGCGGCGCTGTACGCCGTGCTGGCGGTGTGGATCGATGATGCGACGGGCATCTTCTTCTTCAACACGATCATCGCGTCGTTCGTGGTGCTGATCTTGTTCGAGCCGATGAAGGCGAGCATCGAGGAGACGGTCAACCGGCTGCTGTTCCGGGACCGGTTTCGGTTCGTCCGGCAGCTCGCCATCCTCCGGCGCGAGCTGGCCAATGTGGTGGATCTGGACGAGCTGGCCCAGCTCATCCTCACCCGCCTCGAGAACACCCGAAGGGTCACCCACGCCGCCCTGTACGTGCTCGAGGAGGACTCGCTCCGCTACCGGCTCGCCGGCTCCATCACGGAGGCGCCGCCGACCCTCGAGGTCGCCCAGCACCACAACTTCCTCGACGAGCTCCGTCGCCAGCGCGTGATGGTCCTCGAGGATATCATCGCCGAGCTCGCCGAGGCGATCGAGGAGGGCGAGGGCCAGGAGGAGCGCGCCACCGTCGAGGCGTGTGAGGCGACCATGGCCGTCATGACAGCCCTGCGTGCCACCGTGTGCCTGCCCATCGTGAGCGGGGACCGGGTGATCGGATTGCTCGCCGTCGACGACGAGCGCATGCACGAGCCCTACTCGGCCGAGGACGTGCGCGCGCTTGTCCAGATCACCTCCCAGGCGGCCATCAGCATCGAGAACAGCCGCGTCGTGGCCAAGCTGCGCGAGCGCGACCGGCTGGCGGCCCTCGGCGAGATGGCCGCCGGCCTCGCCCACGAGATCCGCAACCCGCTCGGGGCGATCAAGGGCGCGGCGCAGTACCTCGCCTTGATCGGCCCCGACCACGCTGTCTCCACCGACCCCGACTCCGACGAGGAGCCGCCCGAGGCGTTCCTCGAGATCATCATCGACGAGGCCAACCGCCTGAACAACGTCGTGAGCCAGTTCCTCGACTACGCCCGGCCGCATGGCGGCGAGCTCGTCGAGTGCGATCTCGAGTCGATCCTCGGCAAGACTCTGCCGCTGTTCTCTGCGCAGGCCGACACCTGGGGGGTCGGCGTCCGCCTCGTCCTGCCCGGCTCCCTCCCGCATGTCCGAGGCAACCCCGAGACGCTCCGCCAGGTCTTCCTCAACCTGGCGCTCAACGCGATCCAGGCGACCGGCACCGCGCCGGAGGGCGAGCCGCACGAGACGCCGCCGCGCCGCGCCGTGGCGCCCTCGCCGCCGGCGCTCCGCGTGGTGGCGTCGGTCACTCGCCGCGTCTTCGGCGCCGAGGGCCAGGTGCGCTCGCGCGAGATGGTCGAGGTCGCCCTCGAGGACAACGGCCGCGGGATCGACGAGGCCATCCTGCCCAACATCTTCATCCCCTTTTTCACGACGCGTGCCAAAGGCACGGGCCTGGGGCTGGCGGTCAGCCAGCGGATCGTCGAGAATATGGGCGGGCGCATCGAGGTGAGCAGCACGGTCGGGGTTGGCACGACCTTTCGGGTGCTGCTGGCGCTGTGGGACAGCAGCGGCGGCCTGGCGGACCCCCCGTCACGTCCCGAACCGCTCGACGAGCTCTGACGACGACCATCGGACCCACCATGGACCAGCCCCTCAACCTGCTCGGCGCGCTGCCCGAGACGCTCGCTTCGCACCTTCGGGACCATGGCGTCACCGTCCGGGACGCCGAGACGCGCCGCATCATCGCCCGCGTGTTCCGCCTCGGCCGCCTCGAGCTGACCGGGATGCCCCGGCCGGTCCCCCGCGCCGTGGAGCGCGCCGCCGAGGCGCTCTGCGTCGCCGACCGTCCCGAGCTCGTCGAGCGGGTGACCGATCCTTCGGACCAGAGCGTGCGCTACCTCTTTCGCGCGGGGGATGGCCTGGTCTTCGAGGCCGTCCGCATCGGCCTCCACAAGCCTGGTCACAGCTCGGTCTGCCTGTCCTCCCAGGTCGGCTGTGCCATGGGCTGTGACTTCTGCGCCACCGGCCGCCTCGGCCTCTCCCGCAACCTCGCCGCGCACGAGATGGTCGGCGCGTTCTGCGCCGTCCGCGACGAGGCGCCCGGCCCGGTGACCGGCGCCGTCTTCATGGGGCAGGGCGAGCCCTTCCACAACTACGACGCCGTCCTCACCGCCTGCGCCGTGCTCTCCCACCCCTGCGGCGCCCGCATCGCCCAGAAGGCCATCACTATCTCCACCGTTGGCCTCGTCCCCCGCATCCGCCAGTTCACGGCCGAGGGCCACAAGTACCGCCTCATCGTCTCCCTCACCTCCGCCATCGACGCCCGCCGCGCCCGCTGGATGCCCGTGGCCTCCCGCTGGCCCCTCGACGACCTCGCCGCGGCCCTCCGCGAGCGCGCCGCGGCCACCCGCGACCGCGTCACCCTCGCCTGGGTCCTGATGGGCGGCATCAACCACGGCCCCGACGAGGTCGACGCTCTCCGCGCCCGCTTCGACGGCCTCCCGTTCATCCTCAACCTGATCGACATCAACGACAGCCGCCCCGACGGCCTCCGCCGCGCCACCGAGGCCGAGCGCAACGCCTTCCTCGACGCGCTCCAGGTCCTCGGCGTGCCGCTCGTGCGACGCTACTCCGTGGGCCAGGGCCAGGACGCCGCCTGCGGCATGCTGGCCGCGCGGAGCGCGGTCAGGTCAGAGGGGCGGGGAAGGGTCGAGCCACTCGCTCAGGCGGTGGCGCTCGATGACGTCTACGACATCGTCGCCGAGGATGCGGCGCCCCATCGGATGCTCAGCGATCGCGACCATGTAGACAAGCACTGACGAGAACGGAAATCGGAGGATGGCACGCTCAATGTCGGCAGCCGTCGCGGCTCCGGTCGCTACGCTGCGGTCGTATGCGACGATGAGCTCCTTGAGGACGACGAACGTGTCGCGTCTTCCGGTGGGGAGCGTTCGGCCACTCTCGTCGCCGTTCAGATCAAAGATCTCGATGGACGCCGTGCCCTGCGGCGTCCGCCCCGCGAAGCGACCGCTCGTCGGAACGAGGCGGAGGTGGGGGCGTGGGTCGACATCGACGGGGTTGAGCAACAGCGGCCGACCGTCGGGATCGAGTGGAAATCGATCCCGTTTATGGTTGCTGTTGCAGGCGCTACAAGCCATTAGATAGTTATCCCATATAAATGCAAGCTCTGGATACGCACTTTTGGGCCAGAAATGTTCGATATCTGTGCCTTCGTTGTCCTCGCAGTACATGCACCGGTCACGGCCGCTCGCCATGGCTTCCAGGGCTGTTCGCACCTCGTCGAAGGGCGATCTGGGCTTGTTGTTCCAGAGGTTCTTGGCACGGGCCTTCGGGTCGGGGGCGTCGTCGACCTGGCTCTGTAGCGTCTCCAGAGCGGTGCGGGCCGCGGCGCTCAGGGGCCGGCGCGACAGCTTCCTCATGCGCGGTCCTGTCGTGCAAGGAGGGCCCGCACGCTCCGATCGGCGAGCTCGCGCATGTTGTCTGGCAGCTGGTTGCGCAGCCGGTCGTACTCTGCCAGCTCTGCCTCCGTCGCCTCCTCGTCGAGCACCCGCAGCTCCAACGTTGCCACCCGCTGACGGAGCGTCTCGGCGCGGGCGGAGTGGGCGTGCTCCAGCCCGAAGAGCTCGGTCATCACGGCGAGGTCGGCACCGCCGTTGCGGATGGCATCGGCGAGGTGCTCGGGGACGCGCTCGATCGTGCGGTCCTCGCCCGGAGCGGGCAGGCGGATGAGGCCGCCGGGGCTGGCCGCCTGGCAGATGAACGGGCTGTGCGTGGTGACGAGGAACTGGATGCGTGGGAAGTGCTCGGTCAGCCAGAAGCCGATGCGCTGCTGCCAACCGACATGCATGTGCGCGTCGACTTCATCGATCAGGACGACACCGGGAAGGGGACAGCGCCAGCTCGGACCTTCCTCGAGGCGGAGGTCGCCGTAGCAGTCGTGGAGGTGGCGCACCATGTCCAGGACCAGCGCGGTCACGATGCGATGGCCGTCGCTCATGGCGTTGAGAAGCATCGTCGTGTTGTCGCGCTGCAACCAGAGGCCGTCCGAGTCGACTCCCAACACACCCCAGCCGTCCGGAAGAAGGTCATCGTGGAGGAGGCGCAGCACATCTTTCTTGAGCTGCTTCGCCCCCTCCTTTCTCTCAAGCGCCCGCGTGTGGACCTTTTGGAGCCACTCCACGCCTTCGGCGAGGCTCGCTGACTCCACGAACAGGCTGGCGAGGCGACGTAGGGCGGGATCGCCCTCGAAACGCTCCTGTTCGGCGTCCCTCGCCCCGAGATGGCGCGAGGGACCGTATGCGGCGATGAACCAGCCGTGGGGAGGTGGCCAGCCGAGCGAGAACGCTTCGCGGAGCCGCTCTTCCTCTTCGATCGGCAGCGTGGGGGCAGCGGCGTGAGCGGGAGGGTTGTTGAGGATTCGCATCCCGAGGAAGTTCGCTCCCTGGCCGGCGACCAGGGGTAGTTGCCCCGTCCAGCGCGCAGGTGACTGAAGTCCGATCTGGCACATGGACTTCGCTGCGCCGAACCGTGTCCAACGCCGCCCATAGCCCGGGTCGAGGCTGGCAGCTCGCGCGAGGTCAGCCGTCGCGAGCACCAACGCCTTGAGCAGCGTCGACTTTCCCGCGCCGTTCCGGCCCGCAAAGACCGTCCAGCCGGCGTAGTTTCTGTCCCCGTGCATGAGATCGAGGTGGTGGGTGCCCCGAAAGCACTTGAGGTCGGTGAGCGTGATCTCGGTGATGTACATGGGCGGGCCTGCTCGATGCGCTCAGGGTCCAGAGTCGACGCTCCCAGCATACGGCGCGGTCCGCGGGGCTGGCAACGTCAACGGCGCGCCGCACCGGCTCACGTGAGCTTCATCAGCCCACACCGGATGCGCTCGATCCCGTCCTTGATCTTCTCGTCACTCGTCGCGTACGACAGCCGCGCATAGCCCGGTGCCCCGAAGGCCGAGCCCGGCACCAGCGCCACGCCGCAGTGCTTGAGCAGGAACGCGGCCAGATCGAGGTCGTTGGCGATGACGCCGTCGGGGCCGGTCTTGCCGAGGTAGGCGCTGAAGTTGGGGAAGGCGTAGAAGGCGCCCTCGGGCTCGAGGCAGGTGACGCCCTCGATGGAGCGCATGCCCTCGAGCAGCAGCTTGCGCCGGCGGTCGAAGTGCTCGCGCATCTCGAGCGGCTCGTCGATGACCTCCTCGAGCGCCACGACCGAGGCGTACTGCACGAACGTCGTGATGCCGGAGGTGGACTGGCTCTGGAGCTTGCTGACGGCCTTGCAGATGTGCTCGGGCGCCACGATGTAGCCGACGCGCCAGCCGGTCATGGCGTGGGACTTGGACAGGCCGTTCACGGTCACCGTCAGGTCGAACAGACCGGGGCGCAGCGTGGCGAACTCGGCCGGAGGCTCACCGGTGTAGATGAGCTGGTCGTAGATGGCGTCGAAGAGCACCCCGATCTGGTGCCGCTCGACCACCTCGGCCAGCGCCTCCAGCTCGGCCTTGCTGTAGACGGCGCCGGTCGGGTTGGACGGGGTGTTCAGGATCAGCAGGCGGGTCTTGTCGGTGATGGCCGCCTCGAGCTGGTCGGCGGTGATCTTGAAGCCGTGGGCCTCGTCGCCGTGGACGATCACGCTGGTGCCGCGGGCGAGCGCGACCATGTCGGGGTAGGAGACCCAGTAGGGCGACGGGATGATGACCTCGTCGCCCGGGTTCAGCATCACCATCAACAGCTGGTAGATGGAGTGCTTGGCCCCGACGGACACGACCACGTTGTTGGCCGTCACATCGAAGCCGCGCTTGTTGTACTCCCTGGCGACGGCGTCGCGCAGCGCCAGAAGCCCCGAGACGGCCGCGTACTTCGTGCGGCCCTCATCCAGCGCGCGCTTGGCCGCCTCCTTGACCGTCACCGGCGTGTCAAAGTCCGGCTCGCCGGCCGAAAAACTCAGCACGTCCTCGCCGCGCGCCTTCATGCTGTCGGCGAGCGGCGAGATGGTGAGGGTCGGCGACGGCTTGATCTGGTCGATGAGCTCCCCAAGGGGGAGCCGGGCCTTGCGGGGGGTGGTCATGAAGCGCTCCTGTCGTGGTATGCGGCGATCAGTCTTTGTTGGATGGGGGGAGAGACCGCGCCGTCCAGGGGCCCGCCAAGGCTCGCCACCTCTTTGATGAGGCTGCTGCTCAGGTGGGCGTAACGGGGGTCGGTCAGCAGGATGACTGTCTCGATCGTGGGCACCATCGCCCGGTTCATGTTCGCCAGCTGCATCTCGAGGTCGAGGTCGGCGTGGGTCCGCACGCCCCGCAGCAGCGCACAGGCACCGAGCCGTCGGGCAAACTCGACGAGGAGGCCGTCGAAGGCCTCCACCTCAACCGTCTCGATCGCCGCGAACGTCTCCCGGATCATCTCCAGCCGCGCGTCGAGGCTGAACAGCGGACGCTTGTTGACGTTGCGGGCCACGCAGATGACCAGGCGATCGAACAGCGGCGCGCCGCGCTCGACCGTGTCGATGTGCCCGAGGTGCAGCGGATCGAACGACCCGGCGTAGACGGCTGTGCGGGTCATGGGACCTCCTCGGTGGGGGCCTCGGCCGTCTGCCAGAGGGTGACCAGGGTCTCGCCGTATCGCCGGCTCGTGAGCAGCGTCAGCGTCGCGAGCTCGGACTCCTCGGGCAGCGGCTCGTCGCGCCCATGCTCGGCGACGACGATCGCCTCGGCGCCGAGCAGGCGGTGTCCAAGCAGGCAACGGAGCGTCTCGGCGATGACATGATCGCCATACGGCGGGTCCATGAACACGAGGTCGAAGCCGTCAGGTCCCTCGAGCGTCGGCAGGAGCCGCTGCACCTTGCCGCTGAGCACGATCCCTCGCCCCCCGACAAGTCTGAGGTTCTCCCGGATCGCCTTGTCGGCCTCGCGGCTGTCGTCGATGAACGCGGCGGTGGCCGCGCCCCGGCTGAGGGCCTCACAGCCCATCGCGCCGGTGCCAGCGAAGAGGTCGAGCACGCGCGCGCCGTCGAGGTCCATGCGCGTGCCGACCATGCTGAAGATGGCCTCGCGGACCCGGTCGGTCGTCGGGCGTGTGGCGCGGCCGCGAGGGGCGACCAGCCGTCGACCCCTGGCGTGTCCTGCGATGATCCGCATCGTCGTCTCCTGGAACACGGCGCCCCCGAGCCGCAATTCGCCCGGATCGCCAAACGGAGGTGTGTAGCACATACGCCCACACGGCGCAAAGGGCATTCGCAACCCCGAGCTTTGGCGCGACTGGCTCCAGACGGTTTGAACTTCTGCGCACCTCGGCGCTATGCTCGAGGGGTCACCCGCACTGTGGACCGCCCGTCGGCTCCGCATCACCCCTTCGACCCTCTCCCGGAAGCCCCATGCCTACCACCCGACTCACCGCGCAGCTCACGCTCCTCCTGAGCCTGCTGCTCTCCGTGGCTTCTCTCGCCCTCAGCGGCTGCCAGGACGACGTCCCCGGCTGCGCGTCAGATGACGAGTGTCGGGCTGGCCGGGTGTGCATCGCGCGCACCTGCCAGGACCCCGACGCCATCGACGGCGATCAGGACGCCGGCAACAACGCCACCAACAACGGCGCCAACAACGGCGCCAACAACCGCGCCAACAACGGCGACATCGACGCCGGGAACAATGGCACACCGGACGTGGATCTGCCGGACTGCGCTGTGGATGAAGACTGCGCCAACGGGCTGTACTGCGCCCCCGACACCCGGACGTGTGAGTCAGGCTGCCGTCCAGGCCAATGCGGCGTGGGCACCTGCGACCTGTCGAGCCGACAGTGCGTGGCGGCGCCTTGCGGCTCGGATGCCGAGTGCGCCGCGAGCGACTACTGCGCCGCCGATGGTCAGTGCACCACGGGCTGTCGCGCCAACGGCTGCCCGCTTGACCAGACCTGCGACCTGGCCACCCGCGCCTGCCTCGGCGCTGGCTGCAACCTCGACGCAGACTGCGCGGACACAGAGTATTGTGGCGACAGCGGCGCGTGCCTGGCCGGCTGCCGCGCCGGCTCGTGCGCAGACGGCGAGTCCTGCGACTTCACCACCCGCACCTGCGTGCCGGTCGGCTGCACCTCGGACATCGACTGCGACGCCGACGCCTACTGCACGGCCGATGGAGCGTGCGTCGCGGGCTGCCGCGCAGGGGGCTGTGATGCCGGCTCGGTCTGCGATCTGAATACGCGCCAGTGCGTCACCGAGGGCTGCGCTCTCGACACCGACTGCGCTGCAAACGAGTACTGTGGCGATGGTGTCTGCGCAGCAGGCTGCCGTGCGAATGGCTGTGCGGCCGATCAGCTGTGCGACCTGAATACGCGGCAGTGCGTCTCGAGCGGGTGTACCGCAGACGCCGACTGCGCCGGTGACGCCTACTGCGCCGCCGATGGCGCCTGCGCCCCGGGCTGTCGGCTCGGCGGCTGCGCCGTCAACGAGACGTGCAACCCGCAGAGCCGCACCTGCGATCCGCTCGTCACGGGCCCCGAGATCGACGTCCAGCCGCTCTCGGTGGACTTCGGCGAGGTGGGGGTGAACACGTCGGTGTTCGCCGACGTGGTGGTGAGCAACCTGGGGAGCGAGCCGCTGGTGATCTTCGAGGTGGCGTTCGGGCGCGGGCCGACCAGTGAGGGCTTCCAGATCATCCCGCCCTCGGCGGACCTGCCGCTCGTCATCGCTCCCGGCGATTCGGTCGTCTACCGCGTCCGCTTCGAGCCTCGCCGCATCACCACGATGGGGCAGGCGTACCTCAATCAGGTCGTCTTCCGCAGCAACGACGCCGACGAGCCGACCGTCTCAGTGGAGATCGCCGGGACGGGCGTCGCGACCACCGGGGCGTGCCTGCGCTTCGCCGATCGCGACCTGGACTTTGGCTACGTGCCGGTGGGGGAGGTGGCCTCGCGCGAGGTGGCGCTGCAGAACTGCGGCGCCAGCGCGATCGACGTGGACTCGATCGCCATCGAGGGCGACGCGGACGGCGTGTTCTCGCTGCTGGTCGGCGGGACCTTCCCCCGATCGCTCCCGGCCGGGCAGACCCTCAACGTCGTCGTCAACTATCTGCCGCAGGCGGTGGCGAGCCAGCAGGTCACCCTGGTGGCGACCGCGGGCCCGGACCTGACCGCGCTCGCGCTGGTGGTGGCTGACGGTCCCTGCCTCCGGTTCTCCGAGACGCTGGTCTCCTTCGGCTCGGTGCCGCCGGGCGAGGCGGCGAGCGCGCAGGTGCGGCTGGAGAACTGCGGCGAGTCGTCGCTCGACCTGACCGGGGTCACCCTGACCGGCCCCGACGCGGACGTGTTCAGCCTGCTCATCGGGGGCGCGTTCCCCCGCGCGCTCGGCCCCGGCAACAACCTCACTTTGGTGATCAACTACGTCCCGACGGACTTCAGCCCCCGCGCCGCCACGCTCCTGGCGACCACGACCGGCACAACCACCGCGCAGCTGTCCGTGACCGCCGACGGCCCCGGCTGCCCCGAGCTCGTCCTGTTCGGGCAGACCGACCCGGACGCGGCGCCGTCCCAGGGCGCGCTGCAGGGCGCCGTCGGTGCGCCGGTCATGGTGGATGGGACCGACAGCTTCGATCCGGCGGGCGGCGAGCTGAGCTGGCAGTGGACGTTGACGGCGCCGGACGGCAGCGAGGCGTTCGCCGTGGCGCCAGGGGACACCGCGGGCAGCTTCACGTTCACTCCGGACGTGGGCGGCCTGTACGAGATCGTCCTGTCGGCCACCAGCCTGGCCACCGGCGTTGAGGCTTGCGAGCCGGTCACGCTCCGCGTGCTGGTGCCCGCGGTCGAGGTGCGCTTGACCTGGGATGACCGCTCGGACCTCGACCTGCACGTGGTGCGTGGCGGCGCGGACGGGTTCAGCCCCATCGGCTCGAGCCAGGACCTCAACCCGGAGGACTGCTACTTCGCCAACGCCACCCCGGACTGGGGGGTGATCGGCGCGCGGGGCGATGATCCCGCCTTCCTCGGCGACGACACCAACGGGTTCGGGCCCGAGGTCGTCCTGTTCCCGTCCATCGAGCCGTCGCGTCGCTACCAGATCGTGGCGCGGATGAGCCGGCCTGGCTCGTTCCAGGCGACCCCGATGGTGGTCGCCGTCATCGTCGATGGCGTGGAGACCCGCGTGGAGACCACGATCCAGGCCTTCGGCACCGAGGTCGTGGTGGCGGTGATCGAGGGAGATGGAACGGTCGTCCCGCAGCCCTGAGCACGGCCGTTCGGGCAAGGTCGCACCGGTTGTGGTGCGACGTTTGTCCATTCGGCAAGCCGAGTAGCCACACTCGCCGCTCCTTGCTCCCCCCTCCGCAGTCCATTGCACAAGGAAGTTGATCACCTTCAGGTCTGGCGTACCCTCGGGGTGCCGTCGACTCCGGGGGACGGCAGGGGTGCGCGCCCCTGTCGGCGTGCCTGGAGGCCTCGTCGCGCCCCGCGCTGAAGGGCTCCTGTCTCCGGAGCGCGATCGCGAGGCGTGATCCCTGCCTCCGCCAGCGAGCTCAATGTCTCGCCGTCGGGGAGAGTTGGCCGAGGCATTGCACGATGCGCTGGCGGACTCCATCGAGTCCGTCGCATCTGTTGCGAACGGAGACGGCGCTCGACCCGGGAACCCCCTGGTCATCGGGCTCTTCGTACGATGGAGTAAGATTTGTCCACCCCTGCAGGAGGAAGTTTCCTCCACACCGCGCCTGGAGCGGCGAGCAGGGAGCGGCGATGACCTTCAGCAAGCTCGGGCGCGTCCGTCCAACCCACCAGGACGCCCTCGCACGCATATCGAACTGGACCCCTGTGGGCCCCGGCGCACCGTGTGTCGATTGGCCTCGAGAGGAAGTATGGAAAGCAGCCTGGTGAAAGTTGACCTCCACGTCCACTCGCACTTCTCCGACAGCCCGAAGATCTACCTTCTGGCCAAGGCGAACGCCCGCGAGTGCTACACCAGCCCCGAGGACGTCTATCGCCGCGCCATGGGCCGCGGGATGAACATGGTGACCATCACCGACCACGACACGATCGAGGGCGCGCTCGAGATCGCGCACCACGGCTCGCACGTGTTCCTGTCGGAGGAGGTGTCGTGCCGGTTCCCGGACAACGGATGCATCGTGCACGTGCTCGTATTCGGCATCACCGAGGCGCAGCACGTGGAGATCCAGCGCCTCCGCTACAACATCTACGACTTCGTCGAGTACGTGCGTCGCGAGAACATCGCCCACTCCATCGCGCACCCGCTGTCGAGCGTGAATCATCGCCTGACCCGCGAGCATGTCGAGCAGTGCTTCTTGATGTTCGAGAACATCGAGCTGCTCAACGGGCCGCGCGACCCGTACCACCAGCAGGCGCTCGAGACGATGGTGGCGAACATCGACCGCCCCGTGCTCGAGCGGTGGGCGAACCAGTACAACATCGAGCCGGTCTCGTGGGAGGCCCGCTGGGGCTTCACCGGCGGCAGCGACGACCACTCGGGCATCGCCATCGCCCGGGCCTACACCGAGTTTGACGGCGTCCCGACGCTGGACAGCTTCCTGACGGCGCTGCGCGAGCGGCGGACCACGCCGGCGGGCGAGTTCATGACCGCGGTGAGCGCGGCGCACAACATCTACTCGGGCGTCGTGCAGTACTTCGTTGAGCGTCAGCGCACCAACCCGTCGCAGCACCGCTCGATCTTCGACGATCTGTTCAAGGTCGTCTCCAGCCAGGGCGCGGCGCTGGCCGAGATGGGCCCCATCCAGGAGGTCATGAACTCGGCGGTGGGCCGCGTGCTGATGGCGCTCCAGGAGGCCCGCGTGGACCAGGAGCTGCCCACGTGGCAGCGGATGCTGGATGAGGGCAACAAGGAGGCGGTGCACCAGGAGCTGAACGTGCTGGCCAAGCGCGTGATGCGCAAGGCGATCGGCGGTGTGACGCAGGAGCTGGTGGACGCGGCGGGCTCGTTGGACTTCGACGCGATGGCCCGCTCGGTGCCGCACGTCCTGCAGCTGGCGCTGCTGCACGTGCCGTACTACATCGCCTATCGGTACTTCTATCAGGACCGCCGCCGGGCGCTGGCGCTGCACCAGTCGCTCGGGCTGGGCTTCGAGGAGAAGCCTTCCATGGCGGCGGCGATCTTCGTGGACACGCTGGAGGACGTCAACGGCGTCACGCTCGGGCTTCGCCGGATGATCCGGGAGCTTCGGGCCCAGGGCAAGCGGGTCTACCTGCTCGGTCTGGAGGCGCGCACGGTGGGGGCCTCTGCCGATAGCGTGCAGGATCTGGCCGACGCGCTCGAGGTGGACTCGATCGTGCGGTTCGCGCCGCTGGCGGCCTTCGACTTGCCGGGCTACGACCACATCGAGCTGGGCATCCCGCCGATGCTCGAGATGATGCAGTGGTGCGTCGAGCACGAGATCGACCTGATCCAGCTCTCCACGCCAGGCCCGACGGGCCTGGCTGGCCTGGCGATCTCCAAGATGCTCGGCACGCCGGTGGTGGGTCACTACCACACGCAGGTGCCGGAGTACGTCGAGCGTCTGCTGGGCGACAAGACCATCGCGGCGCTGGCCCGCGGCTATGTCGGCTGGTTCTACAGCAACCTCGATCGGGTGATCGTGCCCAGCCGCGCGACCCACGACAACCTGCTGGAGATGGGCATCCGTCGCGATCGCATCACGCTGCTGGCCCGCGGCGTGGATCTGGACCGGTTCACGCCGGAGCGTCGGATGCGCGAGCTGTGGGCGCGCTACGGGCTCAACGGCGCCACCAAGCTGCTCTACGTCGGGCGGATCTCGAAGGAGAAGAACCTCGACGACCTGCTCGAGACGTACCGGATGCTTCGGGATCAGGGCGTGCACTGCGAGCTGGGGATCGTGGGCGATGGCCCCTACCGGCAGGAGCTGAGTCGTCGCGCGGCGGACTTGCCCGGGGTGACGTTCACGGGCTATGTGGGTGGCGATGACCTGGCGGCTTTGTTCGCCAGCGCGGACATCTTCGTGTTCCCGTCGACGACGGACACGTTCGGCAATGTGGTGTTGGAGGCGCAGGCCTCGTCGCTGCCGGTCATCGTGACCGACCAGGGCGGGCCGAGCGAGCTGATCGTGCACAACCGCACGGGCGTGGTGGTGCCCGCGACCAACCGTCCTGCGCTCGCCGACGCCATCCGTCGCCTGGTCGAGGACAGCGATCTGCGCTCGCAGATGGGGCTGGCCGGCCGGGAGCACGTCTCCAAGATGACCCACGACTCGGCCGCCCGTCAGCTCTGGCGGTTCTACGAGGAGCAGATCGACGCCGACTGGAGCGACTTGCGCGCCTCGGTCGAGGACGGTATCTAGCGCCGCTCGGCGCGTCGGTCGCCAGGGTCCCTGATCGCTGGCGCGCGCCGTGAAGGAAGCTCGGAGAGAGGCTCGTGGCCGTCAGGCGCGGGCCTCTCTTGCTTCTTGGGGGAATGGTTGTGGACGCAGGATGCTTGTCCACCGACGGTTGAATATTATGTCGGAGGGGGCGTCGAACCGACTGCTTGTTGGAAGGCCGCCCCGGGGCGGTGCGCTCCACAGAGACACACCAGGAACAACCCGCATCAGGGGCCTTTGACCATGAATCGTTCGATGAATCGCAGTGCAGCTCACAGGACCTCTCTCTTGCTCCGCCTCCTTCTGGCCAGCGCGCTGGGCATGGCGCTGTTCGGTACGGCGGTGGTGGCCTCAGCGCAGCCCAAGCCGACGGACTGGGCGGCGTCGGATGTCAAGGGCCGTTCGGTGGACGTCGCGTCGTATCGCGGCAAGGTGCTGATGTTGTTCATCACCTCGGCCGAGACCAAGGACCTGATGCAGCCGATCACCGAGAAGCTGGTGCTCAAGTACGGCAACAACCCGAAGCTGGCCCAGGTGACCCTGGCGGATTTTTCGGACGCGCCGCTGACGTGGAAGGCCGCTGAATCGGCGTCGGACACGGTGACCAAGCGCACGGCGGGGGCCCATGACCGCACGGTGCGTCGCATCCAGGCGTTCCTCGAGAAGAACGGCAAGCCACCGATCCCGGGGCTCGACCGCAAGCTCCACATCGTGATCGACTGGGAGGCGAACCTGGTGAGCAAGTACAAGCACTGGGATACGGAGAAGTTCATTACGGTGGTGGTGCTCAACCCGCAGGGCGACGTGGTGGGTCAGTGGAAGGCAGGCCCTGCCGAGGGCGAGCTGGATGGCCAGTTCGAGCCGATCTACCAGGCCGTGGACTCGACGCTCGGCAACTGAGCGTTGGCCGCTGAGGCGTTGCGCCGACCCACCGGGTCGGCGTTGCGCATTTCTTGTGGCCGGGGCGCGGCCCAGAACGGAGCTTGCCGGTCTGGCGCGCGCTTGTTATACCGTCACGTCGGATGTATCACCCGCGTTGCCCGCCTCCGGGCGCAAGTTTCCCTCCCTGGTTCCCACGGTGCCGCATGACGTTCTTTGAGGCCGCCATCACAGTGCTGAACGCCGCGGGTCGACCGCTGCACTACAAGAAGATCACCGAGATCGCCATCCGTCGTGGTCTGCTGAGCCATGTGGGCAAGACGCCGGAGTTCACGATGGGGACGCGGCTCAATCAAGAGCTGCGCAAGGACGACGGCACGTCGGTGCTGCTTCGGACCCGGCCGGGCGTGTTCTCGCTGCGCTGCTGGAGCGACGGCGCCCCGCTGCCCCTCGAGGACCATCGCGAGACTGTGAGGCTGTACACGGTGGAGGTCGCCGAGGTGCCGTCGCCCGCTGCGACGAGCTCGAACGAGATGTTCGAGGGTGGCGTCGAGGAGCTGGCCGCGCGGCCGGCGGCCATAGAGGGGCCCGCTGCATCGCGTGATACACCGGACGGGGCTGCGGCGTTGGCCGTGGGTGGCCCGTCGGATTCGGTGGCGTCGCTGGAGCTGTCGTTGGAGGCGTCGGTGTTGGGGGAGTCCATCGCGGCGGGTCGTCGTCGTCGCCGTCGTCGTCGCCGTCTTGGGGAGGCGGAGGGCGAGTCATCGGCGGAGGGCGAGCTCGTCGCCGACGGTGAGGAGGTCGAGGCGGAGCTCGATGCGTTCGGGGGCGGGGAGTCCCTGGAGGTGTTGTCGGAGGAGGCGTCGCGTGGCGCAGAGCCGTCGGATGCGGACGCGGACCACGACGCGGTGCGGGTCGAGGCGGTAGCCTCGGTGGAGTCGGCTCCCGAGGAGGCGACGTCGCACGGGGGTCTCTGGTCGCCGTCGCCCGGGTCGGAGGAGGGTGTCGGGACGCTGGCGGATCGGGTGGAGCGGGTGCTGCTGGAGCGCTTCGACGATCCGGATGGGGTGGCGGCGACGCGTCTGCTCGACGCGCTGGAGCTGGGGGAGGGTGAAGGTGGCGGCAACGTGGACACGTTGCGGATCGCGCTGCTGGCGGACAATCTGGAGCGCTTTGGTCGTCGTCGTCTGCCGCGGTTTGAGGACAACGGCCGGGGGAGCTGGCGTCTGGCGCGCTGGGCGCATTCGGACGGGGCGCGTGAGGGGCTGGGGCTGATGCTGCGCGGCGCCGAGGCGCTGGAGGTCGAGGCGATCCAGCAGGTCCAGTCCTGGCTGACGACGCTTCCGGTGGCGGGTCTCGAGACGCTGGTGGGCCTGTTGGTCGGCCGGATGGCGGGGCGGGAGTTCGAGGTGTGTGAGCGAGGCCCGAGCGGCTTCGTGGCGAGCTGGGTGAGCGGCTTGACCGAGCAGCGGACCTCGCTGTGGCTGGTGTCGGAGCTGGCCGGTTGGAGCTGGGAGGCGGGTTGGGCCTGGGTGTTGGGCGAGGGCGAGTCGACGGTGGTGGTGGACCTGGCCTTTGGGGCGTCGTCGGGCTCCCGCGACCGCCTGCCGGGGTCGGTGAGGGTGCTGGACGGCCGGGCGCTGTCGCGGCTGTTGGTGGAGCACCGGATCGGCGTGCGTGCCTACGACTTCACGGCGGTGTTCGAGGATGCGCCGTTCATCCTGGCGCTGGGGGCGACGGAGCCGGCGGGGTCGACGAACGGCTGACCGTTCGCCGTCTGGACGGCTCCGGTGAGGCAGGTCTGTGGGCGGTCCACAGGGGTGCATGGAGAATCTCAAGGTGGCGGACCTCCTTCGCCAGGGCGCGCCAATCGCGGCCCGAAACAGCATCGACCCGCATGGAGCGGTGTTCGGCATAACGTCGAGGTGAACGATGGGTAGCGTGCGCGTAGCGGGTGCGTGGGGTCGAGGTCACGGCCAGGTCGCGGTGTGGATGGGGATCCTGATCGGTGCGCTGCTGCTGTGCGACGGTCTGGAGGCGAGCGCCCAGTCGAGCGGCGAACTGGACGGCATGGGGGCGTTGGCGCAGAACTCACGGCCACGGACGCGCCGTCGGACCACCAAGAAGAAGACCACCAAGAAGAAGAAGACCACCAAAAAGAAGAAGACCACGGTGAATCGTCTCGGGCCGTACCTGATGGTGGGTGTGGGCGGTGTGTCGGTGAGCGACACGGCGGCGGGGTATGCGTCGATCGACGTGGGGCCGGGGCTGACGCTTGGCTTCGGGCACCGGTTCACCTCGCAGTTCTCGCTGGAGGGCAACCTGCTGTTGTCGATTCACGACGCGGTGGAGGTGCGCCCGACGGGCGGGACGACGGACCCGGCGACGAACACGATGACGGCGGGCACGGTGGATCTGAAGTTCTGGTTCCCGATTCAGCTGCCTCGGGTGGAGGGCTACGGCGGGGTGAGCGTGGGCTACTACTCGTTCGACGCCAACCGGGCCAACGGCAACACGTTCTCGGGCATCGGCCTCGGGGTGCTTGGCGGGGTGGAGTATCGGTTCACGCGGGAGTTCAGCGCGGGGCTTCGTATCCAGGCCTCGGAGGTGTTCGCCGACGAGCGGGTGGTGATCAACGGCCAGCCGGACAACCGTGAGTCCCAGGTTCCGCTGCTGACCTTCATGCCGACGGCGATGATCCGGCTGTGAGCACGGGCGCCCGCGCTGGCTCGTGCGTCGGGTCTGGCGAGCTTGCGCGGGTGTGGTGCGGAGGCGGGTTTGACGCTTGGAGAGAGGTTTGCGATGTTTGCACGACGGCTGACGGTGGCGTGGTCGCTGGGTCTGGCGATCTCGTTGGTGGGTATTTCCGGGCTGGTGCTCGGCTGCATGACGGTGCCGACGCGCGAGGATGGTCCGCCGCAGGACGCGGCGGAGCGGCTGGCGCTTGATCAGTCGACGACGGGCAAGGTGCGCGGCGACGGACTTCGGCGTCGCTACCAGGTGAAGGTGCCGCGCGCGGGGAAGCTGACGGTGAAGCTGAGCTGGAACAACCCGTATGCGATGGACAAGCTGATCGTGCAGACGGCCTCGGTGCCGCTGGAGACCGTGGATCTGCGGGACGTACTGAGGGTGGAGCACGAGACGAAGGCGATCGCGGGCTTCTACTACATCGAGATCATCCCGGGCGCGGAGATCGATTCGTACAACCTCGTGGTGACTCTGGAGTGAGATGAACGCAGCGTCGCGTGGCGGTCTTGTCTGTGTCCTGCTGCTGTGTGTGGCAGGTTTCTCGGCGTGCGGCGGCTGCGATGCGCAGAAGGTGGATGGAGGCGGCGCGAGGGGGGGCCCGACGTTGGACGGTGGGTCGGCCTCACCGCTGACGCCACCGCCCCCAGCGGCGGTGTTTGCGCTGCCGGAGCTTCCGGCGCGGGTGACGCCGAAGGTCGACCGCGCGCGGGCCGCCGCGGGCATTGAGCGCATCTATCCTCTTGATTTTTCTGGGGAAATTGCCGACGCGGCGGTGCAGGGCGAGCAGGTCCTTGCGGCGACGAGCGACGGCGAGCTGTGGCAGTCGGGCGACGGGACGGCGTGGACGCTGCGCTCGACGCTGCCGGGGCCGGCGCTGGCGCTGTCTGCGGCGCGGAGCCCGTCGGGGGTGGACGGGGTGCTGGTGCTGCTCGAGGACGCGACGGTTCACTTGAGCGAGGACGGGGGGCTGACGTGGAGGGCGATGGGTCCGAAGCTGCCGGTGGAGGTCGGGGAGGACCCGGTGCTGGCGACGGTGCGTCGGGTGCTGAGCACGGTGGCGTTGCGGTGGGTTGGCGAGGGCTGGTCCGTGGTGGTGAGCGGGGTCAGCGGGTGGACGGGCTGGTCGCGCGACGGGGGCAAGACCTGGCGGACGGAGCAGCTCGGCGAGGACGGTGAGATCCGGGACATCTCAATCGGGGGCGATGGTCAGGTGTTGATGTGTGGGAGCCGGGGCATGAACCTGCACCTGGCGGCGTCGGCGGAGGTGTGGACCTCGCTGCGGATTCCGGACAAGCAGCCGTGGACGGCGTGCGTGCTGACCTCGGAGGCGAAGGGCAACATCGTGTCGGTGGGCCTTCGGGGGTTGGCGGCGTCGACGCGTGGGCTGTCGAAGGTGTGGACGCGGCTGCCGCCGACGGTGGGCAGCATGTCGGACCTGGTGGTGTCGGGCGGGGCCTTGTGGGGGGTGACGGAGGATGGCGCGATCGTGCGCAGCGCCGACGGCGGCAAGCGCTGGGCGGTGGTGCAGCGGTTTGCGGGCGCGCGGTTCGACCGTCTGATGCAGGTGAACGGCCGGACGATGGTGGCGTTGGGGCCGCACGTGGTGGTGCGTTCGGTGGATGGTGGCAAGCGGTGGACGTGGGGTCGCGGCGAGCACGTGGCGGAGGTGTTCGACATCGACGGGGCGGGCAACGGGCACGCGGTGGCGGTGGGGCGCGGTGGGCGGGTGTGGACGGTGGGTCCGGAGGGGGTCAAGCCGTCGCCGTGGTCGGGCACGACGCAGGGGGTGCTGGGGTCGGTGTCGGTGTCGGGGGGGAAGTTTGTGTGGGTGGCCTCGGACGACGGCAAGGTCTACCGGTCGGAGGACGCAGGGGTGGGGTTCGACGCGGTGACGCCGGCCGATGGGGGCCACGGCCTGACGTCTGTGTTGGCGCTGGATGCGTTGAACGTGTTTGCGGCGGGGATCAACGGGGAGCTGTACGGGTCGGTGGATCGGGGCAAGGTGTGGCGGTCGCTGGTGGGGGAGGGCGGGGAGGCTCGCCCGGTCGACCTGCTCGGGTTGTCGGAGGATCCGACGCGGATGGAGACGCGGCTCTGGGCGGCGGGTGACGCCGGGACGGTGATGGTGAGCGCCGGCGGTGTGCAGCGCATCGAGGCGCATCGGTATCCGGGGGCGGGTGCGTTCGTGGACGTGGAGGCGACCGCAGGGCGGGTGTGGCTGCTGGATGGCACGGGGATGATGGTGCGGTCGGAGGGGGATCTGAAGGATGGCCTGGAGGTGCTGTCGGTGCCGACCTCGTGGGCGCTGACGCGGATGGCGTTCGGCGCGGACGGGACGGGGGTGGCGCTGACGACAGCGGGGGCGCTGCTGCGGACCTCGGACGGCGGGGTGCGGTGGTGGTTGGTGGAGCACGACATCGACGGGATCGTGAACGATCTTGTGGAGGTGGATGGCGCGTACCTGATGGTGGGTCATGGGGGTGTCGCGCGGCGGTCGGAGGACGGCGGTCGAACGTTCACGCGGGTGAAGACCGGGGCGGGGAAGTCGCTGAACGCGCTGGTGGCGTCGGGCGGGGTCGTGTACACGGGCGGCTTCAACGGGGTTGCGCTGACGAGTCGAGACGGCGGGGTGTCGTGGTCGCGCTGGGAGGGCCTGGCGCCGGCGATGGACCAGATGCACATCACGGCGCTGGCGGCGGATGGGGCTCGGATCGCTGTGGGCGGCGTGGCGGAGCTGTGGGTGCTGGAGGAGGGCGTGTGGACCCGATCGACGCCGTCACCCACGGCATCCACGCAGCTCGGTGAGGTGCGTCGGGTGGTGTTCGGGGCGGGTGGCGAAATTATTTTACTGTCATCGAACGGAGACATCTGGCGCCGGAATGGTGCCGTGCTTACCACATTGGCGTTTGAGGATGCTGGCCACCGTCCCATGGGTGTTGTCTCCGACATGGTCGGGACCCAGGGGCGTGTGTTCGCATCTTCGGAGGGTGGTGTGTTCGAAGTCCGGTCCGCCGGAGACTCCGCATCACCCCGTGAGCAGTCCGAGCTTGTGGAACCCCTGGTGGTGGATCGTCCCACCGTCGCACCGATTGCGCGGCTGGGCGCGCAGGGGACACGGCTCTGGCTCGGAGGTCCAGGGGGCCTTTGGGCGACGGATACGCTGAAGTCAGCGCGTCAGGCGCTCGGGACCCTGGGATCGCGGTGTCAAGACCTGACGTTCGTGGATCGGGATCGCGGCTACGCCGGATGTGACGGCGGCGTGCTCATGGCCACAACAGATGGGGGGTCGACCTTCCTGCCGTTGTGGTCCGGAACGCGGGCGGCGATCAACGCGGTTCATGTGGAGAACGACGGCACGGTGTTGCTTGGGACGCGGGCAGGGGGCATCTACCGCAAGCGACCGTGAGCCGGACTCTGGAGCCGCGAAGCAGGGATACGTCCGTGCAGGTCGGTTGACAGCGGCAGGTTGGAGCGGTACAAGCGCGTCGTACAGCCGGCGAGCGGGGCGCGCGACGCTCAGGTTCCTTTGGCGGTTTCCGCTGAAGTCCAATCTTGTCAAGGTGACAGGGGTGGAGACAGCGGTTCTGTATATTGATTTGACCGCGACGAACGCGGAGGAGGCAGGCACATGGCGCAGATGAAGAATGGCGAGAGTGGGACGTCCAGCACGGTGCTTTGGGTGTTGGGGCTGGTGCTCGCGGCGATGTCGATCCTCGCTGCCGGTTGCATTGAGTATCCGAACTGCGAGACGGACGACCACTGTATGGACAAGAACCCGGAGCGGGCGGTGGAGTATTGCCTGAACGGGAAGTGCCAGGAGTGCCGTCAGGACTCGCACTGCGCGCAGGCGGGGCATCGCTGCGTGGGCGGCGCGTGTGAGAAGATCCCGGGCTGGTGCAAGTCGGACACGGATTGTGTCGGCAAGCAGAAGTGCTGGGAGAGCCAGTGCGGCCCGGAGTGTCGTGCGGATGGCGACTGCGGTGACGGCGAGGTGTGCAAGAACGGCGCGTGCCAGCTGGCGTCGGAGTGTGTGGTGGATGCGGACTGTCCTGCGGGCAAGTCGTGCAAGAACAACACGTGCGTGGACAAGGTCGGCGGTGACGCGCGGCAGTGTGACAAGCTGCGGCCTGTCTACTTCGACTTCGACGAGTCGGCGCTGCGGGCCGAGACGCGGGAGACGCTGCGCGACCATGCGGAGTGCGTGAAGGAGGGCAGCCGCTCGGTGCAGATCGAGGGTCACTGCGACGATCGTGGGACGGAGGCGTACAACCTCGCGCTGGGCGAGCGTCGTGCGCGGTCGGCGCAGGACTACATGGTGTCGTTGGGCGCCAAGCGTGGCTCGATGAGCACGATCTCGTATGGCGAGTCGAAGCCGGCGGACTTCGGCGGTGGCGAGGGTTCGTGGCAGAAGAATCGTCGCTGCGAGTTCAACTGGCGGTGATGGGAGTCTCGCCAGGCTGGGAAGCGGCGCGTTCGGGGGTGGGGGAGGCGGTCGCGCTTCGCTCGTCCCGGTGTTGACGTTCCGCGTCGAGGCGGCTATCCCAGGGGGGAGGCCGCTTCTTTTCGTTCTTGGGGCCGCGACGAAGACAACGTGAGGTAGTGCTGTGCAATCGAGTCGAAACTCCGTGGCGCTGTGGACGCGCAAGGCGCTGGTGTGGATGGGGAGCCTGGCGTTGGGCCTGGCGATCGTGGGGTGCGCGACGAGCGGCCGCGTGGACGGCGTCGAGTCGGATGTCGCGAAGCTGCGGCAGGAGCTCGAGTCGACGCGGAACAAGCTCGACAACGAGCTGGCGGACACGCTCAAGAAGGCTCAGGGCGATCTCGAGCGGATGGAGCGGGTGAGCCGTGAGGCGAGCGAGCGTCTGGCGCGCAACAGCGCCGATCTGGGCGCGGAGATGATCGAGGTGCGCAAGGCGATCGACCAGATGCGCGGCGACATGGAGAACACGCGACGGGATCTGGGTGCGCTGGAGAAGGACTTCGACCTGTTCCGCAAGGACGTGGACAGCCGTCTGGCGACAGGGCCGAGCCGGCAGGACAACCTGCCGACGGACGCGTCGGGGCTGTGGTCAGAGGGCAACCGTCGGTTCGATGCGCAGGACTGGGCGGGGGCGCGCGCGGCGTTCCAGAAGTACGTCGAGAGCTTCCCGACGGACAAGAACGCGGACAACGCGCAGTTCAAGCTGGGCGAGACGTTCATGAACCAGGGGAGCTACGCCGAGGCGGTGATCGAGCTGGGCAAGGTGGTCCAGCAGCACAAGCAGTCGGATGTGGAGGACGCCGCGATCTTCAACATCGGGGAGTCGTTCATCGGTCTGGGCAAATGTGACGACGCCAAGGCGATGTTCGAGGGGTTCATCTCGGAGTATCCGAAGAGCAAGTTCAAGGCAGAGGCCAAGCGCAAGATCCAGGGTCTTCGCAAGGGCGACATCTGCCGTTGAGGCGAGAGCCGGAGTGCACGTGATGCGGAGCGACGGGTCAACGGTCGGGGCGCGGAGGTCGGCGCGTAGTGCCTGGGGTGTCCAGGCGGCGTTGTGGGTCGGGCTGAGCCTCGGGATCGGGGCGTGCTCGAGCCCGAGCGCGCCGACGGAGGCGGCGCCGGAACCGCCCGTGGTGGCCGAGGTGCCGCCGGTGGCTCCGCTTGCGGGGCCGGCGCGCGGGCTGGGGTTGGACGGCGCCTTGAACGCCTATCCCACGACGGTGGGGCAGGCGGTGGATTACGCCATCTACATGGGCTTCTACGAGGCGGTGGGCAAGCTGGCGGGGGATGTCTCGGGCGACTCGGGGGTGACGTACAACCCTATGTCGGAGACGCGCCCGAAGGGGATGCTGCTGACCTTCTTCTTCACGGGCAACGTGGATGGGGAGCGCGAGGACTGCGGCTGCAAGAAGAACCCGATGGGCGGGCTGACCCGCAAGGCGCATCTGGTGACGTCGGCGTCGAAGGCGGCGCACCCGCTGGAGCAGCCCGACGGGCTGGCGGTGGTGGACGCGGGCAACCTGTTGTTTGCGTCGTCCTCGGTGCGCAAGCTGGGGGACAAGCAGCAGCAGGCGGCGCTGCTGCAGGCGGAGGCGATCGTCGAGTCGTTCAACGTGATCGGGTGTGACGCGTTCGGGGTGGGGCAGAACGATGTGGCGATGGGGGTCGAGGCGCTCGGCAAGCTGCGGCGCAAGGCGACGTTCCCGTTCGTGAGCGCGAACCTGCGGGCCCGGGGCGGCAAGGCGTTGATGTTCGAGCCGTTCGTCGTTCGGGAGGTGGGCGATCGGAAGGTGGCGTTTGTGGGGCTGACCGACCCGGAGGCGCCGGAGGGCTACTTCGCCGAGCGCGGGGTGGAGGTGCTGGAGCCGAAGGCGGCGCTCGAGGCGCAGGCGCCGCGGATGAAGGCGGCGGGCGCGGACATGGTGGTGCTGTTGTCGAACCTCGGGGTGACCCGGACGCAGGCGTTGATCGATGGTCTGGACCTGGCGGCGACGCCGGTGCATGTGGCGGCGGTGTCCGGGACGCGTCGGTCGACGTATCAGCCGCTCTGGACGCGGAACGCGGTGCCGCTGGTGGAGTCGGGCAGCCGTGGGAAGTATCTGGGGCGGCTCGATCTGCACGTGTTGAACGGTGAGGTGCGGTTTGATCCGGGCAAGAAGGGGCACACGAAGGCGGCGGGGCAGTATCTGAGCGCGTACCGTTCGCTCCACAGCGCTCGACGGGCGTTGGCGCAGGCGGGGCAGGACCACGTGGACGCCACGCGGGAGGAGCGGTATCGCCGCAACCTGGACTTCGCGGTCAAGCGGCTGCGGACGATCGAGGACGGCCTGCCGAGCGACGTGTCGTTGACGAACGCGGCGCCGGCGCCGACCAACTGGCTGCGGGTGTCGATCGCGCCGCTGCCGATCGAGCTTCCGCAGGATGAGCGGGTGCGGGCGATCCTGGATCGGTATCAACAGCGGGTGGAGCAGCTGATCGGCCCGACGCCGCAGGGCGGGCACTGAGCCGCATCCCGTCTCCCAGGAGGGGTTTCCCCGAGCCCTCCTGGAAGCCCTGCTAGAAGCTGCCGAAGAGGTCGGTGAGCTTGACGTCGAGGGCGGCGGACAGCTTGTACAGCGAGGAGACGGAGGCGCTGGACTCGGCGCGCTCGATCTGGCTCAACAGAGAGACGCTGAGGCCAGTGCGCCTGGCGAGCTGCTTGAGGGTCAGGCCACGCTCCTTGCGGAAGTTGCGGATGGAGGCGCCGATCGTCTTGTGAAGCTCCTCCTCGGGGTTGGTCAGCAGCCCCTTGTTTTTGAGGATCTTCTCGATGGTCTCGTTGAACTCATCGACATCAAAGGGTTTTTTGATGTAGTCGGAGACCTTGTGCTTGAGCGACTGGACGGCGGTGTCGACCGAGGGATAGCCGGTGAAGATGACGATGGCGATGTCGTCGTCGATCTTGCGGATCTGGTCGAGCACCTCGATGCCGTTGAGCTTGGGCATCATCAGGTCGAGGATGACGATGTGGAACTGCTCGTTGCGCAGCGTCTCGATGACGTCGAGTGGGTTGGTGAGCGCGGTGACGCTGAAGCCGTTCTGGGACAGCAGGAGCGTCATGTACTCGCAGATGTCCGGTTCGTCGTCCACGACGAGGATGCGAATCGGCTGTGTGGTGACACGAACGTCACTGCGCTGGCGAGTAGCCATAGGGCGGCTCCGTTGTGGGGACCGGCGTGGGTGAGCGGACCTCTCCCATCGAAACACAGTTCAGCGACAATCTCAAGAGGTCCGCGGCCGAGGCGTGCATCAGCGCATGGTTCGGTGGTGGGAGCGCGCTTGTGAGGAGGGGGTCAACGTGGTAGCGTGTCGGCCGCGAGGCGCAGGGGAGATCCCGACCCACAGGGGCGTCGTCCGTGCGTCAGGCCGTCGCGAGCGCGTCGGCCGTTCGGGGCCGAGGGTGTGGCCCGGGGTGCGATGGGCGGAGCGGCGGGCGCGTGGAGAGGATCGTTTCGGCGCGTTCGGAGCGCGTCAACCCACTGTATTCAACCCTACCCGCGCAGGCCGGCGCAGACGGTGTTCCTTCGCCGAGTCGTAGACGGCGTCGGGTCTTGTGTCACGGCAGCGCGATCGAGCGGATCGAGGAAGCGTGTCGGACGACCAGATTCAGATCTCCTTGCGAACGCCCACCCTGACCGCCCCTTTGGCGGGGACGGGCGGACGGTTGAAGACGGACCCCGAGGACTTCGTGGTGGAGGAACTGCCTCTGTACGAGCCGAGCGGGGAGGGTCCACACCTCTACCTGTGGGTGGAGAAGCGAGACGTCGACGCGCAGTCGGCGACGCAGCGTGTCGGGCGCGCGTTTGGGGTTCCACCGCAGGACGTGGGGGTGGCGGGGAACAAGGACAAGCGGGCGGTGACGCGCCAGTGGATGAGCGTGGTGGACGAGGCGCACCGGTGGGACGCCACGAACGCCGTTGAGGTGGGGCTCGGCGACGACATGCGGGTGGTGTCGGCGAGCCGGCATCAGAACAAGCTGCGGACGGGGCATCAGCGGGGGAACCGCTTTACGATCACGGTGCGGGAGGTCGGGCCGGAGGCGATGGAGCGGGCCGAGGCGATCGTGGCGGAGCTTCGCGCGCACGGGCTGCCGAACTTCTACGGGACGCAGCGGTTCGGTCGCGGCGGCTCGAACGTGCACGGGGGTCTGGCGATGCTGGCCGGGACGCTGCGGCGCCAACCGGACCGGTACGCGCGCAAGATGTGGCCGAGCGCGGTGCAGTCGTGGCTGTTCAACACGGTGCTGGCCGAGCGCATGGCGCGCGGTGAGCTGTTCCGGGTGGTGGAGGGCGAGGTGATGTCGCGGGTGAGCAGCGGGGGGCTGTTCCACGTGGAGGACGTCGAGGCGGAGCAGGCGCGGTTCGATGCGCGGGAGACGGTCCAGATGGGGCCGATGTTCGGCACGCGGATGTTCGACGCGCGCGGTGCGGCGGCGGCGCTGGAGGCGGCGGTGTTGGAGCGGTTCGGATTGAGCGCGGAGTCGTTCTCTGTGTTCGGCAAGCTGGCGCGGGGGACGCGGCGCGAGCTGCTGGTCTACCCCGAGGACCTGCAGGTGAAGGCGGTGCAAGGCGGGCTTGAGCTGCAGTTTGGTCTGCCGAGCGGAAGCTACGCCACGGTGTTGCTCGACGAAGTGATGAAACACGCCTCGGACGTGGGGTCGGATTGATGGCAACGGGCAAGACGGAAGCGATGGGGTCGGCGCTGCCGTGCCTCGACGACGTGTTGGACGCCACCGGATTGGCGTTCTGGGCAAGGCGCTGCGGCCTCGATGTGGACGTCGCGACGGTTCGGACGCTCGCCGAGCGCGGGCTGCTGGAGGGGCGCGACGGCGAGGCGTGCTACGGGGCGGTGCATCTCTGGGTGCTCGCGCGGTATGTGGAGGCGATCCAGGTTGCGCACCATCCGTTCGGTGGTGAGCTCTCCGGGGCGGCTCTGGCTGCCGAGCGGCTCGGCGCCGTGGAGAGCTTCGCGCGCAAGGTCGGCTCGGCGTGGCGCGCGTCCGCGTTCGGGGCGGTGGTGGAGCAGTTGGAGGACTATCTCGGCGAGCACGACGGTCTGCGGTCGCTGCGCGGCGTGCTGTCCTGGGTGCGGCCGGAGCTGTTGGCGGGGCTGCGTGGGGAGGCGTTGCTGTCCACCATCCTGCTGGGCTGTGCGGTGGAGATGCGACAGCCGCGGGAGGCCGAGGTCGAGGCGTCGGGGGCTGACGTGAGGCCGAGCGAATCGCCGCGGTCGGAGGTTCCCGGTGGGCTCGACGATGGCGAGCCGGAGCTGGAGCCGTCCGAGTTCGGCCACAGCCGGACGACGCGGCCATTGCCGGGGATGGGCGGCACGCGCGGTCCGCGGTCGACCTCGCCGCTGCCTCGTCGCACGTCGTTGCCGTCGGCTGCGGCGCGTGGGCCTGCGCCAGCGAGTCCGGCGTCGGCGCCCGTCGGTGATGCGGGGGCTGTCGCGGCGCCGGAGTCGGCTGCGGCCCCCGTGGCTGTCGCGGCGCCGGTGACGCCTGCGGCTGCTGCGTCGGTCGCGCCTGCGGCGCCGGTCGTTCCGGCGCCTGCGGTGCGTGGAGACGTGGCGGGGGCAAGCTCGGCGCGTCCGGCGTCCGGGGCCGCCGCGGAGGCCGCTGCAGCCGTGTCGCATCGCCCCGCGAGCCCGCCGCCCGTGCCGAAGGTCGCGTCCGAGGAGCCCGAGCTGGCCCGGTCGTCTGCGGACAGCGCCGCTGCGGACAGCGGCCGCACGACGGGCCTGCGAGCGGCGCTGCAGCGGACGCGGGCGGTGCCCCCTTCGGTGTCGAGCGTGGCGGCACGGGCGCAGACGCCGACCGCGGAAGGGGCGCTGCCCGTGGTCGAGGTGGTCGAGGCGCGCAAGGAGACGGCCAGCCTGCGGGAGCAGGTGGCCGAGCTGAACCGCAAACGTCAGGAGTACATCGCGAACAACGAGTGGGAGAAGCTCGTGGCGCTGTACCGTGATGGCGTGCACCTGTTCTCCGATCCGCTGGAGCGTCGCCAGGTGTTGATCAACATCGGCGCGATCAGCGAGCAACAGCTGGGCCGAACGGACGCCGCGATCGACGCCTTTGAGGAGGCATTGGCCATCGAGGGCGACAGCACCGTCTTCAACGCGCTTTACCGCCTGTACGAGAAGGCGCGTCGCCGCGACGACCTGATGCACTGCATCGAGCGGCTGCTGGAGGACTGTGGGGACGTCGCCTGGGTCTTCGAGGTGCGGGTGCGCCGGGCCGAGCTGCTGGTGACGGAGTTGGGCCGCGAGGAGGAGGCGCTGGCCCTGCTGCAGGAGGTGCTGTCGTCGGATCTGTCGAAGGACGATCGCGAGTGGACGCTGGACGTGCTGATCGGGCTGCTGGACGCGCCGGACCGGACGCCGCGGTTCCTGCTCGACGGCACGAGCCTGCTGGAGGCCTACTGGTCGATGGGGACGCACTGGACCCAGATGATCGAGATGTACGATCGCGTCTTCCAGAACCTCGCCGAGCAGGATCTGAACGTTGAGGCGGCCGAGGCGCTCAGCCGCATGGCGGCCATCTGCCAGGCGAACGACAAGCTGGAGCGCGCCTTCGACGCGCTGACGCGCTCGATCCCGTTCCATCCGACGCAGCGGGATACGCACCGCCGGCTGCTGCGGCTGGCGCAGAAGCTCGGGGCGCTCGATCGGCTGGCGACGGTCTACGACGATGAGCTGGAGGGGACGCTGGACGACGAGGTGCGGGCATCTCTGGGGCTCGCGCTGGCCAACGTGCACGAGTCGGCGGGCAACCAGGATGGGCTGCGCGAGGCGCTTCGTCTGGTGGCCGAGGCCGATCCGTCGAACACGAGCGCGCTGATGCGTCTGACCCAGCTCGACACGACCTCTGGCAAGCTGGAGGCGCTCGATCTGCTGCGGCACCACTTGACCGGCGACGAGAAGACCGCGGCGAACCTCAAGATCGCGCGGCTGCGGGCGGAGGGTTTGTTCGAGGCAGCGACGGCCGCCGAGAAGGCGGCGGTGGACGTGGACACGGCCATCGGCGCTCTGCAGGAGGTGTTCGCGCAGCTTGGTCCAGATCATGCCCACGCGGTGGAGGCGATGGAGCTGGGCCGCGAGATCATCCGTTCTGACCAGCAGCCCGCGGCGCTGCAGGTTGCTGAGATGTTGGAGTTTTATCATCGCTCACAGCAAGACTATGTGAATCTGCTGGTTACGTGGGGCACGATGGTGGAGGTCATGGAGCGGTCGCCGCTTCGCCGGGTGGAGGCGGCGCGGCTGCTCGTCCGGATGGCCGTCCAGCGCGAAGAGATGGGCGAGGATGACACCGCGTTCGCGCTGGCGTCGCGGTCGTTGACGACCGACAGCGAGGAGCCGGACGTCTTCGCCCGGCTGGAGCGGCTGGCGGCGCGGGGGGACCGTTGGGCCGCCCTGTCCGCGACGGTGGATCAGGTGCTCGACCAGCCGGCGTTGCCGCATCGGGAGAGCTGGCTTCGGCGTTCGGCGGAGCTTCGCCGCGATCGTCTGGAGGACGCCGATGCGGCAGCGCAGCGCTTCGAGGCGCTGCTGGAGCTCGTGCCGGGCGATGTCGACGCGCTGGAGTTCCTGGAGCGCCACCACGGCGCGAAGGGCGACGGCGAGTCGTTCCTGGCGATGATCGACCGCAAGGCCGATGGCGCGCCGAACGCCGAAGCTCGCCGGACGATCTGGTGGGAGGCGGCGGTCAAGTGTGCCCTGGAGCTGGGAGATGTGGTCGGGGCCGGCGAGCTGCTCTCCCGCCTCGTGCCGCACGATGACAAGCCCGGAGCGACGGTGAGCCGGATCGCCTCGGTGCTGGCGCAGGCCAGCCGCATGGAGGTGCTCGAGGGCGTGCTCGGCGCGATGGCCGACCGCGTCGACGACCCGCGCCAGCGGACCGATCTCCTGATGCGTCGGGCCAAGCTGCTGGCGAACGACCCGGCGCGCCGGGCGGACGCGGCGGCGCTCTTCGAGACGCTGCTCGACGAGAACGACCCGGACGGTCCGGTGGCGACCTCGGTGCTGCCACGACTGTCCGACCTGTACGCGGTGCTTGGGGACAAGGAGCGGTGCTATCAGTCGCTCGAGCGCCAGTACGAGCAGCTCGCCGCGCGCAAGCTGCGCAGCGGGCGCACGGTGGAGGAGATGCAGCAGCTCCTGGCACGGCTCGCCAGCATGGCGGAGGAGGATCTGTCCGACTCCCCCGCGGCGATCCGTCACCTTGGGGCGCTGCTGCGGCTCGATCCGACCGACCGCCAGACGATGGGTCGGCTGCGCCAGCTCCACGAGGCGGCCGAGGACTGGCCGAGCCTGGTGGAGGCGACGCTCGTGCAGTGCAGGGCGGTGGCGGCCTCGGGCGATCGGGCTGGGGCGGTGGCGATGGTCGAGCCGCTCGCCGAGCTGATCCGCACCCGCCTCCGCGACCCCAAGCGCGAGATGGAGGTGCTGTCGCTGCTCGACGAGCTGGGCGGCGAGGTGGACACAGCGCACTTCGTGCGGCTGGCGACCCTGGCGGTGCAGTCGGGCGAGCCGTCCCAGGCGCTCGCGATCTGGGAAGGGGCGGTGACGACCTCCACCGACCCCATCGAGAAGGCCGGGTTCCTCCGCAAGATGGCGCAGGTGGCCCGACGCCACCTCCACGACGATGGCGGCGCGCTCGACTACTTCGAGCGCGCCCGCAACCTCGATCCGTCCAGCCTGGAGACGGTGCACGAGCTGGCGGAGCTGTACCGGGCGGCGAGCCGCTGGCGTGAGCTGACCCAGCTCTGGATGCACACCCTCGACACCAACGACAACCTCGCCGTGGGCGAGGGCATGGAGATGTGCCGTTCGCTGGCACGCGTGCTCGAAGACGAGCTGGGCGAGCGACGCCAGGCGGCGGGCAAGCTTGAGCTGGCTCTGATGCTCGCCAGCGACGCCGAGGCCGGCGTCTGGACCTCGCTCCGGGAGCGCGTGCGTCGCGAGCTGATCGACCTGTATCAGAAGCTCGGTGAGTCGGCGGCGGCGCTGACCCACCTGCAGGAGGTCGAGAAGGGCATGCGCAACTCGCGCGGCGACCGCAGCGCGATGGCCCTCCTCCTCGAGGAGATGGGCCGCTCGGCCGCGCTCTCCGGCCAGAGCGAGGCCGCCGAGCGCTACTACCTCCAGGCGATCGAGGAGAACACCAGCAGCAGCGGCTCGGCGAGGTTGGGGCTTGCGGAGAGCTACCTGACGGTGGAGCGATGGAGCGAGGCGCTTGAGCTGCTGACCTTCCTCGTTCAGCGCCTTGAGCTGCTCAAGACCGACGAACAGCGCGCGCGCGTCTATGCAGGCCTCGGCCGTGGGTACGGCGCGACCGGCAAGGTCGGCAAGGCCGTGGAGATGTTCAAGGTGGCGCTCCAGCACGATCCGAACAACAAGGACGCGGTGGAGGCGATGCGGTAGAGCGGTCCGGCGCGGAGGTCAACACGAACGGATGCGCGACATGCACCCGCGAACACCACGAGCAGTGAGTTCGATTATCATGACACACTGATAAGTGTGTATTCTAAGGTGCGACATTTATGGGCGGGCTCTGGGGCTCTCCGCCGAACGCCGCGCCGATGACGCGGGCGGCGCTCTTGTGTCTGGGTGAGAAGCCGAGCTGATCCTCCTCGTCGGTGTCGACGTCGGTGAACCACTTCCAGATGTAGGCGCCGGCGATGAAGTCGCGGTGGGCGAGGTCGTTGAAGACGGCGCGGAAGGCCTCGGCCTGGGCGCGTTCGTCGTAGCGGCGCGCGTCGTCGGGGAGGTGCTCGGGCCAGGTGCCGGGGGAGATGGCGGTGGGGGCGATGGACTTGTAGCCGACCTCGGTGAAGATGACCTTCTTGTTGACCTTGCGGCTGAGCGCCTCGTAGGCGTCGAGGTGGCGCTTGACGCCTTCGGCGAGCTGTTCGGGGGTGGGGTGGACGGTGTCGGCGATGGGGGCGAAGAATTGGATGCCGATCCAGTCGAGCTTGTCCCAGAAGAGGGTGCCCTCGGCTTCGTTCCAGTTGGCGGCGTAGGTGAGGGGGCCCTTGTAGACGGCGCGGATGGCGTCGATGACCTTGATCCAGCGGTCGCGGTACTTCATGGATGAGCTGGCCAGCTCGACGCCGATGACGAAGGCGTCGGCGTGCAGCTCCTCGGCGAGCACGGCGTAGCGGACGATGAAGCGGGTGTAGCTGGCGAACCAGGTGTCCCAGCCAGCCTCGCCGCCCTCGGGCTGGATGTGGCCCCTCCACTGGTTCTCGCCGAGCCAGAGGTGGGGCTTGAGCATGACCTTCATGCCGAACTCGTGGGCCTGGGCCGTCTCGCGGCGGAGGCGGTCGTCGCTCTCGCCGGCGGCGTAGCGGCCCATCTCGATCTCGGTGGCGGTGATGGAGCGTTGGAAGCCGAACGGTGTCAGGCTGACCCACTCCACGCCGAGGTCGCGCAGCTCCAGCTTGCTCTGGCGCGAGGCCTCGGTGCCGTAGCCGCGCTCACCGCCATGCTGCCAGTTGTGGGCGAGACAAACGCCTTGCTGCACGTCGCTGCGGAGCTTGCCGACGTCGCCGATCGGCTCCAGGGGGGCCGTGGCGTCGCGGGTTCGGTCGCTGGGGGCGGTGGTGTTGGGCTGGCACGCCGCAGGGCCGGTCATGAGCGCTGCGAGCAGGAGGGTGACGAGGGCCATCGCCGTGGATGGGCGTTTGTCAGACATGGCGGTTGGACCCTGCGGTGGGATCGTTGCGTCAGCTCCCGTAGGGTGGCACCGTCTGGCGCCATTGTCAGCACCGAAGTTCACACGCGGAGGAACAGTTCGCGGACGCCCTCCGCGGTCAGCTGTGAGACCGAGGTGATGTGGTCGGCGAAGCGCTTGACGGTCGTGGCGTTCGGTTTGTGGCCACCGATGTCGACCAGCACGGCGTAGACGGCGAACTTCAGCCTCGCCTTCTCCGCCAGGAATCGGTCGAGCCACACCGATTGCACCTGCGCCTCACCGTCGGTCACGAGCACGATGTCGCCGCCGGTCAGCTCGACCTCCTGGAGCAGCTCAAGCGCGACGCTCAAAGGCGCCTCGAAGTCGGTGCCGCCGCGCGGGAAGTAGCGGGCGAACTCCAGGACGCGGGTGACGTCGCCGGGGGGGGGCGTGGCGGCGCGTCGGGGGCGGGGGCCGAGCAGGTCGAAGGTGCGCAGCTCCGCCCGGCTCCCCGAGAAGACGATGGTGCGCATCTGGCGCCGCTCCTTGCGGGCGATCTCCATCAGCGTCAACGCCACGGCCTTTGCCCACACCTCCTTGTCGCCCTGCATCGAGCCGGAGCCGTCCAGGCAGACCACGAGCGGGCCGCGTCCAGCATTGTCGGGCGCCTCGATGGCGTACTGCAGGAGCTGTCCCTCGACGAGGCGGCGCATGAAGTCGAGCTTGAGCACGGGGTGCAGGAGCAGCGAGCGCTCAACCGGCAGGACGTGGGACAGGTCGCTGCCGCGGGTGATGGCGTGGACCTCGGCGGGCCGGCGCTCCAGGCGGTGCTGGCGCAGGCCACGGGCGTAGTCGCGGAAGGCGCCGACGAGGCGCGAGAGGGCGCGCAGCTTCTTGTTCGCCACGAGCTCATCGCCCAGCTCGAGCAGCGCCGCTGTGTCCGCGTCCGAGGCGACGCCGATGTTGCGCCCGAACTCGGCCAGCTCCGCTTCGCTCCGGTCCAGGCGCTCGGGGAGGGTCGAGACCAGATCGCGGAGCGCGGACTCCGTGGTGGCGGGCATCTTGTCCAGGCGGCGCTGCTGCTGCTGGAGCAGGCGCTTGCGGTCACGGGTCAGCTCGTCGACCTCTTCTTGAAGGCCGTCGAGGGCGGCCTCGAACGCCTCGGTGTCGGGCACCTCGCGGGACTGCTCCAGCTCGCGGGCCGTCTCGAGCTGGTCGTGCAGCTCCTCCAGCTCCCGCTCCACCTCCGCCAGCTCCAGCTCCTCCCCCAGCGACGCTGACGACGCCTCGCCGTGCCGGGTGAGCATGCCGCGGACGAGATCGAGGATTCGCGTGGTGCCGAAGGTCGCGCGGGGCTCGTCCAGGGTGGTCTCGGCGCGGAGGCGCTCGAGGTCAGGCGCGGACAGGACCCAGCCGATCACCCTGCGGGCGATGGCGGTGCGGCCTCGCGTGGCGTCTCGCTCGGGCTCGAGGGCGACGGCGTACTTGAACAGCACGCAGAAGACGTCGAAGGCCAGGCTCCAGAAGCCGGCGTAGAGGCGTCGGCCCGCCTCGATGCGCTCGGCCAGGCCGGGGTTATTGGCGACCGCCCGGTCGAAGGCGGCGCGGTCGTAGGCGTCGTGCAGGACGACGGTGGGGGCCTCGGCGGGGTCTCGGCTTCGGGGGTCGTCGTGGGTCATCAAATGCCCTCAGCGAGGATCTCGCGCTGGATCTCCTCGACATCGACCAGGATGCGCTCGACCTCGACGACCCGGCGGTTCTTCTTGCGGGCCTCGGTCAGGATGTCCTCGACGCTGCTGTGGATGCGCTTGAGCTTGGTGTGGGCCTCGATGCCGGCGCGCATGGCCATCTCGACGTCGTCCCAGCGGCGCAGGGCGTAGGCGCGGACCTCGCGGGCCTGGCCGAGCAGCTCTCTGGCCTTGTCCTCGTGGCCGAGGAAGACCTGCTGGATGGTGAGGCGCACCTCATCCAGCTCTGCGGGGTCGTTCCAGAGGGCGTGCACGAGGTGGTGCAGGTCGCCGGGCTCTACCGTGTTGCGGCCGTCGAGCATCGCGAAGGCGCGCAGGAGATCGAGGAGGCGTCGGTAGCGTCGGTCGCTGGAGACGATGCCCTTCTGGTTGAGGCGCCTGCGGAGCTCGACCAGGTCGGCGAGGACATGCTCGCCGATGACGACGCGACGGGTGCGCTCCTGGAGGTGGTGGAGCTCGGTGAGGGTGAGCTGGACGGGGCGGCTGGGGGCGTCGGGCATGGCGAGCATGCGCAGGAAGCGGTAGTCCTCCTGGATGTACTGGACGGTGTAGCGCAGCAGGAAGCGGTCGAACAGGGCCATGAGCTCGCCCTCCTCGGGGAGCTCGTTGCTGGCGGCGAACATGGTGATGAGGGGCACGCGCTCGGGGGTCTGGCCGTTGTGGTAGACCCGCTCGTTGATCAGGCTCAGGAGGCTGTTCAGGATGGCGCTGTTGGCCTTGAAGATCTCATCGAGGAAGGCGATGTGGGCCTGGGGGAGCTTGCTGTCGGTGACGCGCTCGTAGCGATCCTCTTGCAGACCGCGCACGCTGATGGGGCCGAACAGCTCCTCGGGGGTGGAGAACCGGGTGAGCAGCCAGCCGAAGTAGCGGGTGCTGGAGAGCCGCTGGCAGAGCTCGACGGCGAGCATGCTCTTGGCGGTCCCGACCGGGCCGAGCAGCAGGAGGTGCTCGCCCGCGAGCAGCGCGGCGAGTGCGCCTCGGACGATCTCGTCGCGCTCGACGAAGCGCTCGGAGAGCTCATCGCGGATGTGGGTCAGCTTCTCGAACTCGGTGAGCTGACGTGCAGGGGGTTGGGTCATGGGCGGGTCTCGCTGGCCTGTGGCGCGTGGGGGGCGTAGAGTGCGGTGCGTGGGCAGGGGCAACACCGTGGCGGTGTGCGCCGCATCCTGACGACGTCTGGGACGCATACCAGATTCCTGGGGCTTGCGCATGGTGTTGGACACATCGTCCGTGCTTGAGGTCTTGCGAGACCACATCCACGCCCCCGAGGCGGATTTCGTGGAGCTGGAGGCGCTGCTGGCCGCAGCGGCCGGTCAGCCCGGGGACGCCTTGATCTGTGACTACCTCGTCGACCAGGCGCGCGATCGGTTGGCCAGCGGTGATGTGGCGGGCTTCCTGTTGGCCGAGCTGGCGCTGACGCACGCGCCCGCGCATCCGCGGCTGCCTGACGCCGCGGTGTTCGTAGCGGCCTTCGAGGCCCTGGGCTCGCCGCGGCCAGCGTCGGCGCTGCGGCTCATCGCGCGGTTGGTGCGGCAGGGGGGTATGGCGCTTGAGGTGGCGGTGGGGATGCTTGGCACGTTTGTGCGGGAGCTGTCGAGGACTCCGCTCGAGGTCGAGGTGGCGTCGGTGGTGGAGTGCGCGACGACGGTGCTGGCCGTGGCCTACGCCAGTGACATGGTGGCGTCGGTGGCGATGGCGGAGCAGCTCTGCGCCTTCCTGCGCGGCGTGGAGCTGTGGAACGCGCGCCGCCACGCGCTGGCGATGTTCGGTGAGGCGTTTGCGATGGACCCGGCGCTGGCGCACACGGTGTTTGTGGCGTTCCTGGACGCGCTGTCGGCGGGGGGCGCGCCATACCTGATGGATCGGGTGCGGGGTCGCACGATCGGGATGCGCGAGGTGCGGTTCGCGCCGCTGTCTGCGTTCGTTCAGGTGGTGATGCCTGCTGCAGCGGTGGCCGACCTGAGCCGGCACGGCGCGCAGTGGACGCCGGGGCGCGTGGTGCGTGTGGTCGAGCGCCTGTGGGTCGAGGCCGCCGGGTTGCTGGAGCGGTGCGGCGTGAACATTCCGGTCGGTGCGGTCGACGGCGACCGACTCAAGCTCGAGCCCTTCGCGCTGTTGACCGGCCCGGATGGACGACTGGCCGTGCAGTGCGCGCTGGCGGCCTCCGAGTCGATGCTGTCCATCGGCGAGCGAGACGCCTCGGCGCGTCTGGCCAGCCTGGTGCGACGGACGTTGATGCAGCTGACCGGGCCGACCGGGTATCTGGAGTGGGCGCGGGAGGTGGAGCGGCGCGGCTGCGCGAGCGTGACGCCCCGCTGAGCCGTCGTGCACGGGAGGCTTGAATGGGGGCGACGACGCAGGTATAGGCTTGGGGGTCGGATCAGGCCAGGCACGCATCGGGAAGGTGAGATGGGACAGGACCGCAGCGCGTTGACGGAGCCGGAGCTTGCGGCCCGGCTCACGACCATTCCAGGATGGCGACGGGTGGGCGCAACCATCTGTAGAGAATGGGTTTTTGTTGATTTTCAGGAGGCGTTCGGCTTCCTGACGCGGGTCGCGCTGCTGGCCGAGAAGGCCGATCATCATCCCGAGATCCGGAACGTGTGGAATCGGGTCGAGCTGGTGCTCTCGACCCACGACGTCGGGGGCTTGACGGCGCTCGACTTCGAGCTTGCACAGAAGATCAACAAGGTGGCGGTCTGAGACCGCTCGTGCGAGGTGCCCGGGAAGGGGCGATCGCCGGCTGCGCTCCCTCGCTCACCTGTTCGGTGGCGCAGGGACGGCGGCGGCAGGCGGCGCGTGGACGATGGGATTGACCCGCTCGATGTGTGACCATCAGGAGAAGACATGAATCGGCAGTATCGGCTGAGTGCGGTGGCGTGGATGCTCGCGGCGTTGGTGTCCTTCGGGGTCGGGGCGGGCTGGACGAGCCGGGCCTCGGCAGAGCCGCCCGGCGCCGAGCTCGTGCTCGGCATGTACGACCTGGAGACGCCGCTCAAGCGCGCGGTCATCGACGGGGACACGGTGCGCGTCAAGGGGCTGGACGCGACCCTGCGGCTGGTCGGCATCGACACCGAGGAGACGTTCAAGCACGAGGACGAGAAGACGGCGTTTGCGGCGGGCTGGAAGCAGTACATGACCGCCAGGGTGGCCAGCAGCCCCACGCCGATCAAGTTCGCGACGCCGCTCGGTGAAGCCGCGCGCGAGTGGGCAGAGATCTTCTTCCGCGACGTGACGAGCGTCCGTCTGGAGATCGACGAGCTGAACCGGCGGCGCGGCTACTACAACCGCTACCTGGCCTACATCCTCGTCGAGCGCAACGGGAAGTGGGTCAACTACAACATCGAGGCCGTTCGGGCCGGCATGAGCCCCTACTTCACGAAGTACGGCTACTCGCGCCGGTTCCACAAGGAGTTCACCGAGGCGCAGGCCGAGGCCCAGAAGAAGAAGCTCGGCATCTGGAAGAAGGGGGCCGAGTGCTATCCCGACTACGACAAGCGCCTGAAGTGGTGGCACGACCGGGCCGAGACGATCGAGCGCTTCAACAAGAAATATGGTGATGCACCCGACGTTTACGAGCTCGGTATCGACGCCGACTGGGACGCTTTGACCAAGGCCGAAGGCAAGGAGGTTACGGTGTTTGGCACCGTGGGCGACATCAAGTTCGGCGAGAGCCCGAGTCGGGTGTACATGAGCCACAAGAAGGGAATGGACTTCACGATCGTCAGCTTCAAGGCGGGGCTGCTCGAGCGGTTGGAGCTGGAGAAGCACGCCGGCGAGTACGTCTATGTGCGCGGCCGCGTGACGACCTACAAGGGCCGTCCCCAGTTCAAGCTCGACGACGGCCCGGTCAAGGTCTGGGTCGAATAGCCCCCCCTGGAGCTGGCCCCGAACGCGGCGCAGCGTCCTGACTCGCCGCCCCCAACCCCGTGAGGATCGATGCTCTCGAATCATCCCCTGCACAGAGAAGTGGAGGTCGCCCTTGCGGCGGCCCGTGAAGCCGTAGATGCGATCATGGCGATCCACGACGCGGTGGGCGAGCACCGCACCGAGCTCGGCGTGGTCGAGAAGGCGAACAACCTCTGGCCGGTGACGGCGGCCGACCGCGCGGCGAACGCCATCATCGTTCGCCACGTGCGCGCCGCCTTCCCCGAGGACGGCGTGCTGGCCGAGGAGAGCGCTGATGACGGAGGGCGCCTGGTGGCGTCGCGGTTCTGGTGCATCGATCCGGTGGACGGGACCAAGGAGTTCATCGCGCGCAACGGCGAGTTCTCGGTGATGATCGGCCTGGTGGACCGGTCGACGGGGCGGCCGCTGCTCGGGGTCGTCGTGGAGCCGGTGAATGATCTGGTGATGGTGGCCGTGCTCGGCGGCGGCGCGTGGCGGGTGCACCGGGATGGGCGCGAGGAGGCGCTGCGGGTGTCGGACCGGTCGGAGGCGTCGCGGGTGCGGATCATCGTCTCGCGCTCGCACCCGGACCCGCAGACGCAGACGGTGGTCAAGCTGATGGAGCCGGAGAGCCTGACCCCGTGTGGGTCGGTGGGGGTCAAGATCGGCCGCATCGTGCAGGATCGGGCAGACGTGTACCTGAACTTCTCCGGGTACACGCGGTTCTGGGACACGTGCGCGCCGGACATCATCCTGCACGAGGCGGGCGGGCGGTTGACCACGCTCGAAGGCGCGGTGCTCGACTACAGCGCCGCATCGACGGTGAACGAGGTCCCGTACGTCGCCAGCAACGGCGCCTGCCACGCTCTGTTGGTGGAGCACTCCCGCGAGGCCCAGGCCCGCTACGAGGCGCGACGATGAGCGACGGCACAGGTGGGCCGGTGGACCCGAAGGGCCGCACCGAGCCGGGGTATGAGCGGCACATCTTCGTGTGCGTGAACCAGCGCCCGGCGGGCAACGTGCGGGGGTGTTGCCATCGGCAGGGGGGCCCGGAGATCCGGGAGCGGTTCGTGAAGGAGCTTCGTGTCCGTGGGCTCGGGGCGCGGATGCGGGCGAACAACGCCGGCTGCCTCGACTTCTGTGAGTTCGGGCCCACCGTCGTGATCTATCCGGACGGGGTGTGGTATCGGATCGAGGACGTGGAGCGGGACGTGGTGGAGATCGTCGAGCGGCACCTGATCGGGGGCGAGGTCGTCGAGCGCTGCCTGCTGCGGATGGGGGCGGGCGGCTGAGGCGCTCGGCCCGTTCTATCGCTTGCTTGCGTACCGCAGGCCGAGGAAGGCCAGGACCAGCGCGCCCACAAAGCCGACCATCCCGAACATGGTGACGCGCGACCAGGGGCTGTCGTCCACGCTCGCCTTCGCCTCAGCGAGCTTCGCCTCCTTGCCGGCCTCGATCTCCTTGAGCTTGTCGAGGTGGAACTGGTTCTCCTGCTCCACGCTGCGTTCGAGGCCTTTGATGATGTTGGCGGCGTTGGGGCCGCTGGCGCCGAGGCGGGCCTTGTCGAGCTTGGACTCGAGGAGGTTGATCGCCGGGTCGTGGCGCTGGCCCTCGGCGGTGAGGCCGTCGGTGTACTCCTTGTCGATCGTCTGACGGAGGGCCGCGAAGGCGGGGGAGTCTTCGGCGAGGGGTCGGGTGGCGTAGCCGCCGCCGGCCGCGGCGAGTCCGACCACCACGGCGATGACGATGGCGAGCCCGTAGCGCGTGGCCTCACCCTTCTCGGGGTCCTCGGTGACGACGACGGTGAAGGGATGGCGGATGCTTGCGTCGGGCGAGGGCAGGGGGATGTGCGGTCGCCGGGCGTTGTCGTGGTCGGTGCCAGTGATCATGTGACGCAGGGGCAGCTCGCCGCCGAGCGGCGCCACGATGGGGCCTTCGCGCGGGGGGATGCTGTCCTGGAAGCCGGCGGCGTGGCGGTCGGAGTCGGAGGCCGGGGTGGCGCCTCTGGCGACTTGCTGACCGCTGTCGCGGCCTGTGGGGGCGCCGGGACCGTAGCGTTTGGCCGAGGTGCTGTCGGGGCCGACCATCCTGGCGCTGGCGAGGTTGATCAGGCCACTCTGGGCGCCGATGCGGCGAGCCTCGACGTAATCGGAGTCCATACCGTCGGTGACGAGGCCGCTGCGGGCCTCGAGGGGCTGGGCGGGCTCGGCGTCGGCGCGCTGGGCGACGGCCTCAAACGACAGCCCCGCCCGGACGTTGCCGAACGAGGAGTCGGGGTCCTGCTGGGCGAAGGCGTCGAGCGGGACACCGAGCGCGAGCCCGCCCGAAAGCACGGCTGTCTGGTGGCCGTTGGCGACGAGCTCGATGCCTCCGGCGGTGACGATGGCGAGGGCGCCGTCGTCCGGGGCGACGTCCATGGCCAGGATGGGCTCGGCGCTGACGTAGCAATCGACGAGGACCTGGGTGTTGAGATCCCAGACGGCCAGGAACTTGTCGAAGGAGCAGGAGTACAGGACGTCTTCGGTGGCACCGAAGCGGAGGGAGTAGATCGAGTCGTCGTGGAACATCGGCTCGCCGACCGGGGCCGCGCTCTCGATGTCCCAGAGGCGGATCGCGCCGTCGAAGCCGCCGGTGGCCAGGATGTAGCCCTGTGGGCTGAACCGGATCGCGCCGATCTCGCCTTGATGGGCCTGGAAGTATGCGATGCGCTCGGCGGTCGCCAGATCCCAGACGGCGACGTTGCCGATGGTGTCCGACACGGCGAGCAGGGCGTCATCGGCGCTGAAGGCGATGTCGCGCAGGTGGGCGCCGTCGAGCTCGACGTGGAAGACGGAGGTGAGGGTGGCCATGTCCCACAGGACGACGGTGCCGGCGTCGTCGGCGCTGGCGAGGAGGTCGCCGGCGTGGGCGAACGCCACGGCGTGCACGCCGACCTCGTGGCCGAACAGCTCTTCGCCCTCGCGCATGAGCTGGGCGGTGCGGCCGAGGTCGAGCAGCCACACGCTGACGCCGGCGGCGACGGCGGCGATCGTCCCGGTGGGCGAGACGTCGACGTCTCGGACCGGGAGGATGCCCTCCTGGCTGCGCGCGGCGGCGCCGAGCAGGGTCTGGCCGGTGAGCTCGGTGGCGTGGCCGGTGCCGATGAGGCTGAGGGAGTGGCAGTTCTGGCGCGTCTCCAGGTCCCACAGGTCGACGTGGCTCTCGGCACCGTAGAGGCCGGTCAGCAGGACCGGGAAGAGCGGATGGAACCGTGCGGCGACGTTGGCCTGCTGCTTGTCGGCCAGGAGGGCAGACAGGTGCAGCCTGGAGTGGTCCAGCATGGTCTGGACGGACGTCGGGTCGAGGTCCTGGCTACGGAGCGAGCGTGAGGAGTGCATTGCAGCGGTGTCGTTCATCGCCGTTCCACGCGGGAGAGGGGCTGGCGACATGATAGCGCGATGGCGGTCGGATTGAAATGTGGCCCTGGGCCGCAGGCTAAAAGGCATGGGCGGTGTATAACGCCACCCGCCCCAAGTCACGTGAAAAGTTAGATCCAAACCCTGCGCAGCGCGTTCCGGAGCCTGTTGAACGTCACGAGCCGCGACCAGTTCGGCCGCGTCGCCACCGGAGCCAGGCCATGCAGCGAAGACACCTCCTCCTCCCTACTCTCTTGATGCTGACGCCGCTGTGGGGCTGTGGTGAGGCTACGACGCCGGGGGCCGTGGATGGCCCTTCGCCACCGTTGGCCGAGCTGGCTGAGCCGATCGCGCCCGTCGCGTTCGGGCAGGTGGAGTCGATCTCAGGGAGCGGCGCGCTGGAGATGTGTCGTGGCGGGTGTGAGTCGATCCGCTCGGGCGCATCGGTCTCGGTGGGGGCGGGGCTGGCGACCGATGCGGTGGCGCGCGTGGCGCTGCGCCTGGAGGACGGCTCGCGGCTGTGGGTGGACGCGCAGACGCGGATGCAGGTGGTTGCTCCGTCGGTGGTTCGGCTCGAGGCGGGGAGGATGCTCGTCGAGACGAAGACCCATGTGCGTGTGGAGACGCCCGCGGGCGAGGTCGAAGTGGCGGCCGGGGCGGTATCTGTGCGCTCGGAGGCGGCCGAGGGGAGCGCGCCGGCGCGCACGCGGATCAGCGTCCTGTCCGGAGACGCCTCGCTGCGGGGCGCGCGCGAGGTGACGCCGCTCGCGGCAGGCGAGTCGGCGATGGTGGAGGGGGGCGAGGTGAAGGTGCACCCGAGCGCCTCGCTGGCCTACCAGACCGCCTGGGCGCGGGACATGCGGGTCGAAGCGGAGATCGACGAGGGTCAGGACGCGGCGCCCCGCGGTGTGGGCAACATCTATGGGAAGGATCCGCGCACGAAGCAGGAGCTGCCGGAGGCGCTGTCGATCAAGCGCCTGTCGGTGCACGCCACCATCCACGAGCGGGTCGCCCGCACCGAGATTGAGCAGGTGATCACGAACACGACGCGCCAGACGCTGGAGGGCTATTACACGTTCCCGCTCCCGCCGGACGCGTCCATCGTGCGTTTCGCGATGGAGATCAACGGTCAGCTCATGGAGGGCGAGATCGTCGAGCGTGGGCGCGCGGTGCAGATCTTCGATCAGATCGTGGCGGACTACATCCGGCCCAGAGACCCCGCGCTGTTGGAGTGGAAGGGCGGAAACACCTTCCAGATCAGGATCTTCCCGATGTTCGGGGGGAAGGATGCGCGGGTGATCCTGTGGTATACGCAGGCGTTGGCGGCCGACGGCGTGGAGTCTCGGTACGTCTATCCGCTCCCGCGCACGGGGAAGGTGGCCATCGACGCGTTCGCGTTCTCGGCCGACGTCGAGGCGGACCAGCCGCTGCGCTCGGTGGGCACGCCCATGTATGCCAGCTCGGTGGAGCAGGGCACGGGGAGCGCGTCGAACACGGCGACGGTGCGGTTCGACAAGGAGCACTTCTCGCCGCGGCAGGACCTGGTGATGGAGTGGGAGGTGCCGCAGTTCACGCGGGCCACCCCGTTTGTGGGCGCGGGGCTGGAGGCGGGTGAGTCGCCGTTTTTCATGCTGGTGTTGCAGCCGAACATCCAGGGCAAGATCGACGAGGCCCCGAGGGGCGGGCGTCCGCACGTGTTTGTGATGGACACGTCGTCGGGGGTGGCCGAAGGCGACCTGAAGGCCGAGGTGGCGGCGATCACCGCCTACATGGCCGACCTCGGGCCCGACGACACGTTCACGGTGCTCGCAGCCGATCAGGGGCTGCGTCCGTTCGACAGGGCGCTGCGTCCGGCGACGTCGGAGTCGGTCCAGGAGGCGATCGCGTTCATGGAGGGGCAGCGTCCGGCAGGGGCGTCGTGGCTGGAGGGGATGTTTGTGGAGGCGGGCAAGCTGCTGGGCGGGGTGGGGAGCGCGCGTCCGGTGATCGTGTACGTGGGTGATGGGCGGGCGACCATCGGCGAGACGCGCCATGAACAGCTCGTGGACGCGATCGATGGAGCCGTTGGGGCGACCCACCCCGAGATCGACGCGATCGGGATCGGCAGCGACGTGAACGTGGCGCTGCTCGAGCGGCTGACCCGCCGGTTCGGCGGGTCGCTGGATGTGATCAACCGCGGCGAGGACGTGCCTCGGCGAGTGGCGGGCATGGCGCAGTCGAGTCAGCGTCCGTCGCTGCGGCAGGCGACGCTGAACTTCAGCAGCGACAACGTGGAGCTGGTGTACCCGACGCAGCTTCCGACGGTGCGGCAGGGCGAGGAGGTGGTGGTGGTGGGCCGGTTCAAAGGGACCGTGGACGGCCAGGTCACGTTGACCGGGCTGGTGGGCGACGAGCCCTACGCGCAGCCGTTCCGCGTGGCGTTGACGGCGCAGGCGGCGAGGCAGGGCAGCTTCGTCCCTCGGATCTGGGCGCAGCGGCACATCGAGCATCTGTCGCTGTACGGCGGGGCGGAGGCGCGAGACGAGATCGTGCGGGTGAGCCAGCGCCACACCGTGATGAGCCGGTTTACGTCGTTCCTGGTGCTGGAGAGCGAGCGCATGTATCAGCAGTACAAGATCGATCGGCAGCAGAACCAGGCCTACAAGTCACTGGAGTCTGCCCAGGCGCGCGGCGACGCCGCGGGCGCTGACAAGCCGACCGACGTCGCCGAGGAGGAGGTTCCCTCGGACGAAGCTGCCCGCGACTTCGGGGACAAGGAGCCGAGGAACGCCGCGGCTCCGAGTCGCGAGGTCATCGACAGCCTGTTCAAGGAGGGAGATGCCGAAGCGCCGACGCCGACCGAGCCGAGCTCGGCGACAGAGTGGGCGAACGCCGACGACGGCGACGACACCGGGGGAGACACCCTCGATCGGGGGCGTGTGACCGGCGGACTCGGCAGCCGTGGTCGCGACTCCGGTGCGGAGCTGGACAGCGCCGGGGTGGGGCAGGGCGGTGGCGGCAAGAACCGGGGCGACGGCGGCCTCCTGCCCATGGCCAAGGACGAGAAGCCCGAGGCCACGAAGGTGGTCGGCGGCTCGGTCGCCGGCCCGAAGCGGGACGCGAGCGACCGGGAGGCAGCGGGTGGCGGGGAGTCCCGCAAGGCCGGCAAGGACGTGCTCGTCGACGATAAGGCGAACCTGACCCCGAAGACGGGGGGCGAGGGCAGCTTCGACGGTGTGCCGCCCAGGATGCCCGACCACTCACTGAAGGAGCGGCCGAAGGCCGAGCCAGGGCCGCGGCCTGACCCGAGCTCGCCTCGCAAGCCCTCGGCGCAAGACGGCAAGAAGCAGGACACCTTCGTGGCGCCGCGCGGCCCCCGGGCCTCGATCCGCAGCCTCGCAGCCCAGCCCTCCGGCGACGACTCGCCCGCGTTGGCGGGCCTGCTGAGGCAGATCGCCGACGAGCCGCTGCGGCGCGACCACCGCCGTCGGCTGGTGCGCTATCACCTCGTGCGTGGCGACGCAGCCTCGGCAGCTGAGGCGGCGCGCGGGTGGGTGGAGCAGGACGGTGCTCACGCCGAGGCGCACTGGCGGTACGCCGATCTGTTGGCGCGCACCGGCGAGCTGGAGCGGGCGGAGGAGGAGTTCGGGGCGGCCATCGAGCTTGCGCCGCAGGACAAGACGGCCATGGCGCGTTGGGCGCGCCACCTGGCGCTGCGCGACGAGGTGGCCCTGTCGGCGGCCGTGCATCAGGCCTTGTTCGCCACGACCGGGTCTGCGGATGACATGCTTGACCTGGTGTTGGCGTTGGCGCGGGTTGACGTCAAGCAAGCGCGCGACGTCCTGGCGGCCGGTCGCGCCCGATTCAGCCGCAGCCTCGACAGGGGCCAGCAGCGCCGCGCCGACGACCTCGCGGCGCTCATCGACGCGGGCGGGATGGCGCCGGGCGAGCTGCGCCCTTCGGGCAAGCTCGACCTGGGCGGGGCGGGTTCGGTGGTGCTGAGCTGGGAAGGGACGGCGGATCTCGACATCTCGGTGGTGCTGCCCAACGGGGAGCGCATCAGCCCGGACATGCCCATGTCGATCGTGGGCGACGGCAAGCGTGGGTATATGGCCGCCGAGAGCGCGCGCGGCCACGTCCAGGGCAGCAACGCCCGGACCCCGCTGGAGGCGGTGGTGATGCCGTGGGCGCCGCCGGGCCAGTACCGGATCGAGGTCATTCGCCGCAGCGCGGTCGATCAGGCGGTGGAGGCGTGGGTGACGGTGCGCTTCCTCGGCACCTCGCGCACCTTCCGGGCGACCGTTCCGCCCGGCGACCGCGATGTGCGCGTGGCGGATGTGCAGGTGGTGGCGTACTGACCGCGCCCGCGCGCTACGCCGAGGCGATGTCGGCCCACTGCACCTGGAGGACCTCGTCGAGGGCCGCCGGGGCCAGGGCGACGAGCATCCCGCGTCGGCCGCCGTTGAGGTAGATCGTCGCCAGGTCGGCGATCGTGCGCTGGGCCAGGATGGGCATGGCGCGGCGCAGGCCGAAGGGGGAGGTGCCGCCGACCTGGTAGCCGGAGTGCCGGTCGGCGACGCGGGCCTCGCAGGGCTGGACGCTCTTGACGCCGAGGACGCGGGCGACCTCGCGCGCGGAGACCTCCAGGTCGCCGTGCATGAGCACGACGAAGGGGCTCTGGCTGTCGTCCTCAAAGATGAGGGTCTTGATGACCGTGTGCTCGTCCACGCCGAGCTCGCGGGACGACACGCGGGTGCCTCCGCGCGGCTCGTAGCGGTACTCGTGCACCTCGAACGTGACGTGGTGGTCACGCAGGACGCGTATGGCGTTGGTGACCGGGGTCTTGCGGGCCATCGGCTCTCTCGTGGGCGACGGCGTCGTGGCGACGCCGGTGGGTGGTCGTCGGGTGGAGGCGGCGCAGCGCCGCCGCCGTGGGCCGTGCGCGCGCGGGCCAGGGCCGGCCTTGACGGTTGGGGCGCGTCGTGCCAAGAGTCGAGCGCAGGGCTTTGCGGCGTGGAGCCGTGGGCCGGCCGGGATGAAGCTCCAGCCGCGTCGAGGGGATTGTGCAAGAGAGCGTCGAACGATTCCAGTCCGAGTTGCAGCGGATTCGCATGGCGGGGATGGGGTCGTCCGGTCCCACCTGCGCCGAGGTGGCGCTCCTGCTCGCGGAGCTCGTGGAGACGGCGCTCAGCCGTGCGATGAGCGGCAGCCCTAGCCAGGTGCGGGAGGCGTGCCGGCAGGTGGCGCAGGTCCGGCCGTCGATGGGGGAGATGATCAGACTGGGCAACGACGCGGGTCTCTGTCTGACAGATCCCGGCGGGCTCGCCGGGCTCGCGACGTGGTGTCGGGGCTACGCCGACCGGCGAGAGGCGATGGAGGCGCGGATGGTCGGTCACCTCATGGCGGCCGTCTCGGTGCCGGTCCAGGCGGCTACACTGTCCAAAAGTTCAGCCGTGCGGTCGGCGCTCGTTGCGCTGCACGCAGCCGGGCGGCTCAAGGGGGCGTGGTGCGCGGTCAGCGATCCGAGCGGCGAGGGTCGCGTCCTGGCCCGCGGGCTCGTCCAGCAGGGGGTGACCGTGCATCTGCTGCCGGATGCGGCGATGGAGACGGCCGTGCGCGAGGCGGACCTCGTCTTGTGTGGCGCGGACGCGCTGCAGGGGCTCGGCGTGGTCAACCGGGTGGGCACGGGCCTGCTGGCGCTGGCTGCGCTGCAACACTCGCGGCCTGTGCACGTGCTGAGCACGAGCCTCAAGCTGCTGCCGCCGAGCTTGCAGCGTCTGTTCGCGTTCGACGGCGGCGGCGCGGACGAGCTGCTCGGGGCCGGGCAGGCGCGCAAGATGATCGATGTGGGCGGCGACGGCGGGGTGTTCGATGTGTTGAACCCGTATCGGGAGCGCGTCGTCTACGACCTCATCACGAGCGTGTTCACCGAGCAGGGCGAGGTGGCAACCTCGGCGTTGCCCGAGCTCGCCCGCGCGGTGCCTGTGGCGACCGGTCTCGGGTTCTGAGCGCGGTCGCGTTGACGACGGTGGTTGAATGTGGTCCGCTGCTTTGCTAAGAAGGCACGTGGATGCGTGTGTCGACCGTCAGCCATTGCAGCGTGCGGTGGGTAGCGCGGAGGGGGATGGGCGTCGCCTCGGGCGTGGAGGGGCTCAGGCAGCCGGCCATGGTCGGCGGACCTTGCTCCTGCGGTGAGCTGCGGTGGTCCGGACGAGGGTGTGGCCAGGGGCCACGCGGTGGATGTTTGCCGATGAGGTCAGCCAGGTGGGCGGCGCACGATGGTGTCGTGTGAATGAATGGCGCCGCCGCCGGGTTCTGTGAGTCACTGTTGTTGATGAAGTGCCTGGGGCGCTGCAAGGTCGAGCCGCCCGGGGCCGCGTGTGTGTCCGTCGTGGTTCCCGCGCGAGGCGTCCGTGGCTGACAGGCGTCGTCACAAGGAAAGCTGCACGGGCAGGGTGCACACCTGGCCCAGGGGCGTTCGAAGGTTCAGCGCTCCACACCCGTAGCCGTTGAGGGTTGTTGCCGTGCTTTGTTATCGTTGTGGAAGCAATGTCCCAGACCGTGCGATGACGTGCGAGAACTGCGGCGCCGAGCTCGGCTCCGCCACGCGCGCGATGCGGATCCCGAAGGGCTCCCTCAAGGCGCTGCGCAAGCGTCGCAAGAAGAAGGACGGCCCCCGCGAGGGCGTCGGCTACGGCGTGGGCGACGTGGTCGCCGGTCGGTACGAGCTCCGCGCGGTCGTCGGGGAAGGTCCGTTCGGCGAGGTCTACGACACCTTCGATCGGGAGCTCGAGGCGGAGGTGGCGGTCAAGGTGCTGCGCGCCGAGCTGACGGGTGAGGAGGCGGACCGGACGCGCTTCGACGAGGCGGTGCGGCGCTCTCGTCGCCTCTCGCAGCAGAACATCGTGCGTCTGCACGACAGCGGGGTGGATCAGGATCACTGCTTTGTGGCGATGCAGCGGCTGACGGGCCTGAATCTGGCCAAGCTGCTCAAGCTTCGTGGCGACGATCAGGGCCCCTACAGCCTCGATGAGCTGGACACGTTGATGCCGGGCATCGTCGGCGCGCTTCAGCACGTGCACCGGACCTCGTTCCACGGCGACCTGAAGCCGGAGAACATCGTGGTGCAGCCGGATCGGCTCCGCATCACGGACTTCTACATCCGCGACGCGGTCGAGCACGAGGCGTTCTGCAGCGCGAACGAGGGCAGCCTCTACATGGCGCCGGAGCTTCTTGAGGACGAGCACGCGGGCGATCCGCGCAGCGACATCTACAGCCTGGGCGTGATCGTGTCGGAGCTGTTGAGCGGTCGGCGGTTCGTGGAGCGCGTCGAGCTGCCCTGCGCGTACAATCCGTCGCTTCCGGCGGGGGTGGACGACATCATCCTCAAGGCGACGGCGGTGGAGCCGGCGTCGCGCTATGCAAACGTGGAGCTGCTGGCGGAGGCGTTGACGTCGCTCCGCATGGTCGCCTCACTCGGCGCGGGGCTTACCACGGACGTGATCGCGATCTCGCCCGCGCCACCTGAGCCCGTCTCCGAAGATGAGATCATGGAGGTGGACGACGCGCAGGTCGAGGTGGTCGATGACGTCGACGTCAACGCCCTCATCGATCCGCTCGACATCCCCACAGACTTCAACATCGCCGAGGGCCCTCGCCCGCTGGCGGCGCTCCGCGCGGCCCGCAGCGACGAGTTCGTGCTTGACGGTGACGAGCTCGAGATCGTCGAGGAGGTGCAGGTCCGCGAGGTGGGCATCCTGGCCACCGACGCCGACGCGCCCGAGTCCGACGAGAAGACGGTCAACACGCCGCTCGCCGACATCATCGCGACCACGGAGCTGCCACGCGACGACGTCGAGGAGCTCGACGTCGAGCCCGACGCCGCGTCGATGGACGAGGTGGTGGAGGAGGAGGCAGCGGTCGAGGCGGCCCCGGAGCCTGTCGTGGCGGCGCCGCTCTCCTTTGTGGAGGCAGCCGTGGCGGCCTCGGCGCCGCCGACCGACCCCGCCGCGCCGGCGGAGGTGCCGGAGCCCGAGGCGGCGCCGACGCCCGACGTGGCGGGTAGCCCATCCGCTGGCGCGAAGAAGAAGCGGCCCGCCCGGTCCCAGGCCGACGACGCCGTGGCCGGGATCTTCGACACGGGCTCGAAGCCCGGGGCCGCCAGGAAGGATGCTCGCCGCAAGAAGGCCTCCTTCATGCGGCCCGTCGAGGCCCGCAAGCCCTCCGACGAGCCCAACGTGGCCGCGGCGACCCGCGCCGCGGGCAAGAACCTCGAGACCGAGCGCGTCCGCACGCTGCCGAAGACCACGGAGCGCGGCCAGGCCGTGCGCACCACCCGCAACACGGCGCTGATCGCTGTCGTGGCGATCTTTGCGGTGGTCGTCGTGGTGGTGATCGCGGTCGCGATGAAGGGGCCGGGCGGCAAGCCCGGGCCGCGCGAGGTCGCGAACTTCGGCCAGCTCGGCGCGAACAACGGCGAGGCGAAGGGCGAGGTGGTGGCACCGGTCAAGGATGAGCCGCCGGTGGCTGGGACCGACACCCCCGACGCCAGCGCCGAGCCCGACGCCGCCGTCGCGTCTGCCGACACCGGCGATACCGGAGCCCTCGCGACCGCCGAGCCCGACACAGACGGCGTGGCCAGCGCCGACGCCGCGCTGACGCCTTCGCTGGCGGACGCCGCCGTCGCCGCGCGCGAGGACGCTCCGCCGACCGAGGAGCCCCCGGCCGCCGAGCCCAAGACCCTCACCCCTGCTCCGAAGGAGGACGTGGTCGCGGTCAAGTCGGCCGACTCCAAGGTCGATCCGAAGACCGATCCCAAGGTCGATCCGAAGACCGATCCCAAGGTCGACCCCAAGGCCAACGCCAAGGTCGATCCGAAGGTCGATCCGAAGAAGGACCCGAAGGAGGTCGTGGCCAACAAGGAGACCCCTCCGAAGGAGGTGGATCCCAAGGTCGATGTGGCGGCCCCGGTCAAGAAGGGAGATCCCAGTTGCCCCGGTGGCATGTCCACGATCAAGCACAAATCGGGCAAGTTCGAGCCGTACTGCATCGATCGCTACGAGTATCCGGGCGGGGGCGCCCGGCCAGCGACCAACGTGTCCTGGTACGCGGCGGAGTCTGCGTGCAAGAGCCAGGGCAAGCGTCTGTGCCAGATCCAGGAGTGGCAGCGCGCCTGCGGCGCCAAGTACCCCTGGGGTGCGACCTGGAACCCGAACAAGTGCGTCACCGAGGACGCTGACGAACTCGAGCGCTCCGTCCAGGCGGCGGGCTCGATGAAGACCTGCCGCAACGGCTGGGGACTCTACGACATGGTCGGCAACGTCGCGGAGTGGGTTCAGGAGCAGCGCGTCGTCGGCGGCGATGCGACCGGCGGCGAGAAGACCGCGTCGTGTTACTACGCGACGAACAAGTCGCCGGGCTCGGGCTCGGGGCTGGTCGGCTTCCGGTGCTGCGCGGACGCGAGCTTCGAGTAGCTCCACCGCGCCGGCAGATCGCTGCGGCCACCGGGGAGCTCTCCCCTGGGTGCCACGAGCGGCCTGGGCCGCGCCGCGTCGTCAGATCCCGTTCTGGATGCTCACCTCGAGGCCCAACGTCAGCAGCCCGGATGGAAACTCAAGGAACTGGACGTAGCCGAGCTTCACGCCCGCGATGACTGGCGAGAGGTTCCACCGGGCTTCCAGTCCTCCGCCGAGCGCGTCGAAGTTCAGGTCCGTGCCGGTGTATGCGATGAGCGCGTTCGATATCACGCCAAAGCGATCGTATTCCAGACTGGCTCGGAACCTGAAGTTCCGCCAGGGGTAGATGAACAGCGGGCTCAAGCGGAGGTTGTACAGCTGCATCCCTCGCCCGACGGGTGGCGGGTCCTGGAAGGTCAGGAAGTACACCGTCCCGATCGCGCCCTCGATGCCGAAGTTGCGGTAGAGCAGCGACTGGTTGTACTCGAGCGCCAGCCCGGTGCTCGTCACATCGGACATCTCGCCTGTGAACCACTGGACGCCCGTCGTGAGGCCGATGCCAGCCTGGGGGCGGTCGAAGGAGGTCTGGGCGCTCGCGGTCTCGGGGCTCGCGGCCGAGACCAGCAGCGCGACCGCCCCTGCGCCGAGCCACCGTCGAAGCTCCTTGCGCCTCGCCGCCCACAGGCCGAGGCCGGCGAGCAGGAGGAACGGAGCCAGCGGCAGAGACGGTGGGGCCTCAGCGGGCGGCACTGCGCAGCCCAGCGTGCTGCTGTCACGGCAGCGACCGAAGTCGAGGTCGCAGGACTGCCCGCCGGAGCAGTCGTTGTCGGTGGCGCAAGATCGGGGCAGGCAGCGGCCGTACTCCTTGTCGCAGATGTTGGCTGCCGTGCAGTCCTCGGCGACCCGGCACTCGCGCTGGGCGATCACCACGTTGTAGGTCAGCGTGGCGAGGCAGGGGGTGCGCAGGCACGTGGCGCTGAGCTGAACGCCGACCCCGGTGCCGAGCAGCGCCTCGTCGACGCGGCCAACGCGGCGCGCGCCGCGATCGAGCTGGATCCGTTCGCGGAGGAAGCCGGGCGGCTTCATGGCCGTCGGGGTGCCATCGGTGGTGCCGGTGTCGTCTGCGGTGGCGTCGGTGGCGGCTGCGTCGTCGGAGGCGTCGACGGTCGCGGTCCCACCGCCGTCGGAGGCGGTGCCGGCGTCGTCGGGGGCGTCGGGCGTGAGGGTGGTGGTGGACAGCTCGATGTCGAGGGGAGCGTCGGGGGCGGCGACCACCACGTAATCGACGGTCAGACGCGCGGAGTAGGGCGCCAGGGTGCGATCTTCAAACACGTCGCCGGCCTTGCCCACGATGTCGACCGAGCGGATGATGGAGTAGTCCTGATTGACGCAGGTGAACCCCGCCGTCACCATCGCGATGGCGGCGATGGTGAGCATCCTGGCCCAGACGGGTGCGTCGTTCAGTCCGCTTCGCATCGGTCGATGGCCTCGCCAATGGCCGCGATCACGTCCGACGCCACGAGCGAGCGCATGCCGCTCCGCTCCGCCGCGATGTCGCCCGCCAGCCCATGACAGTATACCCCGACCCTCGCCGAGTCCCACGCGCTGAGGCCCTGGGCGATGAAGCTGGCGATGATGCCGGTCAGGACGTCCCCCATGCCGGCCGTGGCCATGCCGGGGTTGCCGGTGCTGTTGACCGCCACAAGGCCCGCCGGGTGCGCGATCACTGTCGCGGCGCCCTTGAGCACGACCACGCACCCCGACGCTGCGGCCAGCGCAAGGGCGTGGGGGATCGGCGCCGAAGACGCCTCCAGCGCCGTGGTCTGGGCCAGCCGGCCGAACTCGCCCGGATGCGGTGTGAGCACGATGGGGCAGCGGCCAGACAGCGTGGCCAGCGCGCTGATCGGAGATGGCTTGGCCGCGACGAGGTTCAGGGCGTCGGCGTCCAGCACGCACGGGACCGTGGCGCGCTCCAGCAGGCGCTCCAGCACGCTGCGGGCCGCCGGTCCGGTGCCGAGGCCCGGTCCGAGCGCGAGCACGGTCTTGTGGGTCAGCACGGCCTCGGGCTCCGGCACGGCCTGCCCGTCAGCATCGAAGACCACCTCGGTCATCAGCTCGGGTTGGAGCGCGGTGACCACGGGCGCCACCTCCCGTGCGCCGGCCGTCGTGACGAGTCCAGCCCCGGTGCGCAGGGCGGCCATGCCGCTCATGGCCAGCGCCCCACCCTTGCCAGCGGCGCCGCCGACCACCAACACATGCCCGAAGGTGCCCTTGTGGGCGTTCAGCGGCCGTTCGGGCAGCAGAAGCCTCGCCGTCTCGGCGTCCAGGAGCTGCGCCGCGATCCCCGTGATGCCGTAGACACCCAGCGGGATGCCGATGTCCACCACCTCCAGCCGGCCGGCCAGCGCGCGGCCGGGGTAGAGCACGTGGCCAAACTTCGGCAGCGCGAAGGTCGCGGTCGCCGTGGCCTCGACCGCCGCCCCCAGGCGCCTGCCTGTGTCGGAGCAGACGCCGCTCGGGATGTCGAGCGCCAGCACGAGGGCACCCGATGCGTTGATGTGGTCGATGGTCTCCAGGTACGGCGACCTCACCTCCTTGCTGAGGCCGGTGCCGAGCAGCCCGTCGACGATCACATCAAACCCGGGCAGCGCCTCGAGCAGCGCGTCGAGCTCCTCGCCCCCGGCCAGCGCGTCGCCGAGGCCGTGGAGGGTGCCCTCGCCCGGGGCCAGAGCCCCTGCCAGCACACGCTCGAGCAACGCCAGCTGGATCGCCGCATCACCGGCGTAGCGGTCGCGCACCCCGAGCAGCACCACGTCCACCGTGCAGCCGAGGTCAAGGAGCCGCCGGGCGACCACGAAGCCGTCTCCGCCGTTGTTGCCGCCGCCGGCCATCACGCCAAAGCGCAGGCGGCCCGGCTCCAGCTCGGCCTCCTCCAGGAGCGCCAGCAGCACCTCGGTCGCGCCGCGTCCCGCCGACTCCATCAGCGCGATGCCGGGCAGGCCGAGCTCCTCGATGGTGTAACGGTCACACTCACGCATCTGTCGAGCGTTCGCGATCAGCATCCTCGCACTCCCTGGTCGATCATGGGGGGAGCACCCCGATGGCACGCTCCATGGCGTCGGCGATCTCGTGGGCGCAGGTGTCGGTGATCTGGGTGTCGACGCCCTCGACCATCACGCGGGCCTTCTTCTGGGTGCCGGAGTAGCGCACCAGCACGCGGCCGGTGTCGCCGAGCCGGGCCTCCACGTCCGCGATGGCCTTCTGGACGCCCTCGAGCTCCTCGAGCGGCGGCGTCGCCCGGACGTTGATGTTGATGAGGCGCTGGGGGAGGGCCTCCATCACGCGGGTCAGCTCGCTGAGCGCGCGGTCGCGCTGCTTGAGCACGCTCAGGACCTGGAGCGCCGCCACCATGCCGTCTCCGGTCGAGGCGTGATCGAGGAAGATGATGTGGCCCGACTGCTCGCCGCCGAGCGCAAACCCGCCCTCGCGCATGCGTTCGACCACATAGCGGTCGCCGACCTGGGTGCGCTCGAGCTTGACGCCGCCACGCTTGAGCGCCAGCTCCAGGCCGAAGTTGCTCATGACCGTGGCCACCACCGTGTCGTGGGGCAGCTCGCCCTTGCGCTTGAGCTCCAGGCCGCACAGCGCCAGGATATGATCGCCGTCGACGAGTTGGCCCTTGTCGTCGATCAGGATGACCCGGTCGGCGTCGCCGTCCAGCGTGATGCCGAGGTCGGCGCCGGTCTCGAGCACCTTCGCCGCGGCGAAGTTGCTGTGCTGCGAGCCGCAGTTGAGGTTGATGTTGGTGCCGTTCGGCGAGTTGCCGAGCACGATCACCTCGGCCCCGAGCTCCTCCAGCACGGCGGGCGCGACGCGGTAGGCGGCGCCGTTGGCGCAGTCCACCACGATCTTCAGCCCGTCCAGGGTCAGATCCCGCGGGAAGGCGTTCTTGAGGAAGACGATGTAGCGGCCCTGGGCGTCGTCATACCGGCGCGCGCGTCCGATGTTCTCCGACCGCAGCGCCTGGCTCAGCCGGTCGTCGGCGCCCTCGCCGAGGATCAGGCTCTCCAGCTCCAGCTCCACGGCGTCGGGCAGCTTGAAGCCGTCTGCGGCGAAGATCTTGATGCCGTTGTCCATGAACGGGTTGTGGCTGGCCGAGATGACGATGCCCGCGTCGGCGCGCATGGAGTTGGTCAGGAACGCGATGCCGGGCGTGGGCAGCGGCCCGACGTACATCACGTCGGCGCCCATGCTGTTGATACCCGCCGCCAGTGCGGCCTCGAACATGTAGCCGCTCAGCCGGGTGTCCTTGCCGACGAGGATGCGGGTCCGCCGGTGGTCGTGGCGGAAGTGGTAGGCGACCGCCTGGCCGAGGCGCACGGCCATGGAGGGGGTCATCGGGTATTCGTTGGCGATCCCGCGGATGCCGTCGGTTCCAAATAGCCTTCTCATCGCAATCCTGGGGCGTTGGGTCTCGTTGAGCACGGAGGCCCACGATCGGGGGAGAGGTCCTGGCGCTTACTCGGGCGCAGGGGGAGCGGCGCGCCGAACCACGACGCGGACGGACTCAGGCGCGACCTTCACCAGGGTGATGTCGCGAGGCAGGCCCTCGACGAGCACCGGCCGGGTGAACTGCGCGCTGTCGCGCTCGCCCAGCGTGGGCGTCTCGACCTGCGCTACGATATCCGTCATCCGCATCTCGTTCAACAGGACTTCGGGCCCGCGGACCGTGATCGACACCACCTCGGGCGTCACCTCGACGAGCTCGTCGCCATCGGTGCGGGCCGCCACGGGCACGTCCTCGAAGGTGCGTTGGCCGACGATCGGTTCGATCTCGAAGGTCACGGCGACCAGCGCAGGTGAGAAGGTCACGTTGGAGCTGGCCATGTCCCGGATGGGCACGGTGGTCGTGAAGGTCAGGGTGCGCCCGGAGATGTCGACCGGGTCGGTCACGACCGCGGACAGCTCGCGGAGGTTGCGCTGGGGCCCCGACACCGTCACCTCGGCCGGATCGACGCGGCGCCCGGTCACCCGGAACCCCGCCGCGACGCTGCCCTGAGGCCGCGTCAGCACCTGCACCTGCTTCTTCTCCCGCACGTCCGTGTCGACGCGCATCGACGGGGGCTTGACGGCGGTGATGGTGACGCCCGGCGTGACCCGGAAGAGGTCTGGCGTGAACTCGAACGTGCCGTTGTCGATGCTCGACAGGTCCAGGTTCAGCGGCGGGATGCCCTCCTCTTCGAGGTGATTGAGCGCCGACCGCTTGCCGCGCACCGTCACCTTGATCTTGCCGATCACGTCGCTCAGGAGCACACGGTTGGGCGCGATCGTCGCCTTGACCGGCACCCAGATCGCCTGGACCTCCTCCCGGTCGCCGCGCAGGAACAGATGGAGCACCAGCGCCAGCAGCAGCGCGATGACCTTGAGGGCCAGGTTGTCGGTGAGCCACGCCTTCACGTGTCGTCGTCCTCCCTCTCCGTCACGGAGTCGTCGACGCGGCCCACGGTGCGGTGGCCGTTGCGCTCCGGTTTGCGCTGAAACCACCGGACCAGGAGGCCGCGACGCTGCTCCTGCGGCTTGGCGTAGCTGAAGATGCGGTGCAGAACCTCTCGCAGCGTGGTCGCGTCAAGGCCGCGCAGCAGCTCCTCCCGATAGACCACCGAGATGGTGCCGCTCTCCTCGCTCACCACGACGATCGCCGCGTCGGTGCGCTCCGACAGCCCGATCGCGGCCCGATGCCGCGTCCCCAGGGTCTTCTCCACGTTCGGGTTGTTCGTCAGCGGCAAGAAGCAGCCCGCCGCGACGATGCGATCGCCCTGCAACAACACCGCGCCGTCGTGCAGCGGATTCTGGTGGGTCGGCAAGAAGATCGAGAACAGCAGATCCTTGGACACCCGCGCATCGAGTCCCACCGCCGCCGAGCCAAACTCCGTCAGGTCGGCGTCCCGCTGGATCACCATCAGGGCGCCGATGCGCGCGTTCGCCATCATCGTGCTCGCCTTGACCACCTCCTCGATCACCTGCGTCTCGCTGCGCTCTTCAAATCGGGAGAAGATCGAGGTCTTGCCAAACTGAGATAGACCTCTGCGGATGTCGTCCTGGAAGATGACGACGATGATAAGGATGAAGCTCCCGATGAACTTATCCAGCAACCAGTGAAGCGTGGGAAGATTGAGGTACTCCTCCTTGGAGGCGAAGAAGAAGACGATGATGGCGATCAGGCCCATCAGCATCTGCACAGCCTTCGTGCCTTTGATGAGCAAGAGGATGCGATAGATGATGTAGTAGACGATCAGGATGTCCAGAGCCGTCCCGAGGACCTCGAACCAGCCCGCCTCGGTCAGGATTTCTCGGATGTTGTCAAACACGGCCCATCCAGCGTCAACCTGATTCGCCCATCCACCGCGGCGCGAGACCCTCCGCGCCGCCCCCTCCTGGAGCGGTCTCCTGACCCTTGCAGCCCTCGATCCGTCGCCCGCGGGCCGCCTTCATCTCGCCTCGCCATGACCTGCTCAGAAGCCGTTCGGAAAATATATGCCTTGTTTCCTCGTATCTTCTGCCCCCAGGTGTGTCTTCTGCTCGGTCATGGGCCTCTGGGCCCACTCCCTCCCATCAGACGCCATTTGGAGACAGAATCTACGTCGGATCCATCGGCATCTATTTTCCGAATGGCTTCTCACCTGGCGCAGACACCGCTCCCCAGCCCTTCCTCGCACACTCGCCGCTCCCTCATACCCCAGGTTCTACGCGTCTCGTATGGCCGTGGCAACCACGATCGCCTCTCGAGCCGCCCGCACGTCGTGAACGCGAAGGATGTGGGCACCGTGAAACATCGCGGCCACCACCGCCCCCAACGTGCCCGCCCCACGCTCGCTCGCCGCCCCTACCCCCGTCAGCTCGCCGATGAACCGCTTGCGGCTCGGTCCGATCAAGATCGGAAAGGCGCCGTCCCCCAGACGCCCGCAACCCCGAATCAGCCGAAGGTTGTCCTGCAGCCCCTTCGCGAACCCGATGCCCGGATCCAGGACGATCCGGTCGGCCCGCACACCGGCGGACATCGCGTGCGCCGCGCGCAACAGCAGCTGCTCGGAGACCTCGGCCACCACGTCGCCATAGCGCAGGTCGTCCATCATCGTCGCCGGCGTGCCGCGGGTGTGCATCAGCACACATCCACAGCCCCGCGCCGCCACCAGCTCGGCCATCGCCGGCTCGAAGGTGAACGCGCTCACGTCGTTGATCACGTCCGCGCCAGCGTCCAGAGCCGCGCGCGCTACCGCGACCTTCGTCGTGTCGCAGCTGATCACCACCTCCGACCGCGCCCGAAGCGACGCGATCACCGGCACCACCCGGGCCAGCTCCTCCGCCTCCGACACACGCGCTGCCCCCGGTCGCGTCGACTCACCGCCGACGTCCACGATCGTTGCGCCGTCCGCCACCATCGCCAGGGCCGCCCGCACGGCGTCCTCCACCCGCAGGTGCAGGCCACCGTCCGAGAACGAGTCGGGGGTGCAGTTCAAGATGCCCATCAAGATGGGCTGCGCACCGAGCGCCAGAGGGCGTCGAGGCAGCGCGAGCAGGGGAGGGGAGAGGCGGGGAGGATCGCGGGGTTCGGACATCGGCCACCGTCAAAGCAGGCGGGCTCGAGCCCGCCGAGCTGCGCTCAGGACTCGCTGCTCTCGAGGCCGGGCCAGATCGGGGCCGTGCCCTTCAGCTTGTCCTCGTCGCCGTCCTTGGTGTCGTCCTTGACCGACGTCGTGAAGTCGGTGCGCGGCGCCCGGCCATCGGTCGAGCCGGCCGCGCGGGCCTTGCTCGCCCGGAGCTGGTCGATGGTCGTGCCCGTGACGAGCTGCTCGAACTCGGCGGCGTCGATCACCTCGAACTCAAGCAGGGCGTCAGCCATCGTCTTGAGCAGGTCCATGTTGTCGTAGAGCAGGGTGCGGGCGATCTCGTGCTGCTCGACCACCATGCGCTTGACCTCCTCGTCGATCTCCCGCGCGGTCTGCTCGCTGTACTCGCGCGTCTCGATGCCGCCCGTGCGGCCGAGGAACGGGTTGGTGTCCGACTTGCCGTAGGCCACCGGCCCGAGCTTGTCGCTCATGCCCCACTCACACACCATCGAGCGCGCCAGGTCTGTCGCCGTGGCGATGTCGTGGCCGGCGCCCGTCGTGATCTCGCCGAAGATCAGCTCCTCGGCCACGCGGCCGCCCATGAGGATGGCCAGGCGCTTGATCGCGTAGTCCCGGGTCATCGTCATCCGGTCCTCGTCGGGGAGCTGCTGGGTGACGCCCAGGGAGCGGCCGCGGGGGATGATGGTGACCTTGTGGACCGGGTCGGTGCCGAGCTGGAGCTTCGCCACCAGGGCGTGCCCGGCCTCGTGGTAGGCCGTGATGCGCTTTTCGCGGTCGCTGATGATCGCGCTCTTGCGCTCGGCGCCCATCAGCACCTTGTCCTTGGCCTCCTCGAAGTCCTCCATGTCCAGCCGCTCCTTGCCGCGCCGCGCCGCCATCAGGGCCGCCTCGTTGACGAGGTTCTCCAGATCGGCGCCGCTGAAGCCGGGCGTGCCGCGGGCGACCTTGCCGAGCTCCACGTCGGGGCCGAGCGGGGTCTTGCGGGTGTGCACCTTGAGGATGCCCTCGCGACCACGGACATCGGGGCGCTGGACCACCACGCGGCGATCGAACCGGCCGGGGCGCAGCAGCGCCGGGTCGAGCACGTCGGGTCGGTTGGTCGCCGCGATCAGGATGACCCCCTCGTTCGACTCAAAACCGTCCATCTCCACCAACAGCTGATTGAGCGTCTGCTCGCGCTCGTCGTGGCCGCCGCCGAGGCCCGCGCCACGATGGCGGCCCACCGCGTCGATCTCGTCGATGAAGATGATGCACGGCGCCTGCTTCTTGCCCTGCTCGAACAGGTCACGCACGCGGCTGGCGCCCACGCCCACAAACATCTCCACGAAGTCCGAGCCGCTGATCGAGAAGAAAGGCACGCCCGCCTCGCCCGCGACGCCGCGGGCCAGGAGCGTCTTGCCGGTGCCCGGAGGCCCCATCAAGAGGACGCCCTTGGGGATGCGGCCGCCCAGCTTCGTGAAGCGCTTCGGATCCTTGAGGAAGTCGATGATCTCGCGGAGCTCGAACTTCGCCTCCTCGATCCCGGCGATGTCGGAGAACAACACCTTGTTCGAGCTCTCGTTGAGCAGGCGCGCCTTGCTCTTGCCAAAGCTCATCGCCTTGCCGCCGCCCGACTGCATCTGCCGGATGAAGATGAAGAAGATGAAGAAGAGCAACAACATGGGTAGCCACGTAATGAGGAGAGCCTGCCAGAAGGAGCCCTCGTTCTCATTCTTGAACTCGTAGGCGACCCCGTTGGCCCGCATCAGGTCGCGCAGGTCCGGGTCGACCACGCCGACCGTGGCGAACGCGACCTTGCCCGCCTTGCCGTACTTGCGCGCCCCGTCCTCCGTCAGCTTGCCCTCGACCTCCATGCCGGTGATCGTGACGCTCTCGATCTGCTGCTCCTCGACCGCCTTCTCGAAGTCCGAGAAGGAGAGCTTCTCACCGACCTCGGCGCCTTCGGTCATGATGTTGTAGATGGAGAAGAAGATCAGAATAATGGCGACCCATAAAATGATCGTCTTGATCGACTGCTTGTTCAACAATGTCTTCTCGTCCGATGCGGCGAAAGAGATCGCCGTGTTGTGTGGCGCAGAGCCCGTGGGCGACGGTGTCGCGCCTCGTCCAACCGGCTGCGTCGCCCGCCCATTCCAGACCGGCGAGCCGCGAGGGCCCGCGCGCCAGCGGCGATGATAGGGCAGGGGGGCCCGCAATTCAACCCATACCGTCGCCACCGACGTTCACACGATGCCACGAGCGCCGCCACGGCGCGCGTCAAAAATGTGTGAAGCGGGATCAGGTCGCGAGCATCATCATGTGGACCGTCAGGATCCTCCGTGTGGACGGGGTCACCGGGGCCGCCGCCGAGCGCGTCACCGAGGCCACCCAGAGCAGCAATCCCTGGCGGTCCTCAACCACGGGGATCCACAGCCGGCTGGCCTTGGCGACCTTGTGATCGATCAGCAGGCGGGCCATGGGCCGGGTGCCGCCGCCGAACCGCGTGACGAGCTCACCGGGCTCAGGCGTGCGCACCCGCAGCGGCAGCCCCACCAGATCGGCGTCGAAGACCTCGACGTAGCGGTCGACGCGCACCGCCGCTGGATCGGGGGTGCTGGCCCCGTCCCGCTCAGCCACCGCGTCCCCCTGGCCCGAGGCCAGGGCCGAGTGCCAGGCCTGGGCCGTGGCCGCGGTGATCTCGACCAGGTTGGTGCGCAGCACGTAGTCGCCCCAGTTGACCCGGCCGGGCACGGGCAGCGGGGTGGGCTCGGGGGTGTCCCGGTAGATCTGGCCATCGCCGGCGATCACCACGACCCGATCGGGCAGCAGGTCGATCCGGGCGCCGCGCACCTGGAGGGTTCGGCTGCCGCCGGCGTGGGCCTCGATCTGCTGGATCAGGTCATCGAGGGCGTCGCTGTCGATCGCGTGGGGGTTGCCTCCGCGCCGGATGGCCATGCGCAGCACCTGGCGCAGCAGCTCGGGGGACAGGCGCAGCAAGCGGTGCCGGGAGATGCAGACACCCCGGGCGTAGCCGGGCGGCACAGGGCGAAGAGCCCGGTTGAGCGCGTCGGCGGTCAGCTCCTCCAGCAGGCGACGGTCGCCCGAGAGCACGAACGGGGTCCGCAGCAGCGGCGCGTCGCTGTCGGCCACCTCCTGAAGCTGCGGGATCACGTTGTGGCGGATGAAGTTGCGGCGCTTGTCGATCTCGGCGTTGGTGGGATCCTCGATCCAGGCCTGCCCGCGCTGGCGCAGCAGCCCTACCAGCTCGGCGCGCGGGACCTCCAGCAGCGGCCTCACCACCCTGACCGCCCCATCCTCGGGCTTGTTGCTCAGCGCGGCCAGCGGGATCGTCTCGCGCACCCCCGCCAGACCCGTCAGGCCCGCACCCCGGCACAGGGCCAGCAGCATCGTCTCGAGGTTGTCGTTGGCGTGGTGGGCGGTCAGGACGAACTGGCGCCCGCGGGCCCGCGCCGCCTGCCCGAGCAGGGTGTAGCGCCGGATCCGGGCGAGCTGCTCGAGGGAGCCTGGCATGTCGCGCAGACGGCTGCCGTCGGGCACCACCAGCGTCACCAGCCGCACGTCCGGCCCCATCGCTGAGGCGACCTGCTGGCACCACTCGGCGTCCAGGTGGCTGTCGGCCCGGATGCGGTGGTCGATGTGCACCGCCAACAAAGGCTCCGGCAGCGGCGAGCCGTAGAGATAGCGCAGCGTGTCCAGGTAGATGGTCAACAGGGCCGTGGAGTCGGCGCCGCCGCTCCAGGCCACCGCAGCGAACGGCGACTCGAGCGACTCCGGCGCCAGGTCGCGCAGCTTCTCGGCGAGCTCAACGACGTGGACGATGCTCGTAGGTTCGGGGTTCACCGCGCTCGCTCCTGGGAAGGGCACGCCAAGGGGGACGGTCGAAACAGACTGACTCTGTACTCCCGACGGCCGACGGCTGTCCAGTCCGCGGCCCCGTCGTCGGGCCCCGCGCTCAAGGCTCCGCTTGTGGGGTCAGGAACAGCGCGATGGAGGTGGCGTCGATGGCCCAGCCGGTCTGATCGTCCGCCTTGACCAGCGCCGCGATGGCCAGCAGATGGCCGGCCTGATCGATGATCGGCGTCCCGATCGGCACCGCCTTCGACAGCGCCCTGTAGTACGCCAACGCCCCCTCGCCGCGCTGGCCGAGCTGCAACGGCAGCAGCTCGCGCCCGCCGGTGGCGCCGACCACGACGGCGTCGGTGCGCGTCACCAGCGACGAGGGACCGAGGATCATCGGCGCGCGATCGGCCTCCACCGACGGCAGCGCCAGCTGCGCCAGCCCCAGCGCGAGGTCGATCCGGAGGACCTCCACAGGTCGGCGCTCGCCGAGATCGGACACCGTCTCGATCTGCTCGGCGTCGCGCACGAGGAACTCCGGCACCAGCAGCACCGGTCCGCTCGGCGTCGCGATCACGCTCGCCAGCGCCACCACGCGCCGATCACCGATCGGCCTGAAGTAGCGCGGCAACGCCGGAGTCACCTCCAGACGCACCGTCCCCCCGACCGGGGCCACCGCCGCCTGCCGCGGGTTCAACGTCGGAAGACCGGGCAGATCCCGCGTGTCGAGCGTCGGGATGCTCTGCGCCGCCGCCGGCGCCCCCAGCAGCAGCAACGCCACCACCGACGCCCGTCCCCACCACCTCGCCCCTGTCCTCATCGCACACCTCCACCGGCCGCGCACCGTCACTTGCCGCGGATTGTCGAGGTCGATCGCGGCCCCGGAAAGTTTTTCGGAACTTTGCCCGCGGGGGGCTGTCAGATGCTGCGTGAACGGTTGCGATGCGACGACATCGCCCTGCGCCCCTGCCGGGGGCTGGCATTTTGCTTGACGCCCGGCTGTGTGCCCATGTAGGTTGATGCCGCCCTGATAGATGCATTTTTACAGGGCAAATCCTCCGAAGGCACTGGATCGGGCGGGCTCCTGGGGGCCGCACATGCGGCACCGAGGGGGATGACCGTCGCAGCCGACTGCCGAGACGCGCAAAGCCGCCTCCGTCGCCTCGCTGTGTGGCGTACGAAGGTACATCGGCAACTGGCCCCGCCAGATGCCCTCGAGCCAGGCCCGGGTGTGGTGCTGGACCTTGTTAGAGAGGATGTTGAGCCGTGAGCCGGATGGATCAAAACCTCAGAGTCGCCCTTGTCTGGAACGGCACTGTCTACCAGGAGAAGACCTTCTCCAACGTCACCTCCGATACGGTGACCGTGGGCGATAGCCGCTCCAACGATTTCATCATCCCCGCCGAGGGCCTCCCCGAGTCCTTCGAGATGTTTCGCCGCAAAGGCGACCGGTACGTGCTGAGGGTCGCGGACTCCCTCAGCGGCAAGGTCCACAGGGACGAGGAGGACTACACCTTCGAGGAACTCCTCGAGGCCGACGGCGTCACCAGGCTCGACAAGGTGTCGACCATGGGCGGCACCCAGGTCCAGGTCTACGAGATGGAGGTGCACCCCGGCGATTGGGGCGTCCTGCAGCTCGGCGCGGTCAGCGTGTTCTTCCAGTTCGTCGAGCAGAACGACAAGATCGCCTACCTGATGCCCTGGGCGTTGCTCGGGTTGACGCTGGCGCTCTCCGGTGCCCTGATCCTGTCGGGCGTGGGCCACGGGATCTTCCTGCTCATCGCCGAGCTCAGCTACGATCCCAACCCCGATCGCTCCACCCTGGAGATGCCCGATCGGTTCGTCCGCTTCATCGCCGACGACCCGGCCGAGGCGCTCGAAGAGGAGGAGGAGCTCGAGGAGCCCGAGGAGGACACCACCGGCAAGAAGGCCGGCGGCGAGGAGGGCAAGTTCGGCGACGAGGACAGCGACATCCCCGAGAGCAAGGTGCCCAAGTCCGATGGCGAGATGGTCGACAAGATCGACGTCAAGAACATCGGCATCAACAAGGCCCTCGGCTCCAACATCCTCGGCAAGGGTCCGCTGAGCAACGTGTTCGGCAATGTCGACGGCTTTGACGCCAAGATGAACGTGGCGATGAGCGGCGAGGGCAACTCCCTGGTCATCGGTCGCGGCTCGGGAGGCATGGGCATGCGCGGCACCGGTCGTGGCGGAGGTGGCGAGGGCTTCGGTCGCGTCCATGGCCTCGGCAAGGTCGACACGGGCGGCGGCAAGGGCGTGAGCGCCAAGATCGGCGGCAAGGGCAAGAAGAAGGTCGAGGCGAAGGTGTCTCGCGGCGCGGCGACGGTCGGTCAGTTCTGCGCCAAGAGCAACATCGCAGCGGTCGTCGGTCGCGGGTCGGGCGGCATCAAGTACTGCTACGAGCAGGCGCTGCAGACCAACCCGAACCTGAGCGGCAAGGTGATGTTGAGCTGGACGGTCAATTTGCAGGGGCAGGTCATCAAGGCGTTCGTCGCCTCCTCGACCCTGAACGACAAGAACGTCGAGAGCTGCATGACCCGCGTGGTCCAGCGCTGGCGGTTCGACCCGCCCGCCGGTGGTCACTGCATCATCCAGTACCCCTTTACGTTCAAGGGCGCCGAGTAGGCGACAGCGGTCGGCGACATCGGCCGACAACCAAACGTGACACCGCCCTGGCGGTGCGCCCCGAGGGGGCCGGGAGTGATCCTGGCCCCCTCGGCGTTTCTTGACCGGGCGTGGTGTCAGCTCGGGGCGTTCAGGTCGATCTCGGCGTTCGGTCCTGCTTGCTGTCGCACCCCGTGTTGTCCGCGCGCGTGGCGTCACCCCCGCGGCCTCCGGCGAGGCTGTCTGGGCGGCGTGGCCCTCGAGCTGGCACGGGTGCATGGTGCAGCGCGCGACGCGGCCGGCAGCGGCGATGCAAGCTGCCACCGGGCGCCGTCCAGCTCCCTGTCACCGGCCACGACACGGCTGTCACACCTGGCTCGCATCAGGTTCGATGCGAGGGCGTCGGTCACGGCCTCGCGCTGCGTGGTGGGCCTCGTCCGGTCGCTGAATCGGGGTGCAGCGACAGTGTGGCACAGGTCTTGATGTGCAGTGGGGCACCCAGAGGTGTGACCCCCTCGAATCGCAGCGTGGATCGCGAGAGCCCAACGCTGGCATCAGGACCTTGAACGATGAGACCCACGGAGACCTTCACAGACGGCCGAATCCACGTGACGCTCTGCCACGGCGCGTTCGATCTGGCGACGCTTGGTGCGGACGACCGGGTGCGCTATCGGCAGCTGCTCGATCTCTACGTGGCCGGCAGCCCGGCGCCGTCGATCGAGGCGCTATGCATCGTGGTGGTCGCCAACTCCCAGGATCGCGAGACGCTGCATGCGCTCGGCGCGGATCTGTGCGATCGCGTGATCGTCGCGGCGCATGGCGAGCTGCCGGACGAGGAGCTGTTGCCGTGGAAGGTCGAGGCGATGCGTCGGACCGTCCATGCTGCACGGCAGAGCCTGGCGCTGGCCAGCTGAGCCTGCGCCCCGATCCCTGCTCAGCCCCGACCTCCAGTTCACCCCTCGACGGGGCGTGTCGCCGTGGGCTCGTCCGTGGCCCGCGGCTCGTCCGCGTCGGCCGGGCTCGCCCGGCGGAGGCGTGGGGCGAGCCCGGCCGAGCTGGCCCCAGAGACGCAAAAGGCCACCCCGGAGGGTGGCCTGACTTCTTTGCGTGCCGTTGAAGAATTTACGTAGTGGGCAGGGACGGAATCGAACCGCCGACACGAGGATTTTCAGTCCTCTGCTCTACCTGCTGAGCTACCTGCCCATCCGCGCCGCGTTCCCGCGACGTCGGGGAGGTATAAGCGAAGGTCGGGGGAGTGTCAAGCGCGATCTCGGACAAAATTCCGGCGCCGCCATCGAGCGCGCCACGAACGGCGTGCGTGACCTCGCGTCGGGGCCATGGGGCGGCCGGCTCATCCCGGCGGCGCTGCGCGGGCGGGCGTGCAGGCGCATGACAAAGTTCGTGTGATGTGGCACAATGCTGGTCGGCTGGATGCTCTCGTTTGACTGGGTTGGTTTGCCGGGAACGGCACGACCCTTGCCTTGCACCATGGCCGGAGCAAGTCGTCACGTCGGTCCAGGAGTCTTGTCGTCATCGGACGGGTTGGCCAGGCCCGTGTGGATGGCGCAGGAGACCGGGAGCTGCGCAAGAGGGTGTCTGCAGCGTGGTGTCCGCAGGTGTCAAGTTGGCTTGACAGCGGCTCGTAGAGGTTCGCGACCGGCTCACAATGAAGCGAGGGTCTCCTTTTGAAAGCCTTTCAGAACCCGATGCTCGACCCGATGCAACTGACGTTCTCTCTCACCCGGAGCGCGGCCGTCCGTGGCCTCGTCCTGGTTCTGCTGACCTTGTTGGCGTCGTGCGGGGGGTGCGACGATCCGAAGACGCCCGGGGTGCCCGGGGTGGATGTGGGCTTTGATGTTGAGGCCGACGCGGATGCGACGACCACACGCGACGCCGACAGCGACGCCGCGGACGACCCGAACGTCGAGCCCGACGCGGACGCTGACGCGGACGTCAACCTGCCCGACGACGCCGACGCCGACGCCGATGTCAGCACGCCCGATGACGTGGACGCCGACGACACCACGGACGCGCCCCCCGACGAGCCCGAGGTCATCGAGCCGGACGCGCTCGGCGACGTCTTCCCGACCAACTTCGACGCCAGCTGCCTCTACCCTGTCGTCAGCTGCTTCAACGGTGACCCCGAGCCGCTGAGCTGCACGGTGAACGCGGTCACCGATGTGATCGAGATCAGCTACGGTGGTGGGCTCGCCTCGCGCATCGAGGAGGGGCTTGTCTCGGGCACGGCGGTCACGATCTACGCCAACGGTGAGCCGTGCTTCACCGCGACGCCGCTCGAGGCCGGCCCCTCGCCGCAGTCGTGGCGCATCACCGACTTGAAGGGCGATGGGCAGAGCTACACCGTCGCCATCCTCGAGAACCGTGCGCGCGTCAACTGCGCTGGCGGCGGCGGCGAGGACTGGGACAGGGACGCGGTGTCGCCCTGGCTTCCGGACATCCTGACGAGGGATGACGCGCTCTGTGAGGAGATCCTGATCCCGCGCTGTTCGCTCGACGTGGACTGCGCGATGGAGGGCTCCGGCCTGCTGTGCTGCGAGACCGCCGAGATCACCCGGTGCCTGAGCGAGACCGACTGCCCCGAGGTGCCGCCGACGCCCTCGGGCCTGACCGGCTGCCTGGCGCCGGTGCTGGGCTGCTTCGGGGCCGACGCGGTGCCCACCGAGTGCGTGGTGGACGCGATCGCGGGGGACACCTCGGTGCGGTTCACCAGCGATCGGCTGGCGTCGTTCCGCTACGACGGCGCCTCCGTGGACATCGAGACGAGCCGGGCGGGGGAGGGCTGCTGGCGTGGCACCGCCACGCTCGGCATGGGGAGGTATGAAGACTACACCATCGAAGACCTCGCCGGGGCGGGCACCTACCACGTGTCGCTCAGCGGCGAGGTGGCGACGGTGACGTGTGCCGACAACACGGTGGAGACGATCGACGCGGGCGTCTTCCAGCGGTTTGTGCCGACGGCGCTCGGTGAGGACGACCCGCTGTGTGACTTCCAGTGCGCGGCCGACAGCGACTGCGGCGCGGAGAAGTGCTGCCAGGTGGACACGGGCTACCGGTGCCTGAACACCATCCTGTGTCCGAACCTCGGCAATCCGCTCGAGGGGAGCTGCATCGGCGCGACGCTGTCGTGCTTCGGTGATGCGCCGGATCTGCTGAGCTGCATCGAGTACGACGCGCTCGATCTGACCTATACGAGCTACCGCTCAGGCTCGCAGGCGGCCTACTTCTCGGTCGACGGGGTGCCGCACCTGCGCGCGTGGTACCCGACGCGGCCGTGCTTCGAGGCCTCGATGGGCCAGACCGGATGGGAGGTGATGGACCTGGTGACGGGGCTGAACTACCACATCAACTTCGACGGTGTGGACGCCCAGTTGACGTGCCCGAACAGCGCGGTCGAGACGCTGCCGGCCGCCACGCTTGAGCGCTACTTCCCCGACCGCCCCGTGCCGGACAGCTGCATGGCCCCCGCACGCCAGGATCAGTGCGCCGCCGACGTCGACTGCACCAACGCCATCCTGCCGATCTGCTGCGATGTCGGCACGCGCAACCTCTGCAACTCCGTCTCGGGCTGCGATGACGCGCGGCCGCATCCGCTGTGCGACGGCAACCTCGACTGCGGCGGCGCGAACGAGGTCTGCTGCGCCCGTGACATGGTGCGGGTGTGCGACTACAGCCTGTGCGGTGACACGCTGTGTTGTCGCCTCGATGGCCAGCGTGTGTGTGAGGATGCCGCGGTGTGCGCGGCGCAGGACCGCTGCGACCCGATGGACGCCAACGCGTGTGGCGTCGGCACGACGTGCTGCCAGGATCGCAACACGAACAACTTCGATTGCTATGCGGCGCCGGAGTGCCGCGACTTCGTCCCGCCGACCTGCAACCTCGACGACGACTGCGGGGGGCTCGGCGCGGGCTGGCGTTGCTGCGGCAACGAGCTGGGCGAGCAGCTGTGCACGGACGTCAACGGCGGCGCGTGCCCGATCATCGGCGACCAGTGCCAGAGCGACGGCGAGTGTGGGGTGGGTGAGGTGTGCTGCGGCGCCGTGGGCTCTCGGGCCTGCACGGCCTCCCTGCTGTGCGGTGACCTGTGCCAGACCAACGCCGACTGCCCCGGTACCGGCGTGGTGTGCTGCCCCGACACGATGCAGTGCCGCCAGGCGATCGACTGCACCACCGACGGCGTGTGTGGCTCGGACGACGAGTGCGCCGACGGCATCTGCTGCCACGCGTTCAAGTACCCGACCTGCATCGGCGTGTCCAACTGCCCCGATCCGTGCTCCTCCGAAGGGGACTGCCCCGGCACCCAGATGTGCTGCGGCTCGCAGGCGAGCGTCTATGGCGCCCACTGCCGCGTGCCCTTCGAGTGCCGCGACGCGCCGGATCGTCAGTGCACCCGTGACGCGGACTGTGGGGCGGGCGTGTGCTGCCGCACCCTGGATGTGCCGGCGTGTATGGACGCGCTCGACTGCCCGCGCGCGTGCGCCGGCGACGCAGACTGCGGCCTCGGCACCGCGTGCTGCGGCGCTGACGTCCGCACGCCGGTCTGCGTGCCCGAGGGCACGTGCCTGAAGGAGCTCGGGGAGGCGTGCGGCGGGCCGACGGAGTGCGAGTCGGGCCTGAGCTGCTGCAGCTACGACAACCAGGGCACGACGTGCGTCCCTCCGGCGTACTGCAACCAGGAGATCCCGCGCGGCCTCGACTGCACGAACAACCCGGCGGCCTGCAACGACTACCCGCTGGCCATCTGCTGCCGGGTGGGCGGGATCGCCCAGTGCACGACCCTCGAGGCGTGCGACGCGCCGCCGCACCTGCTCTGCCGCAGCGACGACGACTGTGGTCCTGCCGGTTTTGACTGCTGCGAGCCCGCCGTCGATGCCCGGTGCCTGGATTCGGAGTCGCCGCCGTGCGACCAGGCCGGCGCCTGCCAGACCGATCAGGACTGCCCCGGCCAGTTCGTGTGCTGCGACATCGGCACCGGACCGGCGTGCCTGCCGCTCGAGCAGTGCACCCCTCCGGACCTGCGCGCGGCGTGTACGACCGAGGCCGAGTGCACCAACGGTCAGACCTGCTGCTCCATCGGGACCGCCACGGTCTGCTCCGCCGCAGTCTGTGGGGACACGGCTCCCTGCTGTTCGACGACCGGTACGGTGTGCGCCGATGCCGCCGAGTGTCTCTGAGTCAGTCGTCCGCGGCGCCTGTGCGCCGCGGACCAGGATGGTTTCCGTCACCGAGGGTAGATTCATGACCGCGCCAGCAAAGAGTCCCATGGACAGCTTCTTCCTTCCATCAACGAAGGGCAGGCGTCGCTCGCTCCGATGGATGCTCTCGGTGATGGCGATGGCCGTCATCTTTGGCATCGGGGCTGATGCTGCCGCGCAGACCTACGGGTTCGGCGAGACAGCGTGGAGCTGGACCGACGTCTCAGCCACCGGCACCAACCTCGGCCTCGGGGACAACGACTTCCGCGTCGTGCCGCTCCCGTTCGAGCTGCCCTGGTTCGGAGAGCCGGTCAGTCAGGTGAAGGTGAGCAGCAACGGCTACGTCGTGATGGGCAACGATGACGCCACGCGCTTCTTCCCCGACGACATCCCCGTCGCCGGAGCTCCCAACAACTATATTGCACCGCTCTGGGCCGACCTGAACCCGGCCGCTGGCGGCGGCGTCTACGTCCAGACGCTGGGCGTGGCCCCGGCGCGGCGGTTCGTCATGCAGTGGGAGGCGGTCCCGTACAACGCTGGGGTGACCCCCAACACCTTCCAACTCATCATCCATGAGGGCACCGGCTACATGGAGGTGAAGCTGAAGTTCGTCGCAGCCGGGCGCCTCCATACGATCGGCCTCGAGAACGTCGACGCCACAGATTTCCTCAAGATCGACTCCAGCTCCGGTGGCTACTTTGAAAAGTCGTGGGTCATTCAGGGGCTTGGCGTCCTGAGGGTGCCGGACTGCGGCACGGACGCCCGCTACGACTGCTACATCGTGCCCTACGAGTTCGACTCGGTCATGGACGAGATCTTCCTGCCGCCCGACTACGTCGCCGATCTCGACTACAACTACGAGTGGCAGGACATCCCGGCGGCCGACCGGTGGACCATCGGCTTCGGGGCGGGCGTGAACATCGTCGAGTACACCGCCCCGATCCCGCTGCCGTTCAACTTCGACTTCTACGGACAGACCATCCTGGCCGGCGTCCCCAGCTTGTCCATCGGCGAGTTTGGACTGCTCTCGTTCGAGGATCTGGCGGCGTATGGCGACCTGCCTGAAGGCCTGCCCAACACGCTCTATCCCGACGGCATCGTCGCGCCGGCGTGGACCCAGCTCGCCGTGGACAACAACCCCGCAGGCTGCGGCCAGGTCTACTTCGGCACCGTCGGCAGCGCGCCCGACCGGCGCTTTGTGGTGACCTACGACAACGTCTGCACCCGCGCCGAGGCGTACTTCGGCCTCACGGGCGGGCTCTACCGGGCGACCTTCCAGGTCGTGTTCTACGAGGCCACCAGCGAGATCCGGTTCAACTATGCGCTGTTCGCGCAGCTCGCCAACGCGCAGCTCCTCCAGGGCTATTACCCGCCGGGCAACGCCAACGACTGGGGCTGGCTCCTGGCCGACACCACGGTCGGCCTCGAGGATCGCACGGCCACCCGTGGCACCAACCTTGTCGGCAGCGACTCGCCGGGCCTGTCCTTCGCCAACTATGTCGACTACTCGCTGCGCATGACCTATCAGTCGCGCCCCGATGGCGTCGGGCGCAAGCTGTTCGCGACGCCGTATCGCGTCTCTCCCGTCTGCGACGACGCCGTCTCGACCATCGACAACGTCGCCGGTCCCAACGGCGACGCCGCCATGTTCCCCTTCCAATACTACGATCAGGCGCCGACGAGCACCGTGTTCGCCTCGGCCAACGGCCTGCTCGGCTTCACCAGCACCGGGATGGACGAGGACAACCCCAACCCGTTCCCGACCGCGTCGAACCCGAACAACATCCTGAGCCCCGCCTGGACCGACCTGCTGCCATGCGGTGGTGGCACCGTCGGCTACACCGTTCGCGGTGGCGCCGACTCCCATCGTCTCGTGGTTCAGTGGGACGGCATCCCCCAGGAGGCCAAGCGCTTCGATGCCAACGGGAACCTCTCGTTCACGACCTGGTATCTGGCCAACCTGACCCGGTCCCAGGCGCAGCTCAACGAGGGCTCGGGCACGATCCAGTTCAACGTCCAGCAGATCAACCTCGTGGCCGACGGCACCGATCTGGCGATCGGACTCGAGAACGGGACCGGCAGCACCGGCATTGGTCTGTACTTTGACCCGTGGTCCTCGCCGCGCTTCTACAACCCGATGACCCGCAAGTTCGTCCGCAGCTGCCGCGACTCCGGCGTCACCCTCGGCGATCCGTGCGGCGCCCCCGTGGGCCAGCAAGGCGCGTGCGCCGTCTCGGGTGTGTGGGCGTGTGTGGCGGGTCAGGCCGTCTGCGCCCAGGACATCTTCCCCGTGCCCGAGGTCTGCGACGGTGTCGACAACGACTGCGACGGCATCGTCGACAACGGCGCCCAGCCGACCTGGTGGCAGGATGAGGACGGCGACGGCTACGGCGGTGACCTGGTCAGCGTCCAGGCCTGCACCGCTCCGGCGGGCTTTGTGGACAACAACCTCGACTGCAACGACGCCGACGCCGCCATCCACCCCGGCGCCACCGAGATCTGCGACTACATCGACAACGACTGCGACGTGTTGATCGACGAGAACGCCGCCGGTGTCAACGGTGGCCTCCGCGAGACCCTCTACGCCGACCTCGATGGCGACACCTTCGGCGCGGACCCGCCCCTGACCCTGTGCCGGAACTTCGTGGGCCTGCCCACCTCCGACAACAACCTCGACTGCAACGACGCCGACGCCAACGTCAACCCCGACGCCGACGAGGTCTGCGACGGCGTCGACAACGACTGCGACGGCGGTGTCGACAACAGCCCCAGCGACGTCGGCGGCGCCTGCCTGGCCGCAGCCCTCGGTGTGTGCGCCAACGGCACCCTGGCCTGCATCGACGGCAACCCGCTCTGCCGTCCGCGCCTGCCCACCCCTGAGACCTGCGACGGCGACGACAACGACTGCGACGGCACCACCGACGAGGTCAACGACGCCCCGATGGCCTTCCAGAGCCCCACGATTGGCCTCTACTATACTTTTGATCAGCGCAGCGACAACAGCGTGGACGACCTCGCCGGAAGCGCCGACGACGGCCGCGCCATCGGGGCGACCCGCGTCGCTGGCCGCTATCAGGGCGGCATGCACCTCGGCGGCAGCAACTACGTTCAGGTCACCGATGGCATCGACCGCGAGGCGGACCTGGCCGGGACCACCGAGTTCACCGCCATGGCCTGGGTCAAGCAGACCTCCCGGGTCGAAGGCAACCAGAAGTTCCTCTTCCGCGACGGCCAGATCGACCTGCACTTCCACGACGGCGAGATGCACGTCAAGCTCGAGACCACGAGCGGCAACTCCAGCTTCTGGGCCGAGACGCGGATCGCGCTCAACCAGTGGGCGCTCGTCGCGCTCGTGAACACCGGCACCGAGATCAAGTTCTACATCAACGGCATCAACGTCCGCACCCACGCGGTCGCGCTGGCGCCGCTCAGGGCCTCCGGCAACCCGCTCCGCATCGGCGATGACGAAAAGAGCTTCGAGGGCGACGTCGATGAGGTGATCCTCTGGAAGAACGCCCTGTCCGACGCCGAGATCCTCGACATCTTCGTCGCTCCGGGCATCTTCTCGGCGATGGCGCCGGGCGGCAACGTGCGCTGCGACACCAACGCCGCCGGCGTCTGCGGAGACGGCTTCACCGTCTGCTCGGCGGCCGACGGCTACGTGATGATCTGCGAAGGGCGCGTGCCGCTCCCGCAGGAGCTTTGCAACGGCATCGACGACGACTGCGACACCTCGACCGACGAGCCGAATCAGCCCTCCGAGAACGGCTTCGGCGCCCAGGGCGGCGGCTCCTGCGACACCGGCCTGGTCGGCGTCTGCCGCGGTGGCCACTACCACTGCCAGGGCGCCTCCGGGCTGGTCTGTCAGTCTGACACGCCGCCGAGCGAGGAGCTGTGCGACAGCCGGGACAACGACTGCGACGGGACCACGGATGAGGCCGCCAACGCCGCCCAGCAAGGCTACGGCGCTGAAGGCGGCGCTGCGTGCCAGACCCCCGGTCTCGGCATCTGCAAGGCCGGGCACATCGTCTGTCAGGGCGGCAGCCTGCGCTGCAAGGCCGACCGCGAGCCCGGCCCGGAGATCTGTGACGGCGTCGATAACGACTGCGACGGCCTCATCGATGAGGACGACAGCGGCAATCAGCTCTCCCAGGCGTGCGGCTGCTTCGGCGGCGGCACCCAGGTGTGCGTGGCCGGCGAGTGGGGTCGCTGCTCCGCACGCTTCCCGTCCAACGAGATCTGCGACGGCGTCGACAACGACTGCGATGGCCTCATCGACGAAGGCATCGTGCGACGGTGTACCACCCAGTGTGGGGATGGCTTGCAGGCCTGCGCCGCCGGTGAGTGGGGCAGCTGCAGCGCGCCTGAGCCCCGCCTCGAGCTCTGCGATGGCATCGACAACGACTGCAACGGCCTCATCGACGAGGATCTGTTCTGCGGCTGCCGCGTCTACCCCGCCTCGACCCCCGCGGACGGCGCCCCGCTCTGGCGGCTCGACCCCGTCGCCTTCATCACCGACCCGACGTTCAACCGGTTCACCGGGACGCCGCTCGTCGCGCCGCTGTATGAGACCGACGGCAACTTCGCCATTGTCGACACCAACGACCGCGCCTACGTCCTGGCCATGACCGCCCGGGAAGACGACCCCGACCGCGGCATCCTCCGCACGGTCGATGGCCTCAACGGCACCGTCCGCCGCACCATCTCCCATGAGGTGGCCGGCCGCTCGACCGCCGCCATGGCCGAGCTCAGCGGCGGCGTGCGAGCCGACATCGTCGCCTACGGCCACCCCAACGAGAACGGCGGTGTCTTCCTGTTCCAGTCCAACGGCGACATCACCTGGCAGAACACCGAGGTCAGCAATGACGGTCGGGCGCCTCGCGGTGCCCTCGCCGTGGGCGAGATCGACGCTGGCGGCCTGGCCGAGATCGTCGGCTGCCACTTCGCGCTGCGCGCCGACGGCACGACCCTGTTCAACCACAGCGATGAGCCCCACACCCCGTACTGCAGCCCTATCCTCGTCGACCTCGACGATGACGGCGACCAGGAGGTCGTCATGGGCGGCGTGGCGTACCAGGGCGATGGCTCGGAGATCTGGCGCAGCCCCGCCCTCATCACCGCCAACGGTGGCTTCGCCGATGCGCTCAGCGCGGCCGGTGACCTCGACGGCGACGGGACCCCCGAGATCGTCGCCTCAGCCAATGACATCTTCGTGCTGGACCACACCACCGGCGCCGTCAAGGCCCGCGCGGGACTGCCAGGCGGCGGTCGCGGCGGCGCGCCGCACCTGGCCGACATCAACAACGACGGCCTCATCGAGATCGTCGTCGCCGGTGCCCAGCGCCTCGTCGTCTATCAGTACATCGACACGGGCGTCACCCAGACGCTCAACACCCTGTGGGCTGCCCCGATCCAGGACACCCTCAGCGGCGTCGCGACCGCGACCTCGATCGACCTCACCAACGACGGCATCGACGAGGTGCTCTTCAACGATGAGCGCTACCTCCGCGCCTACGACGGCGTCACCGGCGCGGTGGTGTGGGAGTTCAAGAACTGGGGCGGCCGTGGCATGAGCACCCCGGTCGTGGCCGATCTGAACGACAACGGGACCGCGGAGCTCCTGCTGGTGGCCAACACCATCGGCGACTTCCACAACACCTACCTCGACGGCATCCCGGCGCTGTCCTTCAACGGACTGACCGCGCTGACCAGCCCGACCTGGCCCCAGACTCGCGAGCTGTGGACCCAGCACAGCTACCACATCACCGATATCCAGGAGAACATGGTGCCGCCCGTGGTCGAGCCCCACCATTGGGCCGACCCCGATCTCAACCGGTTCCGGTCCAACCTCGTCACCAACGCCGCCCTGTTCGATGCGCCCGACCTGACGCTCTCCATCCTCGACGTGGCCTCCGGGACCGACGTCGGGCGGTGCAGCGCCTGGACCGAGTTCACCGTGGAGGTCTGCAACATCGGCGCGCTCCCCGTGCCCGCCGGTGTCGAGGTCCACGTCTGGACCGATCCCGAGGCCGCGCCCGGCTGGCGTCAGGTCGAGACGCTCTCCGACGCGCTCTCCAACCTGCTGCCCGACAACTGCACCGTGCTTACCATCGGCGTCGTCCTGCCTCCCACCGCCGCCGCCGGTGTCTACGACGTCCACCTCGCCGTGGACGGCCCCGACCTGTTCGCCGAGTGCCGTGAGGACAACAACGAGGCCCATCGACCGTTCCTCACCCTCGAGCCCCCCACGCCCGAGAAGTGCGACGGCGTCGACAACGACTGCGACGGTCTCTCCGACGAGGCCGACGACGGCAGTCCGCTGCAGCGGGACTGCCCGGCCCAGTGCAACACCGGCAGCGACGTCGAGCAATGCATCGCCGGCGCGTGGAGCGGCTGTCCCGCCCCCGATCCCCAGCCCGAGATCTGCGACGGCATCGACAACGACTGCGACGGCATCATCGACAACCAGAACCTGGCCTGCGACGGCGGTCAGACCTGCCAGTGCCGTGTCGTCGGCGGCTCCCTTGACTGCGCCTGCATCGACACCCTCACGGTGCCCGGTGGCTGTGGCGTCGGCTGTCCGCTCGGCTTCATCTGCGGCGACGATCAGACCTGCACTCCGTACTGCATCGACGACGGCGCCTGCCCCGTCGGTGAGGTCTGCATCGACCACCTGTGCGCCGTGCCTCCGGCGCGGACCCGCGCCAACCCCGACGAGCTCGGCGTCCAGCCGAACACCGCCGAGGGTTGCAGCACCGGTGAGAACGCCAGCGCCCAGGGCCTCGGTGGCCTCCTGCTGATGGTCGTGTCCGCCCTGGCGGTGACCCTCGGTCTCCGGCGCCGGTGAGCCCCTGGGGCGCGGCGAGGCCGCGCCTCCCAAGCCCAACGAGGGCGCCCTGATTCAGGGCGCCCTCGCTGCTTGGGGCGCATGCGCGCCGCCGAAGACCTCATCCTCTACCGCAGGAACGGGTTGACCTTCAGCTCCCGGCCGATCGACGTCTGCGGGCCGTGTCCGCTCAGCACGATGGTCTCCTCGGGGAGCTCCTTCATCCGCGCCAGCGAGGCCTCGATCGTGGGGAAGTGACCACCTGGCAGGTCCGTCCGGCCGATCGACCCCGCGAACAACAGGTCCCCGGTGAACAGCACCGCCTGCGCCTCGAAGTAGAAGCACACACCGCCGGGCGTGTGCCCCGGCGTCTCAAGCACCCTCGCCCGCAGGTTGCCGAGCTCCAACACCTCCCCCTCCTTGAGGAACACGTCGGGACGGGGAAGCGGCGACACCCGCATGTTGAGCATGAGCCCCTGGGTCGGCGCCGCGTCGTAGAGCGGCAGCTCACTGGCGTGCACATGGATCGGCGCGCCCAGCTTCGCCTTCATCGCCGACAGCGCCGCCACATGGTCGATGTGGGCGTGGGTCTGGAGCAGCGCGCTGATCTTCAGCGCAGGGCTCGCCTCGATCATCTCGGTGATGCGTTCGGGCTCGGCGCTGCAATCGATGATCGCGCCGATGAGCGTGCGCGCGCACGCCACGACATAGCAGTTTGTGGCGATCGGGCCGAGCGGCGCGGTGCGGACGATGAGTCCGTTGATCTCGCCCTGAGCAAAGTTCATGGCAGGTTCCGAGGCAGGGCGCGGCGCTCGGGCACGCGCGCGTGGCTGGCCTTGCGTATAGTCGCCGTCACCAGGATTGTCCACCTCCCACCGCGCTCGTGGCTCCGATGGCGCTACGGCTCAGAAGCCATTCGGAAAATAGATGCCGATGGATCCGACGTAGATTCTGTTTCCAGGTGGCGTCTGATGTGAGGGAGTGGGCCCAGAGGCCCATGACCGAGCAACCCAGCCTGAGTGGCAG